>Ga0206942_1029_pt1 | contig 46254 bp, 29 predicted proteins | sample Alteio_BWOrgHeat_6_FD_153253 | JGI IMG/M metagenome (GOLD analysis project Ga0206942, IMG submission 153253) | Enriched cells from forest soil in Barre Woods Harvard Forest LTER site, Petersham, Massachusetts, United States -... | ecosystem: Environmental > Terrestrial > Soil > Temperate forest > O... | reverse complement strand
AAGAGTGGCCTGACCTGCAGCTAAATCCGGGGCATCATCCTGAAGGCTTGTGGTGGCGGCGTCAGCGCGTGCCTTGTCAATCCAGCCTCCGATAATCGGCTGCCAGATGGAAGTGGAAAACATTCCGAATGCTCCAACAATAGACATTCCTATCGCGCCGCTGGCGGGTATTTTCTCTGCCGTAAACCCAATCATATTAGGCCAGAAATAACACACGCCCATCGCAAAGCATATCGCAGCAACATAGGTCATCGATCCGGTTTGTGTACTGAATAAAAAAATCCCCAACGCGGTGAAAATAGCCGATCCTAACAGCACACCGGTTTGGTCAAACTTGTGAACGAACTCTCCTCCAAAATATCTGCCAACGGCCATAAGTCCGGTAACGAGTGCCAGGATGACCATGGGCTCAGCACCACTCTTTGACAAAATAATTCCGGTCCACTGCTGTGGTCCAAACTCGGAAATGGCCGTGAGTGTCATGCAAACACACATGAATATGAAAAGAGGAGTGGCCATCGCTTTAAGGTTGCCACCAAGTGTTGTGCCTTGAAGGTTTTTGGGCTTTGGAAACTCCTGCCCATAAAACAAATAGGCATATATTATTGTCGGAATGAGGATGACCCATATTTGAGCTTCCCATCCAAGGTTCATTTTCGTCATGAAAAGGGAGATCAGGCTTCCCAGCACGATACCACCCGGAAACCACATGTGAAAACGATTCAAAAGAGTGTTCATCGTCTTGCCACTATAACTGTCTGCGATCATTGGATTACACGCGGCCTCTGTGCATCCGTTGCCAAGTCCTATTAATAAGGTGGAGATCAGCAAGACACTATATCCACTGGCGAAGATGGTCAAAAGAATTCCGACGGTATGAGCCACGAACGCGAAATTCATGATCCGTTTTGGCCCTATCGTACCATAAAATATTCCACCGAGAACCATGGAGATGGGAAACCCAACGAACCACATGGAGTTGATGAATCCAAGCTGCTCGGCCGACAGATTTAGTTTTGTTCCTAATTCCGGTAAAATACCTGCTCTGATGCTGAAGGAAAAAGCTGTCGTGATGAGCGCGAAGCAGCTTGCGTAGAAAAGTCGTTTGTCGTTTGGATTGCTCATGGGTTAGACGGTTTGGTGGTGGAAGATGATAGAAAAAAAAGTCTTTTGCAAACGATTGAGTGGAAGAACACTTAAGTTTTTATCTCTTAACCAGTTTTAGTATTTCTGCGAGTTGCTTACGAATGCGATATACTTTCCGTCCGGCGACCACGAAGGCACATTGATTGTTCCCTGGCCTCCATAGAGATAGGCAATTGTTTTTGGACCACCCGCGGAGGTGAGCGGCATCAATCGAAGCTGAACTTGTTTGTAGGAGGGATGCGAACTAACATCGATCGTTGGCGGGAAAGAAATAAACACCATCCATTTCCCATCGGGCGAAATGTGCGGAAACCAATTATTGTATTCGTCAAAAGTGAGTTGTTCTTTGCCGGTGCCGTCGGGCTTCATCCGCCAAATCTGCATGGTGCCGCTTTCACTTCCATTATAATAAATGTATTTTCTATCGCGCGAGTACTCCGGCCCATCATAGTGCCAGCCTTTGTTTTCAGTTAACGCTTTTTCTGTTCCGCCTTTCACCGGAATGCTAAAGATGTTATAATATTTATTGTCGCGCATACCGACAAAAGTGACCTCTTTGCCATCGGCCGACCAACCATGCCAGTAGGATGGTGTCTTATCGGTAAGCTGTCGCGGCTCACCGCCTTGAAGCGGCAATGCGTAAACAGTTGACCCTCCTCCTGGCAGTCCTTGCCGGTGATGACTGATGGCCAGCATTTTTCCATCGAAGGAAATACCGTGATCATTGTTGAGGTGATCGGCAGTTCCGGTATTTATTTTCTCTGCATTTCCCCTTTCAATCGGGACGGTGTAAAGCGAACCGTTTTCATTAAAGAGCAACTTCTTTCCATCGGGCATCCAGTTAGGCGCTTCAAAACGGCTTTTGGATTCGCGGATCACTTTGCGTTGACCCGTGACTACGTCCAGGATTTCCATGCGGCATCCGATGTACCCCGATCTATCCGGATTGTAATCTTTCGCCACGGGCTGGTCGATTCGCACATTCCACACCTTGGCTTCTTCTTTATTTTTTTCATCGTGAGAGCTGATGAACAGGCCGGCGTAGACACTGTCCTTCAAACTTTCCATTTGCGTTGACCCGATCCATTGCAGCGGCTCTCCAAAATGTGCGGCACGTAAGGTTATTGTTTTTCCGGAGCGCTCCAGTTGAAGAATGGAGTAATTCTTTTTGGACGAAAAAATCTCGTCTTCCGGGTCTCTCATGAAAGCCCCTTTCAAAAGTCGCCACTGTAAAACTGTCAATCCATCTCCGTGAAGCACTGCGCTGCAATGTGCAGCATCTGCATCAAGTGATCCACGCAGCATCCAACCGATTTTACGATGAGGATCTACGCCAGCGCCGGTAAAAGAAAAATTTGCAGTGAGAATAAAATCACCAGCTAATTTTTTATAAGCATACTGAAACTCATCTCTGCCAAACCAGATGTTGTAGCCTGAGCCTTGAAGGGTATACGTTTGGGAAGCTTCGTCATAGGCAGTTGAGCCACTGATTTTTGGACTACCAATATCGGCATGATCGGCGAACACACCGACCGGACTTTGCCCTTTCGCAATCAGCGCGGCCAGCAAACAGAAGATCAGATTGAAATACTTCATAAGTTTAAAGATTAAGTGAGCGTGAAATATCTTCATTTTGGATTTAGCACCAAAGTCTCTTTGGCGGTCTTACTTACGTTTTCTTTTTTAAAATAAACCCTGAAGTGCTGATCGTTTGCCCAGCCTTCAAACAGATTTTTGTAAAACGGACTTTCGGGATTTCCACTTTGCCCGGGTGTATTCGTAAACATCGCCTTTTCCCAATCGCCAACATCAACCACCATTCTGAATGAAGCACCCGATTGCTGGTTGTCGCTGTTGCTGGTCACGCCTACGGTAGCGCCATATCCACTGCGGGGAAGAGGGCCCACATCTATTTTTTTTCGGGTAGAATCATCCACGGCATTGCTGAACGGATGCTTAATCAACACGTGGTGATTGGCAGCCTGACCATATTGCCAATGGGTTAAATCAGTGCCAAGTTTTTTCTCCAGCGCTGAAATGCTTTCTTCCCATGTGGAGATCAAAAATTTGTCGCGGACTTGAGTTGAATTTCCAAAAACAGAGCCGGATGTTGTAATCCAATTCATAATTTTACTCAAAGGAATGGTGGGGATTAATTTTTTTCCGTCGGCGGGAACAGCTTTTGAAATTAGCAAGGCGGTCATTCTTTTTTCCCACGCAACGTAGACCGAGGCTTCGATGGAATTTTTATCCAATATAAAATCCCAGCTTAATAATTTCTGCCGCATTTCTTCTGCTTTTGGGTCTTGTGATTTAAGGTTTTTTAAAAGCGGAACCAGTGTCCTTGCCGGAGTGGAGAGATAATCAAATTGCAAGCGCATCATATCTTGCCCGGTAAATTTTTTTCCGGATGAAAGCACTTCGTTGATTCGGTTTCCCCGAAAAGGATCAGCCCACATTTTACCGATGGCATCGGTATGTTCATATTTTTCCGTAACGAGATTTTGATTGGCCGTGGCCCAAAAACCTTTTTCAGGATTAAACTCGTGAGGCAAATCGCTGATCGGCAAATAACCATCCCAATCATAGCTTCCATCGCCTGGCACCGGAACAAGACCACTTGATTTCTTTCGGATTGGCGCAATGCCAACGGCCTGGTACCCAATGTCTCCTTTTTTATCTGCCCAGATCATATTCTCGCCGGGGATGTGGCTGTATGAACAAGCGTTCCTGAACTCGTCGAAATTTTTAGCCTGATCCATTCGAAGGCTTGCCATATAGGGCGCACCACCGGGCTCGAGCCATGCACAACGAACGGCATACGCGACATTATTTTTTTCATCGACCAGGGTGACTGGCCCGTGTCGTGTGTATTTTAACGCCACATAAACATCCGATGAGCCTTTTACTTTGATGGTGTCGTTAATAGTGTGCATGTCCTCCCACTGCCCGTTGTATTGGTATTGACTTTTGTTTTTTGGATTCAGTGGATAGACCAATAAATCTTCCCCATCAATAGCAAATATGGTCAGCCCCCACGCACCATCATCATTGTGACCGATTGAGATACCCGGAATCGTCGGCTCGCCACCACCCACTACATTCCAGCCGGGAGCATTGAGATGAACCATATAGCGAAGCGACGGGACAGCAATGCCGCGATGCGGATCATTAGCCAACAACGGAAATCCACTGGCCGAAAGTTTTCCACTGACCACCCAATTGTTACTTCCGATGTTTTGTTTTTCCGAATTCATCATCGTTTGATAATTCGTTTCATCTTCGAGCGCAAGTCGTTCAAAATTCTTTGCATCCTTCGCTTTTGCCGTTAAAAGATTTTCCGGACGAAAACGAAAGGGCTTTCGATAAGCTTCATATAGCGTAATGACACTGTCAAATAAAAGTTCTTTTTTGATTTTACGATCGAGATCGATATTCGGGTCACCTGGCTCAAAAACACTCAACTCCTTCACCTTCGTTGAACCGAGCTTTGCAACAGCCCGACCCAACCGAACTTCTTCAATGATATTGCCCAGCAGCCCCTGATGCCGGGAGATAACAAGTTCGGGTGTCCATCGACCGGGTCTAATCTTTAATAATTTAAATTCAAAAGGAAGAAGCGCGGAATCTTTTTCAGTCTCTTTGATGTAGGCATTAATTCCATCCGTAAAGGAATGGATGATTTCCTCTCCATGAGGATGATAATGGTTGAATTCTTTTTTTAAATCGCCGCGGAATTTAAAAAGCCTCGTCCCGATGTCGCGCTTCAGTTCGTGTTCACCAAAAATTTCAGCGGTTGTTCCCAACGCTTGCCTCCGCCACATTTCAAATTGAAAGAGGCGGTCTTTTGCTGCACAATAGCCCTGACTGAAAAACAAGTCGTGTTCATTCTTTGCAAAAATGTGATTGACGCCCGCACTATCGCGATAGACTTCAACGGGCTGCTGAAGACCGGCAAGGGTAAGGTTATTTTTTTTAGAAAGATTGGTGCAACCAAAAAGCAGGGAAGAGATCATGAAGAGAACCGAACGGCGCATAGGCAATGTTTTGAAAATAAAAGATACAACAAAACGACTTAACTATCGCCAATGAAATGATGGGCGGGTCTGTTCATCATTTAAAGGTTACCGCTTAATTGTTTGAGGTTATTTCTCCGTTGAACATTCCCGCTCGGCGTGGTTAACTACTTCAGCGGTGTTCCTGCAATGCGATCTCTTCATCAGGTTCTTTCGGTAACTTTCGATGGTACGAACCGAGAGGTTTAATTTTTTAGAAATCTCATTTGGATATCTAATAGAACATCATCAAATGGAGTTGCGGATAGGACTTCAAGGGCATCAAGCCCACTTTGCAGCTTCATAAAGAACACTGGGAAAATGGAATGGTTTAATCCGATTGGAAAGACCCTTCCTGAAAAGTTATAGTCGTCAGCAATGAGTAAATGAATCGGTTTCTTTTTCATGATTAAGGCCATGTTAAAGATACCACAAAACTTGGGTGGTCTCAATACCCAAATAATCGGGTATTTCTGTTAGCCTGATTAATGATCACCTTTACATCACCTCATCAGACTCTCAGGTTGTCTCATTAATAATTTAAAAAGACCGATAAAATCGTATTGAAACGAGAAAATGCAATTAGAACGTACCCTTTTTGAAACAGGATTTCTTGCCATTATGGTTACCATTGGAACGATGGCTTTTGTTGTGTTAATCTTTTGGACACTCAGATGGATGGTAGGAAAATGGTTTGCGGGAAATAGAAAGTCACAAATCATTGATCACCTTGCACCTAAGCTATGAAAAGAATTGAAATTACAGGTAGGGTATTAATCTTTTCCCTGATGTTCGTATGGGAAGTAGTGTCTACAACAATCACTTATTTTTTATCAAAATTATTACATTACGTCAGATCACCATCCCTGTTCTGAATGCGAGACTAACCACCTCGGCCGTGTTCCGGCAGTGCGTTTTCTTCATCAGGTTCTTTCGGTAACTTTCAATGGTATGAACCGAGAGGTTTAGTTTTTTAGAGATATCTTTATTTGTCTTCCCATCTTTCAAAAAAATAAGAACCTCCAGTTCCCGGCCCGAAAATTCTATGCTCGGCTGGTCTTTAAATATATTGTTTTGGAGTGCATGGGTTGTCAATTCATTAACGAAATAACCAATTTCCATGAGACTCAGGATGGCTCTATCTAATTCCTCCGGATTGCAGTCTTTTGATAAAAATCCGTTTGCCCCAAGATGAAGCATATAGGTAATGAGGGCTTCGTCATCAAATTGGGTTAAAACTAGTACAAGTGGCTTTGCCGGTAAATCCCTAATTCGCCTCATCGTTTCTATACCGTTTAGCAGGGGCATTTGCATGGCCAATAAAACCACATCAATTTTGGTAGAGGAAATGACCTCAAGAGCTTTCATTCCATTTTCTGCTTCGTACAGAACGGAAGAAAAATGGAATGTCTTGATCAGGTTGGATATCGCCTTCCTAAATAGCTTATGGCGGTCAGTAATGAGTAAATGAATCGGTTTCTTTTTCACAATTGCGACCAACGAAAATACCCATAGAATTAGGTAACCACAATACCCAATTAATAGGGTATTTCTTTATGTATTATTAAGTGCTACCTTGTGCCTACAATAAATCAAGATCCTTGCTCATTAGGATCATTCATCTCTGAAAATTACGCCAGGTTGTCTGTCTTGATTTACTCATTGTATTTCTTCTGATTTACGCTCCGTTCTGCGCTGATACAGGTGTGTTCAATTTGAATCCCTGTAGCCTTATTTTATTTCTTGATAGGAAGGTTTAGTGTGTAAAGGGCATGTATTTTCAAAACAACAAATCTACAGGCATGAAAAAATTATTCTGGCTTTTAATTGCGTTGAATTCATTCAATTTTTGCCGGGCGCAAAATATAGGTATTAATTCCACCGGTGCCACTCCCGATGTCTTTGTCATGCTCGATATAGTATCCTCAACGAAAGGGTTGCTGATTCCGCGCGTTGCGTTAACGGCAACCAATGCGGCAAACTAGGATAGGGATAAAAATATGAAATCAGAGAAAGTGGAAGTAGTTGGTAAGTTCAACGATTCTTTCAAAGCGAAGAGAAAGAATAACGGGGCGACCAAACTAATTATTAAAGACAGAGAACGCAAAGGACTTGCTTTTTTAGCTTCCATTATTAATTCTTCGGACGATGCCATTTTTAGTAAAACCCTGGATGGAATTATTACCAGTTGGAATCCCGCAGCAGAAAAAGTATTTGGATATTCTTTGAAGGAAATCATCGGCAAGCCTATTTCTATTCTTATTCCGATCCATCTCCTGAAAGACGAAAAAGAAATAATGAAAAAGATCCGCAAAGGAAAATCAGTCGATCACTATGAGACCCAGAGAATAAGGAAGGATGGTAAAATTATTGACGTATCGTTGATTATATCTCCGATCAAGGATTCGCACGGAAACATCATCGGCGCTTCTAAAATTTCACGCGACATTACAGAACGCAAAAAGGCAGAAACAAATTTTATTCATGCCCATAAAGAACTTGAATTTCAAATTGAGGAGAGAGATAAGCGCGCCACGGAGCTAATCGTCGCTAATGAAGAACTGGTTTTTCAAAACGAAGAAAAAGGAAAACGGGCAGCGGAGCTGGTTATTGCCAACAAGGAACTTGCCTTTCAGAACGAGGAAAAAGAAAAACGGGCGGAGGAACTGATTATTGCCGATGAAGAGCTGGCATTTCAAAACGAAGAGAAGGGAAAAAGGGCAGCAGAGTTGATTGTGGCCAACAAGGAACTGGTCTTTCAAAGTGAAGAGAAAGAAAAACGGGCAGAGGAACTTATCCTAGCCGATGAAGAGCTTACGTTTCAAAACGAAGAAAAAGGAAAACGGGCAGCCGAGCTGATTGTGGCCAACAAAGAACTGGTCTTTCAAAGTGAAGAGAAAGAGAAACGAGCAGAGGAACTCATCCTTGCCGATAAGGAACTTACATTTCAAAATGAAGAGAAAGGAAAACGAGCCGCTGAGTTAGTTATTGCCAACAAAGAACTGATCTTTCAAAACGAGGAGAAGGAAAAGCGAGCGGCAGAATTAATCATTGCCAACGAGGAGCTGATATTCCAAAACGGAGAAAAAGAAAAACGGGCGACGGAACTAATCATTGCCAACAAGGAACTTGTTTTTCAAAATGAAGAAAAAGCGAAGAGAGCTGCCGAGTTGGCAATTGCCAACAAGGAACTCACCTTTCAAAACGAAGAGAAGGAAAAACGGGCAGCGGAGTTAATCATTGCCAATAGAGAACTTATATTTCAAAACGATGAGAAGGAAAGGCGAGCGGCAGAATTAGTTGTTGCCAATAAGGAACTGGCTTTTCAAAATATAGAAAAGGAAAAGCGCGCGGCAGAATTGATCATCGCTAACAAGGAGCTGATCTTTCAAAACGGTGAGAAAGAAAAACGAGCGGCAGAATTAGTCATTGCCAACAAAGAACTTGCTTTTCAAAATGAGGAGAAGGAAAAGCGCGCGGCAGAATTGATCACCGCCAATAGAGAACTTATCTTTCAAAACGGTGAAAAGGAGATGCGTGCGGCTGAGTTAGTCATTGCCAATACGGAACTCGCCTTTCAAAACGAAGAGAAGGAACAGCGCGCGGCAGAATTAATCATCGCTAACAAGGAATTGATGTTTCAAAACGGAGAGAAGGAACAACGCGCGGCAGAATTAGTTATTGCCAACAAAGAACTTGCTTTTCAAAATGAGGAGAAGGAAAAGCGTGCCGCAGAATTAATCATCGCTAATAAAGAACTGATATTTCAAAACGGAGAGAAAGAAATGCGGGCGACAGAACTAATCATTGCGAACAAAGAACTGGTTTTTCAAAATGAAGAAAAAGGGAAAAGGGCCGTGGAGTTAACCATTGCCAATACAGAACTTGGCCAATTTGCCTATGTCGCTTCCCACGATCTTCAGGAGCCGCTTCGCACCGTCTCTAATTATATGCAGGTATTTGAGGAAGATTATCTCGGGTTATTGGATGACAAGGCACGCAACTACCTTAATTCCGTAAATAAGGCAACTCGAAGAATGAGTACCCTGATCAAATCACTTTTGGACTTTTCGCGATTGGGTCATAATACCGTACTCACTTGGGTTGATTGCAAAAACGTAATCCAGGAGGTGATTGCTGATCTGGCAACGATGATAGAAACTTCAAACGCCGCTATTGAAGTGACTGAGATGCCGAAATTAAATCTATATGAAACCGAGATCCGCCAGGTGTTTCAAAATCTGATTATCAATGCCATTAAATTCCGCAAAAAAGGTACGCAACCTATCATTCAAATCCGATCGGAGAAAATGGAGGAGAAATGGGAATTTTCCGTAACCGATAATGGAATAGGAATCGATCCCGCTCACTTTAAGAAAGTATTCGATATTTTCCAGCGTTTACCCACCCTGGAAAAATATGAAGGAAGCGGCATAGGGCTTGCCAATAGTAAAAAAATTATCCAGCTGCACCACGGAGAAATCTGGGTAGAAGCAAATCAAGGTGAGGGGACGACCTTTCATTTCACCATACCAATTTTAACGCCATGAACAACAAATTAAAATACATCATGCTGGTGGATGACAACCCGGATGACAATTTCTTTCATGAAAGGGAGATTAAAAAGAACAATTCGGAAACGATTGTTGTAACCAAGAGCACGGGAATGGAGGCTTTGGAATATTTAAAATCACCTCAAGACAGCAGGGCAAATCCTGATTTGATTTTTTTGGACATTAACATGCCCGGCATGAACGGCTGGGAATTCCTTAAGGAATACAATCTGCTGGACAAGCAATTACAAAGCAAGGCCGTGATTATTATGCTAACTACTTCAGACAACCCAGATGACCAGGCAAGGGCGAAGACATGGGATTTTGTATCTGACTATATAACAAAGCCTCTGACGAAAGAAATAATGAATGGTATCATCCATAAATATTTTATAGGATAAGGTCTGTTAATAAAAAGGTATACGGCACTTTTTTCGAAGCGAAAAAGAAACAGTATGGAAAAAATAGAGGAGTCAGATCAATTGATCGTTACTAACGAAGAACGCAAGGAGCTTGCTTTTTTAGCTTCGATCATTAATTCTTCGGATGATGCCATTTTAAGTAAAACCCTTGATGGCATCATTACCAGTTGGAACCCCGGCGCAGAAAAAGTTTTCGGATACGCTGCCGAGGAAGCGATTGGCAAATCTGTTTCCATGCTTATTCCTCGTTATCTTCAGAAGGAAGAGAATAAAATAATAGGGGAGATTCGTAAAGGGGAAGTAGTTGACCACTATGAGACTGAGAGAATAAGAAAAGATGGTAAAATTATTGATGTGTCATTGATCATATCTCCCATTAAAGACTCGATTGGAAATATTATTGGGGCGTCAAAAATTTTGCGTGATGTCACCGACCGTAAAAAGGCGAGAGAAGACATTGTACGGGTCAATGAAGAACTCGAGACACGTTTAAAGGAAGTTTCGGATTATAAGCGTGCCCTGGATGAATCCTCCATATTCGCTATCACCGACCGAAAAGGTATTATTAAATATACTAACGATAACTTCTGCGCAATTTCAAAATACAGCCGGGAAGAATTGTTAGGGAATGATCATCGCATTATTAATTCAGGTTATCATTCTAAAGAATTTATTCGCGATTTATGGGTAACGATTTCACAAGGAAAAACATGGAGAGGAGAATTGAAAAACAAAGCCAAGGATGGAAGTATCTATTGGGTCGACACTTCCATCATTCCTTTTCTCGATGATCGAGGCAAGCCTTATCAGTATGTTGCGATCCGCGCAGAAATTACTTCGCGCAAAAAAATAGAAGAGGAAGTAATCAGAGTTTACAAAGAAAAGGAAACGGTTTTAAATCGCATTAGCGATGGGGTAGTGTCGGTTGATAATGATTGGCGATACACTTTTCTTAATGATGCTGCCATTGCCACTAATCACGGAAATAAAGAAGAAATGTTGGGGAAAGTGATTTGGGAAGTGCATCCTGAAACGGTAGGCACTGTGTTTTGGGATAAGTATCATGAAGCGATGCTTACAAAAAAAGCGGGAGAATTTGAAAGCTACTATGCACCGATGAACATTTGGTTTTATGTTAAAGTATATCCTTCTTCTGATGGACTGACAATTTTTCACAAGGATATTACTGAAAAGAAGAGTATTTACAAAGAAATAGAAGATCTGAATAAGAATCTTGAACAAAAAGTAAAAGAAAGAACAGCCGAATTAGGACAAAGAGAGGCGGAATTAATTACGGTAAACAAAGAGCTCGCCTTTCAAAATGAAGAGAAAGAAAAACGGGCAGCAGAATTGTCTGAAGCGCTGGAACGTGTAAGTTTTCTTGCCAGCATTGCAGACAATATCCAGGACCCGGTAATTTCTACCGACAATGATTTCATCCTTACCCGATGGAATAAACCAGCTGAGAAATTATTGGAATGGATGAGTGAAGAGGTGATCGGGAAGGATGCCACCGAGGTTTTTAGAACCAGCTACCCCAATGAGACCCGCGTACAGATATTTGACTTATTGAATGTAAATGGAATCTGGCAGGGTGAAGTTATTTATCACACGAAATCCGGCAGACCAGTGTATGTGCTATCCACCATTTCCTACGTCAAAGACGCCGAAGACAATGCAACCGGGTACCTCGTTCTATTAAGAGATATTTCTCAGAGAAAAATGGCGGAGGACGCGCTGGGTAAATTAAATGAGGAATTAGAGCAGCGTGTAAGGGAACGGACAGATTCGGTTGTGAAGACGCTTGAGGAAAAGAAAATTATCCTTGAAAGTATTGGTGATGCATTCTTTGCCGTGGATAAACAATGGAATGTTACGTATTGGAACAGGATGGCCGAAATAGATTTGGGCGTAAAGAAGCTTGACATAGTCGATAAAAATTTATGGGAGATATTTTCAGATAGTACTGATTCAATATCCTACCTGAAATACCATGAGGCCCTTGCCACAAACCAGGTTGTTCATTTTGAAGATTATTACGCGGCATTAAATAAATGGTATGAAATAAGCGCCTACCCATCTGAAAATGGGCTGTCGGTGTTTTTTAAAGACATCACCGAACGTAAAAGAGCTGCTGAAGAAATCAAAATGCTGAATGAAGACCTGGAGAAACGTGTGGACGAACGGACCGAAGAACTAGTGAGTGTAAACAAAGAACTCGAATCATTTTCGTATTCCGTATCGCACGACTTGCGCGCACCCCTCAGAGCCATTCACGGTAATGCAACAATTTTGGAAGAAGACTACCTGGAAAAGTTAGATGGTGATGGCATAAAAGTGCTTCACTCTATTTTGCGCAGTTCAAAAAAAATGGGCGTACTGATTGATGATTTACTGGCGTTCTCCAAGTTAGGGAGAAAACAGGTGGCGGTTTCGGAAATTGATATGACCGCATTGGTTAAGTCTGTCATCGAAGAATTAGTGGTAGACAAGATTCAAGAGAGAACGAAAATTAACTTGAGCGTGCTGCCTATGGGAAGCGGAGATCAATCCCTGATCAGACAAGTATGGATTAATTTGCTCTCCAACGCACTTAAATATTCAAAAAATAAGCCCCAGACACTCATTGAAATAAGCGCTTTTGAAAAAGCTCAACTTGTTGTTTACGCTATAAAAGACAATGGAGTTGGGTTCGACATGCGATACTATGATAAGCTCTTTGGTGTTTTTCAGCGATTGCATTCCAACGAAGAATTTGAAGGTACCGGTATCGGCCTGGCCAATATTCAGAAAATTGTACACCGACATAATGGAACAGTTTGGGCTGAATCTAAGCTCAACGAAGGAACGTGTTTTTATTTCAGTTTACCAATGAAATCTTTAAGTCAAGTGAAATGAATTACAACAACATTGAAATTTTATTTGTTGAGGATAGCATGGATGATGCTACCCTAACCATACGTGCCTTGAAGAAAAGCGGCCTTACCAATCGGCTTCATCATGTGAAAGACGGCGCTGAGGCGCTGGATTTTATTTGTGGCAAAGGGGAGTATTCGGAAAGAAATACCCTGGAAAACCCAAAATTGATCTTGCTTGACCTTAAAATGCCTAAGGTCTCAGGTATTGAAGTTCTGGCAAGCATAAAATCCGATCCAAGCACCAACGGTATTCCGGTCGTAATACTTACCTCATCCAAAGAAGATCCCGATGTAAAAAGATGCTACACGTTGGGTGCTAATAGTTATATCGTAAAACCGGTCGAGAGCGAGAATTTCTTCCAAGCGATCAAAGAGCTCGGATTGTATTGGATGATTTTGAATGAACCAAATGCTCACGCTTAATAGGCTATGGAAAAGGAATTGAGAATTTTGATGTTGGAAGATGAGGAAGAAGATGCCAAGTTGCTGGATCGTGTACTTACAAAGGAACGAATCAGGTTCACGCGAACAAGGGCTAGCTCGCGGGAAGACTTTATTAATGCGCTGGATACCTTTAACCCCGATCTCATATTATCGGATCATGCATTGCCGCAATTCAATTCCATAGAAGCCCTGAGAATAGTCCAGAAAAGAAAAATTAATGTTCCTTTTATCATCGTGACCGGCACGGTTTCGGAAGAATTTGCGGTGAGCTGTCTGAGAAAAGGTGCCGACGACTATATCTTGAAATCAAATCTTTCCCGCTTGCCCTCAGCAATCAGTCACTCGCTTCATGAACACGAAAACAACAAAGTTCGGAAAGAGCAAAAAGAAGCGTTGGAGAAACAAAATGCTGATTTGATCAAGATTAATAAAGAGCTTGATTCGTTTGTGTATAGTATATCACACAACCTGCGATCGCCTTTAGCTTCTGTGATCGGGGTAGTGAATATCGCTAAATTGGACCATACTAAAAATAAGGGGGCTGTTGAGCACTATTTTGACATGATCGGAAAGAGTACCCTGAAATTAGATGACACCCTGAAAGAAATACTGGAGTATTCTCAAAATTTGCGAACTGACCTGGAAATCTCCAGGATCAACTTAAAAGAAATAGTTGATGAAAGCTTTGATCGATTGAAGTATTTGAAAGGCTCGTCTGCGATCGAAAAACAATTCGATATCAACAATGAAGAACCATTTCATTCCGACCGCCATCGCCTATCAACCCTTATCACTCATCTCCTTTCGAATGCAATCAAATACAGGGATGAGCGAAAGAGTGATCGTTTAATCAAAATCAAGGTGACAATTTCTTCTGCGCAAGCGATAATAAATGTTTGGGATAATGGAGTGGGTATTCACCAGGATTATTTGCCCAACGTCTTTAACATGTTCTTCCGTGCCAATGAGAAGAGCGAGGGAGCCGGGCTTGGCCTGTATGTTGTAAAGGAAGTAGTTCAGAAATTAAAAGGCACAATTGATATTAAATCAGAATATGGACAGTGGACACAGGTACTTCTCACCTTACCCAACATCAAGACTGAATAACTACTTACTCTTTTAACTATGGATGTTCTAAATTCTTTACTGGATAATCTTGATGAAGCCCTTTTCATATTGGACAAGGAAGGAAAGATTCTTCTTTTTAATGAAAAGGCCATAAAGCTTAACAAGTCGCTAATGATCAAACCTTTTCATGTAGGGGATTACCTGGTAGACTCCATGGACCTCAAAACGAGTTTACTAGTTAGGGATATAATTCAAGAAATTAAATTGAAAAAAGCGCCTGAAAATCACTTTTCAGAATTGGCAAATCAAAATGAGGTGAAAATTTCCCTCGAGTTTAATTTCATACCTGTCATTAACAATGAAGGGGAAGAGACTCATATCCATCTTTTGATTCGGGACATCACCGAACAGAAAATTTATGAAAATAAAATCGCTACGCAGGCTGCCAATATTGCCAACTTGATCGAAAACGCGAATGCTATAATTATAGGAATTGACACCAGGGGTTATATTACCGATTGGAATAAGTGCTGTGCTGAGATTACAGGGTATAGAAAAGATGAAGCGTATGCCCAAGAACTTACAACCCTGCTCTTGGGTGAAGAAGAAAGACTTGTTCTTGATAAACTTATTAGGCGTGGATTAAATCGTGAGCCGATTAGCAATGGCGAATTTTTGATCAGAAGTAAAGAGGGCAAACTCCGCATTTTGCTACTAAACGTCACGCCGAGAATTGCCTCCACCGGTGAAGTAGTCGGTTTAATTTTTGTCGGTCAGGATATTACCGAATTGATCGAATATCGAAAATCATTGAGAATGAAGAAAAGCTCCGATTTGCAGCTCAAACATCAATATTCCATGGATTTAAACCTCCAGTGGTGAACCCTTTCAATCGTTATCGTTTTCAACGCAATTCTTATCCGCAATCTTCAATGCTTCCGAGATAATGGCAAGTCCTTCATCAATTTGTTCTTCAGTGACAGTCAGTGGCGGGGCTATGAAGATGTAATTCCAGCGAACAAAAGTATACATCCCCAGCACTTTTATTTTGGCAGCTACTTCGTTCATCACTTTCATCTCGGATGCCTGGGCATTGAAGGGAGCCATTGGTTCTTTTGTCTTTCGGTTTTTTACTACTTCGATGCAGCCCAACAATCCGGTGTTTCTGAAATCACCAATGCAGGGATGATTTTTTTTCATTTCCTCCAGGCGCCCGTTTACGTAGGCGCTCATCTTCACGGTATTTTCGATAAGCCGGTCACTTTCATAAATATGGATCACGGCAAGCGCGGCTGCACAGGCGGTAGCATGAGCGCTGTAGGTCAGCCCAAGCATAAGTAGATCATCATCATATTTTGCGGCAATCTCTTCGGTCACCATCAAACAGCCGAAAGGCAGATAGCCGGAAGTAATTCCTTTCGCCATGCAAACCATGTCCGGAACAACTCCATGATTTTCAAAACCAAACCATTTGCCGGTTCGGCCGAAGCCACTCATCACTTCGTCAGCAATTAACAATATGCCATGCTTGTCGCAAAGCGCGCGCAACTTCTTCCAATAATTTTTTGGGTATTTGATACAGCCTGAGCTTCCGCTTTCGCCTTCCATTAGAATCGCGGCAATACTTTTTGGTCCTTCAAACTCAACCACACGCTCAATGTGTGAAATACATTCCAGCTTGCACGAGGTCGGTTCCTGGCTCCAGGGGCAACGATAACAAAACGGATCTTCGACGTGAATGATGTTGGGAATCTGCTGTGAATCGGAAGGTATTTTTCTGGGATCGCCACCAGCAGTCATCGCTGCGTAGGTTGCTCCATGAAATGCGCGGTATCGGGTAACGATTTTATGCCGACCGGTATAAAGCCGCGCGAGCTTGATGGCATTCTCGATGGAGGATGCTCCACATAACGTGAAAAAGGCTTTGTTCAAACTTCCCGGGCAAATCTCTGCCAGTTTTTTCCCGAGCTCACCCCGGACTTCCGTTGCACAACTGGGTGTCACATAACTTACTTTTTGCATTTGCTTAACAACAGCATCCGTCACGCGTTGGTCTCCATGTCCGATGTTTACGTTCATCAGTCCGCTCGAGAAATCGATGTAGCGTTTGCCGTTATAATCATAGAGGTAAACACCTTCAGCCCGTTCCACACAAATCGGGTCAATTCCTTTTTGCTTGCTCCACGAAAAGAGCGTGTAGTCCAAATTGTTTTTTAGAACCTCTTCGCGCTCGGAACTAAGTGTTGGGTTTCCCTTAATCATATCATTTTATTTAGCTCATCCAATTCGTTCGTGATTCAGGGTTCCATTTTACGGTAATTTTTTTCAGCTTGGTCCAAAATTCGATTGAACTTTTTCCCGTGATGTCTCCAGCTCCAAACTTCGATTCATTCCATCCACCAAATGAAAAAGGTTCGCGTGGCACTGGCACCCCAATATTAACGCCAATCATTCCGGCGCTTGCTGTTTCCATGACCTGCCTTGCGAGACCACCGCTTTGGGTGAACACCGATGCGGCATTGCCATAGGGATTTCCATTTTCAAGCTGAATAGCTTCATCTAACGTATCTGCCCGCAAAATGCTGATCACCGGTCCGAAAATTTCCTCGCGGGCTACGGCCATTTCCGGTTTCACATAATCGATCACAGTCGGGCCGACGTAATATCCGTTTTCTTTACCCTCCACTTTAGCCCCGCGACCATCCACTAAAATTTTAGCTCCTTGTGTTTCTGCGTCTGTAATATATTGTTCAATTCTTTTTTTCGCCCGGGCAGAAATTACGGCGCCAAGGTTTTTTCCGGGGATGATTTTCCTCGACTCTTCACAAATTTTTTCAATGATGTGGTCTGTTTTGCCAACGGCCACTAAGGCCGAGGCCGCCATACATCGTTGGCCGGCACAACCCGACATCGATGCAGCCACATTACTGCCCGTCATTTCAGGATGAGCATCGGGCAACACGATCAAGTGATTTTTAGCGCCACCGAGTGCGAGTACCCTTTTAAAATGCGAAGACGCCCGGGCATAAACTAACTTTGCAACCTTGGTCGAGCCAACAAATGAAACGGCATCAATACCAGGATGGTCGCAAATAGCTTCCACCGTTTCCTTGTCGCCATTGACGATTGAAAAAATTCCATCCGGTAATCCTGCTTCTTTCAACAGCAAAGCAATTCGTTGGCAACTCAAGGGCACTACTTCCGATGGTTTTATGATCAACGCGTTGCCAAGGGCAATAGCATTACACAACGTCCAGTGCGGAACCATGCTCGGAAAATTGAAAGGAACAATCGAAGCAACTACACCAACAGGCCAATGTTCGATTCTACATTCAACGCCTTTACTCACTTCAAGAACTTCTCCCGTTACCAGTTGCGGAAGTGAGCAGGCAAACTCCGTCAACTCAATGGCTTTTTCAATTTCAGCTTTTGCTTCGCCAAACGTTTTTCCGTTTTCGTCAACAATTAACGCAGCGAGTTCATTGATGTTTTCTTCAAGTAATTGTTTGTATTTAAAAAATACCTGCACCCTTTCCTTGATCGGCACTTTCTCCCAATTCTTTTGGGCGGCTTGGGCAACAGCTACGGCATGATCTAAATCTTCTCTGACCGACAAAATGACTTTTGATATCCTAGTGCCATCAAGCGGAGATTCGATTTCCAAAAAGCGTTTGCCTGGTGATGGAACAAACTGACCGTTAACAAAATTTTTTGCCTCAGGGTACTTCATAATGAAAGATACTAAAGAATGTGATTACTTGACGTATCAAAAATAATTGCGCTATTGTTGTGGCAGCAGATTGTTTAGGATTTTAGGAATCGGGTTATGCGAAAGACAGGCGGCCAGGTTAGCTAATTTGCTCAGTGCCTTATTTCACAACCGGATAACAGCTTAGTGGCAATTCGTATACGTAAAAGTTGTACTGTAACTGGTCAGACTACCATTACTTGTTAAGGTTTGCTTCAATGGATACCCATTGTTTGTGTAGGTGTAGACATAGTCGGAGGTACCTGTGAAGGTCCCTAGCTTCGAGCTCTGCGTAATGGCAACTTGCGCAACGTTATTATCCGTTGAACTGAATGAACTGGTTAAGGTGTAAATACTCTGACGAAACGGATTGATCCGATTATCATACTGATACACATAATTTGTCGTAAGGGTATCGTTGCCATAGGTTATCCATGACGAGGTTGAGTAATTATGCGTGCTCGTGCCAGGATATTGAAACGTCTTTACATCTGTTAATGTCGAATCACCAGAGGTGTTTAATAAAAAATATTGCTGCAGGATCATTTGGCCAGACTGATTGTATGTGTAATGATAAATAGTCGGCGCCGGTAGGGGTGCATCCCAAATAATGTTATCGGCTACAAGCGGCTTGAACGTCCAGGTCACCTTGATGATCCTGTTATTTCCATCATAACGAATGGCAACCATGGTACCGCTGTTGTAGGCAATTTGGCTAATCCGGTCTTGCTTGTCATAACTAAAGGAATAGATTCCGTTAGCGTCCTGGCCTCCGGTCAATTGATTATTGGTATAATAATAATTGGTGCCTGATGAGCCTATTTGATAAGATGCCAATTGGCAAGTTGATGGGGAAACATCATTCTTGGTACATCCCTCAACGAGGAGGATGAGCAGGATTAATTGAAGAAAAGCGGCTGAGTTATTTTTGGCGGCTACCATACATCATTTCGATTAAATTCTTTTCGAACGGAATAAAAACGATAAATAGATATGCAAATTGCTTGACCAAAAGCAGAAATTTAACTCTTCTCAACCCAACTTTATCAGCAACTTGCGATATCATTTGCCTTCAATTTTGCGAATGTCCGTTTCTGATGTAGGATGTGGTTTCATCGGAATAACGGGTCAGTAAATATAAGTTTTTTTTACCTCAATCTGAAGTGCTTTTATACGAATTACCTTTCTGTTGATGTCATGTATAATTAGTATTGAATCAACAAAATAAAAGCTACATTTAAATTCAGATTCACCTAAAATTTTTAAATACGATGATCTCCAAAAGAACTTCCCGCAGAGGGTTTATCAAAAAGGCATTTGGATCTGCCCTTGTTTCTGCAGCGATGCCAACCGTGTTGCTTGGTCATGACAAGCGAAATGTGGTTGAGTTGAAAGCCACTCCCCTTCAGAAAAAAACGTATGCCGCCAATGATCGCGTTAATGTTGCTGTAATCGGCATGGGCATTATGGGATATAACAATTCGGAGACTACCGTTCAAATTCCGGGGGTAAAACTGATCGCTGCTTGTGACCTCTATACCGGCCGCTTGGATCATGCCAGGGAAGTTTACGGAAAAGATTTATTTACGACAAAAAATTACAAGGAGATCCTCGACCGAAAAGATATCGATGCCGTGATCATTGCTACATCCGATCATTGGCATGATCGGATTTCGATTGAGGCCATGAATAAAGGGAAGCATGTCTATTGCGAAAAGCCGATGGTGCATCACCTGGAAGAAGGGGAGGCTGTGATTGCTGCTCAAAAGAAAACCGGTAAGGTTTTTCAGGTGGGCAGTCAGCGCGTAAGCTCCATTGTAACTTTAAAGGCAAAAGAAGTTTTCGAATCGAAGATTATTGGTGATTTAATCTTGGTGGAAACCTGGAACGACCGGCAAGGACCGAATGGCGCCTGGCAATATTCCATCCCGACCGATGCACAGTCGGGGGCAGTAGATTGGGAAAATTTTGTTGGTGACGCTCCCAAAGTTGCCTATGATCCGGTTCGCTTTTTCAGGTGGAGAAATTATCAGGATTATGGTACGGGCATGGCCGGTGATCTTTTTGTTCATTTGTTTTCGGCGCTTCATACGATTACCAGTTCGAAAGGACCGAACCGGATTTATGCTTCTGGCGGACTTCGGTATTATAAAGATGGTCGCGACGTACCCGACATCATGACGAGCATTCATGATTACGCTGCATCGGACAAGCATTCCGCGTTTAATTTGCAGATGCGCGTCAATTTTGTGGATGGAAATCATGGCGGTGAACGGTTGCGCCTCGTAGGCTCAGACGGAATTATCACCGTTGGATGGAGTTCAGTGAAAGTAGATCGGAGCACAACTCCGAAAGCCCCTGGCTATGGCGGATGGGATTCCTTCAACACGTTCACGGTTGCCCAACAAAAGGATTATGAAAAGTGGTACAAAGAAAATTATCCGACCGATAAGCCCAAAATGATTGAGCCGGGTATGGAGTTTAAGGAGCCAGAGCATTACAGTGCCAACATCGATCATCACTTGTCGTTTTATAATGGGATTCGGGAAGGAAAGCCCATTGTTGAAGACGCACTTTTCAGCCTGAGGGCCGCAGGACCAGCGCTGGCTTCCAATAAAAGTTATTTCGAAAAGAAAATTATTAACTGGGATCCGGAAAATGCAAAGTTGATTTAAACGATTTTGATTGACATTGCAGTTTTACAGAACCATTTGAATCCTAAAGTCGCTTAAATAATTTCCCGACTAGTTGAGTCAATCATATTTATTATTGTTGGATAAAATTATTCTATGAAATATTCATTTTGCTTTTTGCTTTTGCTGTCTACCTTAATTTCCTTTTCGCAGGAGAAAACAACACCCGCATCCCAGGAAAGAACACTGCCGGCAGAATCAGCAGTATCGTCCACCGGTCAGGCTACCATCAAAGGTAAAGTGGTACCGTATAAAGCAACGGCCGGCACACAACCCGTGTGGGACAAAGACGGCAAAGTGATTGCTTCACTTTTTTATACCTATTATGAACGAACCGACGTTACGGACAAAAGCAAACGTCCGCTCATCTTGTCGTTCAATGGTGGCCCTGGTTCTGCTTCCGTTTGGATGCATATTGCCTACACCGGACCGAAGTTGTTGAATATCGATGATGAAGGTTATCCCGTTCAGCCTTATGGCATTCGCGACAACCCGCACTCTATATTGGACGTAGCCGATATCGTTTATGTTGATCCAGTAAACACAGGCTTCTCCCGCATGCTGGATCCAAAAGCAGAGCGTTCTGTATTCTTTGGCGTAAATGCCGACATCACCTATTTGGCTGAATGGCTCAATACTTTTATTTCAAGGAACAACCGATGGACTTCACCAAAATATTTGATCGGGGAAAGCTACGGAACGACGCGGGTTTCCGGCCTGGCGCTGGAATTACAAAATTCACATTGGATGTATCTCAACGGAGTGATTCTCGTGTCACCGACTGAATTGGGGATCAAGCGTGATGGGCCTTTAAGCAATGCATTGTCACTTCCTTATTTTGCCGCTGCAGCCTGGTATCAAAAAGCATTGCCCGCGGATCTCCAGCAAAAAGATTTGAACGAGGTGCTGCCGGAGGTGGAATCCTTTACGATTGAGGAATTGATTCCAGCCATAACAAGGGGAGGGTTTATTGATGAATCAAAACGAAAACAGGTCGCCGCAAAAATGGCGCACTATTCAGGCCTTTCGGAAAAATCAATTCTACAACACAATCTTTCTGTGCCGACTCAGTTTTTTTGGAAGGAACTTCTTCGCGAAAAGAACTTTACGGTAGGTCGGTTGGATTCCCGCTATCTTGGAATGGATAAAATGCAGGCTGGGGAAGAACCCGATTACAATTCAGAACTCACCTCCTGGCTTCATGCCTTTACGCCGGCTATCAACTATTATCTGCGGGAAGTCTTGAAATACAAAACCGACATTAAATACAACATGTTCGGACCCGTGCATCCGTGGGACAATAAAGATGATCGAACGGGCGAGAACCTGAGACAGGCGATGGCCGAAAATCCGTACATGCACCTGATGATTCAATCCGGATATTTCGATGGCGCGACCACCTATTTCGATGCGAAGTATACGATGTGGCAGATTGACCCAAGCGGAAAATTAAAAGACCGTATGCGCTTTGAAGGATACCGTAGCGGGCACATGATGTATCTCCGTTCGGAAGATTTGGCGACATCAAATGAGCACATCCGCGATTTTATCAAAAAGTCAATGCCCGCACTCGGACAGCCCGCTAAGTATTGATTACATTCTAAGTCAAGTTTCTAATCAAGGAGTTCTCCCTCATGTTAAGGTATTTTGAAGGAAGAAGCCCTTTTCATTCAACTCAATTGTTTTGGTCTCGTTTATCCTCGCTCCACCAAACCAAGTTGCCATGAAAAAAAAATTATTACTCAATGCAGTCATGTTCACATTTCTGCTGCCTACAGTGTGGGCTCAAGTCACCACACCACGGACACCAAGCCCCGGGGCTAGCGTTTCTCAAGCAATCGGGATCTCAAAAGTAACTGTTATTTACTCAAGGCCTTCCGTGAAAGGCCGCGAAATATGGGGAGCGTTGGTACCCTTCGGGTGGAACAAGCAGGGCTTTGGATTTAATAACGATGCGCCATGGCGTGCCGGCGCCAACGAAAATACCACGATTGAATTTTCTCATGATGCTAAAGTTGAGGGCAAGCCTGTTCCGGCAGGGAAATATGGTTTGTTTTTCGTGATCAATAAAGACAATACCGGTGAAGTAATCCTTTCAAAGGATTATCGTTCGTGGGGGAGTTTCTTCTACGTTGCTGAAAATGACCTGATGCGTGCACCCATTGCCGTAGTGGATCATGCCATGACAGAAACCCTTTCTTATGAATTTAACAGTTCAGACAAAAACTCAGCCGAGCTTGCATTGAATTGGGAAAAGAAAAAATTTCCGGTCCGGATTGAGTTTGCCGTTGATAACCTGGTTATAGCAAATGCTACGGAAGAATTGAAAGGCCCGATTGGCTTTAATTGGCAAGGGTATTCAAGTGCCGCCAATTATGCGCTTCAAAATAAAATAAACGTAGATCAAGGTATGAAATGGATTGATCAGGCGATTCAACAGAACAAATCGTTTACTACGTTGCGCATTAAATCGGGGTTACTTGCGCTGAAGGGTAGTAAACCGGAATCTGACAAAATTATGACTGAAGCCACGGCGCTGGCCAATGAAAATGAATTGAATGCCTATGGTTATCAATTGATCAACCAGGAGCAGAAAGATAAAGCGATTGAAATTTTTTCTTTGACTACACAACGTTACCCTGACAGTGCCAATGCCTGGGATAGCCTGGGGGAAGGCTATGCCCTAAAGGGTGATTCAAAAATGCGATCAAAAGTTTTAAAAAATCCTTGAGCCTGAATCCTGCGGCCAACGTAAAAGCGAATTCCGAGAAATACTTGAAACAATTAGGAGCGCTGTAGTTTTTTTTAAAAAAGGAGTCATCATTTTGGCTCCTTTTATTTTCATTCTCAACTTATTTCTTGAAAAACAATTGGACCGGAATTCTATTTTTTTGAATCCCGTCTAAAATCGTCATCAGGCTTTTCTCACCAATATCCTTCCTGCCCGTGGTTCGAAATTGTTTTTGAGCATTGGACAGTTCAAAAAAGTTTAGGAAGCGATTGTAATCTTTCTCGTTATTGAATTGATGATGACTTGCCATGAATTTTATTTTCCCGTGTTCAAACCAAAACAGCCATTGCGCAAGTTTTACATTGGATAGAATTTGGGCTTCTGTTAAGTCGGTGAAGTTTCCCGGTTGAGTTACATTTTCAATTCCAATAGCAACAGGATTTCCGTCTTGATGCCGTTTGATGTACCAGCGATGATTGGCAGGGCTATACGAAGTTGAGCCTTCCTTCGAAACGGGTGGAGACAAACAAATAATCGTGCCATCCCGGTCGATGATGAAGTGAGCACCGTTAGGAAGCTTTCCTGCCTTCGACAAGTTTCCCCACGATTCAGGAATCTGATCATGTAGAAAAGAGGAAATCTCAAGGCTCGTTTTTAAATCACCATCACCCATGGCATGAAACACGATCATTTTTGGATCCAACCAAAGTGAATCCAAATCATAAACGGCATGAATGTATTCTTTAGTCAGGTCAATCATCCTTTGATCAAAGGGGATGGCCATTTCTTTAATGACCAGCTTCTCTTTTGACCCGTCCGGATTTGTCCACTCGACGTTTCGTTCAAGCGATTTCTTTGTCAGTTCTTCAAACGAAATAATGTTCGTGAGTGGCGGATATTCTTGCTGGGCATGCAGAATGAAAGGAAGCACAAACAGCGGAATGATGGCATACCAGAAACTACGCAGCAATTTAACAGCCCTAAGTTTGTTTCTGGATTCGGCATTGAGTATTCCTACCACGGATCATGGGAGGACGCTGTTACAAATGCAATTCCATTGATCACCATCATGGGTGTGTTTTGTAAACGAGGATGATTCACTTTTTGAAAAACATAGGATCCTTGGCCGTTCGCCGAAGAATTATAAAAAAGCCGACTGCCAATCACCCACCATTTTCCATAGTCACTGCTTTGTAGCCCGGGAATGGCGTTCGCATTCGGCAACGAAGTCCGGTCTAAACTGGCCTCAAAAGTTCCATCGGCGTTAAGTGTGATGCATGAATTGGTGAGGGCATCCGCTGTGCTTCCCGCGATATTCATAAAGCACCATTTGCCCACCAGTTCAGGAGCAATCGAGCCGGGCTGATCATCGCTAACTTGCGCGAAAACGGGAAAGGAGAATAAAACTCCAAAAATCAAGAAGATGAGTTTCCCTTTAAAACTGGAGTCTGAAGTCCCGCTTTCCATACTGCGAATATCAAACTCTTTTTTTGTAAATTGAGTTTCGTTTTCAAAATTATGAGTGGCAAACAATCCTTCCTTTGGTCAATGGTAATTAGCCTGGGGTTGTTTTGTTCAATTTCATCGATATCCTTCGCTCAAACTCCAGGCGGTGAACTCAGTAAAAGCATTTTCTTTGGAGGAGGAAGCTACTACATGGACGATGAACAAGCGATGATACTTTCGCGCTGGCTGGATTCCATACCCAATCTTTTGGAGAAATACGAAATCATGTTGGTTAGTCATACCGATAACATTGGTGGCAAGCGGTACAACGAATGGCTTTCGAAAATGCGGAGCCAAACGGTACACGGACTACTGATTCAAAAAGATATCCCGGAAAGGATGATTCATTCCAAAGATTGGGGATCCGAAAACCCGGTCTATTCCAATGACTCTTATCAGGGTGCTCTCATGAACCGAAGAGTGGATGTGGTTCTTCATCCCGTAGTCTTTTGAGCTTTTTATATCCGGTTTCGGACACTGTTTTGCAATTGCGGACGTAACGAGTGAAACAAAATCCCTTTTTTTGCGTCAAATACCATAAATTTCACTTGGCATTATTTTGGGCAATAGAACTTCAATAAATCAAAGCGATTAATTGTCTCTGCCCAACCTTTTTATGCCCTAACCCCAACTACCAATGATTAAGTTTGTGGACATTGACAAGTACATCGATTCTCGCTTTCAGCGCACGTTTATTTTAAAAGGCATCGACCTGGAGGTACAGCAAGGCGAATTTCTAACCATCATGGGGCCTAGCGGTGCCGGTAAATCTTCCCTGATGAACATTATCGGGATGCTGGACGAACCCTCAGCCGGTGAATATTATTTCTTCGATGAGCCGGTACACAAGATGAAAGAGAAGCATAAAAGCGAGATGCACAAAAACTACATCGGTTTTATTTTTCAGGCTTATCATTTGATCGATGAACTGACGGTTTATGAAAATATAGAAACACCACTCCTGTATAAAGGGGTGAACAGCAACATGCGAAAAAGTTTAGTAGCCGAAATGCTGGACCGGTTTAACATGGTGGCCAAAAAGGATTTGTTCCCCGAACAATTGAGCGGAGGCCAACAACAATTAGTAGGGATTGCCCGCGCCATTGTTGGCGAACCCAAGTTGTTGCTGGCCGATGAGCCGACCGGAAATTTGCACTCCGATCAAGGGAAGCAGATCATGGACATTTTTCAAAAATTGAATGATGAGGGCATTACGATTATACAAGTAACGCACTCGGAAGAAAACGCCAGGCGTGGCAAACGCATTGTGCGTGTTGCGGATGGCGCCATAGCTGCGGATGAAATTGTGAGATAAGTAAGAAATAGAAATATGAAAAAAGGATTGATAAAAAGTTTGGCAGTAATTCTGAGTTTGAATTTTGGTGCAAACGCACAAACGAAATCACTCTCCATAGAAGACGCCGTGAAAATCGGATTGAAAAACGGGATATTACTGAACCAGCAAAAGAACAATTTGGAATTGAACGTTATGCAACGCAATTATAACATTGCGGGGCTTGGCCCAACACTGAACTTTCAATCTTCCGCTCAGCGAGTATACGGAAATACTTTTATCCAGCAGACCGGCCACGTCATAAATGGGAAAGTTGACAATGCCTATGGTCAATTAAGCGCAAACATTAATTTATTTAATGGGTTTTCCCAGGTAAACCGAGTAAGGCAGGCTGCAAGTGCCTTGGATGCCCAGTCCTTTTATGTCAACAGAACTGCACAGGATATCATTAATACGGTTTCAACCCAGTACCTGCAGGTGTTGTTGGATGTGGAATTAATAAAAATTGCCAACGAAAATTGGGAAGCGCTAAAGAAACAATTGGAGCAAATCAAGGAACAGGTAAACCTGGGTGCGAAATCACCGGTAGATGAATACAACCAGGATTCTCAAGCAAAAGGAGGGGAAATACGCCTTATACAAGCCCAAATCAACTTAGTCGCTGACAAAGCATTGCTTACACAAACATTGTTGCTGGATCCAAATGATGAATTTGAAGTCGTTAAACCCGATTGGGATATGAATTTGGCAGGAGAAAAAGAAGACCTCGAGCCTTTATTTAGCACTGCTCTAAAGAACCGCGGCGATTATTTAAGGGCACTTAAAAACGAGGAGTCCGCCAAATATGGGATGAAAGCACTTAAGGCAACAATGTTGCCTACCTTAAGTATGTATAGCAATATATTTTCGCAGTATAACTATGTATATACCGATGTTAACAGCAGCTTTGATCAGCAAGTTAAAAACGATAACCTGAAAAAAATAACCGGGTTCAGCCTCTACGTCCCGATTTTTGGCGGAAACCAGAATTTCCAAAACCGCACTAACTACGTTCAGCAAAAAATTACTTACCTCAATAACTTACAGCTTCGGAAGAATGCAGAAGTTCAGGTTAAAACAGATGTTATGAAAGCATATGAAAATATGCAACTCTATTCAAAGTGGTTTAACGCAACGGTTGGTCAAGTTAAGGCTGCTGAAACGGCCCTTGAATTGGAACGCGAACGCTATACGCTTGGGGCAACCAGTTTTGTGGAATACGCCAATGCCAATCGCGTTTATGTTCAGGCGGCAACCGATAAAGCACAGGCTGAATACAAGCTGCTCTTTCAAAAGGTGATGATCGATTATGCGGCCGGTACGTTAAAACCTGAGGACTTCAAATAAGTCGTTTTTCAAAAAAATCCCTACATTTGCAGCCCTGATGAAACCATCGGGGTTGTTTTTTAGCTAAAACAGTCATGTTTAACAAAATTGTTGCCGCCACGCCCTGGCCGCAACATGTAATCTCAGGGCATTTTTTATTATGGCAAAAGTTCAAAAGACCAACACCGACAAGTCAGAGAAAAAGTCAGAAGCCCCTAAAAAAGCGATGGCCGTGAAAGGTGCTGAAGCGGATGTGGACGTAAAAACCGCGGAAGCGGAACTCGAGCAGGATGATTTGGCAGCCTTTAAAGCCGCCAAGAAAAGAGAAGAAGAAGAAGGTATCAGCCGGATGATCAAAGATGTAACGGCACGCAAGGCCACTACCTCCAATGTGTCCATCGAGAATTTTGATTGGGAAGCCTTTGATCGCAAAGGTTTTGGCGAAGGTTATTCTACTAAGGACCGCCAGGAAATGGACAAAATATACGGTGGCACCATCGCCTCGGTCAATGAAAGTGAAGTGGTGAAGGGTACGGTGGTCGGTATTAACGACCGCGATGTAATCTTAAATATTGGCTTCAAGTCTGACGGCCTTGTGCCGCTAGCCGAATTCAAAGACATGACCAACCTGAAAATTGGTGATATGGTTGACCTCTTCATCGAAGAGCGTGAAAACACGATGGGTCAATTAGTGCTGTCCCGCCGGAAAGCGAAGTTGGTGAAGGGTTGGGAATATGTGCAGACCGCCTTGGATAAAGATCAGGTGATTGAAGGATTTGTAAAGCGCAGGACCAAGGGTGGCTTGATTGTCGATGTGTTTGGTATCGAGGCATTTTTGCCGGGTTCACAAATTGATGTGAAGCCTATCCGCGATTTTGACATTTATGTCAATAAAAATATTGAGGTGAAAGTCGTGAAAATCAACTACACCAACGACAACGTGGTGGTATCGCATAAAGTATTGATTGAAAAAGATCTTGAACAACAAAAAGCGGCCATCCTCACCAACCTTGAAAAAGGCCAGGTACTCGAAGGGGTGATCAAGAACATGACCAATTTCGGGGTGTTCATTGATTTGGGTGGTGTTGACGGATTGTTACACATCACTGATATTTCATGGGGACGCATCAACCATCCGGAAGAATTGTTGAAACTGGATCAGGTGGTAAAAGTTGTTGTCCTTGACTTCGACGAAGACAAACGGAGGATTTCATTGGGCATGAAACAACTCACGCCTCATCCTTGGGATTCTTTGGCAGCCGATATCATTGTTGGCTCAAAAGTGAAAGGCCGTATTGTCAATGTTGCCGATTATGGCGCGTTCCTCGAACTGCAACCCGGGGTAGAAGGGTTGATCCACGTTTCGGAGATGAGCTGGTCACAACATCTGCGCAACCCTCAAGATTTTATCAAAGTAGGCGATGAATTGAATGCCGTAGTCCTTACCATCGATCGTGCAGAACGCAAGATGAGCCTTGGCATTAAACAACTCACCGAAGATCCTTGGACTCGCCAAGATGTATTGGCTAAATATGGTGTTGGCACGCGTCACAAAGGCATCGTTCGCAACCTGACTAACTTCGGATTGTTTATAGAACTGGAAGAAGGTATTGATGGTTTGGTGCACGTTTCGGATTTAAGCTGGACGAAAAAAATCAAGCACCCTTCTGAATTTACAAAAGTGGGAGATTCCATCGAGGTACAGGTACTGGAATTGGATGCCGTAAACCGCAGGCTGGCGTTGAGCCATAAGCACCTCGAAGAAAACCCCTGGGATACCTTCGAGAACATTTTCACGGTGGGTTCCATCCACAAGAGTACCATCATCAGCAAAAACGATAAGGGTGTTGTAATTGAACTACCTTACGGTATCGAAGGATTCTGTTCGCTGAAAAACCTGGCAAAGGAAGATGGCTCGAAAGCCGAAGTAGGCGAATCCTACGACTTCAAAGTGCTAGAGTTTTCGAAAGAAGACAGGCGCATTACGCTAAGTTTGAAAGCAACCTGGTCTGCCGAAGAGGACAAGACCGCCGTTGCTTCCAAGAAAAAAGCAGCGCCCAGCAAAGGCAAGACCATCGACAAGATCAACCAGGAGTCAGAGAAATCAACCCTGGGTGACCTGGAAGCATTGAGTGCTTTGAAAGAGAAGATGTCTTCATCGAAGCCGGCTCAGAAAGCGGAATAATTATTAGCATTTGCAGGGAAGCATTTGGCATTGGGAATTTGGTAGTAGTTCATACCTTTGAACACACAATTTTCCAATGCCTTGTTGCTAATATTGAAGTCTCCTGCATGTTGTAATGCAACGCAGGACCTGGAAATAGAAAGTTAAAAGGTCTCGTGGCCGAGTGGCTAGGCAGAGCTCTGCAAAAGCTCCTACAGCGGTTCGAATCCGCTCGAGACCTCTAATAAAGCCAAATTTGGCAAATGAATGAGGCTTTTTGTACTTGGCGGTTAAGGCATTGGTCAAGATAAAGTGACCTTTTTCTTGAATTTGATCTTTCTGCCTCCGTCAATAAAAACGTTGATCAATTGAGCTCCTATCTCAGGAATTTATATTCTTATTCTTCTGAATAGTACATTCCATCTTACCGTTTCCGGAAAAAGCAAAGCCCCTTTTGACAGATGAACTTTTCACCTCCGGAAGAAAAAGACCTTCTTTAATGCGTGATACCCATATTGGTATTTGCATGATGCTATTCCTAATGAATATTCTTCACCGCTTAGAGGTTGAGTAGTTCTGATAGCGTTAATTACGTCATCACCTGGACTGTACAGAAACAAAAGGAACAGACTTGGGGTATCTACAATGACTAGGCATATCAAAAGCATCAAAGTATAAAGAATTCGTGGGACTGCGGGGCTAAGTCTTCCTTGTCATTTAGTCTGATTGATTTTAACACCAATTTAGAATGCGAAAAAAGAAGTGAAACGAAGAGGAGGCCGTCGCCAGGTCACCTCTTCATCCACTAAGACAATATTATTAAGTTAAGGGAGGTCGAAGCGGTCGAGATTCATTACTTTACTCCACGCTGTTACAAAGTCCTTCACGAACTTCTCTTGAGAGTCTGCCGATCCATAGACTTCAGCTATTGCTCTTAGTTCAGCGTTCGACCCGAAGATGAGATCGACGCGCGTGCCAGTCCACTTGAGTTTGTCAATAGTACGGTCATGACCTTCAAACACATCTTGGGATTCTGAGGTCGCCTTCCACGTTGTACTGAAGTCGAGTAGGTTAACAAAGAAATCATTCGTGAGCGCTTCCGGCCGCGTAGTGAATACGCCATGTTTGGATTGATTGAAGTTCGTATTAAGTACACGCATCCCACCAATTAGTGCTGTCATCTCAGGTGCAGTTAGCGTCAGCCGTTGCGCCTTGTCAATCAACAGCTCTTCTGCAGTGACCTTATGATTGGTATTCAAATAGTTGCGGAACCCGTCGGCAGCTGGCTCAAGCACAGCAAACGATTCTACATCAGTTTGCTCTTGTGATGCGTCGGCTCTTCCCGGTGTAAATGGAACGGTCACATGATGACCGGCATTTTTTGCTGCCTTCTCAAGGCTTGCACATCCACCCAGCACAATCAAGTCAGCAAGCGAAATTGTTTTACCTCCAGCATTGAATTCTTTTTGAATACCCTCAAGAGTCTTTAGCACGATTGCTAGTTGAGTAGGATTGTTGACTTTCCAATCTTTCTGTGGAGCAAGGCGAATGCGTGCACCGTTGGCGCCACCCCGTTTATCGGAACCGCGGAAGGTTGATGCCGAAGCCCAGGCAGTAGACACCAATTGAGACACCGTCAATCCTGAGGCAAGTATCCTGCTCTTCAATGCAGCGATGTCTTTTTCGTCAATCAGTTTATGCGTAACCGTTGGAATAGGATCTTGCCATATCAGTTCTTCTTTCGGAACCTCAGGTCCGAGATAACGGGAAATGGGCCCCATATCGCGGTGCGTTAGCTTGAACCAAGCACGTGCGAATGAATCTGCAAACTTGTCCGGATTTTCGAAGAAGTGCCTTGAGATTTTTTCGTAGATAGGATCGACTCGTAAAGCAAGATCAGTTGTCAACATTGTTGGCGCGTGTCGTTTTGACTTGTCGTGTGCATCGGGCACGGTACCGGCTGCTGCGCCACCCTTCGGTTTCCACTGATGAGCACCGGCAGGGCTTTTTGTCAACTCCCATTCAAAGCCCAACAGATTCTCGAAAAAGTTGTTGCTCCACTTCGTTGGTGTTGTGGTCCATGCACCTTCAAGACCGCTAGTAATCGTGTCCCCGGCATTACCGGTACCGAAGGTATTTTTCCAACCGAGACTCTGCATCTCAATGGCTGCAGCGGCTGGCTCCCGACCAATATATTTGCTGGGATCAGCAGCGCCATGGGTTTTACCGAAGGAGTGACCACCGGCAATAAGCGCAACAGTTTCTTCATCATTCATCGCCATGCGGCCAAAGGTCTCGCGAATATCGCGGGCGGCAGCGAGCGGATCCGGTTTTCCGTTTGGACCTTCCGGATTCACATAGATCAAACCCATCTGAACTGCACCCAAAGGATTTTCCAGTTCGCGGTCACCGGTATAACGTTTGTCTCCCAACCACGTGCTTTCAGAGCCCCAATAAACATCTTCCTGAGGTTCCCAAACATCTTCGCGTCCGCCGGCAAAGCCAAAGGTTTTGAAACCCATCGACTCGAGGGCGCAGTTGCCCGCCAGGATCATTAAGTCAGCCCATGAAATTTTCTTACCGTATTTCTTCTTGATCGGCCAGATCAGCAAACGAGCCTTGTCGAGACTTGCATTGTCAGGCCAACTATTGAGAGGTGCAAATCGCTGCGTACCCGAACCTGCACCACCACGACCGTCGGAGATGCGGTACGTTCCGGCAGAGTGCCACGCCATCCTGATGAAGAACGGGCCGTAGTGGCCGTAGTCTGCTGGCCACCAGCTTTGTGAGGTGGTCATCAACTCGAAAATATCGTTCTTCACGGCTTTCAGGTCGAGCGACTTAAACTCCTTAGCGTAATTGAACTCCTTGTCCATCGGATTGGATAGCGAAGAGTGTTGACGAAGGATATCCAATTTCAACTGATTGGGCCACCAGTCGCGGTTTCGCGTACCGCCGCCAGCACTTTGTTTTAGCGCTCCACCTTGAAACGGGCATTTGGTTTCACCCTTGCTGACATCGGATAATGTTGTTTTCGAATCTATGTGTTCCATTTTTATTGATTAGTAAATTGTTACGTGTGATCATTTCAATTGAGTCAAGATTACAATAGTGCGATAAATAAATCAAATTGATTATTTTTATATCCATATAGCTAATCTCTATGACGTTGACGCAGTTGGAGTACATCGTTGCCCTCGATACGCACCGCCATTTTGTGCAGGCCTCAGAGAAATGTTGTGTGACCCAGCCCACCCTGAGTATGCAAATTCAAAAACTGGAGGAAGAGCTGGGGGTGAAAATTTTCGATCGAACCAAACAACCCGTTATTCCCACTGAAATTGGTGTTAACATGATTGCTCAGGCCCGGATTATTCTGCTCGAAGCAAACCGGTTTCAACAAATCATCCATGATCAAAAAGACAGCATGACAGGTGAAATCAGGATTGGCATTATCCCAACCTTAGCGCCTTACCTGTTGCCTCCACTATTTAAACGAATGCATGAAAAATACCCCCTCCTTCACCTCATCATTAAAGAAACGATCACCGAAGAAGTAATTAGTGAGTTAAAAAGTAATCGCCTTGACTGCGGTCTCGTGGTGACTCCATTGCATGATTCCTCCATTAAGGAAGATGTACTCTTTTATGAAGAGCTATTCATTTATGTATCTAAAAAAAATTCACTCTACAACAAAAAGTATGTGTTAGTCACGGAGATTGATCCTGATCAACTTTGGCTATTGGAAGAAGGGCATTGTTTCCGTTCACAGATTTTGAACTTATGCGAACTCAGAAAGAGTTCAGATTTTCATTTTAAATACGAAACCGGAAATATTGAAACGTTAAAGCGCATGGTAGACAAGAGTGATGGCATTACCATTTTGCCCGAACTGGCCGTGAAGGAATTCACTAAGCCGCAATTAAAATTGGTGAAGCGCCTAAAAGAGCCGCGTCCGGCGAGAGAAGTAAGCCTGGTGACACACCGCGATCACATCAAGACCAAACTCATCAACACCTTGAAACAGGAAATCCTCAACATTGTACCAAAGCCGATGCAAAAATTACTGAATAAAAAGGTGGTGGAAATTAATTATTGATTATTGGAAAAGTTGTTCCATTTAGAGGCTACCGGATGCCATTAGTCAAAAGATTTGGATTTGCTAAGGACCATTGCTGAATACGGCTTATAAGTAGTAAAAATATTCACTACGAACTAAACTGAGTAGCGGCGGTCCCCACTCTGGATCTCAAGGTTAAGGCAATGGCCAACTATTCTTGGCTTCGTAGTAGGATTGAAGTATCTTATTTTTGAAGCAGGGATTTTAATAACTGAATCTTACTCAAGGAGCCTACCATTTTGGCCAGGCAAATTTTTTTCCTTCGCAAGCCTGATCTCTGCATAACAATTGCAGTCCCTTTCTAAGAAATACCGGTTTTCCTCAGTTTCCTTTCCCAATAGGTAATTCAAAAAGTATTTAATGACTATCGGCAAGCATATAAATATATCGGTTGCATTGATTTTATGATGAAATTTGTTAAAAAATACCGATTTATTAAAAAAATTTGTGCAATCGGTTGCATTATTAATGGTAAACCTTGACATTAGTGCCTGTTAGGTCACTCCTATTAAAAATGCTAACCAGAAAAATCCTATGAAAAAAGAAATTCTACTCTTTCATCAAAGCTTGAGAGGTCAGCCAAACCTTCTCAAATTATTGCATGTGCTGTTCGCGCTTTTTGTTGCTGCTTCGCTACAAGCTCAGTCCGTCGTTAAAGGAAAAGTAACGGATGAAGGAGGCCAGGGGCTTCCCGGCGTAACGGTTCTCCTTAAAGGTACTTCTACGGGCACATCCACCGATGCAGAAGGGACTTATAATTTGAACATTCCGGATGGGACGGCCAATCCAACGCTTGTATTTTCATTCATCGGCTATACAACCCAAGAACAAGCTGTCCAGGGACGTTCGATTATTGATCTTAAAATGGAATTCAATGCAAAAGAGCTTAGTGAAGTTGTAGTAGTTGGATATGGAACACAATTAAAAAGAGACATCACCGGTGCCATCGTGAAAGTATCTTCCGATGTTTTACTGCAGACGGCCGCGCCCAATATGCTTGATCAGCTAAAAGGGCATGCTGCCGGTGTTGACATCGTTAGTAATAGCTCAGTTCCGGGTGGGGGATCTCAGATAAGAATAAGAGGTAACCGCACGATGACGCAAAGCTCGGCGTTAAGTGGTAATAGCGCCACGACGGATGCCGCTAATGCCGATCAGGCCGATCAGCCATTACTGGTTGTCGATGGTATTCCGTACGGAGGTAGCATTAATGATATCAGCCCCAACGATATCGCCAGCCTTGAGATTTTAAAAGACGCGTCCGCAACAGCAATCTATGGCTCAAGAGGCGCCGGTGGCGTGATTTTAATTACGACTAAAAGAGGGACAAAGGGCAAGGTTCAGGTGAGTTATGATGCTTATTATGGAGTTTCATCCGTGATGAAAGAACTGAGAGTTTTTAATGGAAAGGAATATGCTCAATTTAAGACCGATGCGGCTCTTGGCAACTCTAATATATACAATACCAGTCCGGTTGGCACGCCCAGTGCAACGAACTCAGGGTATCTTCTTACTCCCACCGAACAAGCTGCCTTGAATGCCGGAGTCTCCACAGATTGGCAAAAATTGATTTATCAGAATGCGCCGATCACGAATCACAACTTAAGTGTTTCCGGAGGTGATGATAAAAGTAAATATTCGTTGAGCACGGGCTATTTCAAACAAGGGGGGATTATTCCCAACCAGGACTTTACAAGATATACTATTCGTAGTACCATGGATCACCAGTTGAACAGCCGGATCAAAATTGGTCTTAACACCATGAACACGTTGTCTTATCAAAATACTCCGGGGGGTTCTGGTGTTACGTCTGGCTTGATGAGGTTGACCCCACTTGCATCTCCCTATAATTCTGACGGAACAGTTAACCTTCTCCCTCAAACCGGTCAAACCGATGGCCAAAACATTAGCCCTTTGACGCTTAAAACTGATGGTGCTGCCATTTTATCCAGAACCCGACGATTAAGAACATTTAATAGTTTTTACACGGAGGTGTCTATTATAAAGGGACTCAAGTACCGTGCGAATGTGGGTTTGGATTTCTTTGAGGAAAAGGGTGACTCTTATTCCGGTCCTGCAACATTTGTTAATGCCTCCCTCCTTCAATCTCAATCGCAGGCAAGTGTAAGAAACACTGAAACCTATCAATACACCATTGAAAACCTTTTGCTTTACGAGAAAACATTCAATGAAAAGCACAAGCTTGGATTGACAGGATTGTACAGTTTTCAAAAAACGCATATGCAGGGTAGCGGCTTATTTGGTATCGGTGTTCCCTTCGACTACATTCAGAACACAAACTTATACCTTGCCTCCACCGTTTCTGCGGTAAACCCTCAAAACACTTCTGATAACCCGAACTTCTTTCAAGAAAGAGGTTTAATTTCTTATATGGGCAGGGCTACGTACAGTTATGATAATCGATTTAGTGCCACTGCAACCGTGCGAACTGACGGTGCTTCCGTCTTATCACCAGGTAGTCAATACTACACCTACCCAGCGCTCGCAGCAGCATGGAACATATCGAATGAAAAATTCATGGCGACAGTTCCAACAATCTCAAATCTTAAACTAAGGGCTGGATGGGGCGTAACCGCCAGCCAGGGAATTCCTCCCTATTCCACATTGGGTGGCTTGGGAACATCGGCCTACAACTTTGGCCAGGGAGCGGCCGGCCAGCAAGGTGGTTATACGATATCTTCTCTTCCCAATCATTCGTTAAAATGGCAAAGTACGGCTCAATATAATTTCGGATTGGAATTTGGAGTACTTGAAAACCGGGTTAATGGTGCGATAGAGGTTTATAATCAACAAACCTCAAACATCCTTTTGCCGGAGAGCTTACCGATCAGCAATGGTGCCTCTTCTTCTTATGTCAACGTCGGTAAATCAAAAGCTCATGGTGTGGAGCTAAGCATTAACAGTGTCAATATTAAAAATGAAAAAGGGCTGGTTTGGACTACTGAATTCAATTATTTCTTCAACCGCGAACAAATTGTTCAACTTGCTAATGGCCAACCCAATGATATCAACAACGGCTGGTTTGTCGGACAGCCTTTAACTGTAATTTATGATTATAAAAAGGTTGGCATTTGGCAAACCGGTGATCCGGGGCTAACAGCGCAAACTTCTCCGGTGCAGCATCCGGGGCAAATAAAAGTTCTTGACTGGAATACAACCGGTGCAACCGCAGGTACGCCCGGTTATGGCAAACCCGACGGAAAAATTACTCCCGATGACAGGATGATCCTTGGAAACTTCCAACCCAAGTTTGATGCTGGTTTGACAAACAAAGTATCCTACAAAAGGTTTGATCTTTCAATGAGTATCTATGCTCGGATCGGTATGAAAGTCGTTGTGCCGTACGTATCGAGTGAACCTGGCGGATCGAACTTTACGGGGTATAGCTTCTTTAATCAGAGCCGGCAAAATCAATTGAAAGTAGATTATTGGACACCTGCTCATGCTACGAATGCATTCCCTCAGCCCGATGCAAGTCTCGGTGCGCCCATGTACAGCTCAACGTTAGCTTATGTAGATGGTTCCTTTATCAAATGCAGAACGATCAATTTGGGATATGATCTGCCTTCTGCGATGTTGACCAGGATCGGCGTTACCTCGTTGAGGGTTTATATTTCTGCCGTAAATCCATTCGTCATCTGGGCGCCATTTGTTAAAAATGGTTATGGTCCTGACCCCGAAGGAAACGGGTATGGAGGAGGGGTAAATGCTACCGGCACCTCTAACCCCGGCACGGTTGGTCATCAGATCACGGTGAACGCTAACAATCCAGCCACACGGCAATTCATGTTTGGCTTGAATTTAAAATTCTAAACTCATACGCATATGAAACGATATAAGATAGTAAGCTATGTGCTGCTAATTGCCACTTCGCTGATCAGCAATAGTTGCAACAATTTACTGGTAGAGAAGCCTCAGTCTAATGTAGTCCCTTCGGCCTTTGCTTCTCCACCAGGACTTCTCGGTGGTATTTCAGGGGTCTATAATGACCTGCGGGCGAATTGGGGAACAGAAGGGTTTACCATCAATCAGATGGCCGGTACCGATGAGTATTTAGAAGGAGGAAGTGCTGGCAATCCGCGGGTATTCACCTACAATGGCATGACCGGGGGAGACTTCAGTGGTGGATTTAGTCTTTACTCCGACATCAATGCATTGAATGGTATCCTTCAGCTTGGCCCAACTATTCCAGTGTCCTCGACTTTTACGCAAGCAACATTGGCGCAGTACCTCGGTCAAGCACAATTTTTACGGGCCTTCATCTATTTCTACCTTGTGCAGACCTTTGGCAATATTCCGTTACACACTACTTTTATTACTGCACCAACGCAGGCTGATGCACCGGCACCGGCTTCAGCGATCTATTCCCAGATTGTGCAGGATTTGAATAACTCGATTACGAATTTACCTGCCACGCCTACTGCACCATTTCTTGGAAAAGCCGCTACTATCGGCGCCGCAAAATGGCTACTTGCCAAGGTTTATCTTACCCGGGGGTGGTTAACTAGCTCGCCTGCGGATTTTACCCTTGCATACAATACCGCGATGGATCTCATTAATAACAAAGCCACTTACGGCTTAGACTTGTGGCAAGATTACGCGGATGCATTTAAGCCTGCCAATGATTATGGCAAAGAAACGATTTTCGTGAGCGACCACAGTAGCGATACAAAGTATGGCGAATATGCACAAGGATCGGCTGGTGGCAATGGGATAAATGTCACACCATGGATGGGTCTATTCAATGGCCCGAGTGTACTCGGAATTAACTCGACCGTAAACAGTTCCGGGGCCATTACAAGTGCAGGTCCGTCAATGTTGGTAAGGGATGTTCAATTCGGCAGGCCATTTACCAGGATCAGGCCAAATATGAACTACCTCCTTCATCAGGCATTTGCAGACAGGATTAATGACTCCCGTTACAACAAAACATTTCAGACTGTGTGGTTGGAGAATGCCGGTGCTGCTTCTGGCGGTGGAGGCCAGGCTGTTACTGGCGTTTATAGTGGTCTTGGTGTTACCGGTTCACGCGGAACACTAACTTGTGGTGTTGACACTGCGGTGTGGTTTTCAGACTATGAAGTTCCCGGAGCGCCACAGGCATTTGGCTCGAGGCCATTTAAGGGAATCATTGTGACCCCAAGCATGCAAACTCCCACGGTTTATCCTTACATGAAAAAATTAGCTGATCCAAGCAGGGCCTCTCAAAATGATCCGTCAGAAAGACCAGTCGTTATTGCGCGGTTTTCTGAAGTGTACCTGATCGCTGCAGAAGCAGCCTTTATGGGTGGTGGCACGCCGCAAAATGCAGCCGACATGCTTAATGTCGTGCGACAACGGGCAGCTTATAGAACAGGCACTCCATACGCGCCCGGTGGTGCATTTGGATCATCCTCAACGCCATCTACAATGAATGGTGATCCCTATCCAAACGGGGTGACTTATGGCAGTGCCGTAACTGCCCAGACCATAACATCAGGTCAAGTTACACTTGATTTCATACTGGATGAACGCACCAGGGAATTCTACGGAGAGTCAGTGAGATGGCTGGACTTAGTGCGTACCCAATCGCTTGACTCCAGGATCGCTGCATGGAACCCTGTAGAGGCCGGAGCACATTTTCAAGCTTGTAATGCCCTTAGGCCGATACCATTAGACGAAATAAACTTAGTCACCGTTGGGCCAAAGTATCCACAAAACCCCAACTGTGGTTATTGAATTGTTTTAATTTTGTTTTAGGGGATAGAGGGAGCGATGAAAATCGCTCTCCTCTTTTTACATTATAGTAATTCAATCGAGATTAACTTCACCCCATGAATCCGAAGCAATACAGCAAAACCCCCATTCTCATTGGTTGCCTGTTTTTTTTATGGCCTGCCTTTCTGGAAGCTCAGAATTCGTATGTTTCAATAAAGAAAAATTCGGGTGCTTTTACGTTATCGGCATCAGGAAAATCCGCCCCTCTTTACACGGGCAGCACTGACTATCCCGGGGTTATTCGCGCCTTAAAAAACCTGCAAGCGGATATTGGTCTCGTTACCGCAGTTGAGCCTGAACTGGCAATTAATAAAGCGCCTGCTGAAAAAGAAATCGTCATTGTTGGAACGATAGGCAAAAGTTCTTTGATCGACCAACTTATACAAAACAAAAAAATCGATGTTAAAGACGTAGCAGCCAAATGGGAAACCTTCGTAATCCAGGTGATTGAAAAGCCTTTTCCCAACATTGATCGGGCGTTAGTAATTGCCGGGAGCGATAAGCGAGGCACAATCTTCGGCATTTATGATCTCTCAAGACAAATCGGTGTTTCTCCTTGGTATTGGTGGGCGGATGTGCGTCCCCAAAAAAATAAAAATTTGTATGTATCATCAGGGCGCTACATTTCAGGTGAGCCGGCTGTAAAATATCGCGGTATTTTCATTAATGATGAAGAGCCTTCGCTGGGACGATGGGCGGTAGAAAAATACGGGGGATTCAAGCACGGGTTTTATGAAAAAGTATTTGAATTAATTCTCCGTCTGAAAGGCAACTATCTCTGGCCTGCCATGTGGTGGGCGAGTTTCAATAGTGACGATCCTTTCAATCCTGAATTAGCAGATGAGTACGGGATCGTTGTGGGCACAACCCATCATGAGCCCATGATGCGCGCGCACGCCGAATGGAAAAAGTCGGGGGTGGGTGACTGGAATTACGAGACGAATGCGCCTACGCTGCAAAAATTTTGGACCGAAGGAATTCAACGAATGGGCATCCGTGAAAGTATTGTTACACTGGCCATGCGCGGTGATGGCGACATGGCCATGACGCCGGAAACAAATACGGCGCTACTGGAGAAAATTGTTACCGATCAGCGAAAGATCATCAGCGATGTTACCGGAAAAGACGTGACGAAGGTCCCGCAACTGTGGGCGCTTTATAAAGAAGTACAAAACTATTACGACAAAGGCATGCGTGTACCTGATGATGTGACGTTGTTGCTCTGTGACGACAACTGGGGAAATATCCGTAAACTTCCAAAACTTGACGACAAACTTCGACGTGGTGGGTATGGCATTTATTATCACTTTGATTATGTTGGCGACCCTCGTAATTATAAATGGCTCAACACCAATCCCATTATTAAAGTATGGGAACAGATGCACCTCGCTTATAATCATGGAGTTGACCGAATATGGATCGTCAATGTAGGCGATATCAAGCCTATGGAATTTCCCATCAGCTTTTTTCTTGATTACGCCTGGAATCCGGCAAAATGGAATCAGAATAATCTTGACGAATACACGCAACAATGGTGTGAAGATCAATTTGGGAAAATATATGCCAAAGAGATTGCCAACATCATTTCCAAATACACCAAGTTCAACGGTCGCAGAAAGCCCGAATTATTAATGCCCGAAACGTATAGTCTTGTCAATTATCACGAAGCTGAAAATATCGTTGATGAGTTTGGTGAGCTTGAAAAGAAGGCGGAGAGCATTTATGAAAAAATTTCCCCTGATCTCAAAGATGCATTTTACCAACTTGTACTTTATCCGGTCAAGGCTTGTGCCAATCTCAATGATCTCTATGTTACGGTTGGCAAAAATAGACTGCATGCTTCACAGGGAAGAGCCACAACGAATGAACTTGCCGAACGCGCGAAAAGTCTTTACCAAAAAGACATTGACCTTTCATCGTACTATAACAAAACATTGGCCGGAGGAAAATGGAACAACATGATGAACCAGATTCATATTGGTTATACGTACTGGCAGGATCCGAAAGAAAGCGTTATGCCTGAAACAAAAACCATTGAAAATCCAACCGACCCGGAAATGGGTATTGCCCTTGAGGGTTCGGAAAAATTATGGTTAACTTCCTCGCCTGAAATAACTCTTCCTGAATTCAATTCGTATCAAAAATCAGTTCATTACTTCGAAATCGTTAACCGGGGAAAAACTTCTTTTGATTTTTCTGTTACGGCGAGTGTGCCCTGGTTGAAATTTTCACAGACGAGCGGAACCATTGAGAAGGAACAACGGATAACGGTAAGCATTGATTGGCCCTCCGCACCATCCGGTACTACACAAATTCCTATGACAATCCTTCAGGCAAATGGAAAAAAAATAGTTGTCCTCGCAAAGATTACAAATGCCGGTTCTGAAAAAGTAAATGAATCGTCTGGCTTCGTTGAAACCGATCATTACGTGTCGATTGAACCAGAGCACTATGATCACGCGATTAACACGAAAGAAATAACCTGGCAAATCCTTCCAGATTATGGCCGTACGTTATCCGGAGTCACCACACTTCCCGTTACGGCACCGGCACAAAAGGCTGGGGGCGAAAGCCCTCACCTCGAATACAATATCTTCTTTTCGGATACCGCTACCGTAGCTGTACAACTCTATCTTGGAACGACATTAAGCTTCAATGCAAATGAGGGTCTTCAATTGGCTGTTTCATTCGATCGTGAAAACCCTGAAATCATAAACGTCAATAAAAACGAAACGCCAAAATCCTGGGGGAAAGTTGTTGAAGACAATACTAGGCTCATCACAACTACGCATAAGATATCCTCGGCAGGTAAACATATTTTGAAGTATTGGATGATTGATCCGGGAGTTGTATTGCAAAAAATTGTTGTTGATGCGGGCGGTGTCAGGCCAAGTTATCTCGGTCCTCCGGAGAGCTATCATCGAAAAGTAAAATAGCATGAAGCTTTTAAGTATTATTTCTTCTCAACCGGATTGACACCAGCAGCGATGATCAGAAATTTCCTTTGCATTTCATCCATTTACCTGTCTGTAATACTATCGGCAAGTGATCTTTCTGCACAGATCAGATTGCCAAGATTGATCAGCGATGGAGTCGTATTTCAACGCGAGGCCAAACTAAAAATATGGGGTTGGGCCTCCGCTAACGAAGATGTTTCTCTGTTTTTTAAAGGGAAAAATTACAAGACAAGGGCTGACCTTCACGGGCACTGGCAGATCATCATTCCCAATCAAACTGCTGGTGGACCTTTCGAAATGACTTTTAAAGGGAAAAATGAGATCACCGTCCACAATATTCTTTTTGGTGATGTTTGGGTTTGCTCGGGTCAATCCAATATGGAGCTTACCATGGAAAGGGTCAAAGAGAAATATAGTTCGACAATAGCGAGCTCCGACAACATTAACATTCGACAATTTTTAGTGCCGGATAGTTATGATTTTAAGCAGGTGCATGATGATGTTGAAGGCGGAAGCTGGGAACATGCTAATCCGAAAAATTTGCTCACATTTTCAGCGGTGGCTTATTTCTTTGCCAAAGAAATTTATGAAAAAGAACATGTTCCGATCGGCTTGATCAATGCCGCATTGGGTGGCTCACCGGCGGAAGCATGGATAAGTGAAGATGGTTTAATCAATTTTCCAAACCTGTATAGTGAATTTCTGAAATTCAAAGATGACAAACTCATTCAGGAGATAGAGACGAATGACAAAAACAGGATAAGCAACTGGTATAAAGAATTAAATGGCAAGGACGAAGGGATGGTGAATGCTCATACTTGGGCTGACCCAAAACTGAACGACAGTGACTGGGCTGAAATGATGGTTCCAGGGTACTGGGCCGATGTCTCACTTAAAAGTGTAAACGGGTCAGTATGGTTTAGAAGAAAAATCAATGTCCCCAAATCGCTGATTGGAAAGTCTGCCAAACTGTGGCTTGGCCGAATTGTAGATCAGGATTCAGTTTTCATCAATGGAAAGTTTATCGGAACAACCGGCTATCAATATCCGCCTCGCAAATATGAAATTGGATCAAGTGTTTTACAGGAAGGAGAGAATATCATTGCCGTGCGCGTGATCAACAATTCAGGACGCGGAGGTTTTGTGCCGGATAAACCTTACTATGTTGCCGGGACGCAGGATACCGTTAAGTTGACTGGAATTTGGAAATATAGACTAGGTGCAGCAATGCCTGCATTGGTAGGGCCAACGGCCATTCGATGGAAGCCGGTCGGTTTGTACAACAAAATGATTTCGCCATTACTGACGCATGCGATAAAAGGAGTCATTTGGTACCAGGGGGAAGCAAATACACAACGACCCGAAGAGTACAGAAAATTATTTCCTGCTTTAATTACAAACTGGAGAGAAAAGTGGAACCTCGGTGATTTTCCTTTTCTGTTTGTACAATTGGCAAACTTCATGGAACCAAAAGCAAGTCCTTCTGAAAGCAATTGGGCAGCCCTGCGTCAAGCGCAACTTCAGGCTCTCTCGCTGCCCAATTCAGGAATGGCCGTTACCATTGATCTTGGAGAGTGGAATGATATTCACCCGCTCAACAAGGAAGATGTGGGAAAGAGGCTTGCCCTGATCGCGCAACGAAATGCCTACAAAAACAAAAAAATTGTTTACTCAGGTCCGATCTATAGTTCAATGAAGGTAGCCGGCCATACAATTGAAATCTTTTTTTCGAATCGCGGAGGTGGGTTGGTGGCCAAAGGCAGCGATCTGAAGTATTTTTCTATCGCGGGGACAGATAAGAAATTTGTTTGGGCAAAAGCAAAAATAGAAGGTAACAAAGTTATAGTATGGAATGAACAAGTCGTCAATCCGGTTCTGATAAGATACGCCTGGGCGGATAATCCGGAGGGTGCCAATCTCTATAATAAGGAAGGATTGCCTGCGTCACCATTTTCAACAGAAGAAAAGTAATCGTAATGCAAGTGAAGAAAAAATATTTCGTCCTCCTGAGTCTTCTGTACATTCACTTGTTTCCAAATTTAGCTTTCTGTCAATCAAAGCAAGTCGTTCCGAGAGCTGAATCGGATTCCTCCAAAGGGCTGAAAAATTATTATCAAAGCTATTTCCCAATTGGGGTATCCGTTTCACCGCAATCACTGAAAAGCGATGAAGCAAAATTGATTCTTCAACAATTCAACAGCCTCACCCCGGAAAATGTCATGAAGCCCGGGCCGATTCATCCGGAAGAGAATCGGTATAACTGGGTACCCGCCGACGAGATTGTCAATTTTGCGCAAGCGAATGGATTGAAAATTCGCGGACATAATTTGTGCTGGCATAATCAAACTCCTGATTGGTTTTTTAAAGATGAAAACGGAAATCCTGTTTCAAAAGAAATTCTGTTGAAACGATTGAAAGATCACATCACAACAGTAGTTTCTCGCTACAAAGGAAAAATCTATGCCTGGGATGTTGTTAACGAAGTGATATCCGACACCCGTGAAGAGTATTTCAGAAAAACGAAATGGTACGAAATCTGCGGAGAGGATTTTGTTGCAAAAGCGTTTCAATATGCCCATGAGGCTGATGCGAACGCACTGCTGTTCTACAATGACTACAATGAGATCGACTCTGTTAAAAGAGAAAAGATCATTAAAATGGTTCAAGGCTTACAGAAAGCGGGTGTACCTGTTCAGGGTATGGGCCTGCAAGGTCATTGGGCGGTGAATGAACCATCAAAAGATCAGCTCGAAAGAACATTGAAGCGATTTGCCGGTCTTAAATTAAAACTACAAATCACTGAACTTGATATTTCAGTTTATTCGAAAGAACATAATGCCCGCGAGCGAAAGCAAGAAGACGATAACACCACCTTTACTGCTGAAAAGGAAAAGAAGCAAATCGAAGTGTATAAAATGTGTTTTGAGCTGTTCCGGAAATATAAAGATGTAATCACCGGTGTCACCTTTTGGAATATTTCGGATCGCAACAGTTGGCTTGATAATTTTCCGGTGAAAGGCCGAAAAGATTATCCGTTATTATTCGACAATGACCTGAATCCCAAAAAGGCGTATTGGGAAGTGGTTAAATTCTAACAGCTACATTTGTTCTGATGCAAACAGGCAAATACAGATGGACAATCGTAACACTATTGTTTTTCGCCACGACTATCAATTACCTCGATCGCCAAGTGATCGGGTTGCTCAAAGATTATCTTGCGGCAGATTTGAAATGGTCGGAGCAGGACTACAGTGCCATTGTCATGGCATTCACTACCGCGTATGCCGTTGGT
>Ga0206942_1028_pt1 | contig 46349 bp, 34 predicted proteins | sample Alteio_BWOrgHeat_6_FD_153253 | JGI IMG/M metagenome (GOLD analysis project Ga0206942, IMG submission 153253) | Enriched cells from forest soil in Barre Woods Harvard Forest LTER site, Petersham, Massachusetts, United States -... | ecosystem: Environmental > Terrestrial > Soil > Temperate forest > O... | reverse complement strand
AATGTTTTGTAAAAATCGCTCATTGTTGAAAAACCATTCCAGCCCGCATTTGGAGCTTGTGCTTTATAAGAATTATAGTGCAATGTCATCATCCAACGCGCATCTATACCGCTATTATTTGCACTAACACCAGAACTGTTCGGATAAGCAAATATGCCTTCCGTTGAATGTACACCGGCAGTAAAATTGTCGAAGTATTCTGGCATTAAGGAATAGTCGCCGCTATTTATAATTTCATTACCTAATGTAATTACCTGTTGCATATCTCCAGCATCAAAAGTTGGGCTTTGACGATTTAAAAAAGCACCGCGGTTTAAATAGCATCTCATCAATAATACTTTCGCTGCATTCGCGTTTGCTTTTGTCATATCATTCTTCGGATCAAGATCGGGCAATATTGTGTTTAATTCACTTATAATAAAACTAACAGCACTATCCCCTGAGTATACTTTTGGAGCATTCAACAGGTTATCGCCTGGGTTTCTGAATGGGTATTGGCCAAATAAGTCCAACAAATAATATAAAGAATATGCTCTTAAGAATCTTGCTTCAGCGGCTTGTTCCGCGCTTGGATTAAATGCAAGCACATTGGTTGCGTCAAAATTTAATTTATTAAGCAAATTAAATGTTTGCAAAAGCTGGTCATGATCCGCGTTCCATGTATGATTGTGAACTACACGCCAAACACCATTATCATCCCAGTCACCACCTCTTGTCGGAACTAAAGATTCGTCAGTAGAATTTTCTTCAAGTGAAAACACTCTGTCCTGGTTATTGAATGGTGACGCTAAGTCAGTATAGGCCCCTTGTAAAATCAAGCCCGTACCACCAGCACCTAAGCCTGCTGCGGTTTGTTGATTTGTAAAATTGTTACCCAGATTCTCATCTAACTTGGTACAGCTGCAAATTATTGTTGCAACCAAAGAGAAAATGGCAATCGCTTTATTTTGTGTCATAATATACTAATGTTTTAAAGTTTGCTATTACAAAGAAAAATTAAATCCGAACGTAATTATTCTTGGTGTTGGGTAAGGAATATATTCAATTGATCTTGAAGGATAGCTATTATGGCTTTTATCTATGCTCACTTCAGGATCAAAACCAGTGAATTTAGTAATAACAAATAAGTTTGTTCCTGAAACAAAAACATTCAACCCTTTAATATAGCTGCCTACATTACCAAAATCATATCTCAATGTTGCATTCCTTAATTTAAAGTAATCGCCGCTTTCCAAAAACCTGGTTGAAGCACCAACACTGCTGGTTGGACGTTCATCTGAATTATATGCGGCCTGATCAACATTTCTGCCTTGAGCAATTCCTGATAAGTTGGTTACAGAAGTTGCGGAGTTATTGTAAATAACAAAACCACCTGCTCCGCCTGCATTAACAATCAATGAAAGTTTCTTAAACGTCAAAGTAGTGTTAACGCCGTAAATAGTATGCGGATTCGGATCACCTGCAAAAACAGGGTTTTCGGTTGTCAAAGCCTGTGAATCGAGCCCAACCTGGTTACCATTTTTATCAAATCCACCAAATGGTTTCAGATAAAATTCGTTAACGGGCTGATCGTTTGTAATAATCTGAGACAGAGTTCCCGATACACCTTGTCCACTGATTTCACCGGTTAAGATCTGCAACGGGGTATGTGATCCGGGTGCATAAAAGTTCGTTAGTTTATTTGAGTTATTAGCAATATTAAATCCTAAATCCCATGTAAAATTTTTATTATTTACGATGGTAGCACCAATTGAAAACTCAAACCCTTTATTAATCAAATTAGCCGGCAGGTTTATATAATAAATTGATGCCGGAGCTGGTTGAATGGCTGTGCTTTGGAAAAGAACATCACTGGTATTTTTATCATAATAATCTATACTACCGTTAAGCCTGCTGTTAAAGAGACTATAGTCTACTCCGAAATTATAGGACTTTGTTTGTTCCCATTTTAAATCCGGGTTGGCTACATTAACCTGTCCTGCTGTATTATAAGCTGAGAAAGAAAACTGCTCTTGTGATGCACCTGCAGGGAATTCCTGGTTACCGGTTATACCCCATGAAGCCCTGAGTGCCAATGAAGAAAATATTGCGCTATTTTTCAGGAAATTTTCATTTGTAATTAACCATTTTCCACCTACAGAAGGAAAGTACCCGTATTTGTTATTTGCTCCAAACTTGCTTGATCCATCAGCGCGAAGAGTAGCTGTTACAAAGAAGCGGTCGAAAAGATTAAAATTCACCCTTCCGAAAATTGATTGTAATTCAGTTGTTGGTTCAACAAAAATTCCCGGAAGATTTTGAGTTTTTCCATTTTGCAAAACTTCTGTATAATTAATCGGAACAAGGTTATTCTGGTCAAGATTAAAGTTAAATCCCAATGCAGAGAAATTTGAGTTTTGATAATTTGTCTTCCAGTATTCATACCCTGCCACCGCATCAAGCTTTATATTGCTTGATATATTACCGTTATATGATAAAGTATGCTGAAAATCCTGAGAGGTTAAAATAGCATTGGAAACTACACCGAATCCAGCGCCTGTGATTGGGCTTATACCTGGTAGCCATCCGTCAATATTTGTATTTCTGGTACCAGTGGAATGGTTAACAGCATATAAAAATTTATATTGAAGATTTTTAAGTATTTTATAGCTGGCTGATATATTTCCAAGATAAGTATTTGTATTAGCTATATCTGAATAACCTGCTAAGAAAGCAAGAGGATTAATTGTTCCGTTTTTAAGGTCAATATAATCTCCGTTGGCATCGTAAAAAGGAGAAGTTGGATTCCACTGCAAAGCAGCACTTATTAAGTTACCCTGAGAACCTGCTGTATTGGAAACCAATGGCGTATTTTCCCTAACGTGACCGGCAATTAAACTGAAATCAATGCTTAGTTTTCTATCGAGGAATTTATAAGAACCTGAAAATGTTCCTAAATATTTATCCAACTCAGAATTCTTTATGAAGCCATTTAAACCTGACCCAAGGAATGATGCGCGGTAGTGCGCATCTTCAGTTCCGCCACTTAATGCCAAATCATATGTTTGAGACATTGTGTTTTGCGTAATTTCTTTTAAAGCATCAGTAGAAGAGCCTTTATCAAGAGAAACTGAAAGCGTGTCTAATGTATACTTATGCAACCCATCTCTGAACTGACCTGCATCCAATACTTCGAACCTTTTCATATATCCGTCATTAAATCCGAATTGTGATCCGAACTCGAGTTTGGTGCCTTGAGTAGTCGATTTTTTGGTTGTAATAGCTATAACGCCATTTGCCCCCCTTGACCCATAAATAGCTGAGGCAGAAGCATCTTTTAAAACATCTATCTGTGCAATATCATAAGGATTGATATACAGCAATGGGTTATCATCCGGTGTTGTACCAAAACCGCCGGTACCTAAATTTACACTTGGTCTCGCAGTTCTGCCATCCAGCGGAACTCCATCAACTACGTAAAGAGGATTATTAACCGCACGAATAGAGTTATTACCTCTAATTTTAATGGTAGTTGCGCTACCTGGCATACCACTGTTATTGGTAACTTCAACACCTGGTATCTTATTTTGCAATAGCTGGTCAGGAGCATTAATTACCCCTTGATTAAAATTTTTAGCCTTCAAAGAAACGACAGACCCTGTAACATCTTTCTTCTGGGCTGTACCATAGCCAATCACAACAACATCAGTTAAACTTGAGTTGTCTGGCTTTAAACTGATAGTAACTGCAGAAGAAGATGAAACATCCACATCCTGAGCAGTATAGCCTACAAATGTGGCTACTAAAGTGGTAGTTTCAGAAGGCACAGTAATTTTAAATGCACCAGATGCATCGGTGGTAGTACCTGATTTTCCACCTTTAATTACTACAGAGGCTCCAACAACGGGGCTTCCTTTTTCGTCCGTAATGGTTCCTGTAATGGTTTTTTGAGCTTGAGCCGCGTATGCTAATAATAGAAGCATAGGGCACAAAATGAGTGCTTTCAGCAATCGGTTTGATGTCATAATACAAGCAGATTTTAAAATTTAAACAAGCTAATAAACATGTAAATATATATGCAAGCGTGTAATAATTACACAATTTGTTAAAAAAAATTTTCATTGCATATAAGCATAAGACAAAAGCCTTTTGACAAAGGCTGCTTAAATCTTAAAAATTAGTTGCAGTTAAATATCAGTTTATTATACAGCAAAACTTTCGCCGCATCCACATGTGCGGGAAGCATTGGGATTTTTAAATAGAAATCCTTTCCCGTTTAACCCGTCAGAATAATCAAGTTCTGTATTAAGAAGATAGAGAAGGCTTTTTATATCAGTTACTATTTTTAAATTTTCTGTTTCAAATACCTGGTCAGAAGATTTTAATTCATTATCAAAATCGAGTTTATAACTTAACCCGGAGCAACCCCCGCCTACCACCGAAACACGCAAAAAATAGGAATTGTCCTCAATGCCTGCCTGCTTCATTAATTCGATTGCTTTCAATTGGGCCTTCGATGATACTGTTATTCCTTCTGTTAGCGTGTCCATGTTTTTAAATTAAATTATACATTGCAAAGATAAACTTACATTTTTAAAAATATCCCTAATGATTTTGCGCAGCAAGTTTATGTTTCTTTAATACAACCTAATCTTAAAAAAGTAAATTATCATAATGAAATATATTGATCATATTGGAATAGCGGTAAAAGATATTGAAGCTTCCATTCTTCTTTTTGAAAAACTGCTTAATACTTCATCTTATAAAAAAGAATTAGTAGCCGCAGAAAATATTATAACAGCATTTTTTAAAACAGGTGAAACTAAAATTGAACTATTACAAGACGAAAAAGAGAATGGAACAATTAATAAGTTTATTGAGAAAAAAGGAGAAGGTATTCACCATATTGCTTTTGAAGTTGAAAATATTTATGATGAAATATCAAGGCTTAAACAGTCAGGATTTATTGTTTTAAATGAAGTTCCTAAAAAAGGGGCAGATAATAAAATAATTTGTTTCCTTCATCCAAAATCTACCAATGGCATTCTAATAGAGTTATGCCAGCAGATACAATAAGCAATTCCGTACTGGTTATTAATTATATTCTATACAATTACTAATGAGTTATTCCGGCATTTTTCCCGTACCAAATCTTTGCATATTTATCTGTAAGCAAAAAGTTTTGGAAACGTGCTGACAATGTATCCTGACCCACTTCATTGGCATGTAATCCGTCTGCAGTTTCAGAAGCACGCCAATAAAAGCCGTCTGTTTTTCTTGGAAGACTATCTGCCCACTGGTAAAAACCCCAGGCGAGCATCGGTGCTACCGCATTTTTACCTGTATAATTCATGGCTTTAACGCCATTAATCTGATCTTGTATTGCCCACTTACATGACCAGCTAAAATAGTAAGGACAAGGCTCTTTATTCCAGATTGCCTTAGTGCCAAAAGTTTGTGTTCTGCCTAAAACATATACTATTTTTATATTAGGAAATTTGCGTTTAAAAACATGCATGCAGCTTTCAATATGGTTTTTACCTGTAACAGGTCTGTCTGGCCACTTCACATTTGTTGTTGTATCATCCGTTTCAAGATAAATCACCTGTATTTGCCTGTTGCTGGATCTGGCTCCTTTTATAACCTGAGTAATGTGCGCCCAGTAAGGCGAAGCTGTATCAATAATATCTTTTAATGATGCATCAGTTGTACCATTGTTACAGGTAAACATTTTAAGATAAGGGTTGGTGGCAGGATTTCCACTTGTTTTAGTTATCAGGTCTTTCATATTATGGCCGCCTGTGCTGCCGCCGATAGAAATGAAGGTAACTTTACCATTCAATGATGAATGTCCAAATGTATCAAGTGGAATTATATTTTTTGCGGCTCTTGATAAATCATGAGCATAAGTACCCGGAGGTATATTTACTCCGCCGGGATATAAACCTCCAACTGAATCTCTGAATGTACCACTACCAAGATCATTAAGAGGAATTTTCGCTGTATCTAATGCATTAATGCTGTTACTTAACAGGCTTGTTTGTAATTTATTATTGGTATTTTCTTTTGAGCACGCAATGAATAATAATACAACAAGAATAGCGGTGCTTTTAATTTTCATAAGGGAGATGCTTGAAAATGTTTATAGGATATCAAACACAGAAATACTTATTGATATCAATTTATAAGAAATAGGGTTTTGATTTTTGCAAAATTCAGTTCAAAACCTGTTACTAACTTTTAAGGAGTTAAATTAAGTAATTACAATCCCAATTTTTCTATTGCCAATTGTGCAGCTACCTGGCTCGCATCTTTTTTATTATACCCTTTACCCTGAGATAAAACACTTCCTTCCAATACTACGGCTATTGTAAATATGCGACGGTTGCCCTCTAATTTTTCCTGTATAGTTTCAAACTCAAGTTTCTTTCCATTTTTGCTCGCCCAGCCTATAAGCCTGTTTTTCAGGTTAATATCTATTTGCTCAAGGTCATCAACAAATACATATGGTAAAACAATTTGCCTAACTATCCATCGCTGCGTTTTTTTGTATCCTTTATCTAAATATACAGCTCCGACTAATGCTTCCAGCGTATTACCAAATATTTGGCTGCCTTTAAGACAATTATCAAATTTATTATAGATGGTTAGTTTTTTTATTCCCATTTTAAGTGCAATTTCATTAAGCTGCTGGCGGTTTACCATTTTGCTTCTCATCTCTGTAAGAAAGCCTTCACCTTTATAAGGATAGCGCTTAAATAAATAATCAGCAATTACAGTACTAAGAACAGCATCTCCCAGGTACTCGAGGCGTTCATTATTTTCGTCGGCATTTTCTTTAATGGAGCGATGGCTTAAAGCAGTATAATACAAAGAATAATTACCCGGCTTTATTCCCAGTACGTTTTCAAGTTGTTTTTCCAGTTGCCTGGTTTGTTTAGATTTAAGCCAATGCTGTATCAAGCCTGCGGTTTATGCTGTATATTCTTTAAAAATAAGTGATGCATTGTGGCCGCCAAAACCAAAATTATTGCTAAGTGCTGCTCTTATTTTTCTGTGTTGTGCTTTGTTTAGTGTCAAATTTATGTCTGCATCAAATTCCGGATCGTTCGTAAAATGGTTTATAGTTGGTGGTATAATGCTTTCATTTATAGTTTTAATACAGGCTATTGCTTCTACTGCACCCGCTGCGCCAAGGCAATGGCCAGTCATTGATTTTGTAGAGCTGATATTTAGGTTTTTTACCTGATCGCCGAATATATCCTGTATTGCTTTAATTTCTGCTATGTCTCCCAGCATAGTAGAAGTGCCATGTGTATTAATATAATCAATATCTGAAACTGCCATACCTGCATCATCCAGTGCAGCGAGTATGGCTTTTTTAGCACCCAAGCCTTCCGGGTGTGGCGCTGTTATATGATAAGCATCGCCTGATGCGCCGCCGCCTGCAAGCTCTGCATAAATGTGCGCATTCCTTTTTAAAGCATGCTCTAAACGCTCTAATATTAATGCCCCGGCGCCATCCCCAACAACAAATCCATCCCTGTCTTTATCATACGGCCTGCTTGCGGTTTTAGGATCATCATTGCGTTCGCTTAAGGCTTTCATTGAACCAAAGCCACCTAACCCGGATTCCCCTACACTTTTTTCAGCACCGCCGCAAATAATTACATCTGCTTTATTTAAACGTAAATGATATGAAGCCTCTATAATTGCATTATTGCTGGAAGCACAAGCGCTTAAGACAGCAAAATTTGGTCCGCGTAAATTATGCCGCATAGATATATGTCCTGCACCTATATCACAAATTATTTTTGGGATGAAGAAAGGAGAAAACCGGGGGATTCTCCCGCTAAGGCCATAACTGATGCATTCTTCCTGGAAACTTATAAAACCTCCGATTCCGCTGCTGAATATAACCCCAAATCTATCCGGATCATAATTGCCATTGGTAAAACCGGCATCATTCATTGCCTCATCAGAAACAGCTATGGCATAATGCGCGTAAGCATCCATTTTTTTTGCATCTTTTCTCTCTATATATTTTAGCGGGTCAAAATTTTTTATTTCGCAGGCAAACCGGGTTTTAAATTTTGAAGCATCAAAGCCTGTAACATAATCAGAACCGGATACGCCATTAATAAGAGATTGCCAATAATCGTTTACATTATGGCCAATTGAAGCTAAAGCCCCCATTCCTGTTACAACAACCCTGTCGTATTTTGACATATAAAAAGGTTTACGCGAAAATCCGCCTGAGGTGGAATACCACAGGCGGATTTAAATCTGCTTACGGCTAAAAAATTATTTTGCGTGCTCTTCAAGATAAGTTACAGCCTGCCCAACTGTTGTAATTGTTTCGGCCTGCTCATCTGGAATAGAAATATTAAATTCTTTTTCAAATTCCATAATTAGTTCAACTGTATCCAGAGAATCTGCCCCAAGGTCATTTGTAAATGAGGCTTCATTTGTTACTTCTGCTTCCTCAACACCCAATTTATCAACAATGATCTTTTTAACTCTTGTAGCTATGTCTGACATTTTTAAAAGTTTTGTTACGCGGCAAAAATATAATTTTTACTTAAAAGTAAATTTTTTAAGCAATTTTTGTTTCACATTTATTCCTGCATACTTTTATACAATAAGTATGACTTTTCTTTAAGCAATTTTATGTAATTTTCTCGCAGTAAAAAGTTACCCCTTATGGCTGTAAAATTAATAGACCATGGATCAGCAGAATATACGCAAATGATTGCTTTAAGGCAAATGCTTTTAAGAAAACCACTCGGATTATCTTTTAACAATGATGAACTAACAGCAGAAAAAAATGACATTTTAATTGGCTGCTTTGATGATGATAAGATGGAAGGCTGTTGCCTGCTTACTCAAACAGAACCCGGCGTATTGCGGCTTAGGCAAATGGCTGTTGTATCGGGTTTGCAAGGTAAAGGCATAGGAAAAGTACTGTTACAGTTTGCAGAAAATATCGCAAGAGACAGGAAGTTTAGAAAAATAATAATGCATGCACGTAAAACTGCTGTTGGCTTTTATGAAAAATTAGGTTATAAAATTACCGGCAATGAATTTGAAGAAGTGACTATTCCGCACTACATAATGGAGAAAGACCTGTAATTATTTTTTTATCTGTACATGCTCATTCAACAGGTTTCTTATTTGCTGCTGCTCTTCTTTTGAAAGATTATCTTTCGGCACAATAAAAAAAGATTTCGCAGAAAAATATAAATGAAAGAAATCCGGGGTTTCAAAGTAATTGATAAATCTTTTCCATTCCCACTCAACCCTTCCTGATTTATTTTCAAGTGCTATATACAACGGCTGAAAATAAATAATAAATTTTTCCCGGAAAGTAACTGATTTTTTATACACTATTGCAGGCATTAAAAACCAAAATGCAATAAGAAAAACAAACCATATTACCGCACCTAATAAAAATGGTTCCGGCCTTATTTTATGTGTAAAATACAATGTTGCTGAAATAAGATCGAACAATAAAATAACTATAAACAAAATGCGTATTTCTTTTTGTGCAATAAAATGGTAGCGCAATGCCTGCAATACTTTTTTTTTATTGTAAGAAAAACTGAAGTGCATTACTTAGATCGTAAGGAATTAAAGATCGTGGTACAAATTATACAAACTGGTTTTTATTCCAAAGCTGAAATAAAATTCAGATTCATTTACAATAGAAGATTTTCTGCTGCGGTATGCGGCACTAATTTCTATGCCTAACCTGTTTGCAGGATTGATAAGATAACCTGCTGTAAGCTGGTTGTACGAATATTTAGTTTTAATGCCTTGCATTGTTTTAACTCCAAATTGCGGTATGCCGGTTTCACCACCCCACAGATCTTCGCCATTATTATATGGAACACCTGGATTTTCTCCGCGAATGGTGTATATATTTTCCAGCACAGCATACCAGCGTTTATTGGTATAATTAAATATAGAAATAAACTCATTAAAATTTGCACCAAAGGGATCTGTAAGCGGCTGGTAATAATTTGTATAATTTAAACTGATGTTGCCGCCAACGCCATGACCATACGTGTAAGGCCTTACACCATTCCATTCTAACCTCCATGATAATCCTGCAAGATTAAAAAGGTCTTTATTCCAGATGCCTAACTGCAGCGCATATTTATTACCAAAAAACTGTGCATGATGTTCTTTTGTAACCTTGAGATTTAAATCGTCAAGCGCAAGCTGCCCGTAAATAAACCCATTCTTGTAAATTTTATATTTAAGATTGAACCCGATCATTGCATTATCCGGTGAACCAACTGCAAACTCTGATGGCCTGATAAAAATAAGCGGGTTGAGATATTGCAGATCGAAGCCTCTTGTAAAATTGGTATCTTTTGCCAACCATGTTACTTCATCAAATAAACCAATTTGAAATTTTTTTGTATTAAAGCCGAGATAATGAATGGTGCTGTATTTTGGCTGCGGGTTTCCATCAACTTCATACCAGAAATTATTTGTGTAACGATTATACAAAACATTATAAGTAAGCTTCCATAATCTAGCCTGCAAACGAACATAAGGAGAATTATTGCTGTTATCTGAAAGTAATAAACTCCTGTATCCATCACCTAAAAAATTCTTTCCATAACCGCCTGCAATTAAAAAATATTTGCTTGGCGCATAGGTTAAATTAAAATTGAAATTTGTATAAGTGAACCGGTTATTGCTATTCAATTTTGCAGCGTTTTCTCCGGGAATTATATACTTGTTTGATAATGAATCAAAATGATCGTATTTGGAAAAAGCGATACTGTCTAAGTATTTGGGATATTGATTAATACTTGTAATAACACCGAGATTAAAAGAAAATTTTTGATTGAATTCAGCCTGCATATTTATGCCTGCAGAAAAATCAGTAAGCACATTATTTTTTTCATTGGATTTTCCTATTGCAGCATCAACGTAAGGATCAAGTGTAAATACGCTGTTTGTACCAACGCTTCTTATAAAATTTGTATTGGTGATGCTGTTTTTTAAAGAATTACTCAATCCAAAAACACTGTCTTGCAATTGCGATTTATGAATAATATTTAATCTTTCAAACTCAAGCCAATTTTGAGATTTGAAACCTGTAAATACGGACGAATCTGCATCTAACAATAATTCGCTAAACCTGTTTTGCACAACCTGGTTTAATGGAATCTGTTGTGCATGCATTACACCGGCAGCAAATAAAAATGCAGCTAAAAAAAATGTTTGTATGTAATGAAATTTTTTCAAAACATTGTATTTAAAAATCATAAATAAGCTTACGGAAAGTAAAACGAACACCTATATAAACATACATGTCAGTATAATTATTCAGCTTGTTTTTTTCATTCCTGTAAACTGCACCTGTTTCAATTCTTAAGTTTGTTTTCCGGTTAAGTATATAAGCAATTTTTGCATCGCCATAATACAATTTGGTAAGTAATCCCTGGTCAGTTGAAACATTATCTTCATTGCTGTGTGTATATAAAGGCTTAAAAATATCGTGACCGAAATTTTCTGCAGCAGATGTATCATCACCATATCTTGCAGCCATTGCCTCTAATCTAAACCACCATCTTTTATAATTATAATCAGCTACAAAAATTCCTTCTTTAAAATTTGCGCCAAGCGGGTGAGCAAGTGATTCGCCATTATGTGCATATACTGTTGTAATAGTATCTGAAGCATAACTGTAAGGCCGCACTGTATTAAACTCAGCCTGCGCACTTAGCCCGTCAACTTTAAATAAATTTCCTGCACGAATACCTATTTGATAACCATAGCGTTTTTCCCAGTCTGCACTGCCTGTATTGTCCAGCATAAACTGCGCATATACATCAACAGTTGGAATAATAGTATACTTTAAATTCAACCCATAAATATCATTATTCTTTAAGCCAGAAGGCGCGTTGCCACTATGTAAAAAAATTACAGGACTAAAATGTGTTAACCCGAAATCTTTCTGATGATCTGTGTTTTCAATTGAAGAGATGACTGCATTAAAAATTCCTATATTAAAATTTTTGGTTGCATGCCAATCGAGCAAATATGTTTGTCCCCATTTTCTTGGATAACCTTCAGCGTATGTATGCGATTGCTGATCTGTTATATACTGGGAATACATTACAGAATACTGCACGCTTCCCAAATTTATTGAAGTGCGGAAATAAGGATAAGGCGTATTATAATCACTCAATAATAAAGAGCGGTACCCATCACCTATAAAATTGGTTCCATAACCAAGATTAAACAACAAATATTTGTTTGGCGTATAAATAAGTTTGGCTGATGAATAGCTGTAATCAAAACCTTTGGATTTTAAATTCTTAAAGCTATTTTGATAAGGGATAACACCGGTCTTTCTTATAAGGCTATCAACATAACCTGGAAAGCTCGCCTGGTTCTCATAAAAATCTGTTTGAAAATAAAATTTATTACCAACGTTTCCACTCACATCATATCCACGGGTATTTGTATAAACGAATTTTGAATTCTCTGAGCCACCCTGGTTGATTAATGATTTTGTGGGCACTGCACGTTTTGTACCGCCTGCAATTTCATCAAACAAAATGTCTCCGAAAATATTAAATCCGGGTTGCTGTACCTGTAATAAATGTTCTTCAAAAAATTTACGGTATACCCATGTGCGGTTGCTTTTTTGGTATGTTGAATCTGTATATAAAACAGGCTTCCATGCAGTGTGCGGAAAAGTATCGCTGTTATATAAAACAGATTGTTGTGTAAAACTATTTGTTACCTGCAACACAGGTGCTTGTGCGTTTACATGCGAAGCAATTAATATGGTTAATATGAAATAAAATAAAAAGCGCAGGTTCAGTGTAAAGGTATATTGTTTACAACTCATCTAAAATGGCTGGTTTGCTAAAAGTAAAAATAGTATAAAATATCATGATGAACATAAGCAATAACAAAGATGTAAAACTTCTTTATACAATTTGTTCAGAATAAAAAATAATTATGCACTCTTATTTAATTGCGGCGCCAAAATAAACAAACGTCAAAGGTTGATTGCCTGTTACTTTTAAAGCATGAAGTGTGTTTGCCGGAATTCTCAAAAAACATTCTGGCTTAATAATATATACAACATCATTTACAGTGTATTCCCCTTCACCATCAATAAAATAAAAACATTCTTCCATTGTTGGATGTAAATGCGCTGCACATTCTTCACCAGGTAAAAATTTACCAAATGCAAATTGAGTAATTGCAGTTGCAGTATCTCCCTGTTTTAAAAAAACAAATTTCTCTCCTTGTTTGTGTGCAGTAGCAACAGGTATTATATCATCAAGCGACTGACAAAGTTTTTGATTCAAGCTTTTGTTTTTTTTCTATTTGATCAACTATCCAGTTATACGTTTCTTCAACACCAATTTTAAGCGGTTGCGAAGGCGCCCAGCTCAATTTTTCCTTTATTAGGGTATTGTCAGAATTTCTGCCTCTAACGCCGGTTGGGCCTTTAATATTTTTTATTGATATTGATTTGCCTGAAATACCTATCACCATTTTTGCGAAATCATTTATGGAGATCATTTCTTCAGAACCAATATTTACAGGGCCCATAAAATCACTTTCCATCAACCTTCTTATACCATCAACACATTCATGCACTATGAGAAAAGAACGTGTTTGTTTACCATCGCCCCAAATCTCAATTTCGCCGCCATCAGGTACTAATGCAACCTTTCTGCAAACTGCTGCAGGTGCTTTTTCGCGGCCACCTTCCCATGTGCCGAGCGGGCCGAAAATATTATGAAAACGGGCAACACGCACTTCAATACCATGATTGCGCTGATAAGTTAAATATAATCTTTCGCTGAATAGTTTTTCCCATCCATATTCACTGTCCGGTGCAGCAGGATAAGCAGAATCTTCAGAACATTTTGGATTGTCAGGATCAAGCTGGTTATATTCAGGATACATACATGCAGAAGAAGAATAAAATATCTTTTTTATACCTTTTTTCTTTGCTTCTTCCAGCACATTTAAATTTATTAAAGCGCTGTTGTGCATAATGGCTGCGTCATTCTCGCCGGTAAACACAAAACCTGCGCCGCCCATATCTGCTGCCAATTGATAAATTTCATCTATATCATCAGAAACTACTTCACTTACCAGGCCAGCATCGCGCAGATCACCAACTATAAATTCATCTGCATTACCATTGCCATATTCATTTTCTTTTAGGTCAACACCACGAACCCAATAACCTTCTTCTTTTAAACGGTTAACAAGATGACCGCCGATAAAACCTCCGGCGCCGCATACGAGTGCTTTTTTTTGCATAAATTATACTTGATTTTTTATAAATAGTTTTTTATAAATACGTAAATATTTTTTTAAAGAGGCTGCTGCTGCCCGTAACGAAACATAAATACTGCTAATTGAAAAGCTTTGAAATATCTTGGCACATATAATTTAGGATTTTCTATGCAGCGGAACAGCCATCCTAAAAACAATTTGTCTCCCCAGGTTGGAATGCTTGCCTGCTGACCGGTTAAAAATGCAATAGCTGCACCTGTGCAAATTATTGCAGGTTTATAACTTAAATGTGCTTTTAAATAAGCACCCAGTTTTTCCTGTGTGCCACCCCCTAAATTAATAATAATATATTTTGGTTTTTTTTGTTCGATGATATTAAGTAGCGCTATATCTTCTACCTTATCTTTTTTATACATTGGCGCTATATAAGATACCTCGCCGGACAAATCAAAACCTGCCTGCCTGAGGTAATTTACATTATGCTGCGCCTCATTTGCCCTGGGATCAACCAGCAATAAATCTGAAGTGCTTTTTACTTCTTTATCGTTAAAAAAATTAATGAGAAATTCAAGGCCTGAAATTCTTTTTATTTTTTTGCGGTGCAGCATATTCCACAGAAGCGCCATGTATCCGCTGTCTGGTATTACCACATCTGCCGAAAGTAAAGCATTATAATAATCGGGATCTTTTTTTATATTGATAAGCGCAGGTGCCGCCGGTACAACCAGCAGGCCGCCGTTCTTTAAAATATCAACCACATCTGCTGCTGAACCATTTATAAAATCAATTCCCAGAATCTTAAGTGTAGCATGGTTTTTCATAAGCGTAAAAATACACGTGTGATGAATTACAAATAAACGAATAATGTATAATAGAATTATTGTTCACAACACATTAATTATCTCGCAGGATTATTTAAACCCTAAAATGCTCATTGTATTAAATCCTAAATGTTTTTTAACCAAATATACCGCCATTAAATTTGACATGGTTAATGCAATTGCGGAGGATATTGCAGAACCGTAGATGCCATATAAAGGCGTTAAAATAAAAGCCAGTATAATAGATATAATTGAATTTAAGATCCTTGAATTTCTTAAGGGCTTTTCATGGCCACTCATTATAAGAAGGTAAGCAACCGAACCAGTTGATACGCTTATAAACTGGCCAATAGTTAAAATACACAATGGGATAGCACCGCCTGTAAACCCTTTGCCAAATAAAGACATAACATAAGTAGGAAATATGCAGATAATTAAAGTAAGCGGCAGAGCCATCAATGTCATAAACCTTGTGGTATTGCGTGCATAGTTTTTTAATTTGGTTAGCTGACCTTCAGCATACATTGTAGAAAACCGTGGAGCACTTACATTATTTATTGCAGATAAAATAAATGAAATTAAAGTAGTTGTAGTTCTTGCCACTGCAAGCTGGGCAATTTCTGCGGGTGTGTTATAAATACCTGAAACAAATTGCCCCCCCCATAATACAACCTGGTTCATAGCGGTTATAATCCATATCTCCCTGCAACTCACCCATAATGCCTTCTTGTCAAAATCGGCTTGTTTTTCAACCTTTGGAGTTCTTGCTCTCCACCAGAAATAACAAATTGCGAAATTACAAATAGTTGCCACAAGGTATATGCCGCTGCCTTTTATACTGTCTAAAGGTTTTAAAACAAAAAACAATAAAATAAGAACGAATGGTGTAAGAATGCGTAAACCGGCAACAGATAAAACTACTTTTTTTATTCCCTGCAAAGCATTAGAGTAAATATTATAGCCCGCAAAAAAAGGCATTGATAAAGAAGTATAAAATAATGGCCACTGGAAAGCTTCTTTATGAAAGCAATAAATTGCTATTTGCTTTGAGAAAATACAAACAAGAGCAGTAACTACCAGTACCGGTATGTATGACCATTTTAAAACAGTGTGCATTACACCTTTAACGTTGCCCCATTCATTCCTTGAACTATACAAGCTTACAAATCTTAATACAGTAATATCAGCACCTACACGTGCGAATGTTGCGACTAAGGTTGTTACGGTAATAGCAAGAAAAACATACCCTGACTGTTCAATTTTCAGGTAGCGTGCTACTACAATATTCATAACAAAAGAAGCTATACCGCCAACAACTCTTGTGATGAGTGATAATAAAGAATGAATAACAAGTTCTTTATTTTCTTCTTTATTAGTGAGTGATTTGAATTTACTAATTATGCTTAACACGATGAATTTATTAATTATAACTTAACATAATTTAATTGCCCGACATCTTTAACTGAATATATAAGTAAGCTTTTTTGCTATAACTGCATTACTAAAATTATCAAGAAATTTTTTTCTTGCATTTATTGAAAAAGCACATAAAATTTCAGAATTACATAAATGCTGTATAGCATTTGCCAACTCTTTTGTATTTCTTTTTTCTACGAGTATTCCCAATTTTTGATCATCAACATATTCCGGTATTGAAGCATGAAATGTGCTGATAATAGCATTTCCTGCATTCATCGCTTCAATAATAGAAACAGGCTGTGCTTCCACAGGATAATAGGATGGAAGGCAAAATATATCTGACTGGATCAACAGTTCTTTAATTCGTACCCGATCCCTTATCGGTCCTATATATTCAATAACCGGGGCAAGTTCTTTACTATTTATTTCGGTAAAAAAATTATTCTTTTTATTATCAGAATCTATCCATTCCCCGATAAATCTTACTATAATTTCTTTTTTTACTTTTTCAGGCAAAAGTTTTATTGCCTCCACAAGATCCATGTAACCTTTGGTTAAAATAAAATTGGATAAATACGTAACTATATATTTTTGTTTGAATTTTATAAGCTGATGTTTTTTTTCAAATTCTTCATCCGACAATAAAACAGATTCATCGATTGGGTTAAATAAATATTCCCGTTTACATTCTGGTATATAATTCTTTAAATCCTCTGACAAATTTTTACTGGAGAAAACAAATTTGTCAATATTATTAACTAAAAATTTTCCGGCACTATATAAACGCCTTTCCGTGAAATTGTTTTTATAATTCGATCTATGAAGATGACAGATAATTGAATCAACATATTTTCTTGAAATTAAAAGCAGTAAACTGTCAGACAAACTGCCGAATACTGAAGATGATCCGGAAAAATATACGAACTGAAATTTTTCTTTTTTTAATTTTCTTCTTAATTGGATAAAGCATTTCAAAAGATGAAAAGCCTGGTTTGAGAAGTAAATTATTTTTCTAAAAACACTTTCTTTTTTTTCAATTACTCCTGATGAATTAATAATAGTTACATCAAAGCTATTTTCGAGTAAGGATAGTATGCTTTTTGAAATAACGTTTTCACCAACGTATGGAGGAGGAAGTTTGCCAAAAAAAAGAACTTTTTTAGCTTTCATAATAGTTGGTATAAATATTTTTATGCTTTTTAATTAAATTATTATAATAGGTTAAATCATTTTCATTAAAGTATTCATGCCATTGCCTTTCATCCCCCTTGCGCATAAACCTGTATCCTTCATTGTGAATGTTTTTATACTTTTTTGAACTTTGATCTAATTTTTTCATATTGGCAAAGCTTGCATTTTCAAAAGCTTTATGTAAAAGATTTTTTTCAAGATGTATATTCAATTTATACATTGCCTGAAGTAGAATTTCGTCACCTTTTTTTTTAAGGTCTTCATATTTAACGATTGCTGAAGCACGGTTTTGCCACGAAACCTGGTGAAGCATACATGCTTCCAAACCAAACCTTTTGTGCCTTATAAAAGCCTGAAAATTTTTATTAAAATTGAATCCCTGTGTATTTAAGGCATAATGAAAATAACTTACCATTACATCTCTTGGATCCCGGATAATCAGCAATGACCTGTTATTTTTAAAAAACAATTTATTATAGACAATATGTGATTTTATAAACCGCGGCAACACCTTATAATTCCAATTCTTTAAAAGATTATCTCTGCTTATCTCAGGAATGGTTTCGTCAAGGCTTTTAAAAGAAATATCTTTATTTAATTCACCGGCTTCAAAAAGTACGTTCAACAAAATAAATTTAACCCAGGTATTTCCTGATTTTGGAAAAGAAACCAGGAAAACATCCTCTTTTTTTATGCCCATTAAAGCTGTAGTTGAATAATAAGATTGGCTTATTCTTTTTAACAGTAGATTCATTCCATTTAAGCGTTAATATTATTCTCTGAAAAGTATTTTATAGAAACTTCTTCTTCTCTTTTTGAATAAAATTCATTCAATAGAAAACGAATTTCTTTTTCAAATGCAGAGGCTGATTTTTTTTCAGGAAATACCTGATGTAATTTATCAATCAAATAAAGTATGAACTTATTTTTTGGAAATGTCCGTTCAACCTTTATAAGAAACTTATTATTACTATTTTTTTTTGGCTGGGATTTAATGCAGGATGGAATAAACCCCTGCTCTACCCCCAAAAAAGAAAAAACAGTCTGTAAGGTTTTTACAGGCGATTTCTTTATATTTTCATAATGAAGAACAAGGATATTTTCTGCTTTAAAATAAGCATAATAATTTTTTAATAATTTTTTATATAACCCTCTATAAAGAACATCGTGATATCCATATTCCATAAGGTTATAATTTTTTTTATCAAAATCTATAATTGCTTTATTCAAACCAGCCTTAATATCTGCATGGGTTGCACTTATAGTTTTTTTTCTTTCAAACCATTTTAAAGCAGAAACCGCTCTGTCCACGGGATCACGTACATTTAATATAAATTTCAGATCAGGATTCAGATCAAAAAGCAATTTTGGAGATTCTTTATTTACAATATATTCTACTGAAACATCTCCCCTGATTTTTTTACCCGTACAATATTCAAATAACGACAAATACCAGGCAATACCTTTTTCTTTATATATCTGGCCGCCAATGTATTCTACCTCACGTTTATGCTTCGGCATACAAATTTGCGGGTGCTCCTTTAAACAATCATATAACCATGATGTAGCACATTTTTGACTACCTATAACAAGAAAATCGGGTATATTTTTTAGATTAGACATCTGATTTTAAAAATTTAATTCTGACTCTCACAATATCCTTATATAAACAATTTATACGCATATGCTTTTGCTTATATATAGCACCAGGTTTTGATTTACAGAAATATAAGATTGTGCCTTGTTAGTTTTTATAAAGGATTCCAATGTGACAAATCCCTTTTTGTTATTTGCTCAAGTGCTGCAATATCGTGTTTAAATACATGCCATAAAAACTGTCGGTCTTCTAATTTTAGTTGCGGCGGAACATGCACGGTATTTTGTTTTTTTTGATTAAAAAAGTTTTTAGCTGAAGGCGAAATTATTTTACCAATGTTGTTAGTAAAATTTTTCCCGAATACTTTCCTCACCAGCTTATATAATCTCCTATCCTTATATACGTTCTTTTCACGCCTTTCGGGTATTTGAAATGAATTATCAACTTCAATAAAAGCAAATATTTTTTTTAATGTGCTGTCAAAATCTTTTTTTAAATCATCCATAAAATAATAATAAAGCTGTTTTTGCCCAAACTGTGCTTGTAACCTTTTTATCATATCACCATACATGCCGGGCTGTAAATATATGCGGGGCCATTTTTCGCCTTTATTAATATTTTGTGTCCTTTCATTCCAGAGTTCGGCACCTTTGTTTCCTGCAAAATCCATAAAAGATAGTTGTTTATAATTTATTTCTACCGCTTCTCTAAAGCCTGCTCTTTCTGTACCTCTTGCCCATAACATTAGCCAATGAGAAAAAGCCCTTTCAATTGGGTTTCTTATGCAAAGTATCAGCTTAATATCTGGATAATGGAATTTAATCCTGTCGCATGCAAACGGTAAAAAGCAATAAGCCGGTGTAGCTTCACCTATTGCTTTTGCTTTGCCTGCATTACTAAAATATTTTTCATAAAAAGGAATTCCTTTTTCGTAATCACGTGTAAAGAAATTGGTTTCTTTTATTGCCGGAACAAATATTTGAGGATGCTGGTCGAAATAAAAATGAAGAGATGTGGATGCGCACTTAGGCGGTCCGACAATTAAAAAATTTGGCGACATTCACAAATTATTTAAATGACGTAGTTTAATTGCCTCAATTCCTGCTCAAATAATTGATTGAGGTTGGCGATAGTTTCCGGTTTTAATTTCCTTATGTGATCTCCGGGTGTAATGTTGCGTATAAAATTTTTTTTATCTTCTTTATTTACTTTAAAAGAAGTTTTACTTACAATCTCCTGCAGTTTATCTTCGTTATCTTTCAGATCAAGAAAATCAGATATTTTTTTTAGCCAAGGGCCAAAATCAGTTACCATATCTTCATACTTTAAAAAAAGAACGTTTGGTTTGTGAAGAAAGTGCTCAATATAATCTGCATATTTTTTCTGAAAAGAAGGAGCCATTTCCAAAACAAATTCATCAATTGTATAGTCCTGATATTTTTTTCGCTTTTCAAAAAAAGCTTTTGTAGCTAACGGATGATTAAAAAGCGTTGAAAAATATTGTGATGTAAGCACATCTCTTGGGTCTCTTAACAAAAGCACTATTTTATATTTATCCAACCCAGGAAAATCGTAGTATGATCTGAACGCTCCATATACATACCCTTTCGGGTTTAATATATTCTTCATTTTTTCCGCATTCGTAAACAAAATATTTTGCTGCTGCGGAGAAAGAAGTCCTCCAAACTGTATTGGTTGAAGTTTTTTTTCAACCAGTTTGAAAATAGTGTTTTTTACAAAGGTAGAAGCACTTTTATGCACAGTAAAAAACAATATACTGGTATAGTTGGAATGATTACGGGTTTTTATGCCTCTTATCATTAAAAATTCCCTGCTGAAATATACCGGCCGTAAAAAAGATGCCAAGAATGTGTATGGCTTTTTTAATAAAGATTTATTATTGTTCTTTACAGTCTTTTCAAGTTTTTTTTGTGTTTGTTTAATATACTTATTGAGCATAGATTTTAGTAATTGGTTGCTGAGGACATTTTTATTTGTTTATAAACGGAATTAACTATTTGCGGTTTATCTCCTGAAAAAACCAGATTTGAATTGGGCGCTTTAATATTTGAAATTTTACATTCAGGTACATTAAATAAAGCAATATTACCTGAAGGAACGGAAACGTCAGAAAATTGAATACCTCTTGAGTTGTTTACAGTTACTGCATTCCCGTTGTGTTCCGATTGTTGATTAAAATGAACGCCGTTGAATGATATATTTTTATTTACGTTGGGTATATCTACTCCATTCACATTTATGTAAAACTGGATGTTCTTTACATTAAATGTTACGTTCTTAAAAGTTACATCATGTACATACACCTGTTCATTATCATCCCGTACTGATATTGCCCTTCCCTGGGCCATATCATATTGCGGAAGGTTTATTTCAACATCATGCACATTAATATTATGCGCGCCACCGGCTAACTGAAAAATATTTCCTAAAGACCAGGGCCCTGATACTTTTATGTTATAAAGCTCTATATCATGTGTTCCATCATTTAAGTAAACAAGGGCGGTGGTAGTATCGCGTATTTTGGTAGGTTTAAATATCCAGTTAATATCGTGCATTTTTGTATTGGAAGAACCATATCCGAAATCCACTAATTTCCATTGAGAATATATAGTAAGATTAGAGATTTCGCATCTGTTCCATAAATTGCCTCCAAAAGTGCCAACACCTTCAAGGGTGAGATGATCAAATTTGCTCTCAAAAGTACCTCCAAGACCTATTACATTATTTGGTTGTTTAGATGCGCTGTAAGGCGTATTTTTTATCATATTATAGTCTGCCTGTGAAAGCTTAAAATTATGCAAGTATATATTTCTTGAAATACGATCATACGCTTTAAATTGATCGTTATATGTTTTACTGGCACTGATTTCAATAATTACAGGTGAACCAGAATTTTTTTCGTTTTGCCCTGATAAGTCGTTTTGGTTTTTTTGAATTTGTTTTGCATACTTTTCCGCGTTTTCATTTTGCTTTTTTTGCTTCCCTTTTTTTGTTAACTCCCCGGTTTCTGATTCTTTTAAGGGCTGGGCATATAGCAGGTTAATGCTAAGCGGGTATTTTAAATAGACTGTATCACCGCTAATCTTTGTAATCTCGTTTATCTCAAACTGAGAGTACCTGGCTTTAAATTCAAGATTTTTTTTAAAAAAATAATCAGCGCCAAGTCCGATAAGATCTCCCGGTTTCCAACCAGAGCCTGCTTCATTATTTTTTGCTACTATAAATGTCTGCCCTTTTTTGGCATCCTGTATCTCACTAGTTGGAGCCCGTGTAATGCCATTAAAATTGGTGGAACCATAAGAAGTTGTAAAAAAAATAACTCCCCTGTAAAAGTCGCCACCAATTTCCGGATTAATATGTTTAATTTCTGATCTATCCCCATCGCCATAAATTTCAATATTATCAGGAAGCAAAATACCTATTCCATTATAGGCGTAAAAGGAAGTAGCTGCAGGTATATATAATTTTCCGCCGCCTTTACCGGCAATAAAGGCTATGGCTTTTACCAATGCTGCGCTATCATCTTTGTAATATGGCCTACCTTCTCCTTTTGCTCCATACCATTTTAAATTAACAGCTTCGTCTTTTGCAGTTATTCTTACCCAGTGCGCGTCTTTTGTGTCCAGTGCCGGAAAAATCATCCCGTCATCATTCTGTAATGCAGCATTATGTACCAATTCAAAACGGCCGCCCCTGTTTTTCTCTTCCACATCTATTACCCGTGCTGAGCCGTTATAACTAATTAATGCATTAATGTCTTTGACCGAACCGGCATTCTTTGTATTACTACCATCAACCGATTCTCCAGACAGAAGGTTCAGTGGCTTACTCTGGGTGCTGCATTGATAATTACAAAAGCAGGGCAAAAACAACACAAATTTTAATAGCTTTTTCATCTTATGAAATTTAAAACAACAAAATATTTGATAGTACGCGTATTGGTTAGCTGGTACTAAAAATTAGTTTACCGGATGTTGTTAAATTATTTTGAACTGGATAAGCCGGCCGTTCATTATTATTTAATTCTATCTGTTTTTTATAGTAATAGCCTAAAAACATTGCAAGGCAAAACCATTCCTGCATAGTTAACGTGCCGGCATTACCCGATTCCATCATACGTATAAGCGGGACAGCAATAAGGGCAGGCAGGGTAAAGCCATATTTAAATTTTGACAAAACTGGCAAGCTCTTCCATAACCAGAAAGGCATACTTAAATATACCACACAACTTATCAATAAACCAAACACGCCAGCCTGATAAGCCGAGCCTAAAACAAAATTATGCACCGCATGGCCATCAGAAAGCCTGGCACCAGAACCTTCGCCTATAAAAAAGTTGAAAAAGTTTTTTGTAAAATCGCTAATTGCTTCAGCATTTAACGCCCATCTTTCGTTATCAGAGATCTGTGACCCAAATCTTTCCTGAAACATTTCGGATGTTGCATCTAACTTTGTTGACAGCTGCGTCCAGAATATAACAATAAATAAAATAAATATCATCGCCCCCCCTGCAAACACTAATGCTTTTTTATAATTGCGGTTAATAATAATTTCACAACCCCAGAAAATCATATACCCGAAAATCCAGGCTATAATATTTGAACGGCTCAAGTTGGCAATTATAAGCGCCACAGAAATTGCCATGGCAACAATATTTATGAATTTGTATATTTTGCTGTTTAAATTATTCAGCGCGTATAAAGAAGTAAAATAAATAATAATGAAAGTGCCTGTTAGCTGGTTTAGCAGGTTGGCCTGCAGGTCTTCATCTGCATTACTACCTGAATTAAAAAGACTTTTGTAAACGTCTCTTTTTACTCCATCCAGATCACCTTTTAAGAAAAATCCTGAAAGATCCGAAATAAAATCTCCTTTGAACGTAAAAACGGCTATGCCTAAAAATAAAATTATTGAAGATATATTGGATATAGTAATAATACGGGGATGTGTTTCCAGATCAAAAAACAACATTATTCCGGCACCGTATAAAAGATATATAAAGAAATAAAAAAGATTTTTATAGATGTAAACATAAGCATTGGGCGATACGGTGCTGTTAAACCCTGTCGAAATAAAGTTTAGTATCATTAAAATCAAAAACATTGAAATAAAAACGCGCTGCTTACTTATAAATAAAATGAACGTTTCTCTATATTTTTTAAAGACGAATGCGATTAATAAAGGAATAAGGAATAAATGGAATATTTTAAATGCGGAATCTCCCACGCCTGCAAGAATTACCCAGCTTAAAGGCATAAAGAGTATATTAAGAAAATAGAAAAACCTGATATTTAATTTTAACCCAAAGCTCATGATACCAATTATAGATAATTAATTAATGCCAATATTTAATCGGCCTGCCCAAAACTTTTTCAATAAATTCTACATCGGGTAAAAAATCCTGATACAGTTGATTAAATACCTCTTCTTCCAAAGGCTCATATTTGAAAGGTTTTACATTTTTTTGAACTAACCTGGTTCTGAATTTTTTAAGCTTTTTAGAAATAAACCCAGGTAATATTGCGTCTAATTTTATGAACCGCACATACATCAATAAAAAAGCCAGTTTTTTATTTTTAGGTGTAACCTGTTCGTTAATTCTGTCGTTCACATTTACGGCGTTAGACTTTAACTGTAGGAATTTATACACTTCATCAAGATGCTTTTCCGGCGCATTATTAAATTCTTCCTGTATAAGGATATGAATTTGTTCCGGCTTGAAATATTGATAATACCGTTCAAGATTTTGCCTGTAATGACTTATTTTTTTATAATACCGATACCTCGGATGGTTTTCTTCAACCATTGTTTTGAAAGATGGAAATTCAAAGCCAAGTTTATACTCCTGCCAGTAATGCGAATAAAGCCGTTTAACCGGATTTCTGAGCATTAAAATAAGTTTTATGTCTGTATTATGATTATGAATCAGCGCAGGGGAATCTTCCGTTGCAAAATAAATGGTACTGGCTTCGCCTGTTAACTGGCCCTTTTTATAATCTTTAAAAAGAGAGGAATACCATTCATAACCTTTATTAAATGTCCCGCTCAACCTTGGCCCTTCACCGGTAATCTTTTTTTCCATGCTGCCCTTTACTTCTGTAAAAAACTTTGGCTCCTTATTTTCACTCATGCAAACATCAGGATGTTGATTAAGAAAATGCCATAATGCTGTTGTGCCGCATTTTGGAGCGCCGATAATAATGAAGCCAGGTATACAAGTTTTTACAGTCAAGATTATAAACTTTTCAAAACTATTTTACTGCAGGGCTAATAAAGAAGAATATAAACAGGTTACTTATATACTTGTTTTTTGCGGTTTGATGAACGCCTTTTATTTTTTATACCCTTCTTATTTTTTTCACCGTAAACATAACCATAGCCGTAACCGTAACCATAACCGTAGCCATAGCGGTAAGTACTGTTTTTCTTAACGTCATTTACAACCAAATATAATTTTTCCATGCGTGCTGTTTCCACCAGTTCGTTTATAAAATCTATACTGTTTTTATAACTGTATCCCTGGCGCATTACATACAGGCACGCATCCGCATATTTTGATAAAAGCTGTGCATCAGTTACAGCACCAATAGGTGCAGTATCTATAATAATTACATCAAACTGGCTTTTTATTTCTGAAAAGAATTCCGGCATTTTTTCACTCATTAATAATTCTGCAGGGTTAGGCGGTACAAGCCCGGAATTTAAAAAGAAAACATTTGGAGTCTCAGGAAGAACCTTAATATAATCCGATACAGGCTTATTGTCAATAATATAAGAAGTAAACCCGGTTTCATTAGGAAGCCCAAGCATTGCAGATAATTTTGGCTTCCGCAAATCCATTTCCATAAGCAACACCTTTTTGCCGCCGTATGCATAAACTGACGCCAAACTTGAACTAATAAAGGATTTTCCCTCTCCCGAAATGGTTGAAGTAATTAATACCACCGGGCACACTTTCTGTTTTGTAAGAAAATCCATATTTGTGCGAAAAACCCGGAATTGTTCGGCAACCGGTGTTCTGCCGCCTTCTTTCATATTAAGTATTCCTTCGCCATCATAATGCCCGATTTCGGCTATTATAGGTATTGAAGTTTGACCGGTTATATCCTCGCGGCTTATAATTCTATTGGATAATAATTGTTTCATAATAATCCAGCCGGTTGGAAATATAAATGAGAGCAAAATTGCTGCAAGGCCAATAAGTATTTTGTTTGGAAAATAAGGAAGATACTCTGATTTTGGCTGTTGAATAATGCTGGCGTTAGGAATGGTTGAAGCCCTGGTAATTGCTGTTTCTTCTTTTTTTTGCAGCAGGTAAAGATAAAGTGCCTGCTTTACATCTTTTTCCCGCGAAAGATCAACATACTCCCTTTCCTGAACCGGAACATTCTGTATTTCTCCTGCTATTTGCTTATTTTGCTGCTGAAGTTTATCCCTGCTTATTTCTAAAGCTTTCTCCTGGCTTTGCAGGCTCTTTATTAAATCAGACCTTACATTTCTGATTTGTGTATTTATGTTAGTAGAAATAGGGTTGTTTTCTTTTACAGTAAGTGAAAGCCTCTCACGCTGCAAAACCAATGCATTATATTGTTCCATCAATTGCAAAAAAGTTGGATCAGTAGTTAATAAGGCTGGCACCGGCCGGTTATTATTTTTTTCATCAGTAAGGTAGTTAATCATTGTGGTGATAACGTTTAACTGCACCTCAACTTCATTTAATTTTTGATAATAAGTTGAAGTATTTTGAACAAGCAACTGGGATTGCGCGCCAATATCAGCAAGATTATTATGTTGTTTAAAATGTTCAATATCTGTTTCAATACTTGAAAGGTCGCCTGAAACCAGGCCTATGCGGCTGTTTATAAATGCAATTGTGCTGTCTGATATTTCATTTTTTTCAGTCAGGTTTCTTGACATGTATTCATTAATCAGCTGGCCTATTACGGTTTCACCCTTTCTCGGCACGTTGGTATTATAATCAACCTGTACAACGGTGGTTTGATCATCCGGTATAGATATCAGCATGTTTTTTTGAATATCCACAATAACTGCAGCCACAGAGTTCACCGTAAACTTATACATGTTATCGGTGAATGGCATCCCCGTACGCAGAAGGCATATCTTACCTACAGGAGTTTTGATAGTATCACCAAAATTTGCAGTTCCTTTAAATGTATCATCAGTGGCCTCTATTGTAAATTTTGATGATCGGCCGCTATCAGGGAAATTCACTTCAAATTCTGTTAACAGTATAGAATCTGAAACAGGCGTAAAATCAATTTTAAAAGGAGCTTTATTAAAGATTTCTATATCCCTTATATCGCCTCTTTTATAATAGCTAATATTTAATTTTAAATAATTTACTGTTTTTTCAAGCAGATCTTCTGTTTGCAAAATTGCCATTTCATTATAAACATTGTTTTGCAGATCAAACATGCCGCTAAAATCCTGCAGCATATTGGTTTCAGCAAAAGAAGTAGAAGAAGATGAGCCGCTCTTACCGGAATTATCTTCAATCAACACCTGGGCATGCACTTTATATAAAGGCGTAGAATAGCGTACAAATAAAAAAGAAAGTATTAGAATAACAATAAAACTTATCAGGTAAAATTTCCATCGTGCCAGGAATCTTGTCAGCACTTTTTTGACGTCAAAGTCTTCTTCTTTTTTTGAAGGCCTCACTTGATTTATATCTGTCATAAACTGGTTTCTTTTTAAGTTTAGTTAGTTAGCAAGCTTATTTATAGAAACTATCACTACCGCGCACACTGCTGCTATAATTGCAAACATGCGATTTCTGTAAGCATCAGTTGCTGCAACTTTTTGCTTGTTAGGCTCTACATAAACTATATCGTTTGACTGCAGGAAAAAATAAGGCGAACTTATTATATCCTTATTATTAAGATTAAGGCGAATAAGTTTCTTATCGTTTAGTGTATCGCGTACCAGAAGAACATTTTCCCTCTGTCCGTAAATCGTCATATCACCGGCCATACCCAGGGCATCAAAAATATTAACCTTCTCGTTAGGAATTACGTAAGTAGAAGGCTTTAAAACTTCGCCGATAACAGTTATCTTAAAATTTGCATAGCGTACATTTACAATGGCATCATTAAAATATTTATTTACTTCTATAGAAAGCAAATCTTTGGCCTGTGCAGTTGTTAAGCCCGCAACATGTACTTTTCCTACAAACGGCACTTCTACATATCCGTCCTTATCTACCAAATAACCGCTCACTGGCTGAGTTGCCCCCGCAGCAGCACTACTGCCTAAAACAGGCATTGAAGTAGATGCATTATTGAGGCTGGAATTGCTGTTAAGCATATTGGTAACATCGTTATCTATAGTTTGAATTGTAATTGACAATATATCGTCTGTTTGAATAACAGGAGACCTAAAAGGTACAGTTTTAACCAGTAGTGGCTTTGCTGTATCCGCAAAATCCTGGAAATAAGAAACATTTTTATAAGTAGTACAGGAAACCAAACATGCAAAAAATACCGGAACTATAAGTACTGGAAAAGCACGAAGTTTAATATTCATCAAATAGTTTTTAAGTAGTGAATTTTCGGATTACAATAGCAATAAAATTTTGGAAAAGATTGCCAATGTTTTTTTATAAAAGTGCAAATATATAAGGAGGCAGCACACAATTTGCTGTTAATAAGCATTTTCTTCTCCTTTTAAAATATTCGTTAGGGTTAAAAACATAATTTTTATATCAAGCAGCGGGCTCCAGTTTTCCATATACCATATATCGTGTTCAACTCTGTTTTTCATTAGTTCAAGGTTTTTGATTTCTCCCCTGTAACCGTTTACCTGTGCCCAACCGGTTAAGCCGGGTTTCAGGTATAGCCTTACCATATAATGATTTATCTGGCCACTATATTGTTCTGTGTGCTGCAGCATGTGCGGTCGCGGGCCCACCACACTCATATCTCCCATAAATACATTTAAAAACTGGGGGAATTCATCCAGACTTGTTTTACGTAAAAAAGCGCCCACTTTTGTAATTCTCTTATCATCTTTGGTTGCCTGTATGGCATCAGATAAATTGTTAGTATACATGCTTCTAAACTTCAGGCACATAAAAGAGTTGTTTTCACGACCCGAACGCAATTGTTTAAAAAACACAGAACCTTTGCTTTCTATTTTAATCAGAAGGGCTACAAGAGGTATTAACCATGAAAGAATTAAAATGATAACTATAGAGCTTACAAATAAATCAAATATTCTTTTTATAATTTGTTTGTGTAAGCGTTTTAAAGGCTCTCTGTAACGTTGCAGTACCGGCAATCCTCCAATATAAGAAAGGTGATAAAAACCAGATGCAAGATCTTTTTGCGGCGCTATAAAATTTACGCGTATGCAATGCTTTTCAGCCTCTTCCGCAAGCACGCTTATATTATCACTTTCTTCATCTTCAGGCACAGAAATATAAAATTCATTTATATTGTTCTTTTTCGCAAACTCAAGATATTCCGATAAAACTTCGGCATCATTTGGGTTTGCAACAAGGCTTCCACGGTCAAGGTGGCTTATAAAATGGCTGTTGCTTTTTCTTTTTAATTTTTCTACAAGTTTATGCGCAGTATCATCATAACCAACCACCAATACCCTGCGTCTTTTCTTAAAAATTTTATGCAGAAAAACAGAGATAGGATTTGCAAACAGGTAAGCAATTGAAATTAAAATAGTCCATGCCAGGTATATAATAAATAATTCACGAAGCCCTACTTTGTAAAACAGGGAAAAAGTAATCATGAATATATATACACTGCACATCAATACTATGAGTGTTCTTTTTCTGCCTATCAGTAATCTTCCGTCGTTGCGTTTTAAAAACCTTGGCAGGTTATGCAGAACAATTGCTATAAACCCAATATTCATCAGGCACATAGCGATCTTAATCGGCAGGTAGAATACAGGTTGCGGCCACACAAGTAATAACGCCCCGAGGAGCACATTTAAAAAAGCAATTTTATATAAAGTCAATTGTTTATACATACATTGTTCCGTTTATGGCAATTTTAAGGAATATAGGGACGAAGGAGCAATATATTATGCCGTATTTCGCGTTTTGTTCTTTATATTAAATTATATTAAGACGAAATATTATTAAAACAGTTCCTTATAGATAAAACAAGAACATGCATTAATTTTTTATTTGGTACATAATTTAACTTAAGCTTTCATTATTACTTACTTTGTTTTAAAGCAATAAAGTAAAATCGGGAAACTTTATTGGCAAATGAACACATAAAAACCGAATGAAATTTAATACGAATTACCAACCTTAATATCCATAATAGAACTTGGGGCGATTTGCAAAGAGCTGAAATGAAAGCTTTATCACGAGCGAATAATACCCATCTTTTTTATCGGGGTTACCCCGATAACCATCCTTAAAATTGTAAATATTGTTAGGAATTTCATCCGCCCTGTAAGATAAAGAAGCTGCCTCCTGGCCGCGGGATGCGAGTAAAGCAGCAGTATCAAGATAATGGAAATGGCTAACATCATCTATATAATCAGTAAATGTTTTCCTTATATTAAATTCTGCACTGATGAGCGTTGTGCTGTTGAGCGCATATTTTGCGCCAAGGCCAAAAGGTATGCAAAATTGCCATAGGGAATAAGGCGTTGTTTCCCCTTCAGTGCCAAGTGGTGCAAGAAATGTTTTTTTACCTGACTGATCGTAGGTATAAGGATTATAATGAAACAGGCCAACGCCCGCAAAAATATAAGGTGTGAATTTGACAGGATTCTGGTCTGCAAAAGCGTTTTCCACCTGACTAATATCTTTATAATCATATTCCCCTGTGAGCGTTGCTTCATAAACTACAGACTGGAAACTTAAATTTCTTAGTATCCATTTTGGGCCGTTTTGTGCATCGGTGGCACCAATTTTTCCAGCCATCAAAGTAAGTGTTGCAGCCATTTTGGGGGCAGCCTGATAAGTTATACCAAGCGCTCCGTTAAGTTTCATGCCTGTTGTTGTAAATCTTTTATCCCGCAGATCACCAACATAATTGATAGGGCCGATGCCTGCATTCACAAACCATTCTGCTTGTGTATAACAGGCACTTACTGTTATAAAAAAGAAACAAATGAAAAAATATAGCTGTTTCAATGGGCTGTATTAGGTCTATAAATTAACATTAGTAATTGGTTAGCAGCTTTCGCCAGATTTTTTTTCCGGGAAAAAATCAACAGTTGTAATTGAGCTGTTTTTTTTATTGAACTTACCGGCATCCTTCCATTTTTTTATACCATAGCCTGCCCCTGCAGCTACTAATATCCAGGTACCGGGGTCAAGCGGAACTCTATCCGGATCATCTCCGGGATCTCCCGGGTCGCTAACCTGTGCCTTTACATAACAACTCATTATAGTAAGTATTCCCATAAATAACACCCGCATCATAAATTTCTTCTTCATCTGGTTTAATTAGACAGCAGTACTGTTTTATTTGCTGATTATTAACTGCAAATTAATTGTCTTTTCTAAATTTTGATTAATAATTCTGATAGTATATACGCCAGAAACCCACGATGCGTTCAACGGTAAAGGATAAATATTATTGCCGCCGCTATGCTGTATTTTTTGATTCACTAGCCTTTCTCCTTTGGAATTATAAACTGTTGCCTCATATTTTCCTTTATCCATATTATTAAACTGCAGGACTGCTTTACCTGTACTTACAGGATTAGGATATATACTTATATTGCCTGCAGCGGCATTAATACTGTTGGCATTAGCGGTCACATCCGGATTAGCCTGGTTAACTACTTTTGTAACTGGTATCGGAGTTCCTGTTAATTGGTGATTAAATACCAGCATAAACCGATTGCGGTAACTCGTAGTATCTGCAGTTCCATTAGAATCTATATAAGGAGCGAAATTATACAATGTAGTATCATATAAATTTATCTCTGTTTCCGTATGCAGGTATTTGTCAATCAGCCATGCGCGAGAAGGGAAATTTTCAAAATTTTGAGTAAACATCTGTAGCGCATAAGGCTGCTTTCTTAAATATAGCCTTAAAAAAAGCGTATCTGTTAGTTTAGGAATAGGCCTGAATTCTATTGCCAGGGTGGTATCATGCCTTACCAGTGCAATGTTTTCATCAAAATTCCATAATTTTTTTGCATCCTTTGCATCAATTGCTGAAGAAAAATCATTTCTAAACCCTGCACCTACACCATCAGAGATAAATGAGCCATTGGCCGTTGGCACTTCTAAATTTATATAAATAGCAGGATAGAGTTGCCTGGATTGTTTGCCAAAAACATTACTTTCTGATGCTGTTTTGTCGTTTTCCTGAAAATTTAGAGAAGCAGCACCTGAACCGCCGACGCTTAATTGTACCATAAATGCCTGCCCGCTTTCTACAAGCAAAGCGGATGCTGCATCAGGATAACTCGGACTACTTGAAGGCACTATCATTCCGCCACTGTAAGTTACATATCCGCCAACATTATAATTTCCGCTTCTTTTAGGATCCCATACCCAAAATTTATTTGCATCAATTCCGCTGGTATTATTTATAAGGCGGAGTATATTTATGGGAGACGCATAAGGATTACCGACAAAAATAAAATTGCCTGCATTGCCATTGTAACTTTGTAATGAGATCGCTCCGGTTTCATTTAATATCCCGGTTGCACGTATTACTGTCGAATCAGTGGCGGCATACACACCTTGTGAAAGATCAACTGCCCGGCTGCCTCTTACAAATAAACAATAAGCCCGGTAAGCTGATATGTTTGCAGATATTGTATGCGGTTCTGACAAACTCCAGCCATTGACCACCGGATCCCAAACTTTCATTGATGGGTTGGTGGTGGTATTAAGATCAAATCCATTTGTGCTTATGTTATCGCCGGTAATATGCGTGCCATAGCCCGGCTTTGGGTTTTTATTATATGTAACCCCAAGCCCATAATTATTTACGCCTTCCTGCCAGGCATCCCTAATTGTTTTATTGCTGTTGCTGAAGGGTATTGCTAAAAACCGCCAAGCTCTTAAACCGGGTATAAAGCGCTCTATTGTTACACTATCCTGTATAATACCTGCTGACTGATCAATTCTTGCTGTGCCCACCGAATTTGATTTTAAATTAAGCACTCCATTAGTGTTTAAAATACCATCAACTTTTACCGTGCCATAACCGATAATCGAATTACCCGGCACTATGTTTAAAGTATCTCCTGCAACTGCGCTGCCCCCAAGCGTTAAGTTACCATTTATAGTAAGTGTTTTTAACTGGTTATATGGGCTAACCGGTGAAAAGTAACCCATCCCTGTACTGCTGCTTCCTGTTATCAATCCTGAATTTGCAGAGCCCCTTAGGTAACCTGTACCGCTAAACATTCCGTTTACTGTTAATACTTTATCGTTTATGTTTAAACTGTTTGATGGGCTGATGGTTAATGCGCCGGGTATTGTTTTTGATCCTCCCGTCATCACAACATTATTGCTATTTTGTACTATAACATTAAACGGAGCACCTGCACCTGTGCTGTTAGTATTGTTTGTCCATTCCAAACCTGTAGAAAGGCTTGCGGTAGTTGTGTTGTAAACCAGAGTTGCGGAACTACCATAGAAAGGTGCATTGGTAAGAATAGAACCTCCGGTATTAAGCATTAAATAATGGCTGATATTCGAGATTCCGGTTCCTAAATTAAGTGCGACATTAGTTGTCGCATTATAAAAGTTGGCTGTGCCACTACCACCTACAGTTGCATTTGCAACAGAAAATGTAGCAGTATTATTTGTATTGTTTAATGTACTGTTATGACTTAATGATAAACTCCCTCCCTGAATAGTATAATCATTAGTACAATTTAATGTAATAGCATTACTTAAGGGATGATTATCTCCAACCACAATGGTTCCAAAAATTGTAGAACTTGTTACAAAACCTGAAAAAGTTTGCGTTACTCCACTCCCTCCAAAGGTCGTTAATCTGGAAGCACCTGAATAAGTATATATACCATTATTTACAAAATTATGTGATATACTTACTCCTCCATTTGTTATCGTCATTGCAGACGTGTTATCTATTTGCAAATCATAAAAATTTTTATCATTTGCTCCTTGCAGACTGCCGATACCTGTAAAGTCAATAAGTGTATTGTTATTGGGAGACATTGTTCCTCCACTAACTGTAAGATTATGGGTAATGATAGTTTGTGCGGCTGCCAATTTCAAATGAGAACCGCCTCCTTGATTTTCAGTTAAGTCATAAAAAGTAGTATTTCCTATTATCGTTTGGTCACTGTTTCCTCTAAATGTTACTGTTTTGGCAGAAGGGATGAATGAACTACTATTTGTCCAATTGTTTAAGATATTTATATCGCTGCTTAAAGTTACTGTAGCACCCGACAATATTGTAAAATTGTTGAAATAAGAAATGCCATTAATTGTTGTGGCGCCATTAAAAGACTCAGTGCCGCTTGCCGTTGTATTAAAACTGTTTCCACTGTTTGTAAAATCGCCACCTATATAGCAATTACCATTATTCAAAATATAATCAGTGCCGCCTGAAATATTTACATTGCCGGGTATTACTAATGATATACCTGATGATATATTTATGTTAGTATTTTTTGTTCTAAGGCCTGCCTGGGCAATTAAGTTATTTGCTAAAGCCAACAATAGAAAAACTGATAAAAAAATAGAATTCTTTTTCATGAGCACTTTAAAATTATCTATTTAATTTTAGCCTGTAATAATCAAAATAGCTGATTATAATTTATTAGTTTTTCTTGAATTTTTGCATATCGTTGGGCGCTTTTTCAAAGCGCATATCTTCATTATGGGAAATCTTCCCATTACCTAATTCTTCATTTGCGCGATTGCATACGATATGCCACTGAAAACTAACATTTGAATTTCCCTTTTGTAATTCTATCACATCAAAGCCGGTTTTTGTTTTATTTGCTACATACACACCATTGCAGTCACCTTCCAGTTGTATAAATACTCTTAAAGGATGTTTATCATTTATAGAAACATTTTTAGAAAATGTGGGGTCAATATTTATATGTGCTTTGCCATTAATTAGTTTTCCCTCTCCATAATCTTCAAAAAGAATTTCTGGTGCTTCAGGTGCATGCAGCACTACTTTCGAAGTATTATCAAGATTTTCAGCTGTCGTAGATACTGTTCCATCGCCAACTATTTTGTATTGAGTAGTGCCATTAAAATAATTAACTCTAACTACGGCTGGAAGAGCATCACCATTTTCAGTATAAATAGCTTCCCCAACATCCCCTGCATTTGTGTATTTTGCATAAACACCTGTTGTACCACCTGTAGCTATAATACCTGTGCCCGAAATATTTGTATTAACACCTCTTACTCCTGCTCCTTGTGACTGATCTGTACTACCCTCGATTCCATCCCCTGCGCCGGTGCCAGCCGCAGCAGTATTTGCAGCCACTATTGCATTGTTACTTGCACCGGAGGTTTCAACATTTAACTGGCCGGAAGCGCTGAAGGCTGAAGTACCTATACGTGCCGGCCCGTCAATCCAATAGCTGGCATTTTGTGATGAAGCTGACTGGTTCTGAATATAGCTATTGCTGCCAGCAGGCAGGTCCGCCGAAACCAAGGCTCTGAAAGTTGGTGCAGCGCCTGCGCCACTTGGCGGTCCCGCAAAAACAAGGTTAGCATTTTGAGTTGTTAATACCCCTGTTAGTGTTCCTGAAGTTGTAACTGGTGAGCCTGAAACAGAAAATATATCTGGAAGTGCTAAAGCTACAGAAGTAACTGTACCGGTTGCTGCCGCCGTCCATGTAGGTGCGCCTGCCGCGTTTGAAGTTAATACCTGTCCGCTTATTCCTGCTGCTGTAAATGCATACGCACCACCTGTACCATAAGCAATGGCCCCGGCTGTTGGCATAGTAGTACTGTTTGTTCCGCCATTTGCAATAGGTAATATACCTGTTATTTCATTGGCAACATCCAGTTTGCCAAATGTTGGTGCTGCTGAAGATAAAGTATGGTTACCGAATACTGTATAAGCTGCTGCATTACTTAACGAAAAACTTAAATCCGGTGTTGAGTTGGCAGTTGCAACGGAAGTCGTAAATAATGGAGATAAATCATTGCTGCTAAATGTGGTAACTGTACCGTTTGTTGATGTTGCCCATGTAGGTGCACCAGAACCATTTGAAGTTAATACTTGTCCCGTAGTACCAACTGTTGTAAATGCATAAGCACTGCCTGTACCATATGCAACACCCCCATTGGTTGGGGCTGCATTAGTATTTGTTCCTCCATTTGCTATAGGCAACAAAGTTGCGGCGGTAAGATTTTTAGATCCATCAGTTAATACAACCGCTGATGCCGTTAGTTTTGGAAGATTTACATTATTTGCAGCACTACCAATGGTAACCGTTCCAATTGAAGTGCCCGTATTAATATTTGTTGCAAAGTTTGAATTGTTGTTTAAACTAATTGCTCCGCCGGAACTTGTTATGCCGGCATTTGAAGTAACAGCTCCTGTTAATGTTGATGTTCCCGCTACACTTAAATTAGCGCCTATAGTTCCATTACCGCTTATATTAAAATTTGCAGACGATTGTAATACGGAACTATTTACAATATAATTACCAGCTAAAGAAGGTAAATCTCCCGAATTAATTGTACCAAAAGTAAGAGCACCGCTTCTTCTAACTAAAAACTGCCCGTCAGCTGAAGCAACATTAAAAGAGGGTGTTGCGGAAGCATTAGTGAAATTGCCAAAAACTGTATTTGCCGCCGCGCTACTTAATATAAAACTTAACGCTGGTGTCGTGTTTGCATTTACAACGGATGTACTGAATAATGGGAATAAACTACTACTGCTGAATGTGGTAACAGTTCCGCTTGTTGGTGTTGCCCACGATGGTAATCCGGCATTTAAAGTTAAAACTTGTCCATTAGAACCAGGCGTTAATCCGGAGACAGTTCCTGTACCTCCGGTAGTATAAAAAATAGTACTATTGGTTAAAAATTTAGGAAGAATTAAATTATTATTTACACTGCCAATGGTTACGTTTCCGGTTGTTGCTCCGGTATTAATATTTGTTGGTAAATTTTTACTTACATTATTATTGATATTTACACCACCCGCTATTCCACCAAATATGTTAGTATTAACAGGATCATTTGCACTATTTCCCAAAGTAATCGTACCATTAGTAATACTAGACCCAATACTAATTATTTGATTGCCCGTACTGCCAATCGTTACCGTACCTGTATTTATACCGGTATTAATATTTACACCGCCTGAACCAGAAACAATATTTGTGGCGCTCGTAGTGCCTGTGCTGCCTAAAGCTATAGTTTGTGTTCCTGTGCCACCTATTGTTACACCACCTGTTGAAGTACCTGTATTAATACTGGTGGTAAAAGCTGAATTATTGTTTAAACTTATCGCACCTCCTGAACTAAGTAAAGCGTTGGTGTTGGTTAAACCGACTAAAGACCCAGAGCCCGCAATATTAAAAGTTCCAGGCGATTGTAAGGTCGAACTATTTACAATGTAATTACCAGCTAAAGAAGGTATATCTGCAGCAACCAAAGCTCTGAAGGTTGGTAGTGCAGCTAAGGTACCACTTGCAGGTCCCGCAAAAACTTTATTAACATCTGCTGAACTTAAAGAAAAAGATAATGCAGGAGTGGTTGTGGGATTGGCGACTGAAGTAGTAAATAAAGGTGGTAAATTACCACTATTGAATATAGTAACTGTGCCGTTTGCCGCTGTAGCCCAGGTTGGTATACCAGCACCGTTTGAAGTTAATACCTGGCCTGCTGTACCCACTGCTGTTGAAGCATGCTGCGTACCATTGGAGTATATAACTGAACCTGCAGAGCCGATAGTTCCAATATTTGTACCCCCGCTTGCAATAGGAACAATACCTGACAAAGTTATATTAGGCGTTGCACCACCACTTGATGATAAAGGAGAAGACGCTGTTACAGATGTAACTGTGCCTGTTGCTCCTGCTGCCCATACAGGAGCCCCACCTCCTGAAGAAGTTAACACCTGCCCTGATGTTCCTGCAGCAGTAGCTGCAATAATGCCACCAACTGTTGAAGAATATAATATACTGCCGGCAGTGGTAAATTTCGGAAGAATAAGATTACTGTTTGTATTCCCAATTGTAACATCTTTGTTTGAGGTACCAGTATTGATATTTGTTGGTTGATTTAATCCTGCATTAATATTGACCCCACCATTACCGGATCTTACAATTGTAGTGCTATTAGCGCCATCTCCACCGGTACTTCCAATTGTAACAATACCTCCACCACTTACAATAGTTCCTACATTAATTGTTTGAAGACCGCTACCTCCGATATTAATTGTTTGATTAGTAGTATTAGCTGTACCTCCAATTGTTACGGTACCAGTATTGTTCGTGCCTGTGTTTATATTTGTAGGCTGGCTGTTAGTTGTATTAATATTTACACCGCCGCTGCTTGATTTAATATTTGTTGTGCCTGAAAGAATATTTGTAGTATTTGAGGTGTTGCCTAAGCTTAATGTACCCGTTGACGAATTCGTATTAATATTTGTGGGCCTATTTAAAGCTGCCACATTATTAATATTAACTCCTGCTGCGCCCGAAAGAATAGTAGTCGTAACGCCATCAGCATTAGTTCCTAAATTTATTGTGCTTGTCCCAGCTGTTATAGTTGAGCCTAAATTAAGAGTTTGGGCATTTGCACCGCCACCTACAGTAATTATTTGCCCCGTCCCGCCACCACCTATATTTACATTACCTGTTGTTGTTCCGGTATTAATATTTGTGATGTTAGCAGCAGAATTTACATTTAAGTTAATCGAAGCATTTGAACTTGTAAGTCCTACCATACTACCAGAGCCTGCGATATTAAAAGTGCCCGGTGTTTGTAAGCTGGAGCTATTTATAATATAATTACCACTACCAGCGGGCAAATCAGAAGGTAATATAGCTCCAAAAGTTAGCGCAGTACCTCTTCGAACAAGGAATTGGCCATCAGCTGAAGCCGCATTAAATGAAGGGGAAGCTGCCGCATTTGTAAAATTTCCAAAAATGCTTAAAGCAAGTGCATTGTTAGATACACCAGTACCACCATTGGCAACAGGTACAATACCGGTAAGGGATATATTAGGTGTTACGCCGCCGCTTGAAGATAGTGGTAACGATGCGGTAACGCCGGTTACTGTACTTGCACTATTACTCAGTAATGTCCATGCAGAACCATTGTAATAATAAAAGCCGGTTAACCCATCGGTTTGGTAAACAAGCAACCCAGTTGCGGGTGAAGGAATAGTAGTTCTTTCAGAGGATATCATTCTTGGTATCAGTAATCCTGCTGTAGTTGAAGTGATATCCAACATTGCTGAATTATTTGCCGCAGCACCTGTTGTATTTATCGCCACTCCATTTTGTGCAAAGCTGCCTGTTACAGCAAACAGGCTTATGAACATTGGTAACAGCCATTTTTTTAAAAAATAGTTTTCAAGTGTAAATTTTGGTAGCATGAGTTACGGTTTAAAAGTTTATGACAGTTTTCACCTGCCAAACAGTTTCAATGCAGGTAAATAATACAAAAGCAATAAATTCTGATAGAGAATTTTTAAATACAACCGCGGCTTTAATAGAGATTGGAGTTCGGATTAATGTGCAGTGCTGCTCATTCAATTACGAACTTAACATTTTTTTAATTATGTTTCAATTATATTCAAAAAAAAATCCGGCAGTTTTTTCCGCCGGATTCTGGGTTTAAGAAATTCTGTTTTTTTATTTGCTGATCAGCAATTGAAGGTTCATTATCTTTTTCAAATCGTTATTGATTATACTTACTGTATATACGCCTGCAGCCCAGGAAGGATTCAACAATAAAGGATATCCGTTGTTGCCGCCGGGATGTTGTATACTATATGCTGCGAGCTTTTGCCCCTTTGAATTGTATACCGCGATTTCATAATTGCCTTTACCCAAATTATTAAACTGCAGCATAGTTTTGCCTTTGCCTGCCGGGTTTGGATACAGGCTTGCGCCGCCTGTTGTTCCTGCTATAGTGGCTGTGTTGCCTGTTTCATTTGGATCATCCTGGTTAATTACCTTAGTAACAGGCACCGGGGTTCCTTCTAACTGTGCAGTAAAAACTAACATAAAACGGTTCCTGTAACTATTGGTATCAGGATTCGGTGTAAAGTTATACAGGGTAGTATCATATAGGTTTACTTCTGTTTTTATGTTGAGGTATTTATCAACCAGCCATGTCCTTGAATGTAATTTGTCAGGGTTTTGCGCAAACAACTGCAATGCATAAGGCTGCTGCCGTAAGTACATCCTGTAAAATAAGGTATCTGAAAGCACAGGGATGGGCCTTAATTCTATTGAAAGCGCTTTTGTATTTCTTATTAAAGCAATATTCTCATAAAAATTCCAGAGCTTAGTTGCATCATCTCCGTCAATACCAGGTGAAAAACGATCTCCAAACCCTGCGGCTACTCCATCTTCCAAAACAAGCGAATCTCCTGAAGGAAGTACCAGGTTTGCATAAATGACCGGGTGCGGCTGGGCTATATGTTTTCCAAATATATCTGTTTCACTTGCTGTTTTATCGGCCTGCTTAAAGTTTATCGTAGCACCGGCTACACTTGCCTGTACCAGGAATGCCTGCCCGCCCTGCATAATAGTAGTAGGCGCAGGATAATTGGCAGTAAGAGGAGCCATGATGCCATTGCTGTACACCACATAACCACCTACTCCATAACTGCCGGAAAGAGCAGGGTCCCACACCCAAAATTTATTATTATAAATACCTGCTGATGCTGAGAGCATGGGCGCAATATCAACGGAAGAAGCATACGGATTACCAACCAGCAGCAGGTCATTTGCATTAATAGATGTATATGGCTTTGACCATACACCATTATTTATCTTCCCGGTAATCCGCAGCACGGTAGGGTCTGGAATGGCATTGGTTGCCTGGGCAAGATCAACAGCCCGACTTCCCCTTACAAACAAACAATAGCCTGTATAATCATTGATAAGGGTATATAAAGTGGAAGGTGCATAAGTACTCCAGCTATTTGTAGATTGCACCCATGTTTTAATAGATGCGTTATACGTGGTATTATAATCAAACCCGGCGGCGGTATTGTTATCACCGGTTATATGCGTTCCGTAACCCGGGTGCGGATCATAACGCACACTAAGGCTTGGATTGTTCACGCCTTCCTGCCAGGCTGTTCTTATATGTAATGTATCATTGTTTACCGGTACGCTCATAAATCGCCAGGCCCTGTGCGGTGGAATATATCTTTCTACCGTTACGTTATTAGTAATATTGCCTGAAGACTGTGCCACACGGGCAGTACCGTTAGCATCAGACTTTAAAGTAAGAAAGCCGGCTGCATCAAAATTGCCGTTTGCAGTAACTGTTCCAGATAAGCTGCCTGCAGTTATGTTTAAAGCATTCCCTAACATGCCTGTAGCGCCCGATGTTATGGTAAGATCATGCAAAGTATTGGCTGAAGGTGCGAAATATAAACCGTTGCCTGCACCCGCTAAACCGGTAATATTTAAATCTGATGTCGCGGTTACATTAAAAGCACTGGTATTGGTATATAATGTATTAATTTTTCCACCCATAGTTAAGGCATAGCCGTTAAAATACAGGCTTCCTGAAACAGGCGAGATCGTGCCATTGATCGTGGTATTAATATTCATCTGCACACCAGCCGGATTACTTAAGTAAACATGATGAAATACAGCAGACTGAGCACCTGTTATTTTTTGCGTGCCTGATCCTGTGAACTGCGTAGTGCCCGTACCTTCAGTAACCGAAGGCTGGTTATTAATGAAATCGCCGGTTAAATATAAGTTCCCGTCATTTTGATACGTGGCTGATGCAGCATTTGTAAATGAAGCATTCATCCCGGCATTACCGGATATATACACAGCTCCTGTGTTATTTACCTGTGCCGTTACCGGTATACACGTGCTGCCAAGGAGCAAGCCGTATACAACCATACGGAAGAAAAAAGTGTGTGCAACATCATTATAAATTGTAAATAAAAAAGCCTGATTTTTTAGTTTCATAGCCTGGATATTGGAATTAAGCACAATTTAATTGAAACTGTACGCCAAAGGCAAAAACTTCGCTTTTTTATTGTCCTTAAAAGATATCTTACATAACGTGAGTTTGGTTAACGAATTTGATTTCGACCACGATTCTTTATTCCTTTTGAACGCTGTGAGGCTGAGACGTCAACCCCGACGGTAGGAGATGTCTTCTAAATTTGGGACTGACTAACATTCGGGAGATGTATTTCATTATTAAAATTTTAATTGTCTCAATGATTGCTTCGCAATTCTCCTATCGTCAACATGAGGCAACCACCTAACTTATTCCGAACTCACGTTAAATAAAAAATCCGCCGCAGCGGATTTATAATAATTTAAGTTTTAAGTTCTTTTTACAACATTATGAATCGCCGAACAAAGCCTTTGAACCAATATAATCTGACCACATTTCAATTGGCTTCGTTTCAAAGGCAGGCGCAAAGATAATCTGCAGTTCATCAATATCTTCCTTAACCCTGTCTTTAACAATCATGGCCGGAGTTCCAAAACAAATTTTGCCCGCCGGGAGTGACTTGAATACAGCAGAACGTGATCCAACAACTGTACCCTCACCAATGGTTATACCAGGCGCCACAAACACATCAGCGGCAAGCCAGCATTGGTTTTCAATTTTAATAGGCTTTGTATAAATAGAAAAATCAACATTGTGGTGATGATGACTTCCTGTACACAAATAAGACCTTTGAGAAATTACGGTATGACTGCCTATAATTATATCATCAAGGTTATATAAAACAACTCCATCGCCCACCCAGCTATATTCATCAATATGCAATTTCCATGGAAATTGTATATGGGCAGATGGCCTGATCATTACTTTTTTCCCTATATGCGCACCAAAGCAACGCAATAAAAATCTTCTCCAGCCGTACATAAACTGCGGAGATGTTTTAAAAAAAAGCATTTGTACTAACCACCAGGTTTGTACATACACTGCAGATCTTCCTCTGAAATGAGGAGGAAGCTTAAAGTTCTTCAGGTTTTGAAATTGCATAAATCAGCTTTGGTTACGGATTAAGTTAATACGGTGTTCAGGCAACGCTACTATAAACATAATGGTTTTTTTTTGATTTGGATTTTATTCTGTTATTTTTTTTTACAATGCCCAAAAAGATCTGTTCAGCAATCAATTTATTATGCATTGCAGGCTAATAACGAAAATTAATTGAAAATATTTAATACATACGGATAAAACTATGTTTTAGTTTGAAAAACTGCTTATTATATAGTTATATTTAAATTTGGCTATGACATTCAAACATTTAAACAACTATATTTAATACAGCGCAATTTTGCGATGATACCAGGAACCAATTTTTATTTTCAGAAACCGGGATATGCAACTGAGAAAATCAGAATTTAATACGCTTTTATTTTTAGCCCTGTATTGTATTTTAAAGTATGGGTTTTATGTATATGTAGGTCTTACTACAACAGGGGGCCGTTTGTCTTTTCCTTTCCTGGCCAATTATATTAATGTTCCTGAATGGCTTACACTTGGTGTTGCCCAATCGTCAAAGCTGCTGCTACAGGCAGGCGGTTATCTGGTTTATCAAAAAAGCCCTGCCAATGTAACCATTAGCGGAAGCAGAGGTGTAACCCTGGCCTGGGGTTGCCTGGGCATAGGCGCCATAAGTTTATGGATCGCCTTTATTACGGCGCACCGCAGGACCGCGGCATGGTATAAATTAAAATGGATCGTTGCCGGGGTTGTATTGATTTTTTTAGTAAATGTTATACGAATAGATATGATAGCCTTAAGCAATTATTATCGCTGGGCATATTTTCAGTCTTTCAACGCACACACAGGCTTTGATGCAATAACTTACCTGGTAATTTTGCTGATGATGATTATTTTTGTAATGCGTTATAACAGGGGTAAAAAAATCAGGATTGATACTGCTTAATATATTCCGGTATCAATTTTTGTTCTGAAAAGAAATCAGCAATTACCAGCGGAGCACATTTGCTTATCCAGTTTCTTGCCGCAGTTTCATTCATGGCTTCCTGCAATTTCCATATTATATCTGCAACCTCAGGCTTACAAATCCATCCCAGATTATATTTTTTTACAAAACTGCAAAGGCCTGTTTTATTTGATATTAATACAGGCGTGCCGGCATGCAATGCTTCTATTATTACATTGCCAAAATTTTCGTTGTAAGATGTTAGCACAAACAGATCTGCTTCCATAAATGCTGTAAATTTATCTTCTCTTTCCTGCCATCCTTCCCATTTAATATTTTCTGAAATATTCAGCTCTTTTGCTTTTTGTTTTAGCTTGTTTACATACCTTGGCTCACCCGTGCCTGCTATTTTTAATACCGGTTTTATTTCCATTTTGCTTATTGCTTTCATCAGCAGTTCAATCCCTTTTTTAGGATGAATGCGCGATAAAAAAATAAGTGTAAAAGTTTTATTTAAAGGTTTGGATATCTCCAGTGGCGGCAGCCATACAATATTGGGTATCATAAATCCATTCCATCCCGCTATTAATTGTGTGCATTCTTTATATTCTGCATCCGAAGTGGCATGAAATAAAGATTTTTTTAATAAAGCTTTTCCCACACTTAAATGGCTGAACCATTTAAAAACCCTGTTGGAATGCTGTAATATATAATCGCTCATCATTCCATGGGGAGATATAATAGTCTTTACCTTTTTTTTTATACAAATAAAAGCAGCTACCATTACCAGTATATTCCACCAGGAGTGAATGTGCACCACATCATATTGCGCACATTCTTTATAAAGGCGTTTCCATAATGCAGGAGAAATATATATAGGGTCTTTAAAAATTCGTTTACAATAAACAACGCTTACGCCATCAACATTATATTCTGTATTTGGCGGGATGTCTAATTCTTCCCTGCCATTAGCGGTGGTGGTAAATACTGTTACCTGTTCCCCCGCATTGACCAATCCTTCGCAAAGCCTGGCAACAGACTCAATGGTACCGCCATATATATAGGCGGGTTTGTAAGAGGGGACAACATGCAGAATTTTCATTTATTGACGTCCTTCTCCTCTTTATTTAAATATGCTGCTTCTGTTAATCTTAAGGAGATCAGTATTTCAGCAAGCGTTCTTTGTAAAGTATAATGCCAGCCGCGCCACCCGTTAAACATCATTTTTTTATACAGCAAACAATAAAAGAAAATAAATACAGGCGCCAGTATCTTTTTTTTTCTCAGTTTCCCGGTAAAAGGCAACTCTTTATCAGATCGCTGGAGCAGCATGATCACTTCTTTCTGCGAATATTGCCCCTGGTTGTACAACCAACGCGTTAAAGGCTTGCGGTCATCATGCAATATTTTGTTTGTAAAACTTTCCGCCCTGCCGTTGATAAGAAGGCGTTGCGTGTGACCGTCATCATAATAACTGCAGTATTCTTTTTTAAACAATACGGCGCGAGGGGTAGTATTGTTGCCTCTCAATGCCTTACCCATCACCACAAAATCAAAATTGGCATAAAATGCTTCCATCCCGGTTTTTAATATATTCTGTTGTACCTCTTCTATAAAAGCATCCGGCAAAATATAATCTGCATCGAGGCTCAGCACCCATTTACTGTTACAAAAATTTAAACCATAGTTCCATTGGGTGGCATGTGTATCAAATTTTCTTGTATGTATCTCTGTATTGGGAAAGGATTGAACCAGTTCAATTGTTTTGTCGGTGCTGCCGCTATCAATAATAATAATTTTCTCCAGCCAGCCAAGCCGCGATAAAGTTCTTGCAATATTCTCCTCTTCATTCCAGGTTAAGATCTCTGCAGTTAACATATCTGCAGGAATAATATCAGTTATATTCATACCGGCACTGCTGTGCAATTTTTTTGTACAATTTATAATAAGCATCAGCAATAAGCTGCCCGT
>Ga0206942_1026_pt1 | contig 46521 bp, 38 predicted proteins | sample Alteio_BWOrgHeat_6_FD_153253 | JGI IMG/M metagenome (GOLD analysis project Ga0206942, IMG submission 153253) | Enriched cells from forest soil in Barre Woods Harvard Forest LTER site, Petersham, Massachusetts, United States -... | ecosystem: Environmental > Terrestrial > Soil > Temperate forest > O... | reverse complement strand
AACCTCTATGAAGCCATGGATTTCATCAAACACAAACATGGCGTGGAAAAATTAGTGCGCGCCACCACCATGGGCGTGAACAGCCGCGTGCGCATGGAAATGAATATGTTCAAGGGCAAGGTGAGGAAGAATTTGATCAACCTAACCCAATAATGCATGAATCCTTTATCCAACTTATTTTTCCTTCTGATTTCTCCTTCCGGGGATATAATCAGCGATGTTTTCTTTCTCAAGAGGCAAGTCTGGAATTGTATTGGTCATTCTTACGATGGTGCTCACTCAACGGCACATTTGTCTCTTTTGCAATATGAGGATCGTCACAATGAAAGTTTATTGTACACCCTCAGCGACAGGATTTCGAGTATTAAGCCTTTCACGGTTCGAATCAAATATTTTAGTTTTTTTAAAAACAATGGCACCATTTTTTTAGAACCGCTTAATAAGCTGGAACTCTACGACCTTTCTGAAAGATTAACCGGACGATCTATTTTTCCTCATATCACTATAGCGCGGAATTTAAATCCCAAAGATTTTGATTTGGCTTGGAAAACTTTAAAGGATTTATCATACAGTAAAGCATTTACCTGTAATTGTGTAACTGTTTTGAAATGGCTTGGAAGAAAATGGCAGTCACATATATATCTTCCGCTGGCGTAATAAGGCAAGATGTACCTCAATTGCCACACCGGCTTTAGCTTCAAATACGGCACGTTGCCGATCAAAATACTTTTTGAGGAAGCGAAGCGTTGCGGCATTCATAAACTGGCCCTCACCGAGATCAACAATGTTGCTTCTTATTTGGAAATGTTGCGGATATGCGATGAAAATAAACCGCGAGTAAACGGACTAACCAGGTTTGGAAAGATTCCTTACGATCTGAACATCACCGTTGGGATCGAGTTCAGAACAGAAGAAGATGAACTGCTTTACATTGCGCTCGCCAAAAATAATGAAGGCTTCGAAAAACTCAACCGGTTTTTGTCATACCACAATCAGCAGAAAGATAAGTTCCCTACCCGTGCTCCTGAAATGGAAAACGTATTTTTCATTTACCCATTCAAAAAAATATCCCCTGAACACTTACGGGAGAATGAATTTGTTGGCGTGCGAAGTCATGAACTCACGCTGTTTTCAGCCGATTCCTCGCGAAAGGATTATCATAATAAATTTGTAGCCCTTCATTCCGTCACTTTCCTTCCACCACAACGAATTATTAACCGGGAAACCGGAAAGACAAAGGTCGTGCATCGTGATTTTAATACGCACCGACTACTTCGCTGCATTGCCAGCAATACCCTGCTCAGCAAGCTGCCTGAACATCAGCAAGCGCAGCCAAGTGAATTCATGATTACCGAAGCAGTATTGCAGAAAAAATTTGAAGATTTTCCCGAACTGTTTGTCCATGCTAAAAACGTGTTGGATCAATGCTCCATTCAATGTGAATTGGGTGTCGATAAAAATAAAAAATCTTTTTTTGGAAGTGTGGAAGAAGACATGAAAACCCTTCGCAGAAAAACGCTCGAAGGTTATGACCGAATTTATGCCGGGCTGGATTCCGATAGAAAAATCTGGAACGAACGGATTGAAAAGGAACTCACCATTATAGCCAAAAAGGAATTTACTTCGTACTATCTCATCACCTATGATCTCATCACCTTTGCCAAGAGAGAAGGCTATGATTTTGTAGGGCGTGGCAGCGGCGCCAACAGTACCGTAGCCTATTGCCTGGGCATCACGAATGTTAATCCGATTGAACTGGATTTATATTTCGAGCGGTTTTTAAATGAAGAACGCGTCTCTCCTCCTGATTTTGACATTGATTTTTCGTGGGACAATCGCGATGCCATCTACGACTATCTCTTTAAGACGCATGATCCCGATCATGTCTGTCTGCTGGGAACTCACGTTACCTACCAGGCGAAATCTATCATCCGCGAATTGGGAAAAGTTTTTGGTTTACCCAAAGAGGAGATTGATGTTTTGGTGGCCGGCCGGCATGAGGACAAAATAAAGCGCGATCACATTGCACAAAAGGTGATGGCCTACGCTGATTACATCGTAAAAAAAGAACTGCCCGCTAATATTTCAATTCACGCAGGGGGTGTGCTGATTACTGAGAAACCAATCTACGCTTACACGGCCACGGAATTCCCGCCCAAGAGCTTACCTGTATCGCAATTTGAAATGCACGCCGCCGAAGATTTTGGCATTTATAAATTCGATATCCTGAGTCAACGCGGTCTCGGCCATATCAAGGAAACCGTGAAGCATGTGAAGCGAAACAAGGGTGTTGACGTGGATGTTTATCAATTCAAAAAATTCAAAGACGATGAAAAAATAAAAGACCTCATGCGACAAAGTAAAGCGATGGGATGCTTTTATGTAGAGTCGCCAGCCACGAGAATGTTGTTGGGAAAATTGAGGTGTGATGATTACCTCACGCTGGTTGCTGCGAGCTCAATCATTCGACCCGGCGTAGCAAGTTCAGGGATGATGAAAACCTACATCGAGCGTTTTCACCTTGTGCGTAATGGTGGCACCTATCAATCCATTCATCCGAAAATGGATGAAATCATGTACGACACCTATGGCGTGATGGTGTACCAGGAGGATGTAATCAAGGTTGCACACCACTTTGCTGAGCTCTCCTTAATGGAAGCTGATGTGTTGCGTCGAGGAATGTCGGGCAAATACCGTTCGCGTGAAGAATTCCAGCGGGTACATGACAAGTTTTTTGAAAACTGCAGCAGAATTGGATATGAACAACGAGTAACAGATCGAGTTTGGAAAGAAATCGAAAGCTTTGCCGGCTACTCGTTTGCCAAGGGGCACTCGGCCAGTTATGCCGTGGAAAGTTATCAAAGTCTTTTTTTGAAAGCGTATTATCCACTGGAGTTCATGGTAGGCGTCATCAACAATTTTGGAGGATTCTATCGCACTGAATTCTATTTTCACGAAGCACAGATGAATGGCGCGCAGATTGAGTTGCCTTGTGTCAATAAAAGTGAATACCTCACCACCATTTATGGGGATCAGATTTACGTTGGCTTCGTTCACCTGAAAAGCCTGGAGACAAAAGTTGGGGGACAAATTGAAGCAGAGCGAAATAAAAACGGAATTTATAAAAGTCTGAATAATTTTCTCAGTCGTGTTCCTCTTGGGTTGGAACAAGTTAGGATTTTGATTCGCATCGGAGCGTTTCGTTTTACGGGCAAAGACAAGCAGCGTTTGTTGTGGGAAGCAATATTATATTTCGGTGAAGTGAAAGTGCGCCTACCCTCAACAGCCAATTTGTTTGACACCGAGCCCGAAGAATATCCGCTACCCGCTTTTCAGCGAAACGATATGGAAGATGCTTTTGATGAAATTGAACTGCTGGGGTTTTCACTTTGCAATCCATTTGATTTGCTGGCTACGCAAGACTACGGAGACACTTTCGCCCGCAACCTTTCGCAGAGGAAGGATAAGCGGGTTCGGATGGTTGGTTATCTGGTCACCACCAAAGATGCCCATACGATGAAAACCAAAGAACACATGTGCTTCGGCACTTTCTATGATAAAAACGGTGACGTGTTTGACTCGGTTCATTTCCCTGATTCAACCCGGCAATTTCCGTTCCGTGGCCGAGGCTTTTACGAACTGATAGGAAAAGTGATCGAGGATTTTGGTGTTTATACGGTTGATGTCAGCGCGATGAATAAACTACCGTTGATTAATAAAAAACAATTTCCGGCGGAGTTTTCCAGGGAAGGTAGCCACCTGAATGCTGAAAAACAGAGTAAGTCATAAAAATGCTGACCGTTTTTAAAGTCAACATTTCATTTTTTAAGTGGTGACGGAGGGAATTGAACCCCCGACACAAGGATTTTCAGTCCTTTGCTCTACCAACTGAGCTACGTCACCAAATACAGCCGCTTTCCGTCAAGCGGGACGCAAAAGTAAAATAATTCGTAGAAATAGAAAATTTTTCTGGCTTTCATACAAAGTCGTTCGCACCAAAACTTGCCGGATATTTCCTTCCGAATGGTTATTTTTGAGGATGGCTATCCTTCAGCAAATCCTCTTCATCCTTACGCTGGGTTTTGCAGGTTATTTTATCCGCAAGCGCGTATTGCGAATTCGCGCCAACATTCAACTGGGAAAAAAGAACAATATCACCGATCACAGAAGCGAACGACTGACTAATATGCTTTTGGTGGCTTTCGGACAAAGGAAAATGTTTAAGCGATTTATTCCGGCCTCCCTTCACTTTTTTATTTATGTCGGATTTTTAGTCATCAACCTCGAGGTGCTGGAGTTTATCATCGATGGTATCTTTGGAACACACCGCATCTTCGCCCCTTACCTTGGTGGATTCTATCCTGTAGCGATGAACTTGTTCGAATTTCTTGCCATGGGTGTATTGGTGGCTTGCTTTTCGTTTCTCATCCGAAGAAATATTTTAAAAGTACCTCGATTCTGGTCGGCTGAAATGACCTCATGGCCAAGACTGGATGCCAATCTAATTCTGATTACGGAAATCGTTTTAATGCTCGCGATCCTTACCATGAATGCTTGTGATCAGATTTTACAAACTAAGGTTGATCACTATACCTCCACGGGTTCTTTGTTTTTCAGTTCGTTATTAATGCCGGCACTTCGAAATAATAATATATCAACACTTATTATTATTGATCGCTTTTGCTGGTGGTTTCATATCATCGGAATTCTTGGTTTTACTATTTATATCACGTACTCCAAGCACCTTCATATCTTCATGGCCTTCCCCAATACATATTATGGAAAAGTTGACGCCAAGGGGAAAATTAACAACATGCCGATGGTCACCAATGAAGTAAAATCCATACTGGGCTTGCCTGGGGCATCAACAGCACCTGCCGAGCCTGGAAGATTTGGAGCAAAAGATATCAACGATTTAAGTTGGAATAATTTGATGGCCGCTTATTCGTGCACCGAATGTGGCCGATGCACTAGCGAATGCCCGGCCAACCTCACCGGCAAGAAGCTTTCACCACGCAAAATTATGATGGATACCCGCGACCGCATGGAAGAAGTGGGAAGAAGTTTGGAGAAAAATGGCCCGGGGTTAACTGATGGGAAAACATTATTGAATGACTACATCACGAAAGAAGAAATCAACGCGTGCACCAGTTGTAATGCATGTGTCGAGGCCTGCCCTGTACTGATCAACCCACTGGAAATTATCGTTGAACTCAGAAGATATGTAGCCATGGAGGAGAGCGGCTCACCGGCACAATGGAATTCCATGTTCCAGAATATCGAGACCAGTTTCGCTCCGTGGAAATTTTCGCCTAGTGATCGATTTAATTGGGCAAAAGATTAATGCCAATTATAAAAAAATGAAATGAAAAGCCTTTTTGACCCGATAGTTTCTTCTGAAATACTGGAGCGGATTGAAAGAATTTCTCCTCAGGCGCCAAGGCAATGGGGCAAAATGGACGTGGCGCAAATGCTCGCTCATTGTGGCAATGGATTGGAAATGGGCATGGGTATTATCCATCCCAAGCGAGTTCTTATTGGCCGGATTATCGGATCCTTATTCAGAAAAAAATATAGCGAAGACCAGCCCTTTAGTCACAACAATCCAACTAGCGATGAATTGAGGGTGACAGACCAGAGAAATTTTCAGGCTGAGAAACGAAGGCTGATTTCATTAGTCAAAAACTTTTCTGAAGGCGGTGAAAGTATTGTTACCAAAGACCCGCATCCGTTTTTTGGAGTGCTTAGTCCGCGTGAATGGGGCATTGGTATGTATAAACACATCGACCATCACTTCCGACAATTTTCAAATTAGAGAGCATGAATGTACCAACTGTTGCGGACTTTGTTGCCAAAGGAGGATCTCCCGAAATCCTTTTTTGGGTGGGCTGTGCCGGATCATTTGATGACCGTGCCAAACGGGTAACAAAGGCTTTTGTAAAAATCCTGAATGCTACGCAGACAAAATTTGCTGTCCTTGGCACCGAAGAAACATGTACCGGCGACCCTGCACGTAGGGCTGGCAATGAATTTCTCTTTCAGATGCAAGCCATGAACAATATTCAGGTGCTCAATGGTTATCGCATTAAAAAAATTGTCACGGCCTGCCCTCATTGTTTCAATACATTGAAAAATGAATATCCTGAGCTGGGTGGAACCTATGAAGTAATTCATCATTCCACTTTTCTACAGCAATTGATCAACGATGGAAAAATTAGACTGACAGAAACAGGTTCGTTTAAAGGAAAAAAAATCACCTATCACGATTCGTGTTACCTTGGCCGCGCCAATGATATTTACGAAGCCCCGCGCGAAGTCCTCCAAGCTCTCGATGCAGATTTAGTGGAGATGAAACGCTCCCGCGCAGGAGGACTATGCTGTGGAGCTGGTGGAGCGCAGATGTTCAAAGAACCGGAGAATGGGAAAAAAGATATTAATGTTTCCCGATCGGAGGAAGCCTTAGCAACGGGGGCCTCCACGATTGCTGTGGCATGCCCCTTCTGCATGACGATGATGACTGACGGTGTGAAGAACAAGGAAAAAGAAAATGAAGTGAAGGTGAAGGACTTAGCCGAATTGATAGCCGAGTCACTTTGAATTTTATTTTGGTTGATAATGTTTACTGGATCTAAAATTACTTGATTGATGTATATTCCATTTGAACAATTGCCACCTCATTCGCGAGTTTGGATATACCAGGCCGAGCATTCATTTTCTAAGGACGATGCGAAAATGATATCGGAAACTCTAAAAGAATTTTGCTCTCAATGGTTGGCTCATGGTCACCCGCTTCAATCCTCGTTTAAAATTGAATATAATCAGTTTATCATTTTGGCAGTCGATGAAAATGAAGCTCAAGCGAGTGGATGCTCCATTGATGGATCCTTGCGCGTGATGAAGGCACTGGGAAGTCAATTAGCTATCGATTTTTTCAATCGGCTAAAAATCGTGGTGATGACAAATGATTCGATCAAGACCTGTTCGAAACAAGAAGTTGAGTCGAATTATAGATCCGGCCGACTTTCGGGCGAGTCGATCACGTTTAACAATTTAGCTGCCACCAAGGATGAATTCGAAAAAAACTGGCGAATCCCTTTGGAAAATTCATGGCTTGCAAAATATTTACGGAGGAATGCGTTATCTACTTTAGACTAAATTATTTGTAGTTTTACCATACTTGTGAAGCCGCTTTTGATGTCTTCTGATAAGTTTCCATCACTTTTTATGATCACGGCCATTGCCGTTAGCGTGCTTTCGTGTAGTCCCGAAAAGAAAGCGCAAAAGGCATTTAAGTATGCCAAGTATGAAAAAGTGATTTCCTTTTACAAAGGTGTTTTGTCAAAACAACCTAATAATCCTAAGGCCAACTATTATGTCGCTGAGTCTTATCGGCTTTCAAATCGAATTAAAGATGCGGAACCTTATTATGCAAAGGCAAAAGGGCGTGGATCGAAAAAGGATTCGATAGGTTTATTTTATGCTAAGGCGCTACAAGCAAATGGCAAATACGATGAGGCCAAAAAGGAATTGGAGGAACTGGCTTCTTCAAGTACTGATAACGAGGGCCTTAAAGATCGTGCAGAGAAAGAACTTAAGGGGATGGACTATCTGACTCACTTAGCGGAGAAGAAAAATTATTATCGGGTAAAAAACCTTGAAACACTAAATACTGCTTTCGCGGAGTACGGCCCTGCCTATTCCAACAGCACATTGTATTTTGCATCCTCGCGATCAAATGGGAGAATTTATGAAGCTTCGGGTACACCGTTCACTGATTTATATCAGGTGGATACCAAAGGCGCTAATGTGGATCTTGGCACTTTAAAACTTTTGCCCCCCAACATTAATTTATTAAACGTTAATACCGGCTGTACTACTTTTTCCCCCGATGGAAAACTCATGATTTTCGCTCGCGGTAATTCTGGCAAACGAAAAGGTGGAAGCGACGTTGATCTTTTCCTTTCGCGATTTCGCAATGGGCAATGGACTGACCCTGTGCCCATCAATATTAACCAACCTAACTCATGGGAATCAACCCCAGCACTCAGTCCGGACGGTCGAACCCTCTATTTTTCATCCAATAGAAAGGGAGGCTATGGGGGTTTGGATGTTTATTCCGCTCAAATGGATAGTCGCGGACGTTTCGGAAAGGTTAAAAATCTGGGGCCAGACATCAACACTGCTGGCGACGAACTTTTCCCATATGTCGCTGAAAATGCAAAGCTTTATTTTTCTTCTGATGGTCACCCCGGCTATGGAATGCTCGATCTTTTCGTTGTGAATCGTCTCAACGGAAAAAATTCGATTAACAACCTGGGACCGACCATGAACTCTACTGGCGATGACTTTGGGATGTTTCTTTTCAAGGCAGACCGTGGCTTCTTTACCTCTAACCGAGAGGGCGGGAAAGGGGATGATGATATTTACACGTTTATAAATGACGATCCAAACCTTAAAGTAGTAAACTATTATTTGCAGGGCATCGCCTATTCTCAGAGAAAAGATAGTACCCGTGAAATTTTGCCAGACACAAAAATTTCTCTTCTTGCCGCTGATGGAGATGTGATGCAAGATTTCACAACGGGCAACGATGGCAAGTTTTTGTTTCGTGTTTACGAAAATGAGAACTATTTTCTATTGGGTGAGCGGGATGGGTATTTAACCAAGCGTCAAACATTTACAACGCTGGGAAAGTCAGTTGCTCCCGAGTCATTGAAAGAATTGGTCACCAACATTACGCTGGATACCCTTCTTGTGCTTGATCGCAAAGCCAAGAATCTTCACTTCGTTCTCAATAATATTTACTTTGCCTACAATAAGGCAGACGTCAATCCTGATGCCGCCCACGAATTGGATAAATTGGTTCAGCTTTTAAATGATAATCCAGAGATAAAAATCGAGATGGGTTCTCACACCGACAGTGTTGCTTCTGATACCTATAACCTGGAGTTGTCACAAAGAAGGGCAGAAAGCACGGTGAATTACCTTATTCGAAAAGGAATTGATTCCAAACGCCTGGAAGCCAAAGGGTACGGTGAAAGTGTCCCTATCGCCAGAAACACTAACAGAGACGGTACAGATAACCCTGCTGGACGTCAACGAAACAGGCGCACGGAATTCAGGATTTTAGAGATTGGCCCTTCTGTAAAGAAAACGGAAGAGTTTGACGAAGACAAGTATTTCAAAGATAAGGACAATGACAACTAAAGCTCTCTGTTAGTGATTTAACTTTCGCTTAACGATTTGGTAAAATAGAATTTTTAGGGGTAGTCTCTTCTCTCGGGTGATGAATTCACCTTCCATTTCTTGAACTGAGCTTTTCTCTTAAGCGGACAGTTGCAAATTCCCAGGACGTTTGTACTGCCTCAACGCCTGGCGAATCTCTTTCATGGCCTCTTTCTTCAAGTTCTTGTGATCCAAGTACCCTTGTTGATGCAGAAGCCCCTTGATGTAAACAAGGACATTCTCCATTTGCATTTGATCCAAGACATCCAAGCTTTGAAGAATTGCCAACTTTGGCGAATTTTTCATTTTTTCTAGTGGTTGTACTGCAAATAACGGAAAATATATGCCCCCGGTTCAAATCATAAACGTGCAATTCATACAAATACAATAGATGGGTAATATTTCTTTCAAATAGCAACAAAAAGCCCTAAAACGGGGCTTACTATTTGGTAACCGAGGATCAACTATGCTCGTGCAATCCCTGGGCGTAATGAAGGATGTTTTTTACGGTTGCATCGGATGGTTCGAGGTGAGCGCTATCCAATTCCGTTTTTATGGATACCAAATCTTGGTATTGTCGCTGAAGCTCGCTGTCGCAAAGTAGAGCCTTGTCAATCTCCCTCGTCTCCTCGATTGAGGTTTCGTGGTACAGGCGCTTCATCAGGTCGTGTTGGGTAAATGTTTTTATCATAGGCATTGTTATTTTGAGACATCTTTTTCCTTAGGTTAATTAACGAATATCGCATCCGCCCCAATGCTGTATTAATACTTACCCCCGTGCGATCAGCTATTTCCTGAAAACTCATTTGCAGATAATGCCGCATAATCAATACTTCTTTTTGTTCTTTGGGCAGCTCCTTAATCAACGAGCGCAACCTGCTTTTCGTATCCTGACGAAGTTGAATTGTTTCAAAAGATTCCTCGGCAAAATGGAGGGAGTCAAATAGCCTGCTTCCATCCTCTAAAACCACCTCCGGATAGCGTTTGCAGCATCTAAAGTGGTCAATCGCCAGATTATGGGCTATTCGACTTAGCCAGGGAAGAAATTTGCCTTCTTCATTATAGCGTCCGCCCTTAATCACGTTCACCGCTTTAATGAACGTATCTTGTAACAGATCTTCTGCCACGTAGCGATCCTTTACAATCAAATAGATAGCGGTGTAAACCCTTGATTTGTGCCTGTGAAGCAGCATCTCAAACGCTTCTTCGTTACCGGATTGATAGAGCGAAACCAATTGGCCATCGCTACTTTTGTAGTCAATCATTCTGTATTCGTTTAGGTAACGTAGAGATATTGATCGATAGCGCGAAGGTTAGTTTTTGATTCTTTTAGAATTGAAAAGTAGGAATATTTTAATAAAAGACAAAAAATTATAAAAAAATCTTGCCTACTCTGTCAATCCTTTGCTATTTGAGCCGATTTTTTAACGATACCTATAGATTAGATGGCCGCCACGAAGAAAAGAATAATTAAAAGCCTGGAAAATTTGTCCGAAGACTTGCGGGATTTAATGCGTGATCAATATCCGAATGGGTATGAAGCAAGTATTACTCGAATAGCAAATGCCAAAAATGAACCGATATTTGTCTTTCCACTAGAAACAAGCGACTCTGTTTATTTGGTGAAAGTCCCTGCCACTAAAAATAGCGATGGTGGCTATGATGTTGAATCTGGTAAGCGGCAGGAATTTGATGAACCAGGAGAAGATGCCGCTGAGAGCTTCAGCGCTAATGGAGAAGACTTCGAAAATGATGATAGTTTTGAAGGTGGCGATGAAGAGGATGCTAGCCGTAGCAGCGGGCGTGAGGCTAGTTATGACCCAGACTTTGATAATTGATCGCATCTTCTAAAGAAACGGCTCCTTTATTTTATTTAATCAAAATCCAGTTTGAGTTCAAAACTAGTTGAGGCAAATTTTTTTGTTTCATAGTTAGAACCGTATTTTTGCGCAACTTTTTCTTAAACCCAACAAAGGATTGTTTTATGGCAAAATCAGCAAAGAAAAAATCGACTGCAAAAAAAAGCACTACGAAGACAAAAACCGTGATAAAGACCAAAGGAAAGACAAAACTGCGAAAAACAACTCTTAAAAAAATAACTAAAAAGAAGGTCGTAGCAAAAAAAACCCCTCCGAGAAAAATAAAAAAGGTAGTCAGGAAGGCGGCACCTACAGCTAAGAAGAAAGAAAGTAAACCGGTTACCCCAATTAAACCGGCACCGACCCAATTGCACATTTTTCCTGTTCTTACCCAACGGCCGATAGCTCACAAGCCAGCTAAAACCAACATTGCACCGGACAATAAGACTCGTTATGGGGATGAGGAATTGAAAGAGTTTGAAATTCTAATTAAAGGGAAACTAGACAAGGCACGCGATGAGTTTAAGATCCTGAAAGAAACGCTTAATCGCAATAATGATGAAGGCACTGATTCCACATCGGGTGGAAATACGAAAGTGTTGGAGGATGGTGCTGAAACGGCTGAGAAAGAAAATATGAGCCAACTGGCGGCGCGCCAATTGAAATACATCACCAACCTTGAGAATGCCTTGGTACGGATTAAAAACGGCACTTATGGGATTTGTTCAGTTACCGGCAAATTAATCTCCAAGGAACGGCTGATCGCGGTGCCGCACACCACGCAATCCATTGAGGCAAAAATGATGAAACAAGACTGATCCTGACTTTTAAATTAATTTATTTTTGGATTTTCTACAAAATCATATCGAAGCGCTTGTGTTTTGCTCGCCCTCCCCGTTTAAAGTGGCGGACCTGAAAGCATGCCTTAGTGAAATGTTTAATGCTGATGTGCCTGAAGAAGATATTTTGGCCGCCCTTCAGCGCGTGGACGAAAAATTTCAATCCGATGAGTTTTCATTTCAACTGAACAAGTCAGCAGGAGGCTATCAATTTTTGACTAAGCCTGCTTACCAAGCGAGCATTGGCATCATGCTGAAACAACAATCGAAAAAAAGATTGTCTATATCAGCGATGGAAACGCTTTCGATCATTGCATACAAGCAGCCGATCTCTAAGCCTGAAGTAGAAAATATCCGAGGCGTAAATTGCGATTATGCGATCCAAAAACTTTTGGACAAGGGGCTAATTGAAATTCAAGGTAAGGCCGAGTCCATTGGCCGGCCAATACTTTATGGTACTAGCTTCAAGTTCATGGAATATTTTGGCATCAACGATATAAGTGAGCTACCCACACCTAAAGATTTTAGCAACGAGGTCAACACCATCGGGGAAGCGCCCGAAAACCAATAGGAAAAATGCTATTTCCTTAGGATCGTCCTGATGGTACCGTCAGGACGATTTTTTTATCATCAATTATAACTTTACCTTCATTCAATAGAAAATAACATGGCTCGCATTGGAAAACCATCAGGCAACAAAAGGACATCGTTCGGTAAAAGAACAGAGGCAGAAAAATCTTTTCGGGAGCGGAAACGCTCGAAGCCGGATTCAAGAGGCGATTCGTTCGAAAGTAAAAAGTCTGTTGGGCCAAGAAAATTTTCAGCTCCCCATTTTAGCAAAGATAAACCTGGCGAAGGACGGTTTTCGTTTGGACCGGGATCCGCCCGACCTTCTAGAAATAAAAAGTCTTACCCGAGCAAAAGAGATGGTGACAATTCTTCACAAGACAAGAGTCGATTCTCCCGTTCAGGAAGTTTCTCAAGGCTCCGGTTTGGAAGCGATAAACCGCAGGGTGGCGGGAAATCTTCCTTTGATAGAAAATCAGGTTCAGGGCCTTTTCGTGGTAACAAAGATCCAAAGTCATTTTCTCGCGATGATAAAGGCCAATCGTATGGTGAGAGAAAATTTTCAAAGAGAGAAGCCGGAGATTTTTCTTCATCCAAATTCAGCCGTTTACCTTCCTCTGACGGTCCAAAGAAATCCGCAAAACCATTTGATCGAAAAGGGGAAGACCGTTTTTCCAAATTTAAGAAAGAAGAAAAGCCATTTCGTAGGAGAAATAACAGGGATTCTAAGTTTGAAAAAACAACCACTCCGCCCTTTGAACAACCTCGGGATGCTGGTCGAACAGGTAAACCTGATCGTGAAAAATCAGATTTTAAGAAATCCTTTTCTAAAAAAGAGAAATCCTTTGGGCAACAAATCGATCGCGCAGGAAAAACTGTGATACCGGCTGAAGTAACGGAGCAAAAATTAAGCGATGGCTTGGTTCGACTGAACAAGTTCATGGCTAATAGTGGCGTGGGAAGCAGAAGAGAGGCGGATGAATTAATTAAAATGGGACTAGTCACTGTGAACGGTGAGACTATCACTGAAATGGGTCACAAGGTAAAGCTCACTGATGACGTAAGGTATGAAGGTAGAAAACTAAAGGCAGAACCTTTAGTTTACGTTTTGTTAAATAAACCAAAAGGATTTATCACGACAACAGAAGATCCGAATGAAAGAAAAACGGTTATGGACTTGGTAGCCGCAGCTTGTAAGGAACGAATTTATCCTGTAGGCCGTCTGGACAGAAATACAACCGGACTATTGCTTCTCACCAACGACGGAGACTTAGCCGATAAGCTTACGCATCCTTCTTATAACGCTAAAAAAATCTATAAAGTGGAATTGGATAGACCGCTAACCAAAAATGATTTTCAAAAAATTCTTGATGGAGTTTATTTTGACGAAGGCAGGGCTCTAGTGGATGACCTTGCTATTGTAAGCGATGATGGTAAGGAAATTGGAATTGAATTACATATTGGATGGAACCGGATCGTGAGAAGAATATTTGAAGCATTAGGATATGAAATCATCCGACTGGATAGGGTTGCATATGCCGGACTTGATAAAAAGGACCTCGGCAGAGGGCAATGGCGTTTTTTAAAACCGGAAGAAGTTGTGCGCTTAAAACATTTTCAAGGATAGTTTACAAAAGCTAAAATTGATGGGTTTTTATAAATTGTGTTTGCAAAAATGAAATCTATGAAAAAGTCATTTTGGTTCTCCATTCTCTTCTTGGCCTTGAGTTCACTTAGCTCAATCGTCGGTGCCCAGAACCTTCTCAACAAGTTAAAAAATAAAGCCAGCCAGGAAGTGAACAAACTGGCTAACCCTTCCTCGCAACCGTCAGGATCTCAACCTAATAAAAATAAATTGAGCTCCAATGTTACGCGAACGGTAGCTGTTACCTTGGGCAATGATGAGGTGTTTGATTATAGCGAAAACTGTATCGATTTAGGGCAATCCACCGAACAGGCTTCTTTTATCGTTACCAAAAGAAACGGTAATTCAACGCAATGTTATTCTTACAAAAATGGAACACGTACCCCCGTACCTTGCCCTACCGGTCTTCAAAGTAATTGCCAAACTGCTTTGGCTTGCAGTTACTCTTCTTTGCGCGAATTGCAATTGAATGAGGACGAAATTAAGAGCTATGTGAAGAACCAAACCGAGTCACACAATGTGCAACAGCCCACGGTTACCGATCAGCAAATGAAAATGATGGCGGCTTACATGACGCCCGCCCAATTGGAAGAAGTGAAAAAACAAATGGCAGCCGCCCAAAAACAAACAGCGAACCAAACGTATTCTACTGTTCTGGCGAGTACCATCGACTTCAATGGAAAGAGTTATGGTCCTTTTAAACAGCTGACCAAATTTTTTCTTACCCCTGATGGCAAAAACTTCTATGCTATTATTGGAGAACCTAAAGACGGAAACGCTTATCTGACACAAAGCAAGATAATCACTTCTGCATCAAATACGATCTTGACGCTGGCCGATAATTGCATGGCGATGTCTTGTTTTGCCGCTCCGGACAACTCTGAATTTGCATACATAAATTATGAAATGACTACCCAAAAATATGTTGTGGTCACCTCTTCTGGAAAAATTTTTGAAATGCCAACGGGAGGCGGGCCTGGTCAGGCATGGTATTCGGCAACTGACAATCACGTGATTTATCTTTCACAAAATCAGCTTTTTCTTGACCAGCAAAAAATAAAGACTTTTGATAACAACGAGTACATCAAGCCTTGCGACCTATTTGTCAGCTCTGATGGAAAGGGAGTTTCCGTAATTAAAAACAACACAATTTCTTTTGCTGATGGAGATTATTTTGAGTATCCTCTGAAAGTTTCCATTGTCAACGATGGCGGGAAGGCCTACTATAAGTGGTTGGCGCTGGAAAACCGGGAGGTCGTGGTTTACCAAAAGGCGTATTAACGTGCCGTTAAAGACCTTTTTTTTCGCAGCCTTCGGGCTGCTTTTTGTTTCCGGACTATTTGCCCAACAAAAAAGACCTGAAAACTATGCTCAACTGTTCTCGGATGATTTCCAAAAGGCGATTCGATTTTTAAAAGATGAGAAATGGATGGAAGATTTCATTCGAAAACATCAGCTGGATCCAAAAGAGGTAATTGCAATTGCATTTCCAGAACTGATCCGGTACAATGCTATTCAAGATAAAATCGAAACTTTTGCACTTGAGTCGCTTTACGTTCAGTATGGAAAAGATTACGCAAATTTCTCCGTTAGCGAATTTCAAATCAAACCCTCTTTTGCCGAAGATATTGAAATTGATTTTTTGGATTTGTATGGCGAAGAAAAAATGGATCGGGATTTTCATCTTCAGGTAAACGAAATTGCTCAAAGTCAAGAAAATCGTTCTAAACGATTGAACCGGATAAAGGACAAACGCGGAATGGTGAATTACCTCTGTCTCTTTTTTAAGGTGATGGAAGCAAAGTACCCCCAGTGGAATAGTGAAGAAGAGAAATTAAAATTTTACGCAACCGCTTATAATTGTGGTTATCAGAAACCCAAAAAAGAAGTCAATTCATTTCTCGCCAGGAGATTTTTTCACACTGGCTTATCAAGCATGTCCACAAAATATTGTTACGCAGAGATTTCCTGGTACTACTACCAGCAGCCTTAGCTATTTCGGGAATAAACTCTTGTCCATTCCAGGCAACAGGCTCAACGCATTTTTATAATAAATTTTTTTTAGGATGTCGTCAGGCAAACCGATGCCGTACATTTTCCAAAAGGCGTGATAGCGCTTGTGGTAAGGAAAATATTCATCTTCGGTTTCGAGTACTCTAAAATAGGTTTCGTATTCTTCCGGCACCCAACTGTCTTTGCCGAACAAGACGCGATCTTGATATTTTGTTAAGAAGGCTTTTGCAGCGCGTGGTTGACGTCCGAGTTCGGCAATCACAGCACCAATCTCCGTGTACACGTTAGGCATTTCATCCAGTAGTTGACCCAATTTCTTTAAGTCGCTCCCATACCAGCCCAAATGAGCGTCGATGAATTTTGTTTTTGGATGTTTGCGAAACATTTTATGTTGTTCTGCAATAATGGTCTCCCACTTTACTGAATCGGTGTCATGCCTTCGACCCGGATGCAATTTTAATTCAAGCCAGCGCTCATTGTTCTTATCGATGGGTTGCCAAAATTGCCTGGGGTCGGCTGCATGAATAAGAACAGGGATACCCAGTTCACCACATTTGTCCCAAACCGCATCAATGCGCGGATCATCAATATGAACGCGCCTGCCCCTGTTATCTTTGGCAAACATGCCAAGCGTCTTATATATTTTTAGTCCATTCGCGCCGAGTTTTACATCTGTTTCCAACTGACGAACGGTGTTGGCAGTCCATTCAGGTTTGTCAATATCGGTAAAGCTGATGTTCGTGAATAAGACAAATCTTGTCGGAAAATTTTTGTTAATATTCTCCAGCGATTTTTGAAGATGGTCGGCACTTCCTCCAAATCCGCGCCCGCTCAAATTGACCATTACGGTCATGTTTAGTTTATCCATCTCCGCTACCAAACTGCTCAAGTCGCCGGAATTCATGTTGCCTTGATGATTGTGAATATCAATGAATGGAAATTTCGATTTCGTTAAATGATGCTCTTCAACCACCAACGATGAAGGCGGATCATATTCTTCAAAATCCATTTTCATTTCAAGTGGTTTTTCCTGAGCCCACGCGGAAATCACAAAAAATAAAAAACCGATAAACAAATAGAAATTCTTCTTCATAGCAGGTGAATTAAATCCTTGCAATGTACGGCAAAGCCAGGGCAGGGTTTTATAAAATTTATTAAGCGGTTGTTAATGGTTGTCAACGAACTATTCTGCCATTCCGTCAAAACTTCTTAACTTGCTCAACAATGTTTTGAAATGAAAAATATTCTTTTCTGCCTCATTTTGATCAACTTTTGCTCATTTGCGCAAACCGACCCTGTTCTTGATGCTGCCAAAAAAAAAATGGATGCCAAAGATTTTGTCGGTGCAAAATCTGACCTCACCAAATTCATTGAAACGTATCCTAAGAACAGAAATGCATATACGCTCCGTGGCCGCACCCGCATGGCCTTGGCAGATTATTATGGTGCTATTGGTGATTTTAATTTTGCGTTGGAACTGGACTCAACGCTGGCGGACGCACTGAATTACCGTGGAGAATCCAAAATAAATTTGGGCGACGACGATGGCGCGATTATTGACCTTAGTAAATCCATTAAATACAATTCCAAGTATGGTGAGGCATACACGAACCGCGGCTTTGCTAAATACAACATCGAAGATTTGCAAGGCGCATACTTCGATTTTTCAAAAGCGCTGGAGATCGGCCCTCCTACGGATGACAAATACTTTAACCGAGGTATTGTGAAAGCGGAATTGGGCGAGTATGTAAGCGCCATCGATGATTACTCCAAGGCCATTGAACTTGACAAAAATGATGCAAACCTTTACAACTACCGCGGAGTCGCCTATTACAACACCAGTAATTTTGACTTGGCTATCGCAGATTACAACGAAGCCATTCGGCTGGATGCCAAAGACCCGCTGAAGTATGAAAACAGAGCCTTGGCAAAAAGCGCCAAGGAGGATTTAAAAGGCGGGCTTGAAGACTACAACAAAGCCATTGAACTCAATGGACAAGATGCGGAGACTTTCAATTTGCGTGGTGTGCTCAAACACACGATGCAGGATTATGACGGCTCAATAATTGATTACACCAAGGCCATTGAATTGGATGCGAGCAATCCTACCTACTTCGATAACCGCGCATTAAGTAAAACTGAAAAAGAAGATTATGCAGGAGCAATAGAAGATTATTCCTCTTCCATAGAAATTTATCCTACTGATGCCGAGACTTACTACCAACGGGGGTTGGTGAAACTTACGATGAACAACAACTACGATGGCTGCCTTGATTTAAAACGCGCCGAAGAACTTGGTTCACAAGAAGCAAAGCTGGCAATAAAAAAGAGTTGTAAGGTCGAGAAATAAAAAGCCCCGACGATGTCGAGGCTTTTCTAGAAATTTTATCAAATCAGAATTTGACTTCCGGCGCTTTATCGGCACCTTCGGCTGCTTTGAAGAAGCCCTTCTCTTTAAAGCCTCCGATCATTGCCACTAAATTTCCCGGGAAACCAACAATTGCAGTATTATAATCTTGTACGGCTTCATTGAAGCGTTTCCGAGAAACGTTGATGCGGTTTTCAGTTCCTTCCAGCTGTGCTTGCAAGTCGAGGAAGTTTTGGTTGGCTTTAAGATCAGGGTATTGTTCGGCAACCACCATAAGGCGTCCCAATGCCTGGCTCAGTCCGCCTTGCGCTTTTTGAAAAGATTCGAGTGCTTCTGGCGTGAGGTTAGAGGCATCTACTTTCATTTGAGTTGCACTGGCGCGAGCCTCTATAACTTTTGTGAGTGTTTCTTTTTCAAAATTGGCGTAGCCTTTTACAGTGTTCACTAAATTAGGAATCAAGTCGGATCTTCGTTGATAATCCGATTCAACATCACCCCACGATTTTTTCACCGTCTGATCCTTACCCACAATGCCATTGTATTTTCCAATTGCCCACAGCACAATGAGGCCGAGAATGATCCAGGGAATAAATTTTCTGAAATTCATAGTATGGTTTGTTTGTTGACAACAAAGTTAGACACAAGTTGGGGAACCAAAAAATTTAACTCACCACTAGGCTCTTTTCCATCAGAAACTCTGCGATCTGCACGGCATTAGTAGCCGCGCCTTTGCGCAAATTATCACTCACAATCCAAAGGTTAAGTGTGTTGGGTTGTGATTCATCCCTACGCAGACGGCCTACGAAAACTTCATCTTTGCCCTGCGAATTAATAGGCATCGGGTAAATGTTGTTCTTCACATCATCTTGTACGATCACACCGGGTGTGGTCTCGAGAATTTCACGAACTTCTTTCAAATCGAAGTCCTTATAAAATTCGACATTCACCGCTTCTGAGTGCCCACCAATAGCGGGAATCCGCACGGTTGTTGAAGTTACGCCGATGGTATTATCGCCTAAAATCTTACGAGTCTCGTTCACCATTTTCATTTCTTCTTTGGTGTAGCCGTTATCCAAAAATGAATCGATATGGGGCAGCGCGTTCATATCAATCGGATGTGGGTAAACTTTCATTCCATTTGAAATTCCTTTGCGTTCTTCCATCATCTGTTGTACGGCATCCTTTCCGGTACCGGTAACGGATTGGTATGTCGAAACTACGATGCGTTTTATTTTATACTTCACATGTAAAGGTGCTAGGGCCATCACCATTTGGATGGTAGAACAATTTGGGTTAGCAATAATGCGGTCATCAATTTTCAGTACATGACCATTGATTTCGGGCACGACCAATTTTTTCGTTGGATCCATGCGCCAGGCTGAGGAGTTGTCAATAACTATTGTACCTTTTTCGGCGTACCTGGGAGCCCATTCCAAGGAAGTGCCTCCGCCCGCAGAAAAAATTGCTACGTCAGGTGCGAGATCGCAACCTTCTTCAATGCTTTTGATGGTGTATTCTTTGCCTTTAAACTTAATTTTTTGTCCCACTGATTTCGCGGAAGCGACTAAGTACAATTCGTCAAATTCAATGCTACGCTCATCGATTACTTTCAAAACTTCCTGACCTACCAGGCCGGTAGCTCCAACAACTGCTAATTTCATGACTTCAATAAATTTGTAAGCCACAAAAATACTATTTTTGGTAAGACGCTATGAAGAAAATTCAGACGATTATTTTTTGGGTTGGCATGACAACTGTTTGTTTCGGACAGGTAACCGATGATTTTTCGGATAGCGACTTTACCAGCAATCCATCCTGGACAGGTTCAACTTCTCAATTCATGGTTAACCCATCAAAGCAGTTGCAGCTAAACAATACCATTGCCGGCCAGTCTTTTTTGTCAACGCCATTGATCACCTCAAGTCTTGATAATTATGAATGGCAATTCTATGTAAAACAAACCTTCTCACCTTCAGGAAGTAACTATGGACGAGTTTACTTAGTAAGCGATCAATCCGACCTCACGCAGCCACTTAATGGGTATTATTTACAATTCGGGGAGGCGCTGAGCAACGATGCCATAGAATTATTTCGACAAAACGGATCAACTTCGTCTTCGGTTTGCCGCGGCATGAACGGAGCAATCGCCTCTTCTTTTTCTGTTCGAATAAAAGTGACGAGAGATAATGCCGGTCTCTGGAGCTTGTATGTTGATTATAAAGGGGAAACCAATTTTGTTTTGGATGCGAAGGGTACCGATCTCGCCTTCGACACATCGTCGTTTTTGGGAGTGTATTGTAACTATACGATTAGTAACGACACAAAATTTTATTATGATGATTTTTATGCCGGACCCCATCAAACCGACTCGACACCGCCTTCGGTAGTTAAAGATTCAACGTTATCGGTCAATTCTATCTCAGTTCTCTTTTCAGAACCCGTTGATGGGATTTCGTCACAAACTGTTTCAAACTACTCCGTTAATAATTCTATCGGCATTCCTTTATCGGCGACTCTTCAACCTGATGGTGAAACAGTTCTTCTTGGGTTTGCAAAGGATTTCATCAGTGGAGTTCAAAACCAGCTAAGTATTTCAGGTGTGATGGATCTTGCCGGCAATGCGATGGCAATCTCCACGTTGCCGTGTGCGTTTTTTCAGTTTCTGCCCGCTAATCCTAAAGACATTATTTTCACGGAAATTTTTCCTGACCCTAGCCCACAGGTTGGGTTACCGGCACAAGAATATATAGAGATTTATAATCGGAGTTCAAATCCATTTGACTTGTCCGGATGGAAACTTTCAGATGGAGTTTCAACAGCTACATTCACCAGTAAAATCATTTTACCTCAGCAATATTGGATTGTGGTAGCCAATGCAAGTGTCAATTTGTTTGCCGGTTTTGGGAATGTAATTGGCCTTTCCAATTTTCCGACACTTAATAACAGCGGCGATCACCTAATGCTATTCAATCCCGCTAAGCAAATCGTTGACTCAATTAGTTACACGTTAGATTGGTATCATGACCCTGATAAACAAGAAGGTGGCTGGTCAATAGAGATTATCGACATTAATAATAATTGCGGAGAAGAAGATAATTGGACGGCATCGGAAGACTCTTCCGGTGGAACACCCGGAAGGCAAAATTCAGTCTTTGCCAGTAAACCTGATCTCACAGGGCCGCAATTGCTTTCCGTTACGCCTGTGTCATCAACTGTTTTGAAATTGACATTTAACGAAAAGCTAGAGAAGGATTTATCTACAACCAGGTTCACCATCACACCATCCATTTCGATTTCAAAAAAATATTTTCCTGATTTGTCGTTGCGTCAGATCCTACTTGAGCTTTCCCCAGGATTGGCTTTACGCGAATTATATATGATTGTTGTGGATAATCTCACCGACTGCAGTGGTAATCTTATTCAACAAAGTTTTAATCAGCTGCCATTTGCCCTTCCTGAGCCTGCTGACAGCCTTGATCTCGTGGTTAACGAAATACTCTTTAATCCCAGACCAGGTGGTGTTGATTTTGTTGAAGTGTATAACCGATCGCCTAAGTATATCAACCTTAAAAACTGGCAGTTAGGAAATTTCCAGAGCAATGCCATTGCAAATTCTCAGGTAATAACCAGTAACGATTTTATTTTGTCGCCATCAAATTATTTGACCTTTACTTCTGATCCTGCGATGCTTACTACCCAATATCCTCAAGCGGTGTCTAAAAATTTAGTCAAGACAACGTTACCAAGCCTGCCGGACGATCAAGGAACAATTGCCTTACAAGACAATGACTCCCTAATCATTGATCACTTTTTCTACTCAGAAAACATGCATTCTCCCTACATCAAAGACAATGAAGGCGTTTCGCTGGAACGGATTTCGTTTTCAGAACCGACCAACGATGTCAACAACTGGAAATCAGCAAATGCCTCGGCCGGATTCGCCACTCCAGGATTTATTAACTCCAACTCAAGACTAGAATCTTCCTTTACTGAAAATGCCATTACTCTTGATCCGGAAATATTTTCACCATCTATTCCTGGAAAGGATTTTTCGAAGATTAATTACAAGTTTGATAAAAGCGGCAAGGTTGCTAATGTGAAGATCCTCGACACGCAAGGGCGACTTATCAAAACCTTGGCAAATAATGAAACGCTGGGATACGAAGGTTTCTACCGCTGGGATGGCGATCGCGATGATGGTGGCCTGGCGCGAGTCGGTTACTATGTTTTGTGGTTTGAGGTTTTTGATGGGAGTGGCTTGGTGAACGTTTATCGGAAACGGGCTGTCATCGGCAAATAGGATTTATTTCTTCGCGGGCGAACACTTCGCGATGGTGTTTTGTTTTATATTTTTACGTTTTGCATGAACCCCACTTCCAACGATTCTTACTTAGACGATCTCGATCCGAAAGAATACATCATCATCAAACGAGCTCGAGTCAACAACCTCAAGAACCTGAGCGTAGCCATTCCAAGAAATAAATTTGTGGTAATCACGGGGCTGTCGGGTTCAGGCAAGTCTTCACTTGCGTTTGATACGCTATTTGCCGAGGGTCAGCGAATGTATGTGGAAAGTTTAAGCGCCTATGCGCGCCAGTTTCTTGGTCGTATGGAAAAGCCGGAAGTGGATTACATCCGAGGCGTTTCACCGGCCATCGCGATTGAGCAAAAAGTAAACACGCGAAATCCCCGCAGTACGGTAGGCACAACTACGGAAATTTATGACTACCTGAAATTGCTTTTTGCGCGAATTGGAAAAACCTATTCTCCCGTCAGCGGCAAAGAAGTGAAGCGAAATACGGTGACCGATGTAGTGGATTACATCAACCGCCAGAAAGAGGGTAGCAGGGTGATGGTAGCTTGCCCGTTGAAAATCCAAAAAGGAAGAAAACCAGAAGACGAATTGAATTTACTCCTGAGCAAGGGCTTTGCCCGAGTGTTAATCAATGACGAAGTAAAGTTTATTGAAGAATTAACCTCCTCGGCCCATCTTCAAAAGGTTAGGGGAGCTGATGAGATTAAAGTAAAAACTACTAAATCCAAAGCGAACTCCTCCCTTCGGGGTGAGATGGAAATCCTCATCGACCGCACTGCAGTTAATGCAAATGATGAAGATTTGACATTTCGGTTATCTGATTCTGTCCAAACGGCCTTTTTCGAAGGCCATGGTGATTGTATGATCTATGTCGAGGGAGCAGACAAGAAGGCTTTCTCTGATCGATTTGAATTAGATGGAATAACATTCACTGAGCCATCTGTAAATTTTTTCAGTTTTAATAATCCTTTCGGTGCCTGTCAAACTTGCGAGGGGTTCGGAAAAATTTTGGGCATTGATGAAGACCTTGTCATTCCCGACAAAAGCTTATCCGTGTATGAAGGCGCAATTGCTCCCTGGCGCGGCGAAGTAATGAGTAATTGGGCGAAACCCCTTTTGAAAAGCGGGATCAAATTTGATTTCCCGATTCACCGGCCTTATAGTGAACTGACTCAAAAACAACGCGATTTGTTATGGAACGGCAATGAATATTTTGACGGCATCCACGCCTTCTTCAAGTACCTCGAAACCAAAACCCATAAAATTCAGTATCGGGTTATGCTTTCGCGCTATCGAGGAAGAACAACTTGTCCGGATTGCCGAGGGACGAAACTACGTAAAGATGCTTCCTATGTGAAAATTGCTGACACGTCGATAACGGATATCGTCCTGATGCCGATTGAAGATGCGCTTGTATTTTTTGAAAACCTGAAGCTCGATGAATACGATCAAAAAGTTTCTGATCGAATCCTAACGGAAATAAAATCGCGACTGGGCTATATGCAGAAAGTAGGGTTGGGTTACCTTACGCTCAATCGAGTAACATCCACATTATCCGGAGGAGAATTCCAGCGGATCAAGCTGGCAACTGCTTTGGGAAGCGCCCTGGTTGGCTCGATGTACATTCTTGATGAGCCTAGCATCGGTCTGCATCCCCGTGACACTGCTCGCATGGTGGAAGTATTAAAATCCTTGCGCGATATGGGCAACACCGTGATCGTAGTAGAGCATGAAGAAGAGGTCATGCGCGCTGCTGATCAGATTATCGACATCGGACCGGATGCCGGGCAGCATGGCGGCCATCTGGTTTTTCAGGGCTCGATAAAGGAAATCAATGGTAAAGTTATTTCGCATACGACGGATTACCTTTCCGGAAAAGAAAAAATTAGCGTCCCTTGGTTGCGAAGGAAATGGAAAGATTCTATTACCATTGTTGGTGCCCGCGAAAATAATTTGAAAAACCTGAAGGTCACATTTCCACTTGGCGCATTAACAGTGGTTACCGGAGTAAGTGGATCCGGGAAATCCACCCTGATAAAAAAAATACTTTACCCGGCTACTGGCCGTGTGAACGGTTCAGTAGCTGAAACTCCCGGTAAATACGATCAACTCACTGGTGATATTGGTAAAATCACGCACGTGGAGTTTATTGATCAAAACCCGATTGGCAAGTCTTCCCGATCAAATCCCATTAGTTATATAAAAGCCTACGATGCCATTCGTCAGCTTTATGCCGACCAAACGTTGTCGCAACAACGCGGTTACAAACCTTCTCACTTTTCATTTAATGTTGAAGGTGGCCGTTGCGAAACCTGCGAGGGAGAAGGTGAGATTAAAGTCGAAATGCAATTCATGGCTGATATTTTTCTCCTATGCGAAAGTTGTCATGGCAAACGATTCAAACAGGAAGTGTTGGAAGTTGAATACCAGGGCAAAAATATTGCCGATGTATTAGCGATGACAGTAGAGGAAGGACTCGAATTTTTTAAAGACAAAAAACCGGTGCACGAAAAAATCCTTCCATTATTCGACGTTGGACTTGGCTATGTAAAACTTGGTCAATCCTCTAACTCGCTGAGCGGTGGTGAAGCACAGCGCGTAAAACTGGCTTCTTTTCTAGGAAAAAATCCGGAGGTGAAAGGCAGCATCCTTTTCATCTTTGATGAGCCGACAACAGGGTTGCACTTTCATGATATTTCAAAACTGTTGAAGGCTATCAATGCATTGGTAGATATTGGTCATACCGTGATTGTCATTGAGCACAACATGGAAGTAATCAAATCAGCCGATTGGATCATTGATCTCGGTCCGGAGGGTGGAGAAAAAAATGGTGGGCATTTACTCTTTGCAGGAACGCCCGAAGAGATGGTGAAGAAAGGGAAAGGCTACACCGCTGACTTTTTAAAGAGAAAAGTGGAGCTAAATTGAATTCGCTGAAATATTTTATTCATGAAAGCAGCCATCATCGGAGCGGGAATTGCGGGGCTTACCACCGCGATTGCGCTTCAGCAGGCTGGAATTGACTACGAAATTTTCGAAGCGGCCCCTGAATTGAAACCCCTGGGAGCTGGAATCGTCATGGCCTCCAACGCGATGCAGGTTTTTCATCGTCTCGGCATCGAAAAGAAAATCAGGGTCGTTGGACTTGAAATTGTAAATGCTTATGGAGTGGATCAATCCTTCAAACTCATTTCCGGGTTACAGGTAAAAGAAAAGGTTGCCGCGCGCTATGGGATCGGAAGTTATGCTTTTCATCGTGGACGACTACAACAAGCGTTGCTGAATGAAATTGATTTTGGAAAAATTAGGCTCAATAAAAGACTAACGACTCTAAAGCAAACCGATCAAAAAGTGACTTTATTCTTTGAAGATGGTTCGGCTGTTGAATCCAATTTGGTGATCGGAGCGGATGGAATTAAATCGAATGTCAGGAAAGGTATTTTTGGGGAACTGCCCTTGCGCTACTCCGGCCAAACGTGCTGGCGCGGAATGGCTAAGTTTGCGCTACCCGCTGACAAACAATTCAATTCGTATGAAATGTGGGGAAGCCAAAAAGGCCTTCGCTTCGGTTTTGTACCAACGGCTGAGAACGAAGTTTATTACTTCACTACATTTTACACGGAAGCCGATGGAAAAGATGAGTTGGGCAAGGTGAAAGAAACTTTATTGAAAAATTATTCGTGTTTTGGTAAGTTACCGACAGAGCTTATCGAAGCTACCCCTGAAGAAAACATTATTCGGTCCGATATCTTCGATCTGCAACCCATCAGCCAATGGTGGAATGGAAGCGTCGCCTTGCTGGGTGATGCAGCTCATGCCACCACACCGAATCTTGGACAAGGCGGATGTCAGGCGGTAGAAGATGCGTATGTGATTGCCCAATGCCTGAAAAAGAATCATTCTGTAGAAAAAGCATTTGAAAAATACCAAAGTATTCGATATGAAAAGGCGGTGCATGTGGTGAACCTATCCTGGAGTTTTGGAAAAATGACCAACATCAGCAATCCAATTCTTCAATCATTAAGAAATGGGTTCCTGCGCGCGATGCCTGAATCCTTTGCGATCAGGCAACTTGATAAAATTTTGAAATTGAATTACTAATAGTATGGCGAATTCCGGCAAGGTTTCAAAAAAGAATGCTTTACAAACAGCTGACACAATAAATTTTGAATTCAGTACAGGGGCGACCGAGTGGAATAAATTCAGTCATTTTTTCGAGCGGCAAGAACTACCGGCAAAAACAGTTCTGCTAAAAGAAGGAGAAATTTCCAAGAAAGCCTATTATATCGAGCAAGGTTGTATACGATTGTGGTTTAACAACCATGGCAAAGATGTAACCTTCCAATTTTTTTTCGAAGGCCAGGCAGTTTCTTCCATTGAAAGCTTTAGGAAAGAGCAGCCCAGCTTATTTGCTGTTGAAACTATTGAGCCTTGCATTATTCACATGATTTCCAGAAAGAACTTTCAGGCCGTCCTTAACACCACACCATCTATTAAGCGTGAAATAGAAGAGCACACTTTTCAACGCCTGGTCTTTTATCAAAAGCTCTTCCTATCACGCATCAAAGACAATCCTCAAAGAAGGTACCAGGACCTAATAAAACATCACCCTAACATTTTGCAACGTGTCCCGCAACACTACATTGCATCCTATTTGGGCATCACCCCTGTGTCATTAAGTCGCATCAGGAACCGGCGATAATATTTCTTAACAATTGTTATCGTCAAATAAGACCACCCATTGGACATTTGTGCTGTAATAAAATACAGCGAAAATGAAAGTAGTAATTGTTTTCAACCACCCATATGAAGGTAGCTTTTGCAATGCTATTTTAAACTCGGTTTCAGCAGGACTAAAGAAGGCAAATGATGAAATCGACCTTATCCATCTTGACAACGATAAGTTTGATCCGGTTATGCGATCAAAAGACCTTGAGGCATTTGCAAAAGCAAAATATGATGCATCGAGTTCAACTCAATTCGCTGACCTGATGGTGTTGGACTTTAAACAGCGACTCGAGAATGCCGAGCATCTGGTTTTCATTTTTCCGATTTGGTGGGAGCTTATGCCGGCATTGACCAAAGGATTTATCGATAAGGTTATTTTCCCAGGTATCACGTATGAATATTCGAAAACAGGAATGGGGATGATTTCAAAAATGAAAAGATTAAAGAGGCTGACGGTTATAACTACTATGAATACGCCGTCTTTTTTTTATTGGCTTATCTTCGGTAACGCAATCAAAAAAGCGATTATGACGGGGACATTTTGGAAAATCGGAGTGAAGAACAGAACGTGGATAAGCTTGAATATGGTCAAGTTCGTCTCGGAAGAAAAACGGAAAAAGTGGCTAAAAAAAATTGAATATAAGTTTGCAATACGGAAATGAAACGGTGCAGCGATTCTCAAATAAGTTAACCACCGCGTGGAATTATGCACATGTCAATTCGGCCGAGCGCATGTTGACAACTCGGTTGAAAAGTTGTGCGTTACTTTTTTTCAAAATATTTTGAAAATAGTTGATGTCCATGCATCTTCATATCACTATTTCGATAAGGACAAATTGATCCGACAAACCGGCAAACAAAAAATCATTTTCTACGGAAAGTGGTAATAAAAAACCGGTGTGAAAGGTTGTGTTTACCGGGCTTCTTTCGAAGCGCCGGTGAGCGCGAAACTGACAACAACATCGCAAGATGGTTGGTGGAGGTTTTAGTTTGAAGCATTGAAATAGGGTTCACCGACAGCTCAGGCTGAAGGTAGACGAGACGGGAGCGCATCAAGCAATTGGTAGCTCCCGTTTTTATTTCACATAACTCTTTTGACCTAGCAACGATTTAAAGAATGAAATTGATCGCCATAAAAAAAGAATTGGAAGAGAATGAGGAATTTGCAAACGATCCGTTGCTCAAAGACACGCTCTCCATGACTATTGAATTTTTCAAAAGGATTGGATATGTTCCACCATGGATTGGCTATTACGTTCGACACAATGATCAATTGGTTGGGAGTGCTGCTTTCAAAGGGCAGCCGGTAAATGGCAAAGTAGAAATAGCCTACGGAACAATGGAGCATCGGAGAAACCAGGGGATCGGTACACAGATTTGTAAGGAATTGGTTGAGCTATCATTGAAAACAGACCCTTCTGTAAAAATTACTGCACGAACGCTTCCGGAGAATAACTTCTCTACTAAAATTCTAAAGAAAAATAGCTTTCTTTTTATCGGGTTGGTGAATGATCCAGAGGATGGAGCGGTTTGGGAGTGGGAATACCAGGGAACAAAGTGAGCTAAAATGAAACTTGAATGATCGGTCTAGGTTGTATCAATATTTGAGGGCACTCAAAACTTTATTTTTGCCTCCCAATAATCAACACGCCCACCAAAATCAAAGTTGTTCCTGCCAGTTGCCAAATTGTAATGGCTTCATCCAAAAAAAAATAAGCCAACAAAATGGTTGACACCGGGCCAACACTTCCTACAATCGCGGCATTGTCAGAACCAATGCGGTCGATGGCAGCCGTAACCAGATAAGAGGGGATCACGGTTGCCAAAACGGCCATGAAAAAACTGTAGCCATACACACTGGTTGGTAAATGCAATAGTGAAACGCTGCTGAACGCAAAGAAATGCACCAACACACCCATCGAAGCAAAACTCATGGCATAGCTGTTGAACTTGGAGGCACCTACTTTGGGAATCAGTTTGCCGCTGCCAACAATGTAGCCTGCGTAGGTGAAGGCGCAAATGAAAATCAGAACTGATCCGTAAAGGAAATTTTTGTTTTGTGGAGAGCTGAAATCCATCTCACCAAAAAAGGCAACGGCCAAACCGAAATACGTTACCATCAACGCAAGCCACTGCAAGGGTTTAATTTTTTCTTTAAAAACCAGAGCCGACATCAATAGGGTCAGTGTGGGGTAGATGAACAAAATCAAACGCTCAATTCCTGCGGACACAAACTGCAGCCCAAGAAAGTCCAGCAAACTGCTTATGTAATACCCTAAACAGCCGATGATCGCAATGTAAAACCACTGCGCTCCGGTAAATTTTACATTGGTAGTCTTGTTGGACGTGAATGTTGCCGCGACAAGAAAAAAGGGAACGGAAAAGACCATGCGCAATGCTAATAATGTAAGGGCATCTACAGGCGTATCGCGGTAGGCAAGTTTTACAAAAATGGCTTTTGTGGAAAACAACACCGCACCGCACAAGGCAATGAGTACTCCATGTACAAAATGGTAGTTGGTTTTTGCTGGAGATGATTTCGAAAGGGGGCGCAAAGATGAATTGAAATTTTGATAGAATAAATTTGGAGTCATCGGATTATCCAATCATGAGTGGCCTTAGCAAGCACCGGAATAAAATCCTGCTTCCCCATTTTGAAAGCGTGGTCAGTTCCTTCCAGTTTGTGAAGTGTTGCCCATGGAAGATTACCGGTAACTTTCTCGATCAAGCTCCATTCGGCCAACTCATCGCGTGTGCCTTGCAGAAAAAGCATCGGCAATTTTAACATTTTTAAATGTTCGGCCCGCTCGATCAGCGGCTTACCGGCAGGATGGAGGGGAAAGCCAAAGAAAATTATGCCCTTTATCCAATCCGGAGCCGACTTGGTTAAGTACTGCGATGACATGCGTCCGCCAAACGATTTACCGGAAACAAATAATGGAATATCCGGAAATAGCTCGTGCGTTTTATCAATGGCTGCTGCTACGGTTTTGTGTGCAATGGCCGGAGGGTCAGGCAGTTTTTTCTTTTGCTCGATGTACAAAAAATTGTAACGCATTGTGCCAATGCCCAACTTAGCAAGTTCCTGCGCCAAAGAAACCATAAAAGAATGATTCATGCCCGCACCAGCACCATGCGCCAGGGTAACGATAGCCTTCATTTCTTCTGGCTCGATTATTTCAGCAGAGACAGAACCAAGGCTGTTAGAAATAGTAATCGAAAATGAGGTTGTTTTCACCATCGAAAGGTAACAACAAAAAGAGAATCGAGGCACAATTCTTATTCCGCCTTTAATACTTTTGCCGGATTGGTCCGTGCCACTTTCAGTGTTTGTGAGCCGATCATGATTAAAGCAATTACCAGTACACTCAACACGCCTAATAACATTTCAGAAATTGACAGTGGCGCATGATTCGCCATTTCGGGAAATGCGACTTTTTCAAAAAGCAAAATGGTAATTGGAAGGGAGATGATTGTGGCAATGGCCAGCAATAAAAAGAAACCCTTGCCTAACAAATAAAGCAACCTGCCCTCGCTTGCCCCAAGCACTTTGCGAATGCTGATTTCTTTTAACCGTGTTTCGGTAGTGAATACGACCATTCCCAACAAACCCAACGATGCAATACAGATCGCGAGGAAGGCCAGGAAACCCGCCATCTTCACGGCCGCTTTCAATCCTCCGAAGGCTTCATCGATTTGTTCATTATAAAACTTCGCTTCCATCGGATGAACATTGTCCAGTTTTTTCCAGATGGCTTCTATTTTGGAATAGGAGGCTAAAATATCCGTAGATTGAATTTTCACATTCAATAGCCGGGCATCCTTTTTCGAATAGCGGAGTACTACTTCATTTCGCTGGTTCCGGTTATTGGCTTGTCCGTAATGAAAGTCCTTCATCACACCAACGATGCGCAAATCCTTGTGGTCCACTTTTATAATTTCGTCAATCGCTTTAGCGGGGTTTTGCTCGCCAATGTTGAAACGCTTCAACACTTGCTGGTTTACAATCACTTCCGTTTCTATGCTATCGGCTTTTGCTGAAAAATTCCTTCCCGCCAATAGTTGGTGTTCATGAAGCAGAATGTAATTTTCATCTACCGTATTGTAGTAAACTCCTGCCGAATCATTTGGATTAGCCGGGTATTTCATTTGTGTTCCCCAGTAATTTCCCACGCTGGTCACCATCATCGATTGAGAAATTCCTTTTACCTCGGGCAACTCACTCAATTCTTTTCGTAGAATATCGGCTTTATTTCCCTGAAGGGCGATGTTCAAAATGTTTTCCGTTTTGAAACCCAGATCAAAAGCTACAAAATGCTTGTACTGTTTGTAAGCAATAAGGGTAGAAGTGATGAAAATGATTGAAATGCAATATTGAAAAACAATTAACACTTTACGCAATGTCAATTTTCTGAAGAAGGTGAGGTTGGTTACATTTTTTAACACTTGAACGGCATTGATTCTGGAAAAAAATACAGCAGGAAAAAACCCGGCTGTCATACCAACGATCACGGCAAATCCAATGAAATAGATTACTAACATGGGCGATAAGTCAAGAACAAATATTTTCTGGATGCTGGGCTCAATACCTAAAAAGAAAGGCTTAAGAAATAAGAACAAAATAAAGGCAAGTACCAATGCGCACAGCGAAATGATAACAGCTTCCACCACGAACTGCCCCATCACATCGCGCTTTAGTGCGCCAATCACTTTTCGGATGCCCACCTCACGGGTGCGTTTTAGCGACCTGGCGATGGATAGATTGGTATAATTAAATCCAGCCGAAAGGATGACGATGAAAGAAAGCCCCGCGTATATTAATAAATTTGAGCGACCCATCGTTGACCCGATTTGATTTCCCAAATCGTCACCCGCCATAATTTTATCTAAGGGTTGCAAAGACAATTCAATGTTCGTGTTTTTGACTGAAGGGTCCTCACGTTTACTCAACTCATCCAAACTGGTTTTTAACGAAGCGAGATTTGCATCTGGCGGGAGCAAAAGGTAAACCCAGGTATTCCAAACATTATCCCAGGCCAATTCATTTGCTTCTTCCTTGGCAATGATCTCACGGGTGCTTAACGACCCTAGCAGATCAAAGTGGATGTGCGATAAATGAGGAGGATCTTTAGCAATTCCTGTGATGGTGTACTGCTTGTCGTTAAAAACGACGACTTTGCCAATAGCTTCTTCGTTGCCAAATAGTTTTTTGGCTGACTTTTCTGTTAGGACGACAGAAAATGGGTTTTTTAATGCAGTAGCCGGATTGCCCTGAAGAAGTTCAAAAGAAAAAACTTTGAACAGGGATGCATTAGCCCAAAAACCTGAAAGAGGAATAACTTTTTCGCCCACTTTTATATCTCCACTAAATTCCCTGCTAAGGATGGCTACTTCTTGTGGCTGTGAAAATGTTTCTTGGATTGCTTTGCCGGCTTTGAGCGAAGTGGTGGCTAATAAATAGTCATCCTTGTGGCTGAGGTATTGGTAATGACTGACCACCCGATAGATGCGCTGGTGATGCTTATGAAATTGATCGTAAGAAAAAATATCCGAGAGCACTCCGATCATGACAAGTCCTACCGACATACTGATTGCCAGGCCGACAATGTTGATCGTTGAAAATAACTTGTTGCGCACAATGTTGCGCCCTGATGTTTTAATGTAGCTGCCAATCATAATCCAATTGATTAATAGGTTGATGAATTCTGGTTTACGTATAGTATAAAGTCTAAAAAATCTAAAAACATCAATTACATAAATGAGTTTAGCTATTCTAATTCCTTTTGATTTAACGTTGCGGTCAAAATACTCATTCAGGTCGCCTTGCAAATCTTCGAGCAGCGAAGGCTTGCAATACCACGAGAGGAATAGCGTAGCCCATCGTGGTGGAGTTATTTCTTTAAGGTCGTTCATCTCTTAAATCTAAAATCACTCATTCTTCAATACCTCAGCCGGATTGGTACGTGCCACTTTCAAGGTTTGAGAGCCGATCATGATTGCCGCTATTGTCATAATGCCCAGAACCCCTAAAACCCCATCCGTTAAATTCAAAGGCGCATGATTAACGATGCTGGGAAATAATATTTTATCAAAGAAAAGATAAGTAACGGGCAAGGAAATGACAATGGCGATGCCAAGGAGCACAAAGAAACCGCGCCCCAACAAATAAATTAATTTCCCTTCACTAGCCCCCATCACTTTGCGAATGCTGATTTCTTTCAATCGCGTCTCCGTCGTAAAAACCACCATCCCAAGTAACCCCAGCGAAGCAATACAAATCGCAAGAAATGCTAATGTACCTGCCAATTTTATCGATGCTGACAGTCCACTATATGCTTGTTCAATCTCATCGTTATAAAATTTAGCTTCAAACTGATGCACAGGGTCTATTTTTTTCCAAATTGCCTTTATTTTATCATAAGTAGTTGGTGAATCAGTCGAAAGCATTTTTACATTCAAATAGTCTGCCTCTTTTGAGTAACGCAATACTATCTTCTCTCCCGATTTATTGTTGGCACGGGCATATTGAAAATCTTTCATCACACCAATTATTCTCAGATTTTTACCATCAATTTTCACTATTTCATCCAACGCTTTGACAGGATTCTGATTCCCAATATTAAATCGCTTGAGCACCTCCTGATTTACAATCACCTCGCTTTCTTTGGCGCTATCTGTCTTAGGGGAAAAATTCCGGCCGGCAAGCAAATGATGTTCGTGAAGCGGAATATAATTCTCATCGACAATGTTAAAACGAACGTTGACGGAATCCTCTGGATTGTTTGGATTTTTCATCGTGGTTCCTTCCATATGTCCTACGCTGGTAATCAAGGCCGATGTTGACATTTGTTTTACATCAGCCAATTCATTCAATTCCTTTTTCAATAATTCAGCCTTATTACCTTGAAGACGGATATTCAAGATGTTTTCAGTGGCATAGCCAAGATCGAAGGCAAGAAAATGCTTGTATTGTTTATAAAAGATCAGCGCACCAGTGATCAGCATGATCGAAATGCTGTATTGAAATACGATTAATGCCTTGCGAAGCATTACCCTCCTAAAAAATTTTACTGTTGTACTATTTTTTAATACCTGAATGGCATTGATCTGAGAAAAAAAGAGCGCCGGAAAGAAGCCGGCTGCTACTCCAATAAAAATCGCGAATAGGATGAATAAACCAATGAGTGTAGGTGATAATTCAAGCAGCAATAATTCTTGTAGATCGGAGTGCACACTTAGAAAATAAGGTCTAAGTAGTATAAAGATGAGCAATGCAGCAATCAGTGATAACAAAGAAATCAATATAGCCTCTACGACAAACTGCCCCATCACTTGGCTTTTCATGGCACCAATTACTTTTCGCACACCCACTTCGCGTGAACGTCTTAGGGAGCGTGCCACTGAAAGATTGGTGTAGTTGAAACAAGCGGAGAGTAGGACAATAAAAGAAAGCCCACCAAAAATCCACAAGAGCGTACCCCCTATAATCGGGCTTCCCTGGTTGCTATGATTGCTGCCTGTCATGATTCCGTCCATCGGTTGAAGCGCTAATTTTATTCTCGTGTTTTTTACGGAAGGGTCTTCCTTCCTGCTCAACTCATCCAAGTTGGCTTGGAAGGATGTAAGATTGGCATCAGCCGGCATTAACACGTAAACCCAGCAGTTCCAAATATTGTCCCAAGCTACTTCGGTGGCATTATTCTTTTCTGTGATTTCACGTCCGCTAAAAGAAGCCAACAAATCAAATTTTAAATGAGAAAACTGTGGCACATTTTCCATGATTCCCGTGACGGTGTACTCTCTGCCTTTGTTCAAAATGATTGTCTTACCTAGGCCATTCACATCGCCAAATAACTTCTTTGCCGATTTTTCTGTGAGCACTACAGAGAAGGGTTCCTTCAACGCGTTGGCGGGGTTTCCCTGAGTGAGTTGAAAGGAGAATACCTTGAACAGTGCTTCGTTTGACCAATAACCATTGAGTGGAATTATTTTATCGCCTACCTGAAAATCGCCATCAAAGCCTCTTCGAAGTATAGCGACTTCGTCAGCTACGGGAAAAGTTTCTTTGATAGCCTTCGCTGCACGCAACGAGGTGGTGGCATTAAAATCATTGTCTTTATTGCCTAAATAGGAATATTGGCTTAGGATTCGAAAGATGCGGGCATGGTTCACATGGAATTTGTCATAAGAATACGTGTCCACCAACGTGCCAATCATTAACAACCCCACTGCCATGCTGATGGCAAGACCTGCAATATTGATGACTGAAAAAAGTTTGTTGCGCACAAGGTTGCGTCCGGAGGTTTTGATGTAGCTGCCGATCATGATCCAATTGATTAGTAGGTTTACAAACTCCGGTTTGCGAATTGTATAAAGTCTAAAAAATTTAATAACATCGAAAAAGTAAATGAGCTTTGCTTTCCTGATTCCCTTTGATTTAATGTTGCGTTCAAAATATTCGTTCAGGTCGCCTTGCAGGTCTTCGAGCACACTTGGTTTGCAATACCAGGAGAGCAGGCGAGTTGCCCATTGCGGCGGTCTTATTTCGTTACGCTCTTTCATCAAATTCTTTTTAATGAAAGTTCAGGAATCATACTCCAAAGTTGATCACGCACTTCTTTCGATTTTAACAACGCCGCTTTGCCAGCGTTGGTGATTGAGTAATAGCGTTTGCGCTTACCTCCACGTGTTTGCGTGGCCTCGCCCAACTTACTTTTCACAAATCCTTTTTCTTCAAGCCGGTTTAGAACAGCATGAACAACACCCAGCTTCACGGTTCTTTTGGTTTGCCTTTCAAGTTCATCGCAGATGCCAACACTGTAGGCTTCATTGACCAATGCTGCGATAGTCAACAAAACCAGTTCTTCAAATTCACCAAGATTAGTCCCTTTCATCTGAATTGATGTTTTAGCCCGCCTACGCTGAGGCTTCGGCGGATGCGTGATTAATTACGTAAATGTATGTAAAATAGTTTAAGAAATAATTTTCGTAACAAATTTTTTATGGCATGGAATTTTATTCCCTGCTTGGTGTTCTTAATTTTATATCCAATTAAAAAAACTTAAAAAAACACTATGAAACGCACAGCATCAGCCCATTGGGAAGGAGATTTGAAAACAGGCAAAGGCAATCTTTCCACGCAAAGCACCGTACTTAACAAAAGCCAATACTCCTTTAACACACGCTTCGCCGATGGTGTAGGCACCAACCCTGAGGAATTATTAGCGGCAGCTCACGCAGGATGCTTCACCATGGCGGTAAGCAATATTCTTGGTCAAGCCGGGTTTACCGCAACTTCGTTGGATACGGAGGCAGCCGTAACACTGGAAGGACTCGCTATCACCGGCGTTCATCTCACCATCAAAGGAAAAATTCCTAACATCACAGCAGATAAATTTAATGAAATCACGAAAGGTGCAGAAAAGGGCTGTTTGATTTCAAAAGTACTGAGTATCCCTGTTTCTTCTGAAGCAGTTCTTTTGTAGATCAAATTCAAATTTGCTTGAACCACATAGACCTACAGATTCATAGAAATACAGATAGCAAATGCTAAGTCTATGGGAAACCTATGCGGCTATGTTTCTAATGTGGTTCAAGTTTATATAGAGGATGCTTAATGTGCCTCCAACCAGTTTTTACCGATCCCGACTTCGACCTCCATCGGCACATCAAGCAAGACAGCAGTCTTCATTAGCTCAACTACTTTGGGTTTTACGATTTCGCGTTCGTCAACGTGGAGGTCGAACACCAACTCGTCATGCACCTGCAAAATCATTTTGGTCTTCAGTTTTTCTTTTTGTAACCAGCGGTGAATACTAATCATCGCTACTTTGATAATGTCGGCAGCGCTTCCCTGGATGGGCGCGTTGATGGCGTTGCGCTCGGCAAAGCCACGCGTTGCCATGTTGCGTGAGTTGATGTCGCGCAAGTATCTTCTGCGTCCTAATATTGTCTCTACGTATTCTTTTTCGCGTGCCAGATTGATAGAATCGTCCATGTAACGCTTGATGGCAGCAAATTCTCTAAAATAAGAATCAATAATTTCGCTGGCTTCAGTTCTGGAAATATTAAGGTTTTGCGCCAATCCGAAAGCTGTGCTTCCATACAAAATCCCAAAATTCACTTCCTTCGCCTTGCGCCTCATGTCGGGTGTTACTTTGTCAAGCTCTACTTTAAATACCTTCGCCGCCGTTGTGGTGTGAATATCCCGTCCGGTGCGAAAGGCTTCGGTCATAATTTCATCTTTCGCGAAAGAAGCAGCAATTCGTAATTCGATTTGAGAATAATCGGCTGACATGAAGAGAAAATTCTTATCGCGCGGAATAAATGCGCTACGAATTTGTCTTCCTTTTTCCGTTCGGATCGGAATGTTTTGCAAATTTGGATTGTTTGAACTCAATCTCCCTGTTGCCGCAACAGCTTGCCGGTAATCGGTGTGGATACGGTGATCGAACGTACTGACCATTTTTGGCAACGCGTCAACATAGGTGGAACGCAATTTTTCATATTCGCGGAAGTCAAGGATTTTCTGAACGATGGGATGGTCTCCTGAGAGCTTGGTCAATACTTCTTCTCCGGTAGCATATTGGCCGGTCTTGGTTTTCTTCGCCTTATCGAGAAGCTTTAATTTGTCAAATAAAATTTCGCCCAATTGTTTCGGTGAGGCAATGTTAAATTCCTGTCCTGCTAAATCATAAATCTCTTTCTGGACATGCTCGCTGTCTTTCTTTAAAGCAGAAGACATCCATTTCAAGGCTTCTTCATCTAAGGCTACACCTTCTGATTCCATCGCAGCCAGTACATAAACTAAGGGCGCTTCCACCTCCCGCATCAACCTCCAATGTCCACGCGCTTTTAATTCGTTTTCAATTTTGACCTTCAGTTGCAAGGTCTGATCACATCGCTCGCCATAATTTTTAGCTTCATCCTTGTCACTTCCAATAAGTTGATAATTCAAGAACTGGTTGCATAAAATTCCAAGATCGTGCGAAGATTCCGGCTCAATGAGATAATGAGCGAGCATCGTATCAAACAATACACCTTTCACCTCCATTCCAAATTTATTCAGGGCTAGAATGCTTTCCTTGATGTTGTGGCTTACTTTAACAATGCGTTCGTTGGAGAGGATTTTGGAAAACCGTTGAACTTCTGATTGCTCCTTAACCGGAACAAAAAATGCTTCGCCTGGCGTAAATGAAAAAGCCAATCCGATAATTAAAAAATCAAAATTGGCAACCTCATTGGTGATTACCTCGAGTGCAATTTCTTTTTGAGCATTTAATTTTTCGATCAGCTCCTTTATTCCTTCGTCTGTTTCAATACGATGGTAATTTGTGCTCGAAGAAATAGCTGGTTTTGTTTCTTCATTGCTCTCTAAAGAAGCTACTCCGCCAAACATGGAAAGTTGTGACGGTTTGCTTTCGCGGACAGCCGGTGCAGATGCCGTTGATCCGGATGTTGCAAACACACGCGGCAACATGGTTTTAAATTCCAGTTCTTCAAAAATTGGACGAAGCGATTCTTCAGGACCCGTGTAGCGAAGAGCTTCTTCATCAAAGGTCACCGGAACATCAGTAATGATGGTAGCCAGTTTTTTTGATAATATCGCTTGTTCACCAAACTGCTCTACCCGTTCTTTTTGTTTGCCTTTCAATTCGGAAGCATGTGCTACAACACCTTCCACGGTTTTGTAAAGTTTTAATAATTCAGCAGCAGATTTTGGCCCGATTCCGGGAATTCCCGGAATATTGTCCGATGTATCGCCTTGCAGGCCAAGCATGTCGATCACCTGGCTTACATTTTCGATGTCCCATTTTTCGCATACCTCTTTTGGGCCGAGGACATCTACCGCATTGCCCATGTAGGCCGGCTTGTAAAGAAAAACGTTTTCTCTTACCAGTTGGCCAAAGTCTTTATCGGGCGTCATCATGTAAACTTCAAAACCCTTTTTTGCAGCCTGAGCCGCTATCGTGCCGATGATGTCATCCGCTTCATAGCCGTCCATTTCTAAAATAGGAATGTTGAAGCCGCGAATAATTTCTTTTACGGTGGGGATTCCATGCTTGATATCCTCCGGTGTTGCCTGGCGTGTAGCTTTGTATTCTTTAAAAATAGCATCGCGAAAAGTGGGAGCGAAGGTATCGAAGGCAACAGCAATGTGCGTAGGCTTTTGCTTTTGGATTACCTCCAACAGCGTATTGGTAAAGCCAAAAGGCACAGAGGTATTATGACCTTTGGAATTGATTCGTGGGTTTTTAGTAAATGCAAAATGCGCACGATAAACTAACGCATAGGCATCAAGAAGAAAAAGCTTTTTGGAGGATGGAGACATAAAGGCGAAGGTAAAAAGAATGTCATAAACCGAAGGATAAATAATCCTCCTTTTCTTTTTCCCCGATTCTTTCTAAATCGGGTTACCGATGGAGAACAACACATTACTGAGAAATTTTACCCGTTGGGAAAAGGAAACACCCGGCAATATTTTTCTTCGTCAACCGGTACAGGGTCAATGGCATGACTGGTCATTCCGCCAAGCCGGTGAAGAAATTAGAAAAACAGCTTCCGGACTTCAGTCGTTGAACTTACCTGCACGAAGCAACATTGCTATTCTTTCCAAAAATTGTGCGCACTGGCTAATGGCCGATCTCGCCATTTTTATGGCTGGTCATGTTTCCGTTCCGCTTTATGCAAACATCACAGCCAATTCTATTCGGCAAATACTCGAGCACAGCGGAGCAGCCGCAATCTTCATTGGCAAACTTGATGACTACGAGCAGCAAAAACAGGGCATTCCAGCTTCGGTGAAAAAAATAAGTATTGACGATTACGGAATCAAGGAAGAAATAAAATTCAGTGATTGGATGGCTCACCAAAAGCCAATGCAAGAAATCGCATCATGGAAATCCGACGAACTCGTGACCATCATGTACACATCCGGCACGACCGGTACGCCGAAAGGAGTAATGTTTAACTCGATAGCATTCGACCACACGGCAGAAATTATTATCGATTATTTGAATCGGGTGAGCCCATTACCGGAACACCCGGTTTTGTTTTCTTATCTTCCATTATGTCACATTGCTGAACGCAATCTTACTGAATTACTTGGCTGCCGGACAGGCGCAAGCATTGCCTTTGTTGAATCACTTGACACATTTGCCAACGATCTTGCCTTCGTTCAACCTCATTTATTTTTTGGAGTGCCGAGAATATGGGCTCGTTTTCAAGAAAAGATTTTAGAGAAACTTCCACAGAAAAAATTAGACATCTTACTGAAAATTCCCTTCGTCAGTTTTGTTTTAAAAAAGTTGCTGGCCAGGAAACTTGGGTTGTCGCGCGCATTGATCAACACTTCGGGCGCTGCGCCGATGCCATTGGCTTTATTAAAATGGCTTGAACAATTGGAAATTGACCTTCACGAAATTTACGGCATGACTGAAAACTGTGCTATTTCTCATGGCAATCAGGAAGAAGTTAAACATGGAACGGTGGGCAAGGCAATGAAGTCAGTGGAAGCAAAATTTTCAGATGAAGGAGAAATTCTTACACGCCACCCCGCATTAATGATGGGCTATTACAACGAGCCATCACTAACCAAAGAGGCCTTCACTTCCGATGGTTTTTTGAAAACGGGTGACTTGGGAGCGATGGACAAGGATGGATTCCTCACGATCACGGGTCGAATAAAAGACATTTTCAAAACGGATAAAGGAAAATACGTTTCGCCTTCACCGATCGAAATGCGACTTCTTAAAAATGCAGACATTGAACAAGTTTGTGTTGTTGGCATGGGAATACCTCAGCCGATCGCGCTTGTTGTCTTATCGGCTGTCGGTAAAACAAAATCAAAAGAAGAAATTAGCAAGGGCCTTTCGACATCCGTTGCTGAAATGAATGAGTCTGCAGAAGATTACGAGAAATTAAAAAAAGCCGTGATCATGAAAGACGATTGGAACATTGCCAACGGCTTGATGACTCCCACGCTAAAAGTGAAACGCAACGAAGTAGAAAAAATCCATTTACCGAAGTACCCAACGTGGTATGGAATTGAGGGAGTAGTGGTTTGGGAGTAGCCTTGAATGGATTTTAATAATAACAGAGCAAGGCAATCAAATTAATATCTTAAGGTTCCACTGCGAGTCACCTTCTCTTGCGGAGAAGGGCTGGTGATGAGGTCAAAAATATTGTCCAATATGACTGTTGGCCAGAAAGAAATAAACAAAAAACCCATTGAGGCAAGTAGCCGAGATAAAGTTGAGCCACATCGTTCGCGAATGATCGGCATTCGCCGGATTCTTCCAAACCTGATAAAACCATATCATAAAAAACAAAACCACCGGTGACAAGGCAATTAAAAATGCATAGCTGAATTGTGAATCAAAAAAAGTATTGAAGTACAAAACAAATCCGAGCGCAGCCAAAGCGAAAATTACTTGAACGAAAATGAATGTGCCGCGAATACCCAGCATCATGCTCATCGTTTTGTCACCATGTTTTTCATCTTCTTCATGCTGATATACTTGCGTCATAGGGTAATTCCCTAACAGCATGACCGAAGCAAGTAAGGCGGGAATTATTATTCTTGCCTGTAGCAAGTTTCCCGTATCATAATTGTTTATACCCACATAACACATCATAAAAGCAAAGTAACCTTGAAAGATTCCCACCGTGAGCCATCCGAGAATTGAGTATTTTTTTATGCGTATTGAAGGATGGCTGTAGGCCTTGGATATCAATCCATAAATTAAAATCATCAAAGCAAAAAGAAAATTGATTCTCGACCAGGCAAGAATAACGGCTACAAAATCAAGCAGGATCGAAACGTAGTAGAGACTTCGATTTACCGGCGGCGGATTTTTTAATCCGCCAATGCTTTTTTCATCTTTGTCAAAATAACTGTTAAAGCCATTGCTGGCCGGATAAAGCAAAAAATGAATGATCACAAACGACCACAGCAACCGGCTTTCATTAAAGTTAGGCGAGATCCCTAAAGAAAAAATATAAACGGGCAGTAGAAAATAAGAAAATGGAATTCGAAGATGAAGAAAAGTAGATGACATATCTGTGAACTATATAAAACAAGGTAAGGATTTTTAGGTTATACTTGAACCGATGAGCTACATCACCTCCATAGGCACAGCCAACCCTCCTCACCAATTCAGACAGCATGACATTGCCAACTTTATGATGAGGGCAATGAGGCTCGAAGTGGACGAAGCCCGCAAATTGAAAACTCTTTTCCGGGCTACCGGAATAGAAACCCGGTATTCGGTACTCGAAGATTATGGTAAGGAAAATTGCTATGAATTTTTTCCTGATAATGAATCCATCGAGCCTTTTCCAACAACGAGCCAGCGGATGGAGCTTTTCAACGAGCATGCACTTAACCTGAGCATTCATTCGATCAATAATTGCCTGGAGAAAACGGCAACGAAAAAAACAGAAATCACGCATCTTATTGTTGTTAGCTGTACCGGTCTTTATGCTCCCGGCCTTGACATCGACCTGGTAAAAGCTCTTGGATTAACAACAACCATTAATCGCACTTGTATTAATTTCATGGGTTGCTACGCTGCCTTTAATGGGATGAAATTAGCGAACACTTTTTGTGAGAATGAGAAAAACGCAAGAGTGCTTTTGGTATGCACCGAATTGTGCAGTATTCATTTTCAGAAGAAGAATACGGAAGATAATTTTTTAGCCAATGCCCTCTTTGCTGACGGAAGTGCAGCTTTACTAATAGAAGCCCAGCCGAGAAAAGGAGTTAATTTAAAACCGATAAGCTTTCACTGCGATCTGGCATCCGAAGGTGCCCAGGATATGGCATGGTCGGTAGGCGACTCTGGTTTTGAAATGAAACTTTCTACTTATGTTCCGGAGGTGATTCGCAGTGGAATCAGGCAACTCGCTAAATCGTTGTTGCTCAAAATAGATAAAGACTTATCAGTGGTCGATTATTATGCCATTCATCCGGGCGGCAAAAAAATTCTTGAAGTGATTGAACATGAGCTGAACCTAAGCAAGGAACAGAATCGTTTTGCTTACCATGTTTTAAAAAACTTTGGCAATATGTCATCCCCAACAGTTTTGTTTGTGTTGAACGAAATTTCAAAAACGCTCACCGGTCGGGATCAACATAAAAACATTTTGAGTTTTGCGTTCGGCCCGGGGCTTACCCTTGAAAGCATGTTGCTCGAAATCGAAATGCATTGACATGGCCGTTTCATTTTCTCACCGGAGCGAGGCATTAGAAATCATGGATGATCTTACTTACCAGGATGAAGTGGTTTTTCAAACGCTGAGCGAACTCGATTTTATCAATCAATGGCTTGGCGGAAATACGGTTACCTTAAATGCGCTGGAAAAACTTTGGAAAAAAGTACCTAAAGAGAATAGAATTTCTATAGCCGACCTGGGCTGCGGAAGCGGAGAAATGCTGCGGCTAATCGCTAAAAAAGCTTTATCTGAAAACCGAAACGCTCAACTGGAAGGCATTGACGCCAATCCCCATATTATTGGTTATGCCAAGAAGCATTCGCAAAAACTGGAAGACCTGAATTTCGAAGCCATCAATATTTTCTCAAGCGATTTTCAATCCAAGCATTTTGATATTATCATCGCCACGCTTTTTCTTCATCATTTCTCCGATGAGGAGTTAGTCAATCTGTTCAGATTTTTGAAAAATCAGGCGAAGGAAGGAATTATTGTCAACGACATTCACCGTCATCCGCTTGCCTATTATTCAATCAAATGGCTGACCGCTCTTTTTTCGAAATCCTCGATGGTAAAATTTGATGCACCGCTTTCTGTTCTCCGTGCATTTAAACGCCGGGAATTACAAGCGATTCTTCAAAAGGCCGGAATCGAAAATTATGAGCTACAATGGAAGTGGGCCTTCCGCTGGCAGTTGATTATTTATTGTTGAGACTACGCCCTCGACAAGAGAACTCTCTTCATCAAGGCCTTCTCGTCAGCGCTCCAATCGTCTTCCGTGGATGGCTCTGTAAGCTTTTCAAGGTCGAAATAAAAATTCAAGCGATATTTCCAAACCAGGTCAGCACCAATTGCCTTTTTGAACTCTCTTAATTGTTGCCGATTGTTAATCCAATACAGTTCGACATTCTTTTCAGGAATCTCAACATTCACCTGCCCTCGAATGAACGAGGAGTTGTCATGCAACTCTTTGTTGAGATGCTCTCTAAAACCAGGATTACCTACGATATACACTGTTTGCATAAGTTTAAAAAATCAAGACACATTAAACCGACTACACTAATCTTACTCCAATACGGCAAAATTAACACTAAGGTTCAATAAATGTTTTACGCTTTTGATGGCCTTAACGTAACAAAATATGGTGGATTACCGGCTTGGTAAGCCACTTTCAACCTAAGTTGTGGAAATACGCAATAAAATTTTTAATGCCCGATCAATAGCATATAATATTTTATTTTCGTTTAAATTCTTTGCAACCGTATGCGATAAATAAAACTCAAAAATGAAAACTTACATAATCTGTTTAATGACTGTTTTGGCCTTGAGCTCATGTTCGTCCAATCCTTTTGGCCTGAAAATGAAGGAGCCATTTCGTGGCAGCGCTTACGAATCAAATAATCGTTTCTTTCGCGGCACCGGCAAAGGAGAAAGTTCTTCCGATAACGTCGCACGAAGCAAGGCGGACGTTGAAGCAAAGGGAATTTTGGCGGGGCAAATAAATACCACCATGAAAGAAGTTGCTGATCAATACCTTGGACAAACGCAAAAGGATAAAGCAGCTGATGTAGCCGATAAATTTCAGAGCTTAGTCAGGGAAGTAATGAACACCAACATTTCCGATCTGCGTAAAATTGGAGAAGAAAAATATTTCGACAAGAAGCAGAGCAAGTACACAGTTTTCATAGCTTACGAAATCAAGAAAAGTGCGATGCTGAAGCGGATGAAGCAACAAGCCAAAGCCAATGCTGTTGATAAAAGTCATAACGATGAAATTCAAAAAATCCTGGATGACGAACTGAGCAAGCTGGGGGACGATAATTAGATTCTTTTTTGGCTATTGTTCGTAATACACTACATTCATCAAGGTAGCCCCCACCGCACCAAGCGTTTCCTTGCTGATGATAGAAAGATTGTCTTTGCGTGAGTGATGATAATCGCCGAAGAAGCCGACACCGGTTTGGTAATGAACAATATCAATCATTGGGATTTTGCCAATTTCATTAACAAACACGTGATCATCGGTGATCGCCCCTACATTGGTTTTAACAAAATAATCGGTATAACCCAATCGCCCGGCTGTGTTCCAAACTTTATCAACTACACTGGGTGCATACTCCAGCGATCCCCCTTCTCTCAAAAATTGCGCATGTTTGGAACCAACCATATCCAGCAATACTCCAAAGTAGGCGGAGTAATTTTTTTGATGTTTGTGTTTTGCCCAATACTGTGAACCAAAGCACCACCAATTTTCATAACCCTCGGGAAAATCATTTATTTTACTTCTTTCATTTTCTTTTTCGCCCCAATCTTCGCCATCAAATAAAATTAAATCAATACCTACGGATGGCAGTTTTCCCTGCCCTAACAACCGGGAAATTTCAAGAAGAACCCCTACACCACTCGCGCCATCGTTAGCTCCATCAAGGAGAGCATTTTTTTTCTCCGTGTCTTTATCTGCGTACGGGCGTGTGTCCCAATGAGCCGCTAGCAAAATTCTTTTCTGAACAGTTGGATTATAGCTGGCAATAATATTTTTAAGTTGAACTTTCTGGTTGTCCCACGTTGTGGCATCAAAATCCTGAACAACAACAGTTGCACCATACTTTTTAAATTGATTAATGAAATAAGCCGCCGCCTGATCATGGGCTTTGGTGTTTGGCACACGCGGCCCAAATCTCACTTGCTTTTCAACGAAAAAGTAAGCCGAGTCGCCATTGAACGGAGGAACTTGAACGTGACGCTCCGGC
>Ga0206942_1023_pt2 | contig 47416 bp, 45 predicted proteins | sample Alteio_BWOrgHeat_6_FD_153253 | JGI IMG/M metagenome (GOLD analysis project Ga0206942, IMG submission 153253) | Enriched cells from forest soil in Barre Woods Harvard Forest LTER site, Petersham, Massachusetts, United States -... | ecosystem: Environmental > Terrestrial > Soil > Temperate forest > O... | reverse complement strand
ATCCATGTCGTTGGTGCCGGTGATGGGTTTTCGCACGGCCTTGAATTATACCATCGCGAAAGACAATCCTACTTATTATACCAGCATGGGCTTGACGGCGGAAGAGGTCTCCAAGCAATTTAAAATCACCCGTGAAGAACAAGATCAATTCTCTTACGAATCGCACATGAAAGCGGCCGCGGCTTGGAAAGAAGGAAAATTCAAAGACGAAATTGTTCCGATCACCGTGAAAGAAGTTTACGTGGACGAGACCATGAAAAAGAAGACCCGTGAATTCACTCACGATAAAGATGAAGGCATCCGGGCTGACACTACGGTAGAAGGCCTCTCTAAGTTAAAACCCGTTTTTGCCGTTGGAGGAACTGTCACTGCAGGAAACTCTTCTCAAACTTCCGATGGTGCAGCATTCGTTGCAGTGATGTCGGAGCGCATGGTGAAGCAACTTAACTTAAAACCCATCGCTAGAATGGTGAGCTATGCCACGGCAGGAGTTGATCCGCGAATCATGGGCATTGGTCCCGTAGCTGCGGTTCCAAAAGCACTAAAAAATGCAAACCTGAAATTGAATGACATTGACTTGATCGAACTCAATGAAGCTTTTGCAGCACAATCATTAGCCGTTGTAAAAGAATTAGGGATCGACAGAGCAAAACTAAATGTAAACGGAGGGGCAATTGCCGTTGGTCATCCTCTCGGTTCATCCGGAGCAAGACTGTCCGTTCAACTGTTCAACGAACTCAGAAGACAAAAGAAAAAATACGGAATGGTCACGGCGTGCGTTGGAGGCGGGCAGGGTGTGGCGGGGATTTATGAATTGTTGAATTGATTAGTTGTTGGTTGTTCGTTAATCGTTGTTCGTGAGTGAGATTAATTCATATCGAGACTTAGACGTTTGGAGACAGAGTCGTCAGTTGGTAAAAAGTATTTACCAACTCAGCAAAACATTTCCAAAAGAAGAACAGTTTGGATTAACGAACCAATTGCGTAGAGCGGCCATTTCCGTACCGTCCAACATTGCGGAAGGGTCAGGAAGAAATCATTCCAGGGATTCCATTCAATTCTTTTTTATCGCGCGCGGGTCTCTTTACGAGATCGAAACCCAGCTGATAATAGCCGCTGACCTGAGTTTTATTACGGAGAGCGATTTGCAAGAAGTACTTGAGCAAGTAACTCGATGTAAAAGGTTACTAAATGGATTTATTAATTATTTTCAAAAGCAGTCGAACAACCAACAACGATCAACGATCAACGAACAAATTGAAGAATATGGAAACAAAGACACCAACTAAAAAAGCAATCAAAGGAGGTGAGTTCCTCATCCGCGAAACACAAGCCCACGACATCTTCATTCCCGAAGAATTCAGCGAAGAGCAGAAAATGATCATGCAGCAATGCAAAGATTTCTTGGCCAAAGAAGTGACTCCAAGGTTGAATGAAATCGACTCGATGAAAGATCCTTCGCTCATGCCCTCTATTTTAACGAAGGCCGGAGAGTTAGGATTGATGGGAACTTCTGTTCCAACTGAATTGGGTGGATTCGGCATGGATTTCAACACCACCATGTTGGTGGCCGAAGTAATCGGCGGTGGCCATTCTGTGGCCGTTGGTTTATCGGCTCACACCGGCATTGGTACACTGCCGATCTTATATTATGGCAACGATGCGCAAAAGAAAAAATACATCCCTAAACTAGCGAGTGGTGAATGGAAAGCAGCTTACTGTCTGACAGAACCCGACTCAGGATCGGATGCCAATTCAGGAAAAACAAAAGCCGTGTTGACTCCGGATGGGAAACATTATCTCATCACCGGACAGAAAATGTGGATCACCAACGGCGGGTTTGCTGATGTCTTTGTAGTGTTTGCAAAAATCGATAATGACAAAAACCTTTCGGCTTTCATTGTGGAAAAAGCTTTTGGTGGAATCACGATGAACGAGGAAGAAAAAAAGATGGGGATCAAAGGTTCGTCTACTCGTCAAATCTTTTTTAATGATTGTAAAGTTCCCGCTGAAAATTTATTGAGCGAGCGCGAAAACGGATTTAAGATCGCCGTGAACATTTTAAACATCGGAAGGATTAAATTAGGAGTTGCGGCCGTGGGCGGATCAAAAGCCACCATCAGCCAGGCGATTAAATATTCGAAAGAGCGCAAACAATTTGGAACACCGATCGCTAATTTTGGAGCTATTAAACACAAAATCGCGGAAGCGGTAACAAAAATATTCGCCTCCGAATCCGCGCACTATCGCGCTTCACAAAATATTGATGATGCCTATCATGCATTGATCGCGACCGGTTTGGATTCCGCAAAAGCGAGATTAAAATCGTTGGAAGAATTTGCGATTGAATGTGCCATACTGAAAGTGCATGGATCTGAAGTTTTGGACTTTACGGTGGATGAAGGCGTTCAGATTTACGGAGGCATGGGCTTCTCGGCAGAAGGCCCAATGGATCGTGCTTACCGCGATGCACGCATCAACCGCATTTTTGAAGGCACGAATGAAATCAACCGGCTACTCACCATCGACATGCTGATGAAACGTGCGATGAAGGGTTCCCTCGACTTAATGACTCCGGCAATGGCTGTACAGAAAGATTTGATGGCCATTCCGGATTTTGCCGCCACCGATGACACGGCCATTTTCGCGAAAGAGAAAAAGGCAATCGCCAATCTCAAGAAAGCTGGATTGATGGTATCAGGAGCTGCTGTTCAAAAATTCATGATGAAATTATCAGACGAACAGGAAGTTTTAATGAGCCTCGCCGATATGCTCATCGAAATCTATGTAGCGGAATCGGTACTTCTTCGCGTGGAGAAACTCATTGGCATCAATGGCGAAAAGGCGTGTGAAATTCAAAAAGAAATTGCTCTCATTTATTTGCATGGTGCCATTGAAAAAGCGGCCTCTGCCGGAAAGCAAGCTATTTATGCTTTTGCGGAAGGCGATGAATTGCGATTGATGCTTCTCGGGTTGAAACGTTTCACCAAAATCGATCCCTACAATTTGAAAGAAGCGAGACGCAAAGTGGCAAACTATGCAATTGAAAAGGGGGAATATCCGTTTTAAGGCACAAGACGTAAGACATCAGTAGAAAGACAAAGCCCGGAAGAAATTCCGGGCTTTTTTTAACATTCAAAAGGATATAACTGCTGCCTTAAAAATTATAAAATCAATATCTTTGTTTCTATGCCTGTCAAGAAACCTGAGAATGCAGCTTCCCGGTCGAAAGACATTATCGTCAGCTCGCTGATTTCAGTCGCCATTACCATTGTGTTTGGCTACTACTTTCTTTATATCGGCATCCGTGAAAGAAAGCCTACATTCTATGTTGATCCTGTGCGCACCACCATCCTGGACAAGATTCACGCTGCCAATGCGCCGTTGCGGTTGCTCAAGGCCAATGGAGAGATTGTCAAAGCGGATGTTACTTCGGTTTATTTTTATTTTTTTAACCAGGGCAAAGAAACGATCAAACGCGAAAACATTTATTCGCCTTTAAAAATTTCGCTGAGCGATAGTGCTAAAATCCTTGACTTCAAAATATTGAAACTGGCAAGAGCGGTTTCTGGCATTGAACTAAAATACGATTCGTCTACACATTCGCTCCTCGTTGATTTTAAAGCGTTGGAACAAGACGATGGATTGGCAGCACAACTGATCATGGAGGGAAATAAAAATGCCACGTTAATCATGACCGGTGGCATCGATGGCGTAAAGCAATTTGAAACTCACCTGGTCGCGGTTAATCCGCTTTATTTCGTTATGGCGTTTGCCATTTTTCTGGTAGCCGCTTACATCTACCTGGTATTGAGTAAACGCTATCCAAAAAATTCCCTTACGCTGTTATTTTTGTTCTCCGCTATCCCCATCCTCTACTTGCTGTTGGTGTTTTACAAAACCGAGTGGTTCGTTACGCATCAGGTGCCAGATGCTCTTTCGCTACAGCAACCTTACGACTTATTTACCCTGCCTGGCTGGTTCAAGTAGTTGCCCGTTTTTAAAAAAATGAAATTCGTCACTCGTACCTCAACGAATCGACCGGGTTCGTAGTAGCAGCTTTCAGTGTGTGAATGCTCACGGTCAGTAAAGCAATTATAATGACCATTAAACTCGGCAATGCAAAAATCCACCAGGCGATGGCTATGCGATTAGCAAATCCGCGGAGCCAGTTGCTCATCACCCACCACGTGAGCGGTGTGGCCAGTAAAATAGCAACGCCCATCAGCACCACATAATCACGGCTTACCAAGGTGAGGATATTAGAGACCGAAGCGCCTAATACTTTGCGCACACCAATTTCCTTCGTCCGCTGAATGGCTGTGAGCGATGATAATCCAAACAGTCCGAGACACGCAATGAAAATCGCGAGCCCGGAAAACAGCCCGAAGATTTTTCCAAATTGCTGGTCGGCTTTGTATTGCTTATTGTAATGTTCATCGAGGAAAAAATAACTGAATGGGTTTCCGGGGAAAAGCTCCTTCCATTGGGTTTCAAACTTCGCCAGTGACTTTTTCACATTCGATGTATTGAATTTGATCGAATAAAATCCTCCGGGCGATTTATTGTAGCGAAAGATCAGCGGCTCAAAATTTTTCTTCAATGATTCTTGCCGATAGTTCTTCAGAACACCAACAATCCGGAAGGTGTCTCCCCAAAAATTGATTTGATCATTGAGTGCATCCTCCGGTTTTTCGAAGCCCATCAGCTTGGAAGCGGATTCATTCAACAAAACAGTTTTTCGTTCATTGGGATTATCTCCAGAGAAAGCACGACCGGCCGTTACCTCCAATCCATAGGAAGGAATGAAATCGTGGTCCATCATAATGATTCGGTATTGCTTTTGTTCGTCCTCGCGTTGACTTAACCGGCGAATCCCGCCTGCATTCCAGTCAGGAGAACCGCCAGGGATTGAAGTGGACGCACACACGGCCGACACTTCTGAGTATAGCATGAGGCGCTGTTTAAACACTTCATACTTTTGAGAATAAGTTGAGTCAGTAATGTTGGGCGACTGCATCACTATTGTCTGATTAACATTCACACCCAATTTCTGACTACGCATAAAATTGATTTGCGTATAAACCGTGTACGTACCCACAATCAACGTGATCGATGCGATGAACTGAGTAACCACCATTCCTTTGCGGAAGAAAACTCCTTTACCGGAATTCTTGAACCTTCCTTTTAAAACCTCTACGGGTTTAAAAGCCGAGAGTACAAATGCCGGGTACAACCCGGAGAGAAGCGTGCCTCCTGCAATCAATAAAACCGCAAATCCCCAAAACATTTTTTGTTGAAGGAGCGTGTACCCTAATTCACGGTCGGTGAGGTGGCTGAACCAGGGCGCAAGGAAAAGCACTGCTCCGATCGCTACAGCCACCGCTATTGTATTTAATAAGAACGATTCCACCAAAAATTGTTGTATCAATTGACTTCGAAATCCACCCATCACTTTTCGCACTCCAACTTCGCGTGCACGCTCGACTGATTTTGCTGTGGAGAGATTGATGTAATTGATCCACGCAATGACAATAATCAATATAGCAACCACCGATAAAAAATATACCGTATTGCGGCTGCCATTAGCCTTGAACTCGCCAATGAAATCCGAGTCGAGGTGGATATCCCGTATCGGCATCAGGTCAAAAACTCACCTTGTTTTTTAATTACGAATGCAGGCAATTTGCTCTCCAGTTTTTTGACATCTGCATTTTCATTCAACAAAACATAGGTGAGAAAACCATCCCACTGCCATTGATTGAGTTCAGATTCATTTTTCTTTCCAACTAATTTAGCAAAGGTCGCAAACGAAAGAAGGGCATCTATTTTCATGTGCGAATTCTCAGGAAGATCTTCAAATACGCCAGTCACGATGTAATCTATTTTGCCGTTGTTGCGCATCATTTTCCCAAGTGGGTTTTCCTCACCAAAATATTTTCTTGCCAAAGATCGAGACAGAACTATTTTATTTAGTCCTTTCAGGGCAGTTGAATCTTCACCGGAAATCAACGGATAACCAAACACTTTAAAAAAATCCTGGCTTGCAAAATAAACACCATCTTCTTTAAAGAAAATGTCTCCATGCGATAGTAGTGCGTCACTACCATGCATGCGAACATACTGTTTCACTTCAGGAAAGTTAGCCTTCAGATCAGGGCCAATGCCGTTGCTGCCTGCCGCCCACCGGGTAGAAAGTTCACCTTTGTCGTAGCGGTCCAATTGCAACCTGAAAACCCGATCCCTGTTTCCCCAGAATTTGTCATAACTCAGCTCATGAAAGACATACTGCGCGATGAGCATGAACGCCGTCATCCCGATAACGAGACCCAAAATGTTGATCACCGTGAATATGCGGTTTCTTCGAATGTACCGCCAGACAGAGGTGAGATAATTTTTAATCATGGTTTGGGGTTAGATTATAATATACTTCCTTTTTCAGGAAGGTTACGGTTAGCAAGAGGAAGGTGTGAATCTGGAAGAAAGGCCTTATTATTTCTAAATTACTCCTTATCATACGAAAGCTAAAGATCGGAGCATCACTTGGATGTATTGTCGAAATCGGTTAACTAGGAGTTCACTTTAGGCCGCTAAAAAATAAATCAAAATAATGCTCACGAAATTTTTCTTTGTCGCTTTTTCCATCCTGATGGCCGCTGCTGCATCGGCACAGGTGAGCCCGTTGCTTCAAGCGAAGATGGACATTGAGGCAAAAGATATTGAGCCTACATTGATCGAGTGGCGCAGGCATTTCCATCAATATCCCGAACTCTCGAACCGTGAAACAAAAACAGGCGCATTCATTGCCGCTCAATTAAAGTCGTTCGGGGTAGAGGTTCAATACTCGGTTGCCCACACTGGCGTAGTTGGTATTTTGAAAGGAGGTAGACCTGGCCCCGTCATTGCTTTGCGCGCAGACATGGATGCCTTGCCTGTGACGGAGCGAAACAGTTTGGCCTTCGCCTCTATAGAAAAAATAACTTTTAAATCCGCGGAAACGGGCGTGATGCATGCCTGCGGACACGACGCGCACATGGCCATCTTGCTGAGTGTGGCGGAAATCCTGGCGAAGAATAAACGCGAATTGAAAGGCACAGTGAAATTTCTTTTTCAGCCAGCTGAGGAAACACTTCCTGAGGGCGAAGAAGGTGGGGCATCATTAATGGTAAAAGAAGGTGTATTGGAGAACCCAAAAGTAGAGGTGATCTTTGGTTTGCATATCCAATCCCTTTTGCCAAGCGGGCTGTTGGCCTATCGCGCTGAAGGCATTATGGCAGCCGTTGATGTTTTGAAAATAAAAGTCATAGGGCAGGGAACACATGGAGCAACACCTTGGGACGGCATTGATCCCATTATGATTGGCGCACAGATCATGGTTGGCTTGCAAACCATTATCAGCCGACAAACCGATCTCACGAAAGCTCAGGCAGTTATCACCATCGGAAGTATTCATGCGGGAAACAGCTATAATATTATCTCTGAAACAGCCGATATGCTCGGCACTATTCGCAGCTTTGATTTCGCCATGCAAAAAACACTACATGAAAAAATTAAGCTTACGGCTGAAAAAATTGCGGAAAGTGCAGGTGCAAATGCCGAAGTAACGATCATCGATGGTTCTCCCCTCACTTATAACGACCCCAGGCTTACCGCCATGATGACACCCAGTCTTCAGCGCACCGCTGGAATTAATAATACGAGGGTAATCGCCCCAACCACTATGGCCGAAGACTTTTCCTTTTATCAAGAGAAAGTGCCAGGGCTTTTCTTTTTTCTTGGGGCCTACCCTGCAGACATAAAATTAGACAAGCCGCCCACACATCATACCGCTGATTTTATAATAGACGAAAAATCATTCGTGGTCGGAGTAAGGGCGATGTTGAATTTAACAGTGGATTATATGTTTGCCGCGAAAAAGTAAGTAAACGGGCAATTTGTTAATGGATTTAAAATGAATATCAAAGAAAAAATCATCGAGGCCGAAAAGAGGATACGTCCTTATCTCAGAGAGACACCACTGGAATTTTCTTACTCGCTCAGCAAAATGACGGGCTGTGAAGTGCATCTAAAATTGGAAAATATTCAAATCACGGGCTCGTTCAAAGCGAGAGGTGCATTGAATAAAATATTGTCACTTAAGGATTCAACGTCTAAAATTGTTACTGCTTCCACGGGCAATCATGGACTTGGTGTGGCAAATGCATTATCGGTAACCAGAAAGGAAGGAACAATTTATCTTCCCCAAAACGCTTCTTCTGCAAAAGTAGAAGCCATTAAGTTGAGAGGAATTCCGGTGGAATTTTACGGTGACAACTGTGAGGAAACCGAGCAGCACGTTCGCAAACTAGCTGATGCCACGAACCAAATTTATGTCTCTCCTTACAACGATGAAGAGGTGATGGCCGGCCAGGGAAGTATTGGTGTGGAACTTTTACGGCAACTTCCCGACCTGGACGCCGTTTTTATTTCAGTCGGTGGTGGAGGTTTGATCGCCGGAATTGCTTCTTACCTGAAAGCCGTCAACCCGAAAATAAAAGTGGTTGCTTGCTTGCCGGAAAATGCACCCGTGATGTATGAATGTATAAAGGCTGGAAAAATTATTGAGGTAGCTGAAAAGCCAACAATCTCTGATGCGACCGCAGGAGGAATTGAAGCCGGCTCAATCACCTTTGCCCTCTGTCAAGAATGGGTCGATGAATATGTCACTGTTACCGAGGAAGAAATAATTGCCACCATGAAACTGGTGATCAGGCAACACCACCTGATTATCGAAGGCTCGGCCGGCGTGGCGGTTGCTTCTTTATTGAAAGTGAAAAGCCAATGCCTTGGAAAAAAGGTCGTTGTACTTATTTGTGGCGGAAACGTGAGCGAGGCTGTTCTTAAGAGCATAATTTGCAATTAAGCTCACATGATCTCGTTGTATTTGTACACAAGCAGGACGGTTTTATTAAATTATAAATTCCCCAGCAACTCAACAGCGTTTTCCAGTTGCACTGTTTATTGCGGCGGGAGATGTTGATGCGTGGGCATTCATTTCAGAATCGGCATTGGCACAGAGAAAAAGTCCTTATTGAAAGGGTATGAATTTTAAACAATGCCTTTGAAAGAACGATTTGGAGTTTAGATGAAGCATTTGAAAATCGAACGTATTGAGGTTACTAATCTTCTCTTCTCCATAACGGTCTTGTCAGGCAAGTAGGGCCACCACCGCCTTTGTAACTGATTTCTTGGCCTTTGTATTCTTGCGCCGTACAACCTGCCATAACAATTCTCTCTTTGGTCACATTATTTCCCTTTACTATTAAACATTGCCTGGGTGCAATGGCCAGAACATTGCATCCCATGGTTTCAAATTCCGCGTCCGGAACTTCAATCAGTTTGTATCCTCTGGCAAGCAGTTCATTGCGAAAAACAATAGGCATCAAAGGGGAATAGACTACGGCAAGGTCTTTATCAATAGGGCTAAAAATTGACATCAAATGAAAAACATCGGTCGATCCTTTGTAATGTGGCAAATGAATTTCTACCACTTGAATGCCATCAGGACTTAACAGTTTTTTCAACTGGCTGATGCCCTCCTCGTTGGTTCGATAGGTTCTCCCTGCGGCCAAGGTCTTTTGATCTAACCAAGCCACATCTCCACCTTCAACCGTACCCGGAGATTTTATCTCGCCCAAAATTGGGACACCGAGTGCCTTATAGGTTTTTGCAACCGAGGCTGGTTCATTTAATCTTCCGGTTTTGCCCATCATACAAAGTATTATACCCTTGTCCGTGGCAATGCTCGCATCTCGACAATAAATCGAGTCGAGCGTCACGAAATTATCCTTTTCAAAAAACATTAGCTCAGCACCATTGGTTTGCAATAACTTTTGAAACTGACTGTACTCTTGCCGGGCAATTTCAAAATCGGGCTCATTTAAAAAGTTGAGATCCTTCCATTGCTTCGAAAGAGTGGATTGATCGATAAATGCATCTTGCACTTTTTTTATAAATACACTTTGGAGCGAGCCGTACTCAGATTGACAAGTGAGTTTCATATAGAAATTAATTTAAAGATGGTGCATCTTACTCCAACCGTAAAGAGGAACACCTGCCATTAAAAGTATGAACCCCCAATAGACTGCCTCCTGTCCCGATCCTGCCACCGCCCACATCGAATAAATGAAAGCCAAAAATGCGATGCTCATTTTTGTATAATTGCTCCATTTGCGTTGTTTTGATTTTACGGCCAAGATGACATAGGAAACCATTGAGAAAAGATAGGGAACCAGCACCGTCATCGTGGAGAGCAGAATAATAAATTGATACGTATTGGCGAGGTTGTGATTAAAATTCATCAGCATGAGAAATGACACCAACAAGCTCGACGCAATGATGCTGATAAATGGCGAGCCTAATTTATTCTCCAATTTAAAAATGGAGGGAAATAGTTTGTCGGCCGCAGCAGCAGCGGGTATCTGGCCTTGCATTAGAATCCATCCATTGAGTGCCCCAAAGGTTGACATCACCGCACCACCAGCCACCAAATAGCGCGCCCAATCTCCCCACATGCTCGCAGCAGCGTCTGCAAAAGGAGCCTGCGATGTTTTCAAAACCGAAGGTGGAAGCACACCCATAATTACAACCGTGCCTGAAATGTAAAGCACCGTTACCGCTAACGTACCAACTAAGGTAGCTCGGGGAATAGTTATTTCTGGATTTTCAACTCTCCCTGATGGAATGGTGGCGCACTCCAAACCAAGAAAAGCAAACAATGTAAGGGTAGCTGTTGATGAAATGGCGCTAAGGTTGGTTGTTCCGCTAACGTTAAAGGGAAAATAATTCTCCACGTGAATATAAAATACGCCTCCCACCGTAACTAAAACCAGCGGGGCAATTTTGAGAATCGTAGTTATGACTTGAACCGTCCCTGCTTCCCGAATACCGCGTGTATTTATCCAGGTTAGAAACCATATAGCGGAGAGTCCAACGCCAACAGCGAAGGAAGGATTATGGCCTATCTCTGGAACGAAAACTGTAAGATAGCTGGTAAAAGCAACGGCAATAGCTGCATTGGTGCACCATACCGAAATCCAATATCCCCACGCAACCAAAAAGGCCGCAAAATCCCCCAGTCCTTCCCGCGTATAAGCATAAGGGCCACCATTGGCAATGGGTATGAGTTGACTTAACCAACTGTACACCAGTGCAAGACAAATTGCACCCAGACCTGAAAGCAGCCAGCCCAGCAAACTGATGCTTCCATACCAGGAGAGCGTAGCAGGCAACATAAACATCGCAGAGGCAACCATGTTTCCCATCACCAGCGAAGTGGTCGTCCAGATGCCAATGTGTTTTGCGTTTTGTCCGCTCATTTTAGTCAAGCAACTAAATTGGAGTGGTAAATCCAAATATGAATTTTTCTTGAAATTTATTTTAAAAAGAAAGGCCAATCGCTTTATTTGCAAATAAGTTTAACAATATTGTTAAAGAAAATGGTAAAAGAAAAGCGAGATAATAAGACGGAAAAGGCTATTTTGGAGGCAGCCTTTAAAGTTTTTACTGAAAAAGGGTTTGCGGCTTCCCGTATGGATGACATCGCCAGAGAAGCAAAAATCAACCGCGCTTTGTTGCATTACTATTTTCGAAGCAAGGACAAAATGTTTGACTTGATCTTTGCGCAACGCATTACTGAATTCCTTTCTGGCATAGCCCAACAAATGTTTTCGGAAAAAGACCTGAAGGAAAAAATTTCAGGAATCGTAGAACATGAGATCAATATGCTAAGTACTCTCCCCCATCTCCCCATTTTCATTTTTCAAGAGCTCGCGCAAAATCCGGAGCGTATCATTGTGCATGCCAAGAATGCGGGGGCTCACCCTGGTGCGCTACTGAAGAAATTCTCAGCACAAGTTAAAACGGAGGTAAAAAAAGGAACGATTAGAAATGTAGAGCCTAGCCAGCTGCTGATGAGCATCATGGCCATGGCCATCTATCCCTTTATTGCCCGACCGATTATCAAGGTCATGTTGCAATTAGATGATGTACAATTCAATAGGCTGATGAAGAAACGAAAAGAAGACGTAACCGAATTTATTTTCAATTCATTAAGACCGTAAGCATGAGCAAACCAAGTCGGAATTTTACTCTGTCGTTGCTAACGGTCTTTTCACTAAATGGCTTTTCACAAACTAACCTGCTTACTCTTGAGCAATGCTATGCCCTGGCGAGGAAGAATTATCCTTTGATCAAACAACGAGAGTTAATTGTACAAAGTAGGGAGTTTAGTATTGCCAATATTCGGTCAGGTTATTTACCGCAAGCTACCATCAACGGCCAGGCGTCCTACCAATCCGCTGTAACACAGGTGCCCATTTCCATTCCTGGAATTGACATCAAGCCTCTTTCGAAAGATCAGTACAAGATTTACGCAGATGTAAACCAGAATTTGTTCGATGGCAACGCGATAAAAAATCAAAGTCACGTTCAGGAAACCTCCGCGTTGGTGGAAGATCAAAAACTGGAAGTAGAGCTTTACACGGTCAATGAACGCATCAACCAGATTTTCTTTGGAGTGCTGATGATGGATGAACAGACCCGGCAAATTAATTTGGTGAAAGAGGACATCGAGTCCAGCATAAAAAAGGTGGAGGCGTCTATTGTCAATGGCACTTCCGTCAGAACCAACGTGGATATTTTGCAAGCGGAGCTTCTTAAAACAGAACAGCGAAGTATTGAAACTCTTTCCAATCGCAAAGCATTCATGGAAATGCTCAGTTTGTTCATTCACTGGCAGCTCAATGATCATACCGTATTCGAGAGACCCAGGGAAATTGAGTTAACGGATGAGTTTCTTATCCACCGCCCCGAGCTTTCGTTATATAATTTTCAGTCAGAGCTACTCGGCACTCAGCATCAATTAAGCAACACAAAAGTGCTTCCCAAGGTAAGTTTGTTTGCGCAGGTAGGTTATGGCCGGCCGGCCCTCAATGTCTTGCTAAACGAGTTTTCATCCTATTATATCGGAGGCTTGCGGGTGAACTGGAACATTGGTGGCTATTACAATTTAAACCGCGACAAGCAACTCCTTGATCTCAACGTTCAAACACTAAATTCACAAAAAGAAACTTTTTTGCTCAACACAAAAGTAACGCTGAAACAACAATCCAACGAAATCACCAAACTGCAGGAATTAATTCTGGTGGATCGCAAAATCATCAAGTTGCGAAATAGAATAAAGTCCACAGCGAAAGCTCAATTGGATAACGGTGTGATCACGGCCAATGATTATTTGAGAGAGTTGAATGCTGAAGACCAGGCCACCGAAAATCTGATCTTTCATGAAATACAGTTGCTCATGAATCAGTATGGATTTAAAACAACGGCAGGAAACTAACGACACAGAACTAAAAAGCCTTATGAATAGCCTTGTAAAACTTCTTTTCATTCTTGCACTCGTAAGTGCTTGCGCTTCCAATTCATCCGATTCTGACGCAACGGGAAACTTCGAGACAGATGAAGTAATTGTTTCCGCTGAAGCAAGCGGAAAAGTCTTGCAACTAGATTTACAAGAGGGTCAATCATTACTAACCAATCAGGTTGTTGGTTATGTTGATACCATTCAATTGTATTTGCGAAAGGAACAAATGCAATATTCCATTCAGGCACTTCTGGCCAAACGTGCGAACACGACGATTCAACTTTCCGCGCTGCAAGAACAATGGGCAACGGCGAACAAGGAAAAGATCCGGATTGAAAATTTATTAAAAGCAGATGCCGCCACCCCAAAGCAACTGGACGATGCCAACGCTCAAGTGCTGGTCTTCCAAAAACAAATTGAGGCGCTCAACTCCACCCTTACTACCAACAACTATTCATTAAGCATAGAAACACTTCCATTGAAAGCACAGCTCGAACAAATTCAAGATCAGATCAAAAAATCGATTGTTGTAAATCCGATACAAGGGATCGTTCTGACACAATATACCTTGAAAGATGAGGTGGTTAATCCTGGCAAGGCATTGTACAAAATTGCAGATTTATCTACGCTCACGTTGCGTGCTTACCTTTCGGGAAATCAGTTGCCGGAAATAAAAATTGGTCAAGCCGTGAAGGTGAAGGTGGATAGTTCGGATGGAAAATACAAAAGTTACGGTGGAACAATTACCTGGGTCTCCGATAAAGCTGAATTTACTCCTAAAACAATTCAGACAAAAGACGAGCGCGCCAACTTAGTTTATGCCATCAAAATAAAAGTGAAGAACGATGGCTATTTAAAGCTGGGAATGTATGGGGAGGTGAAATTCATAAAATAATGGATAGCTGTTAAGGACAGCTATCCACAACACTTAACAGTCTACCGATGTTGGCAGTCAAGGTTAAAAATGTAAAAAAAACATTTAAGGCACAGAAGTCGGATGTGACTGCTCTTGAGCATATTTCCTTTGATATAGGTCAGGGGGAGCTGTTTGGCATGATCGGGCCAGATGGCGCAGGCAAGACAACCTTGTTCCGAATTCTGACAACCTTGATGCTTGCCAATGAAGGCACGGCCGAAGTGGATGGCCTTGATGTAGTCAGGGATTTTAAAACTATTCGCAAACATGTTGGCTACATGCCCGGACGTTTTTCGCTTTATCAGGATCTTACCGTCGAAGAAAATCTCTCTTTTTTTGCGACGCTTTTTAACACCAGTATTTCCGTCAATTATGATTTAGTGAAAGATATTTATACCCATATCGAACCCTTCAAACAACGAAGGGCAGGGGCGCTTTCGGGCGGCATGAAACAAAAGCTTGCGTTATGTTGTGCACTTATTCACCGGCCTACAGTTCTGTTTTTAGATGAACCAACGACTGGCGTGGATGCTGTCTCGCGTCAGGAATTTTGGGAACTCCTGAAAAATCTTCAAAAACAAAATATTACCATCGTAGTTTCAACGCCTTATATGGATGAAGCCGGCTTATGTAACCGGGTTATGCTTCTTCAAGAAGGGAGGGTTCTTGACATTGATTCTCCGCAAGGGATTACCAGGAAATTCAGGAAGCCACTTTGGGCAGTGCACTCCAAGGAAATGTTCCGTCTCATGCAAGATTTAAAAAAAATGGATGAAGTGGATTCGTGTTTCCCGTTTGGCCAGGAGCATCACGTCACTATTAAAAATGCGGGCGACATGCAATTATTGGAACAAAAACTCGTAACGCTAGGTCATAGAGAATTAAAAATAAAACAGATCGAAGCAACCATCGAGGATTCGTTTATGGAGCTGATGAAATAGCAAAATGAATGTTATAGAAGTAAAAAAGCTTTCTAAACACTTTGGCAAGTTTAAAGCGGTCGATGAAATTTCCTTTGATGTAAGTCGGGGAGAGATTTTTGGTTTCCTGGGTGCCAACGGCGCAGGAAAAACTACGGCCATGAGAATGCTCTGCGGATTGTCCCTTCCTACGCTTGGTGAAGCAAGAGTGGCGGGGTTTGATCTCTTTAAAAACGTGAATGAAATCAAACGAAATATCGGCTATATGAGTCAAAAGTTTTCATTGTATGATGATCTCAGTATCCGGGAAAACATTCGTTTTTACGGCGGCATTTATGGATTAAACGACGAACAAATAAAAACCAAAACCGCTTCCATGCTTGATTATTTAACGCTGGAAAAAGAGGCGAACAAAATGGTGAAGTCGCTGCCACTTGGCTGGAAACAAAAGCTTTCGTTCTCGGTGGCCATGTTGCACGAACCGCAAATTGTTTTTTTGGATGAGCCCACGGGCGGTGTTGACCCGATTACAAGACGTGAATTCTGGACAATGATCTATGAAGCATCCGACAGAGGCACTACGGTGTTTGTCACTACACACTATATGGACGAAGCCGAATATTGTACGCGCGTTTCCATCATGGTGGATGGCAAAATCGATGCATTGGGCACACCACAAGAATTAAAGGAGCGCTTCTCATCTCCCAACATGAGTGATGTGTTTTTAAAATTGGCACGTAAGGCAAAACGGGGAGACAACTAATGAATTTAATCAGGCAAATTATATCCTTTATTCTTCCGGTCACGGTGTTGATTATTATTCCGCTTACTATTGAAAGTAATCGGATAATACGCTTTGGGTGGAACCTTATTTTAGGAGCCATCCTGATGTTGGCGGGGTTAACCACGATGGGATTGACCATATCCTCGTTCATTCGAATAGGAAAGGGTACGCTGGCGCCATGGTCTCCAACAAAGAAAATAGTGATAGTTGGCCTTTACCGATATGTTAGAAACCCAATGATATTAGGCGTTCTTATTGTTTTGGTAGGTGAAACGACATGCATCTGGTCTATTGCATTGCTCACGTGGACTCTTATTTTCTTTATCACCAACACCATTTATTTTATCACTTACGAAGAGCCCGGATTAGAAGAAAGATTCGGCTGTGAATATCTTAACTACAAGAAACATGTACCTCGCTGGGTGCCTCGCTTTACTCCGTTTAAATCCAGCACGGAAGAAAAATGAAACAATTTCTATTTTTTGTGCGCAAAGAATTTTTGCACCTCTGGCGCGATAAGCGAACGCTTTTCATTCTTTTCGGAATGCCCATCGTACAGATTTTTATTTTCGGATTTGCCTTAACTAATGAAGTGAAGGATTCAAGAATTGCAATCCTTGACGAGGCAAAAGATGAAGCTTCCGAAGCAATTATTCATCAGCTGGAAGCCAGTCTCTATTTTGACATCGAAAAAAATATATCTCAACAAACCCTTGTCAAGGCTTTTCGTGAAGGAAAAATAAAACTGGCTGTTGTGTTCCCTCAAAAATTCAGCGAGCAACTTCAGCACGTCAATGCCGCCGCCATCCAATTGATTGCCGATGCGTCTGACCCGAATGTCGCAACGACCTTGATTAACTATACGAGCGCCATTATTCTTGATTACCAAAACCAAATAAAAGGTTTTCAAAAATTTCCCTATGCGATCAAAACAGAAATGCGGATGCTTTACAATCCCGAAATGAAAGGTTCGTATAATTTTGTTCCCGGTGTTATGGCGATGGTGCTAATGCTGGTCTGTGCCATGATGACCTCGATTTCTATTGTGAAAGAAAAAGAAATGGGAACCATGGAAATCATTTTGGTGTCCCCCATTGTCCCCTTGCGTGTAATGATTGCCAAAATGGTTCCTTATTTTATTCTTTCGTTCGTCAACATTGCCAGCATTTTATTGCTGAGCGTCTTTGTGCTCGATGTTCCGATCAACGGAAGCCTGGTGTTGCTGGTAGCGGAGTGCCTGCTCTTTACAATGACTGTACTTGCGCTCGGTCTGCTTATTTCAACCATGGCCAGTTCGCAACAAGTCGCTATGCTCATCTCATTGATGGGGCTGTTTCTTCCCACGATCATGTTCAGTGGGTTTATGTTTCCTGTAGAAAATATGCCACTGCCCATGCAAGTGATTTCGAATCTAGTGCCAGCCAAATGGTTTTATTACATCGTGAAAAACGTGATGATCAAAGGACTTGGGTTTCAGGCTGTATGGAAAGAGACGTTGATCCTTGCCGGAATGATGTTACTTCTTATGACCGTAAGCATTATGAAATTTAAAACAAGATTGGAATGAGGGTGCTGCGCATTTTATTGGAAAAAGAATTTCGGCAAATCTTCAGAGACCCGGCCATCTTGCGTATCATTTTCATGATGCCGACGGTTCAGCTTTTGCTGATGCCCTTAGCAGCAGACTATGAAGTGAAGAATGTGAAAATTTGCGTGGTCGATTATGACCATTCGCCCTATTCCCACAAACTGATCAACAAAATTACTGCATCAGGCTATTTCACGCTTGTCGATTATTCCGACTCCTATGAAAAGGCATTGCGCTATGTGGAGCGTGATGAAGCTGACTTGGTGCTTCAAGTTCCGCGTTCATTTGAAAAGGATTTGGTACGAGAAGATGAAGCTAAATTATATATCGCGCTCAACGCCATCAATGGAGTAAAAGCTAATTTAGGAGGCGCCTATTTGAGCAGCATCATTGGCGACTTCAACAATGAAGTAAGGCTTGAATGGATGCAATTGCCAAGGTTTAATCCTCAACCGCTCATTTCTATTTTATCAATCAATTGGTTCAACCCCCTGATGAACTACCAATGGTTTATGGTACCCGGAATCCTGGTCATTTTGGTAACGATGGTAGGAGCGTTTTTGTCCGCCTTGAACATTGTTAAGGAAAAAGAAATCGGCACGATCGAGCAAATCAATGTTACACCGATTAAAAAATACCAATTTATTTTGGGCAAACTCATTCCTTTTTGGGTTTTGGGTTTAATCATCCTTACCATCGGTTTACTAATCTCTCGATTTGTATATGCAATTATTCCAGTTGGGAGTATTTCGACGGTTTACATTTTTGCAGCAGTCTATTTGTTGGCGGTGCTTGGATTAGGTTTATTGGTGTCAACTTTTGCTAACACTCAACAGCAAGCAATGCTATTATCTTTTTTTATGATGATGATCTTTATTATGCTGGGCGGACTATACACTTCCATCGATAGCATGCCCAATTGGGTGAAGACGTTCACCAAAATAAACCCCGTTGCTTATTTTATTGAGGTAACGCGCATGGTAATTTTAAAAGGAAGTACGCTGGCTGATATTCGTACCCATTTAATCATCGTCTTCGGATTTGCTGTTGTTCTCAACAGCCTTGCCATATGGAACTATAAAAAGAGGAGTTAAAGATGTGATCTATTACCCGGAAAATCTACTTTTACGATATCATGCGGTCAATTGTCTTTTTTTCTTGTTTATTGCTTTGTTCTTGTGGCGGATCGCTTTCCAGCGAACAGCGGAAAAAGATCCGCGAAAACATGGAATCGAAATCGCTAAAAAAAATCTCTGACGCTGAATTGACAGAAGCAGCGCTTACCTATAGCCGCTCACTAACGAAAATCATCGAAAAGAGGGATAAAAGCCTTACTAACCGAAGACTCCTCGATTCTCTCGAAAAGTCTTATGGAGTACAAATCCTTTCCATGCAGCCATCTGACTCTCTGCTCAGGGGAGTAGAGCGAAAAATAATTGAAGCTTATACCTCGGGATCGGATTTGGCCGGAATCGGCGACAACCTTCAAAAGATGGGGCAAGACAGCTTACTTTACACAAAGCCGTTAATGATTGAGCACCCTGATGGTTCGCTTGAATTCCAAAAGGCACTTGCCCTTCGGATTCCGAAAAAGATGATTATCCTTTCTATCAAGGAATGACATAATCGAATAAATTGGTTTGTCAGAGTACTTTGTTAAAGCGTTAAATAAACCGCATTTTTCGGTTTCATTTCCATGAAATTTGGTATTCAACAGCGGTTAGTTTTGCTAATAAATAATATTTGTAGCTTTGGCTCTTATTTGCGTCTTTCATTGCCGATTTTAGACCTATATTGAATCCTCGCTAATACATGGAAATACTCCTCTTTTCCTTATTCAGGAATAACAGTCAGACTGAGACCATTCTATTTGGTGTATTCGCAGCGGTAATTTTAGCCTTCCTAATTATAGATCTGGGTTTCTTTAACAATAAAGCCCGAAAAATTTCTACAACATCGGCCCTTTACCAATCAATTTTTTGGGTGTTCATCAGTTCAATTTTTGGTTATTTGGTTTATTATTTTGATGAGGGTGGGTTCACGGCGTCCATTGAGTTTTTTTCTACCTACCTCACCGAATATGCCCTTTCGGTAGATAACATTTTTGTTATTCTCCTTATCCTCAAATTTTTTACTGTCAAGGAGGAGTATTATCATAAAATTCTTTTTTGGGGAATTTTAGGGGCCGTTATTTTCCGAGGGGTTTTCATTTTTGCAATCGCTAGTTTCATCGGCCAGTTTCACTGGATATTATATGCTTTCGGCGTGTTCCTGATTTATTCCGGTATTAAAATCTATTTTGAGGACAGTGATGAAAAAATCGATCCTGAAAAAAATCCGATTTTAAAATTATGTCGAAAGTACCTGCCCATCACCAAAGATGAAATGGGTGGAAAATTTATGGTTTCCCAAGGTGGTAAGTGGATGTTCACTCCGTTATTTCTCATCGTTGTTCTTGTGGAGACCACCGACTTGGTTTTTGCCGTTGACTCTATTCCTGCCGCCTTTGCCATCACGCAAAACGAGTTCTTGATTTATACTTCCAATATATTTGCAGTGATGGGGTTGCGGGCTATGTTCTTCCTGTTGGCGGGCGTTATTGACAAGTTTTACCTTCTTCAAAAAGGTCTTTCAATCATTCTCTTTTTCATTGGAGCCAAAATGTTGCTCGAGATTATTCCTTACGAAATTTCCCCTACCATCTCCTTTACTGTTATTATTGTAACCCTTACGTTATCAATTGTTTTCTCTGTAATAGTTCCCCGTAGCCAAGAGGAAGAGGCGCCGGGTGAATGATCAATGGGCGCTAACCTCTGCAAAGAAATTATTGGGCAATATTTTCAAAAGCATTGGCAACGTAAGAAACCGCTGGGGAAGGGAAATGATAACAAATGTAGGGACGGTTTTTAACACGGCAATCAACAATTTTTGCATCCTGGATTTTTCGTCCTCTGTCAATTCGTTTGCCTTTGATCTCTTTAGTAACCGCATCAGTTCTCCACTATCCTGAACCTCCTTCAATAAACGATTTTTGTTGTTGTCTGTAATTCGCGAGAGACGTTTGATAAACTGCGCGCTTACCTGTTGAAAATCTTGTTTGTTCTGTAAATAATCCAGGTCATTCCAATGCTCAAGAACAAATCCTTCAATGGCCATCATGCTGTTTTCCAGATCATCGTCATTGAAGCTCATGTACGTGCATAATTTTCTCAGAAACTCTAATTCGGTGTCCTCCACTTTTTTATCTGACCAAATCGTAAGAATCGCAATTTCCAAAAAATACTTCTTCAAAATCCACGAGTTATTTGTTGGCAGGTTTAACTCTTCCATTTCAATACCTTCTTCAAAAATCTTGGCCGCTTCTCTTTTTCGATCAGTCGTTAAGCCTGCACTTTGAAGGAAGTATTCTAACAATTTTTGTTCCTCCGGCTCAATGGTTGTGTTGGCATGGGCTGCCATCGCCATAATTTTCACCACAGAAAACCTTAGCTCTTCACGTTCGTACTTAAAAAAATCAGCAACAATACGGTCCGCATTGGTGTGAATCCATTGCCCAAAAATAAAAATGTCGAGGAAGAGCAAACTGTTGTGGAAGAATTGCACCCAAAAATTTGTTCCTTGCTCCGCGGAATATTCTATCCTTTTATCAAGGATTTTCTCTGCTAATTCTAAAGGGCTTTTTTTCCTTCCAAACAACGTTTTTGTCGGGGTTGCCAACTCTGGGAAAACGTGATTATAAAAATTGCCAATGCTCTCTAAGGTTTTCATAATCACCGCCGAGAGTTCATCCGCATTTTTGATCGGCCTTTCATGAAATAAAAGTGAACTACTAATGAGACATTCTGCCAATAAAATTTTCATACGATCCTTGGCCGTCCATTGCTCTGTAGCATTGAGATCTAAGGTATCGATGGATTGGCCATACATAAGACCAGTAGGCTGGATCACACGATAAAGAGATTGCTCTGGGTGAGCTGCATTTTTGACCTCCAGATTCAAATCTCTCATCAGCTCCTTACGGAATTCCAGATACTGCTTTAACCATCCTTTTTCTGTCGGTTTCATAATTCCAAAACGGCCTAGAAGTTACAATTTTTTATTAAGAATGAAAGAGATCTGAAACTAGGAGCTTGCTTTGCGCCAACCTTTGCCCTCGATCTCCTTAAATGATTGTTCCACTTTTTTTTGCAACATCAATTTGAAGTGAGTCAATTTTTTTGAAACGACTTTATCATTTGTTCCAATAATTTGCGCGGCCAAAATCCCCGCATTCTTAGCACCATTAAGTGCTACAGTTGCTACCGGCACACCGGATGGCATTTGCAAAATAGACAGCACCGAATCCCATCCGTCAATGGAGTTGGAAGATTTGATCGGTACACCGATTACAGGCAAAGAAGTGAAAGAGGCAACCATGCCGGGCAAATGGGCAGCACCTCCTGCGCCTGCAATGATTACTCTTAACCCTCTACTTTGTGCAGAAGCCGCGTAATCCATCATCCGCTTCGGTGTACGATGCGCCGAAACGATCGTCAATTCAAAAGGGATCTTTAATTCTTCCAAGAATTCAGCAGCCTCTTTCATCACTTTCAAATCGGATGAGCTACCCATAATAATACCTATGATTGGTTTGCTCATGCCGTAATTTTCAATGTTGATTTTACAAAATTGGCTTTCTTTTTTAGACTTTCCATATTTTCATCAACTATAGTTACGTGTCCCATCTTACGAAAAGGTTTGGTGAATTTCTTTCCGTACAAATGGACATACACACCGGGCAACTTCAGAGCTTCTTCCAATCCATTATATTTTGCTTGCCCGGAAAATCCTTCTTCACCTAGTAAATTAACCATGGCACTTGCCTGAACGATGGAGGTATCACCCAAAGGCAAATTTAAAATAGCACGAAGGTGTTGGTGATACTGTGATGTTAGGTTGGCCTCCAGCGTGTGATGACCGCTGTTGTGAGGGCGTGGAGCCATCTCATTGACTAAAATTTTTTGATCTTTTGTAACAAACATTTCTACGGCGAGCAGTCCTACCATCTTTAGCTCTTTAATTATCTTTCTTGCAATCTGGTCAGCCTCTTTTGCAACCGTCTCACTAATAGCAGCCGGAGAGAAAAGATATTCAACCAAATTAGCTTCTGGGTGAAAAACCATTTCTACGGCGGGGAATGTTTGTGTTTCGCCAGCTTCATTTCGGGCTACAATCACGGAAATTTCTTTCTCGAAATTGACTAGTTTTTCCAAAATCCCGGGTGCATCAAATGCCCGGTCCAAATCCTTTTCACTTCTCAGGAGTTGAACGCCTCGGCCATCATAGCCCTCCCGACCGAGTTTATTAACTGCCGGTAAAAATGCTTTTTGCGCCACCACCTCTCTCTTATTTTCAACCAATAAAAACTCCGCCGTTAGAATGTTGTTGTCTTTATAAAAGTTCTTTTGAAGTCTTTTATCTTGCACCATTTCTATAACATGGGGTTGAGGAAAAACCTTTTTTCCCTGGCGCACCAATTCCTTAAGTGCGTTCACATTTACATTTTCAAGTTCAATCGTGATCAAATCACTCGACTGACCAAACTCCAGTACCGTGTTGTAATCGGTAAGGATTCCAGTTTTGAATTCACAAATGGAGTGGCAAGGTGCGTTGGGGTCTGGATCAAGAACAGAAAAATTAATATTCCAATCCATTCCTGATTGAATGAGCATTCTTCCAAGCTGACCGCCACCCAGAATTCCCAATTTAAAATCCTGGTAAAATTTCTGACCCATTTAAGAAATCTAGTTAATAGCTAGTGATCTTAGCTGCAGCTTCGACGACATCATCAAACTCAATCTCAGCCATCTTTACCGAATATAGCAGAAGCCTGACCTCCTTGATGTGGACACTCCCATCCACCTCGCTTATTTTATAGAGATGAACAAAGGCCCTTAGTTTTTTTTCGTCTCCGCATTCATTGATAAGCGTGATACCCTTCTGGTAAATCTCCTTTGGTTTTAAACGAACGACATCCAGCAAGAATTCATTAAAAACCGAATCGGGTACTCCTTCCTTACTCTTAATTTTCATTAATGCTTTTTTCTCATTTTCATTGACAATGCCATCCGCGTTAATCAGCAAATGAACTAAGTAAAGCAGACCGAGTTGGTAATTTTTGTCGGAGTTCATGAGCGCAAAATTTTCTAAAGATAAATGAATTGCACTAAATGGAAAACGTTTAGAATACCCGGACGGAATTATTTCAATAATTGATAAATTGAAAGGGCTCCTAAGTAGGCCAGGGTAGTCATATATCCTAACTGAAGGAGAGGCCATTTCCAACCTTTTGTCTCTCGCTTCACCACGGCCAGGGTGCTCATGCACTGCATAGCAAAAGTGTAAAATACAAGTAACGACAGCCCTGACGCCAATGTATATCGAGGCAGTCCCGTTTCAGGATCTACCTCCGACTTTAATCGTTGTTTAATGGTCGGTGTATCATCTGTACTCCCGATGCTGTAAATCGTGGCGATGGTTCCCACAAACACTTCTCTTGCAGCAAATGAGGTGACTAAAGCGATACCTATTTTCCAATCATAGCCTAGTGGCTTGATGAGTGGTTCCAATGTTTTGCCAAGCTGGCCGGCATAAGAATGTTCGAGCTTGTAAGCAGCAATTTTATCGGCCATTTCCTGCTCTGTTAAATTTTGGGTTATCGTATTTGATCGCACGGTTTCCTTTGCAGCATTCATGATATCGATAGGGCCATAGCTTGCCAGCACATATAAAATGATAGAGATGGCCAAGATTGTTTTTCCCGCTTCAAACACAAACGCTTTTGTTTTTTCAATAATCTGAAACCCCACATTGCTCCATTTCGGCATTCGGTAGGTAGGAAGTTCCATAATCATATAACTTCGTTCCTTGACTTTGATTAAAAACTTCATCCCCAAAGCAGAAAAAATTGCGGCTAGAAAACCTAGCAAATAAAATCCCATTAAAACCAACCCCTGGTAATTGAAAAAGCCAAGTAATTTATCATCGGGAATGATTAGTGCAACAAGGATAGTGAAAACAGGAAGACGCGCTGAGCAACTCATCAACGGTGTAACAAAAATGGTAATGAGTCTGTCTTTCCAATTCTCGATTGTACGGGTTGCCATGATGGCGGGAATTGCACAAGCCCAACCCGACATGAGAGGCACCACGCTCTTTCCATTCAATCCAAACTTGCGCATAATCTTATCCATTAAAAAAACGACGCGCGACATGTAACCCGTTTCCTCAAGGATGGAAATGAAGGCAAACAATATGGCAATTTGGGGAATGAAAATTACAATGCCTCCGATGCCTGGCACGATGCCATGAGAGACAAGTTCGAAAAACGGGCCTTGGGGAAAAATGTCGTCCAGTTTATGGCTTAGTTGCGCGATCGTGGTATCAATAAAGTCCATCGGTATTTGCGCCCAGGCAAAAATGGATTGAAAAATCAGGAAGAGAATCAAAAAAAAGATAACATAACCCCAAATTTTATGGGTGAGCACTTTGTCAATGTCGTAAGAAATCTTTTTCCATCCTTCATTGGAGGAGCGGAGGATCACCTTATTCAATAAATCCTGAATGAATTCATACCGCATAATAGTTTCTGCTCCTTGATATTTGTGAGCAAAAAAATTGTTTTGCTTTGCAAAATCCCTGATAAATTCGCGATCTGCTTTTGGCAGAAATAGTAAGTTTTCAGCTTGTTGCAAAAATTGGTAAGCTTCGTAGTCGGAGGTTAAGCCGTATTTATTCCTGATTTTATCAATAAGGGGTTTACTTTCATCATCGGATTTATAAATTGTTTTGCTGCTAGCGCGAATAGGAACTGACAAAATACTTTTTAACTTTTCTATTCCGGTCCCATTTCTTGCATTGAGCATTACCACAGGAACATCAAGTTGCTTCTCTAAATTATTGATGTCGATACTTTGGCCCGACTTGGCAGCAAGATCAACCATGTTTAAGGCGAGCACTGTAGGCAATTGCAAATCCATCAGTTGCGTGAGGAGCAATAGACAATTTTTGAGATTCGTAGCGTCTGCGACGAGTACTACTTTATCTGGATAAAAGGCGCCTTTCTGGTCGGTGAACACTTCAGCAACAACCTTCTCATCGAGAGTTCGCGGATACAGACTGTATGTACCTGGCAAATCAATTATTTCCGCTGCGGTTGCCTCATCGAGTTGGCAGAACCCCGTTCGCTTATCTACGGTAACACCCGGAAAATTCCCAATCTTCTGATTAAGCCCGGTCAATTGGTTAAATAGAGAAGACTTGCCAGAATTGGGCTTACCCGCCAATGCAATTTTTAACTTAGCGGCCGCCATTAATCGATTAATTTAAGATTGAAATTGTTGAAGCTTCATCCAACCGCAATGAAAGGTCGTATCCTGACACACTCACGCAAACCGGATCTCCAAAAGGCGCGGTAAAATTGAAGCGAACCGCCGTCCCTGGTAAAAATCCCATTTCTAAAAGTTTAACCGAAATATCGTCATCCGTAAATCCTGAAATCACGGCTGTCTCACCAGGGACCATTTCGGCAACGGATTTTGATTTTGCTTGCACCGTTATTTAGATTAATTTTAAACAACGCAAGATATGTGCCATTAACTTGCAAAACAAAGGTTTTATTTAAACTCACTTTTGATTTTTGTTATGAGCAGCTCCAAACCCGTTTCAAAAACTAAAAGTGTCAAACCAAAAAGAGAGGCTGAAAAAAGTGGCATTGACAAAGACTCGGCAAGTGCTAAGCCCGACAGTCCTTTTGATTTTGGCGGCCTCCCCACGCGAAACCTTAAAAAAAACTTAGGCTGTGGTTGACTTCCTTTTCAACCTGTAAGGGTATTACTAAAACTGTTATTCGTCGGAAGAGGAATATCTTTTAATAAAATATTTTCTACTTTTACTTAATTAACAAAACCTAACTACATGAAAACTAAAGTTTTTATCATTTGCCTGGCTTTCATTTTTTCCGGCATACAGGTTTTCGCTCAACTCACAAAGGCTGAGAAAAAAGAATGGAAAAAGAAAGCGAAAGAATACGCCAAGAACCCTGCTAATCTGAAGTCGCTTGTCGAAGCGAAGCAAGCCACAGAAACCGATAATTCTACGCTCAAAGGTCAAGTTGGCACGCTCAATAGTCAAATAAGCGATAAGAATGCAAAGATTGCAGACCTTGAAGACCAATTGTCAAAAATGCGTGGTGACCTCACTTCTACGAAGGCAGAATTGGCCCAATTGAAATCAACTCCTCCACCCCCAAGCCCAATGGATTTTTCGAAAGGAGTAGTTTTCAAAGTTCAAATTGGGGCATTCAAAAACAAAGACCTGGCGAAATATTTTGATAATAATCCCAACTTTGGTGGCGAAGCAACTGACAAGGGCGAACAGAAATTTACAATCGGGATTTTCCGCGATTACTGGGAAGCCGACAAGTTTAAGAAATACATGCGTGAAATGGGCGTTAAAGACGCATGGATCGTGCCATTCAAAGATGGCGTCCGCGTTGAAATTAAAGATGTACTCGAAGGTGTAGTTGCAGAGAAGGCAGACAAGGCCACCGATAAGAAATAAAGCTTCCTTTAGCCAAAGAGGCTGTCTCTACTTTTGAGGCAGCCTTTTTTTTGCTCAAAACCCATCAGATTGTGCTTACTTTTGCAAAATGTGCCGGTCTCTTGTCTTGAGTTTAGTTTTACTTGGTATCTTCTCAACAGGCTGGAGTCAAATACGGCATACTAAATTAGTTCTTGAACCAAAAGAGCACTATTCAATTTTGGGTTCGGATATCCTTGTGTTAGATACACTGATCATGCGTGACTCTGCTTCCATACTTCTTAACTCCGCCAAGAAAGACAACTTCATTCATGTTAAAGTAATGGTGGTCGGCAAGGGATGTGTGATCATTGGCCGAGGAAAAAATGGAATAAGTGGCCAATCAGGAGTCGCTGGGCTGACACAGTCTTCGCCATGCCGAGATGGTATTCCCGGGAAGGAAGGACATCCCGGTGAACCTGGAAGAGATGCAATCAACTTATCCCTATATCTACTTAATTTGAGAATTAATGGGAGCCTTGAAATTAATCTTAATGGAGGCGACGGGGGCGATGGGGGTTTAGGCGGCCGTGGGGGCGATGGGGGATCAGGTACCAGAGTTTGCGCTGCCGGGAATGGCGGCCGTGGGGGCGATGGTTCAGCAGGAGGCGATGGTGGAAGTGGTGGCACAGTTTCCATTAGTTGTAAACAATGCCCCGACCTTCATTTGCTCATGAACGACAGATTGGTCATAAAAAATTACGGAGGTTTCGGAGGAATAGGGGGCAATGGTGGGTTTGGTGGTCAAGCTGGACTTGGCCCCGTCAAGGATGGAAATGATGGTCAACGTGGAAAGGATGGCTCAAGAGCTGCACAGGGAAAAACAGGCTCCGTCAATTTAAGCAGAGATTAATCGTGGAAAAGCGCTGGATATATAGTCCCATTCCACTCACTGAAACAATAGATGATTTAAGGAAAGCGCTAAACATCAATCGCTACCTCGCCACTATTCTAGTGCAACGAGGCATTGCTGATTTTGAAACCGCTAAAAAATTCTTTCGGCCCTCGCTTGATCATCTTTACGATCCATTTCTTATGAAAGACATGGAGAAAGCCGTTGCCCGTCTACAAAAAGCTATTAGCGCCAATGAAAAAATCTTGGTGTATGGCGATTACGATGTAGATGGAACCACTTCTGTTGCTTTGGTTTACAGCTACCTAAGGAGTTTTTATTCACGTTGCGATTTTTACATTCCCGATCGTTATTCGGAAGGATATGGTGTATCTGAGGCCGGCATTAAATGGGCTGAAGACAATGGATTCACATTAATCGTCTCTTTGGATCTGGGTATCAAAGCCGCCGATATGGTAACACTCGCTAATATCAAAGGAATAGACTTCATCATCTGCGATCACCATCTTCCAGGAATTGAAATTCCCAACGCCGTTGCTGTATTGGATCCTAAACGCAGTGACTGCAACTATCCTTTTGATGAACTAAGTGGCTGTGGATTGGGCTTCAAATTACTCCAAGCATTTGCCAAAAGATTCAGGGAAGAAAATGAAATCTTTGAATACCTCGACTTGGTAGCGGTGAGCATTGCCTCCGACATTGTTCCGATTAATGGTGAGAATAGGATCCTCACCTATTTTGGTTTGCAAAAATTAAATCAAAATCCAAGACCAGGACTAAAGGCATTGAAAAATATTGCGGCTATCAAAAATGAACTTGATGTTTCGGGAGTAGTCTTTACCCTTGGTCCTCGCATCAATGCAGCAGGCCGCGTGGCTCATGCCCGTGGCGCGGTTGAGTTATTGATTTCTCAAAAGGAAGAAGAGGCAAATGCATTGGCAGAAAAAATAAATATTAAAAACGACCTTCGGAGGGAGTTTGATTTAAGTATAACCGAGGATGCCATTGCCATGATTGAGGGCGATGAAACATTGCGTCAGGCGAAATCCACCGTGCTTTATAAAAAAACGTGGCACAAAGGAGTCATAGGAATTGTTGCAGCTCGTTGCGTTGAGAAATATTACCGCCCAACGGTAATCCTCACCGAGTCGAACGAAAAAATCACCGGATCAGCGAGAAGCATTAAAGGGTTTGACTTATACGGGGCTCTTCTTCATTGCAGTGACCTGCTTGAAAAGTTCGGTGGCCACCGGTACGCCGCAGGCCTCACACTGGATCCAGGCAATTTAACGGCTTTTCAAAAAAGGTTTGAGGAAGTTGTCTCAGCAACTCTTACCGAAGAAATGCGGGTACCTATTGTTGAAGTAGATTCAGTTATTCCTCTTAACGTCATAACAGGCAAATTCAACAATATTTTAAAGCAGATGGCACCTTTTGGTCCTGAAAATCAAAAACCCGTATTTGAGGCAAGGAATTTGCGTGTGGTTAATTCACTTTCTAGTTTTAAAGACAGGCATTTGAAATTTTTAGTGAGCCAAGATGAATCTATTTTTCAAACCGTAGCTTTCGATATGATCGAGCATTATCCCCGATTGGCAAATGGCGATGCTTTCAAAATGGCTTTTACCATTGAAGAAACCTCCTACAATGGAATTACTTCGATACAACTTAGGGCAAAAGAAATAAAATTCGAGTAAAATGGTATTAAGGGCTGAGCACTTGGTAAAAAAATATAAGAAGCGTATTGTGGTGAACAATGTTTCCATCAATGTTCAGCAGGGTGAAATCGTTGGGCTTTTGGGCCCGAACGGTGCTGGGAAGACGACCAGTTTCTACATGATCGTTGGACTGATTAAGCCTAATGAAGGAACCATTTTTTTAGACGATGAGAACATTACCAGCCTTCCCATGTATCAGCGTGCCAAACGAGGAATCGGCTATCTTGCTCAGGAAGCTTCGGTGTTCAGAAAACTGACCGTGGAGGAAAACATTATGGCTCCGTTAGAGATGCGTGACATCAATAAAAAGGATCGCAAAGAGAAAGTGGAAAGGCTTCTTGAGGAATTTAGCCTTGCCCATGTTCGAAAAAACTTAGGAATGGTTTTGTCGGGTGGTGAACGGAGAAGGACAGAAATTGCGCGCGCGTTGGCCGTCGATCCCTCCTTTGTATTGTTGGATGAACCTTTCGCCGGCGTAGACCCTATTGCCGTAGAAGAAATACAAGGAATTGTTTCCAAGCTGAAAAAGAAAAACATCGGAATTTTAATCAGCGACCATAATGTCGATGAAACGCTCGCCATTACTGACCGCGCTTATCTGATGGTGGAGGGAAAACTTTTTAAAGCAGGAACTGCACAAGAGCTGGCCGATGATCCATTGGTACGCAAAGTTTACCTTGGCCAAAATTTCCAATTGAGAAGGGCGAGAGTAGAAATTCAGTCGTAAGTGCCTTTTTCTTACTTATCTCGTTTTTATTGTTTGGTGAATACCGATTGGCCCTGCTATTTTTGAAGCTATTTTCAAATGCAACTTCTTAATTCCATCCTCACTTGGGTAATGAAAAAGCGGATCCACCAGATTGAGCTGTTCATGAAGTACCCACATGAAGTTCAGGATGAAGTCCTTAAACGGTTGTTGGGAGCAGCTATAAATACTGAGTTTGGTCAGAAATTCTCATTCGAAGATATTGTCAATTACGAGGACTTTAAAAGGCGAGTGCCCGTTCATACATACGAGCAGCTTTTTCCCTACATCAACCGGCTTATGCGCGGTGAGCAAAATATTTTATGGCCTAGCGAAGTAAAGTGGTTTGCTAAATCAAGTGGTACAACCAATGCGCGAAGCAAGTTTATCCCTGTAACGACCGAGGCATTGGAAGAGTGCCACTTCAAAGGTGGCAAAGATCTGTTGTCAATTTATGTCAACAATTTTCCCGAGACGAAAATATTTGATGGCAAGGGTCTCGCTATTGGTGGAAGCTACCAGGTCAATGAGTTTGACCCAACCGCCAATTCACATTACGGCGATGTTTCAGCCGTTATTATGCAAAATCTTCCTCCCTGGGCGGAGTTCATCCGAACACCAAGTTTGGATCTGGCGCTAATGGACAACTGGGAGGAAAAAATCAATTTGATTTCCACGCGAACGGCGAAAGAAAATGTGACCAATATTGCCGGTGTTCCCACCTGGACTGTCCTTCTCATTCAACGCATCCTTGACCTTGAAAAGAAAAACAGCATTCTTGAAGTATGGCCTAACCTCGAGGTTTTCTTTCATGGAGCTGTTGCGTTTAGGCCATACAAAAACCTTTTTCGGTCACTTATTCCTTCTGATCAAATGCGTTATTGGGAAACCTACAATGCCAGCGAAGGTTTTTTTGGAATACAGGACCAAAGAGACTCCGAAGAATTATTGCTCATGCTGGACTATGGCGTGTTTTACGAATTCATTCCCATGGAAGAATGGGACAAAGAATATCCGGATGCCATTAGCCTTGCGGATGTGGAACTTGGAAAAAATTATGCGGTTGTCATCTCGACCAATGCCGGACTTTGGCGCTACAACATTGGCGACACGGTAAAGTTCACCAGTCTTTCGCCCTATCGAATTAAGATTTCAGGACGTACAAAACATTTCATCAATGCCTTTGGCGAAGAAGTAATTATTGAAAATGCCGACACGGCCATTTCGTATGCCTGCGAGCAAACCAAAGCCGTGATTGACAATTATACGGCAGCACCGATTTATCTGGAGAAATCAAAACGCGGTGGCCACGAGTGGATTATTGAATTCAAAACGTTGCCCGAAAGCATGAAGCGTTTTACCGAAGCCCTGGATGAGATGCTGCGCAAGGTCAACTCCGACTACGATGCCAAGCGATCGCACAACATCGCCTTAGTAGCACCAAAAATTCATAGTGTCGCTGAAGGAACGTTTTATAATTGGATGAAAAAGCGTGGAAAACTAGGCGGGCAAAATAAAGTGCCACGGCTTAGTAATTCCAGAGAGTACCTGGATGATATTCTATCATCGAAAGAGTTTGATCGCTCATGAATTAAGTTACATGGGCATCTTCGCGTCTTTCCATGCGTTTAGTCCGCCCTTCAGCTGATAAACTTCCTTGAAGCCCTTTTCTTTCAAAATTTCTGCTGCCTTAGCACTTCTCTTGCCAGCAGCACAAAAAACGAAGATCGGAATGTCCGCTGAAAGACCTCCAAGTTTGTTTGCAAAAGCGTCATCATAAATAATATTTTGCGATCCGGCAATCGTGCCCTCTTTCACTTCGGCGTCAGTGCGCACATCAAGCAGAATCGCGTGCGGTGTGCTTTTGTATTTTAAATTGAAAGCTTCTGGTAAAAGCGCTGTTTCCGTTTTCTTTTCGTTACAGGCAAGGAGTAGAAGGAGTACAAACAATTTTTTCATGGATTTATAAGTATGGACATTTCCTCACAAAAACTTTCTTGCAAAGAATTTTGAAGTCCTAACACAAAGATAAGTCAAATACGATTTAAAAAGGTTGACCATGTGTTTTCGAGATCAGTAAACTAGCAACCGGTTTTGCATAATGAGCAAGGTTGACCACAAAGTCGGATGCACGAATGCCGCCAAAAAGCCTTTGTATTTGCCGACCTGCCCATAGCCTTTTTGCGAATTGTGAACTCCATTGATGCGAGTAGCTTTTCTCCATTTCATTGCGTGAAATTTTCTCTCTACAAAATTGATCTATCAATTCGCTCAGGATTTTTGAGGAATGGATCGCCATCGCCATTCCGTTGCCACAGAGCGGGGTGATCATGCCCGCAGCATCGCCACTCATAAGCACGTGCTCTTCCACCGGGCTCTTTATTTCAAATGAAATTTCATTGATGGTCTCGGGTTTTTCAAACAAAAAATCGGAAGTTGAAAAAAGGGTTTTTAAAAAAGGGTTTTTAAAAAGCACCCTTTCTTCCATCAATTTGATGTTACCAAATTCTTTCAGGTTATTTCGGTGTGACAGATAACACAGGCAACTTTTTCCGTCTTCAATGTTGCTGATGCCGCAATAGCCATCCTGAAAATTGTGTAAAGCAATTAAATCTTGGGGATGCTTTGTGCGGATGTGATACTTCACACCGATGTAAGGAGAGCGTTGATGAATAAAATCACGGTTGAGCGATACGTCCAATTTTGACCTTTTGCCAAATGCGCCAACAACGACATCCGCCTGGAGTTGTTGATCGCGCATTTTAATAAGAAATTCATTTCCAATAAAATGAATGGAATCCACTTCCACGTTCAGCCGAAAATCAACTCCATTTGACTTTGCCTTTTGATACAAAAATTGATCAAATGAAAAACGGCTAATACCAAAACCGCCCAGGTCCAAATTCAATTCGGCAGATTTACCATTTACCGAAGTCAATTGAAGGCGACTAATCGTTGGAGGTGAGAATTCCGCCGGGAACAATCCCTCGGATTTAAGGAAGGGGATAGTTTCATTGGAAACATATTCGCCACATACCCGATGAAATGGGTATTCTTTTTTCTCAATAAGCGTACATCCAATACCCCTGCGAGCCAACCAATTTGCCATAACCAATCCCGCCAAGCCTCCGCCTACAATTACAATGCTTTTCATTTGCAGTCCCTAATTCGTAAGGTAAACCTTTTCCAAAGGAAAATCGTTGGGTTACCAATGGCAAATTTTTTCATTAAGTGTTGTTCGTTATGATTTATGGGAGCCCTTGCTGAGGAAATGAATGTATTGATGATTGGCAATAATCCGCTTGAATTAGCGAAAGTTTTCAATTGCCTAAAAAATATCAGAGAAAGCAAGGTGATCGCTGAAACTGCATTCGACTTAAAAAGTGGGTTGCAGCGGCTTACAAAATTCAAACCCAATTTCATTATTATTGATGACAATCTTGGGCGAAGGGAGCTTACTAAGGCAGTAGGCTCGTTTTCTCATTTCAGGAAAACAAAAAATATTCCTGTAACGGTATTAAAAAACTCGAATTATCAGGAGGCTTTTGGTGGGGTAGCGATGAACTACATCTTAAAAGAAAATCTCACGCAGGAGTCCCTTTACTCGGCATTCAGGAGTTCGTTGGTCTCTTCCCAAGCTCAATGGTTTTTGAAAAAAGTGTACCGAAAAAGAAAAGGTCAATTGAAGCGATTGTTGGCCCACCGTTAAATTTCGTTGATCAAACTAAATACTTTTTGCATCTGAACAGCGCCTCGAAGAATAAGTAGTGTTATTTTTTTTCCAGGTTTGGTGTCAAAATAATTGTTGACTTCGCTCAGATTCATGTTTTCAGTTAAATTATTGTTGACCGCAATGATTTTGTCACCAACTCGAATATCCGAAAGATTGGCAGAAGAATTTTTGCGCACCTCCACGATTTCAAAATTGTGCAAGGTTTCTCCGATCGCTTTTACAGTAATGCCGCTCATGTTGTAATAAAATTTCCTGCGGAGAGATCCGTTGGGCTTAAGGTAAATTTTTTCCCTGGGGAAATCGAATATCACCTGAAAACGACTCAATATTTCGCCTCCGACTGAGCCGTTTCTATAAACTGTCACTCCCGTTCGCAACGTATCAAAGTAACTGTTTGGATCAGGAAAACTGGAGATCATATTTGGGATTGAGTACTTGCCCATCTGCAAGCAACTAATGCGTGCCATTCTACCGGTAATCAAGCCGCCTAATCCTTTGCCGATGGTGCAATTAATATTTTTTGTTGGAACAACAATTTTGCTGCTTGATTCTGTGTCCAAAAAAAGGCCGTGACTCGCACCGGTATCAATCATTAGTTTTGCACTCATACTTGTCGTGTCGTTGATTTTTATCTCGGCGACATAATAAGGTTTAGTATCTTCCACCGTGATCGGCAGCCGTGCATACTTTTTGGAAGGCTTGAATTTTTGAGGAGTCATTAGGGTAAGGATCCTTGTCTGATAGTCAATTTTTATTACGAACCGACTAAAAAGCTCATAGCCCAAAATTCCATGCACTTCTGAACCCAATGAATTCTTGAGTTCCAAATAATCGTTTTCAAGTACAAGCATAGCGTGACCACGTCCGTGAACCCCTGGCATATCAATCGTCACATTATTCGTGATGTAGGCATTCACCAGATTTTCGCCACCCGGTGCACTGATGGTGAACTTCTTGGTATAGGCCAAATGCAAAATGTCGCTGTAGATTTTCTCTGTTAGAATGGTAGTCCGGACTCCCGTGTCTATAATAAATTTTAACGGTAGTTGATTGTTGAGAATTACCGGGACAATGACCAAATTGTTGTGGATTTCGATAGGAATCTCCACTTTGGTGGCGCCATCGGCAAGTGAGAACCCAAGCTGAGCGCATGAGGAGCCTACGGTGTTTACAAATATGAGAAAGAAGAAAAAGCGGTACATGGATTTAATGCTATCCCAATCTAACGAAAAATCCTGGAAGGCAATCCTTCTTAAGGGTTATTTACCCCAAGTAAGGTGAGGAGGTGCTGTGGTTTATCCGCAATTTTCATTTCCGCCAAGTATTCCTTTTTCAAAAAGCCTTCATCTCTCATCTTTTGCATCTGGAGTAGAAGTGAATCGAAAAACGAATTGATGTTGAGAAGTCCGATAGGCTCGTGGATTAATTTCAATTGTTTCCAGGTTAGGATTTCGGCCAGTTCATCAAGAGTTCCCCACCCTCCTGGTAGCGCAATAAAAGCGTCTGCCAATTCAGCCATTCTGCGTTTGCGTTCGTGCATAGTGCCAACAATCTCAAGTTTTGAAATCCCGGCATGACCCACTTCCAACGCCATCAAAAATTCCGGAATAACGCCGATCACCGTTCCGCCGTAATGCATCACTTCATCAGCAAGAATTCCCATCAAGCCAATCTTGGCACCTCCGTAAATCAGGGAGGAATTCGTTTTTACCAGACAGATCGCCAATTCCTTTGCGGCATTGACATATGCCGTGCCGTTGCCGGATGATGATCCGCAAAAGACACAGACGTTCATACGCTAGCGCGGATTAATGCTTTATATCGTGCTCATTGTCGCTCACTTTGCTGTTAGGAAACAACCAAATGGAAACAATGGCAAGGATAAACAAAGCAATAACAATGGCAAAAACTGACATAGTAAAAAAATTTATAGTTCAAAAATAGATTTCGCTTTCTAAATATTTGCAATTTGGAGTAGAAAAATAATAGGTCAGGACTAATAAACACATCTTTCCATGAAAAAAGTACCGGTAATAGCGGGTATCACTTTTGTAATTTTACTGTGCTTATTCGCCTTTTTCCGGTACACTGCTAAATCCTATAGCCCTGAAGGTAATGTAGAATTTACGGACGGCAACTTAAAAGTTTATGTGTTTTATAATAGGCCGTCAAAAAAAGGTCGTGAAATTTTTGGAAAACTTGTGCCTTACGGAAGAACCTGGAGAACCGGTGCCAACGAACCGACGACATTTGAAACTAATAAGGACTTAAAGTTTGGCGATAAAGAACTGAAAGCCGGAAAATACAGTCTATGGACAGTACCCGGCCAGCAAACCTGGCAAGTGATCTTTAACTCCGGGATACCTTGGTGGGGCGTAAGCTTTAATAAAGAAGCAAATCGTGAAATTGTAGATGACGCTTTAATTATTGAGGTACCTGCTGTCATAGAAAATAAGGAATTTGAACAATTTACTATTTCCGTTGAAAAAGTGAGTGAAGGTTCGGAATTAATTTTGATTTGGGATAAGACCCTGGTAGCGGTGCCTTTTTCTGTTAAATAACATTTTTGAAATTTCTATCTCAGCCTCAACTTCTCTAAGCTCTACCTTTTTATGATCCAAGTAATCCCATCCATTGCCATTCGTCACGGTCAAGTTGTAAAAATGCGCAAAGGAGATATCAGCAGTGAGAAGTCCTACAATGAAAACCCTCTTGACCTGGCGAAACGTTTTGAAGACCATGGCATTGAGGTAGTTCATTTAGTGGACCTGGACGGGGCTGAACGCGGCAGCCCAAAAAACTATCATGCGCTTGAGGCCATCGCTGGCCATACTAATTTGAAAATTGATTTTACCGGAGGTATTACTGCCGATGGCGACATTGGAAAAGCATACGAGTATGGAGCTGATTACATTACTGCTTCAAGTATTGCCATTACAAACCCAGAACTTTTTGCCTCCTGGATTATTTCTTATGGCCGTGAAAAAATTACACTCGGAGCGGACGTAACGGACATAAAAACAAAGACGATTGCTTTTCGAGGATGGCAGAAAAAATCTGAAATACATTTGTTTGATCACCTTGAATACTTTTATGAACGAGGCCTTAAATATGCAAAGTGCACCGATATCTCCCGGGATGGAGTATTGGAAGGCCCGGCATTTTCATTTTATCAGGAAATCATGGAGAAATTTGCAGACCTGAAAGTACTCGCCAGCGGTGGCGTGCGTGGAGTGGATGACATCAAAAAGCTTAACGATATGGGCGTTTTTGCCGTGATCTTCGGCAAAGCCTACTATGAAGGAATATTAAAACTGAAAGACCTCGAGCAATTCTTAGTGAAGAATTGATTAAAGAAAATTCGTACTAACTCAATCATCCACGATGTCGGAGATTTTGAATTTCTGGATAATGAAATACAGGAAGTTGAAAGAAAGGGGATCCTCTTCTTTTTCATTGGCCGAAGGCTTAATTTGACTGTCACCCTTTCCCTTTGGATTTATCGGCTGTGCATTTCCTTCCCGACCATAAGCCTGCACTTTATTTGCTTTTGAATCTACATCCATCGCGGGCGTTTTATCCTCATTTAAATTTAAGTCCGGATGATGGCTTAACTCCTGAACTTCTGTACCCGATTGACCTTCCTCTTGAGCTTTGGCTGTTAATCCACAAAGAGAGATTAACATTAAAAGGGCTAAATAAAATTTTACTTTTATATGCATTTTGATTCTGGAGTAACTGCATTACTTTCGAACAGCAGAGCAAGCTATAAAAAAAAGTTATGATTTCGTGGGAAGACTTCAATAAAATCGACTTTCGGGCGGGAACAATCGTCAAATGCCAGCCTTTTGAGGGTGTTCACAAGCCCGCTATAAAACTTTGGGTTGACTTAGGGCCTGAACTTGGTGTAAAAAAATCAAGCGCGCAGATTACTAATCTTTATATACCTGAAGAGTTAGTTGGAAAACAGGTAATCTGCGTGACCAATTTCCCTCCAAAACAAATCGCCAATTTCATTTCCGAAATCTTAGTGACGGGCTTTCCCAATAAAAACGGTTTTGTGGTTCTTAGTTCAGTTGATAAACCGGTGCCTAATGGTGCTAAGTTGTTCTAAGAATGAACTTTTCTGATTTAGAGAAAATCGGTGCAGGAAAAATCGTACAAGCGGTAGCTGACCCTGCGATAACTTATCTGATCACCGACAGTCGAAAGGCTGTTCTTAACGAGGGCTCTCTTTTCTTTGCAATCGAAGGCCCACGCAACGATGGGCATGCTCACATCGCTAAGCTTTATCAATTAGGACTTCGGCAGTTCGTCATCGAAAAGAACATTGATGTTGAAAAATATCCGGAGGCCAGCTTTTTAATTGTCTCGTCTTCTATTTGTGCACTTCAAATCATCGCGGAAGTCCACCGAAGGGAGTTTGAAATTCCCGTGATCGGAGTTACCGGTAGTAATGGAAAAACGATAATAAAAGAATGGCTTTACCAACTTCTGTCTCCTGATTACAGCGTTGCCAAAAACCCCGGGAGTTACAATTCACAAATTGGAGTGCCGTTGTCCGTATGGAGCATTCAGCTGCATCACCAGCTGGGAATATTTGAAGCTGGAGTTTCTCAACCCGAAGAAATGCAGCAGTTAGAAAAAATCATCGCTCCTTCAATTGGGATCTTTACAAACATCGGTACAGCCCATGATGAAGGGTTTGAAACCCTTGAACAAAAAATCGCTGAGAAGCTCAAACTTTTTGTCCATGCCAAAATTCTGATTTACTGTTCTGATCACCGCGCAATTACTACAGCCGTTCTTCAATCGAATATCAAAAAATTTTCTTGGGGAGCAAGTCCTATTTCCGATATTATTGCCATAGCAACAGAATCTGATTATCATATTTCTTTTCATGAAAAGTCATTTAATCTTTCTATCCCATTCTCTGATCAGGCATCGAGGGAAAATGCGATGCATTGTGTAGCCGTTATGCTTTATCTCGGGTACAATCCTGAAACCATCCAAACAAGAATAAACGGGCTGAAACCAATACCTATGCGGCTCGAACTTAAGGAAGGGATCAATCAATGTCAATTGGTTGACGATACCTACAACAATGACCTGGCAGGGCTTCAAATCAGTCTGGATTTTTTATCGAGTTTACAAAAGAAAAAAGTGGTCATTCTCTCTGACATTCTTCAATCGGGAATGAGCGAAGAAGAGTTAGCAAAATCAATTTCATCTTTACTCCTAAAAAAACAAGTTCACGAATTCATTGGCATCGGTCCTGCTTTACGATCTCAACAACGTTATTTTTCTGAAATTCCTTTTTGTTCATTTTACCTGAGTACTGAAGATTTATTAAACCAATTTGATTTCAGTTCTTTTTACAACAGGCTAATTCTTGTTAAAGGTGCGCGAGTATTTCAATTCGAGAAAATTGTACAACGGCTGCAGCGCAAAGTACATGGCACAATCATGGAAATTGACATGGGCAAGCTGGTTCATAATCTGAACTACTTTAAATCGAAATTAAAACCGGATGTAAAAGTAATGGCTATGGTAAAGGCTTTTGCTTACGGAAGTGGAAGCGAAGAAGTGGCCAATTTACTACAATACCACCGAATCGATTATTTGGGCGTGGCTTATGCGGATGAGGGAATAGAACTTCGGAAAAAAAAGATTTCGTTGCCGATTATGGTAATGAATGCAACGGAAGAGAGCTTTGCAACGATGCTCTCCCAGAATCTAGAACCTGCAATTTATAGTTTGAAATTGCTGAAGGCTTTTGCTCAATTTCTTGGTCATCGAAAAGCTGTCGTTCATTTAGAGGTGGAAACAGGCCTCCACCGATTAGGACTCGAAGAAGATGATTGGGATGAAGTGATAAAGCTCTTAAAAAAAAATCCGGAGATTGAGGTCCGATCTGTTTTTTCGCATTTGTCGGGCTCTGACGAAAAAAGACACGACTCTTTTTCTTACAAGCAATTTGATCGCTATCAAAAATTCTATAACCGACTTTACCGGGAACTGAATAGTAAACCACTCCGGCATATTCTCAACTCAGCAGGCATTTTGCGGCTGCCTGAATTTCAGATGGATATGGTTAGGCTTGGCATCGGGCTTTATGGAGTTGATCCCACCGGAGAAAAAATTGCAGGCCTCGAAATGGCAGCCACATTAAAAACAGTGATCTCACAAATAAAAAAAATCAAACCTGGTGAAACCATTGGCTATGCGAGGCGGGGAGTGGCCGAAATAGAGATGACCACCGCAACCATTGCCATTGGCTATGCCGATGGGTTCAGCAGAAGTTTTAGTAATGGAAGAGGATCCGTTTTATTAAATGGAAAGAAAGCGTCCGTAATTGGAAATGTGAATATGGACATGACGATGGTTGACATTACGGGCATTTCTGCGCATGAAGGTGATGAAGTAATTATTTTTGGAGAAGGCATACCAATCAATGAAGTTGCTGACAGTATCGGCACAATTCCTTACGAAATCTTAACGAATACGAGCGAACGCGTGAAAAGAATTTTTGTGTCTGAAGGAATTTGATTATCGATCAGAACCTTGTAGTCCACCGGTGTGAATGACCAATATAACCGATCCTTTTTCGAAGTAGCCTTTTTTAATCAGATCGAAAATGCCAAACATCATTTTGCCGGTATAAACGTGATCGAGTGGAAGGTCGTACTGTTGTTTCATGTTGATCATAAATTCAGTCAACACGCTGGTTTGTTTTGCATAGCCTCCGAAATGATAATCGGTTTGAATCTCCCAATTGCTGCCGATAAAGAAAACCAGCTGCGATTTTATTTCCTCTCTCAAGAAAGAGCCATCCTTCAACACAGAAAATCCAATCACCTTTGTTTCTCCCCTCAATCCCGAAACAATACCAGCCAAAGTTCCACCGGTCCCCACAGGCAAGCAAACATGAGTGCAACCGATGGGCCAGATTTTCTCCTTTGCAAATTCCGCACAGCCTCTTATGGCAAAGGCATTTGTTCCGCCCTCCGGGATTAAATAAAATTCGCCAAATTTTTCTTTTAATTGATCGATGAAAGGCTGCTCTGTTTTTCTCCGGTAATCTTCACGCGAAATAAAATGCATTTGCATCCCACAGTTTTCCGCGAAAGCGAGCGTGTGATTCAATGGCAAAACCTTTTCACCGCGAATGATGCCAATGCTTTTCAATCCCAATTCTTTGCCAGCCACAGCCGTGGCGAAAATATGATTTGAGAAGGCCCCGCCAAAAGTGAGCAGCGTATCATGACCTAATCGTTTAGCCTCCTGAAGATTGTATTTGAGCTTCCACCATTTGTTGTCTGAAGCATAGAGATGGTTTAGATCTTCACGTTTTATTAAAATTTTTACGCCAGCTTTTTCTGCTGCTTTGTCAAGAATCTCAATAACCGGTGTTTCAAAATAATTTAGCATTACTAAATAATTTAGTAATATTGTATGTGGACGATTCGTACTTCAAAGGCCGGGGGGCGCAAATAAAAACGGGCAATAAGTTTTTGCGGGCCGAATACGTTGCACAGCACATCGAAGGCCTTGATGAGCCATTGCTTGAAAATCCTCACACACAAATTTTTTATGAAAGTCCGAAAAAGATTGTTAACAAAGTAGAAAGCCCGGATTTGGGAATGGCGTATTCCATGAATCCTTATCAAGGCTGCGAGCATGGGTGTATTTATTGCTATGCTCGTAACACGCACGAATACTATGGCTTCAGTGCAGGACTTGACTTTGAAAGCAAAATTATCGTAAAGAAAAATGCGCCCCAGGTTTTGGAGCAGCAGCTATTAAATAAAAACTGGAATGCTGCCCCTATCATGCTCAGCGGCAATACCGATTGCTATCAGCCGCAAGAGCAAAAGTTACAGATAACTCGACGAATCTTAAAGGTGCTTGCCCAGTACCGGCATCCGGTGGGCATTATCAGCAAGAACAGTTTGATCGCCCGCGACATTGATATTTTAAAAGACCTTGCTTCTGATAACCTGGTGCATGTGATGATTTCTATAACAACACTGAACGAAGAATTGAGACGGGCAATGGAGCCGCGCACAGCAAGTTCATTAAAACGTTTAAAAACGATCGAGGTATTGGCGAAGGCAAACATTCCTGTTGGGATTATGAATGCTCCCATCATTCCAGGTTTGAATCATCATGAGATTCCTCAAGTCTTAAAGGCAGCTGCCGATCACGGTGCACTCACTGCAGGCATGACCGTAGTGCGGCTAAATGGCTCAATCGGAAAAATCTTTGAAGACTGGCTTCGCAAGAATTTTCCTGATCGATTTGAAAAAGTATGGAACCAAATCAGCTCCATGCATGGTGGAAATGTGAACGATTCAAAGTTTGGCAGGCGCATGCGTGGCGACGGAAATATTGCCGATGTCATCCATCAACTTTTTCGCACCTCCAAGAAAAAATATTTTGCCGGCAGAGAAATGCCACCTTATGATTTGACGAAGTTTAGAAAAGGTGGGATGTTGAGTTTGTTTTAATCATTTCACTCATGCCTCAACGCCTTCACCGGATTGGAAAGCGAGGCCTTTAGGGATTCATAGCCGACCGTAATCAATGTGATGACAGCAATCAACCCGATCGTTCCGCCAAATATCCAAACGGTCAGGTCCGTGCGATACACAAAACTTTCCAGCCATTGGGCTGACAGGTAATAGGCAATCGGAATCGCAATCAGGCAAGCTATGATCAGCAGTTTGGCAAATACTTTCAACAACAAGAAAAGAATTTGTCCGCTGGTGGCGCCCATACTTTTTCGTATTCCTATTTCTTTGGTGCGCTGCTCGGACATAAACGAAGCTAATCCATAAAGGCCCACGCACGTAATCAGAATGGCCAACCACGAAAAGCGTTCGGTCAACGCTGCTACTTTGGTTTCATTCTGATACATGTTTCCAAATACCTCATCAACAAACCAATAATCGAAACCAAAACCTGGGAAGTTCGTCCTCCAGGTTTTTTCCAATGAGGCAATTTTCTCTTGCATTTTTCCAGCCGGTAGCCGAACATAAATAATCCGGTCAACTGTGTGCGGCTTTGGCGAAATCGCCAAAGGTTCAACTTTCTTGCGCATCGATTGATAGGCAAAGTCCTCCACCACGCCGACCACCAAACCGGTTACCGGGGCTTTGGTGGTATCGAGTCGCGAATAACCCATTACATAATCCGGTCTCACTACTGTTTTGCCAACCGCTTCCTGCGGCGTGAGGTGCAAAGCATTTATCGCCGTTTGGTTTAATAAAATAGCTGTAGAATCAGCGAGGTTTTTTGGATCAAAATCACGGCCAGCAATTATTTTCAAACCAAACGTTTTAGGGAAATCATAATCACCATTGAGTTGAAACCACTGATGCTTTTCTTCATTGATGTCGGGAAACTGCATCTGCATGTTGATCGGTCCAAAGAAATCCAATCGCGGAAGATGATTTCCAATCGTCATGGCTTCAATCTCGGGATCCGCAAGAATTCGGTTCTTAAAACCCAAGAACTGTTGATCCGTGGCAGGACTGTTAAATCCTCCGTAGCGAATGGAAACAATTTGGTTACCCGCTTCATTAAGCTTTGACTTTTTGAGCAAGTCCATCTGCCGAACAATGATGACTGTACCAGTAAGCAGCGTCACGGCTACTACGAACTGAAGCGTGGTAAGAAATTGGCGAAACACGGTGGAACCTTTGCGGAATGCAAATTTGCCTTTCAATACAATGGCCGGTTGAAACCCTGAAACAAAAAGTGCCGGATAACTTCCTGCCAAAAGTGTAACAATAATTACAACGCCTAGAATAATCAGCAGCATCGGGCCATTAAAAATATGTCCGATTGAAAATGATTTTCCCGTCAGGTGATTAAACTGAGGCTCTAAAAAGATCACTACCAGAAGAGCAAGGAAAAACGAAATCAAAACCAGTACAAAGGATTCCATCATAAATTGAAAAAACAATTGACTCCGAATGCCACCAAACGTTTTTCGCAATCCGATCTCGCGCGCACGGCCAGCCGATCGGGCTGTCGCCAGGTTGATGTAATTAATACACGCCACAACCAAAATCAAAAAAGCAATGGTGATGAGCACGTACATGTAATTAATATCAGCTGTTTTATGATCGATGGTCCAATCCATTTCCTTGTCAAAGTGGATATCCGTGATCTTACGTATTACCGGAGTGAACTTAATGTTCCACTTATTTTTGGCAATGATTTCATTGGCTCGTTTTTGCAAGTCCGCTTCAATTAAAGGAATGCGTTTCGCATCTTCGCAAACAAAATAGGATTGCGTCCAGAATCCATTGTTGCCATCGCCCATGGCGTTGCCAAGCAAATTTTCCAAGTCCTTGATAAAAGGTTTTAGCGCGAGGATGTTGGCGATATATTTTGGATTCACATGCGAATTGGAAGGAAGGTCATCAATCACCGCAGTGACTACCATCTCCACATTCTTGCCGCGTGTAGACCATTGGTGAGTCACCGTCACCATTTTATTAATGGGATCTTCATCACCGAATAATTCTTTCGCCGCAGACTTGGTCAACACCAATGCATTCAACTCCTTTAGCGGCTGATTTTGATTGCCCCTAATGATTGGGAGATAAATCAAATTGGTAATCGAAGGTTCTGCCCAAATAATGTCTTCAGTAAGGATGATTCGTTCTTTTGCTACATAATTAATGCTTGTCGGCATTCCCCATGACGTGTAGCTCGTGATCCCTTTAATGCCTGCATAATTGGCTTGAATATAATTGTCCCATCCCGCCGGCGCATACGGTGCTGCTTCTTTCTCTCCGTTGGGCGATTGAACAATGTATCCCATACGATAAGTGTTTTCTGCAAAAGGGTGCATGGTATCAAAAGTGAGCTCATCCCTCACGTACAACAAAATGAACAAGGCGGAGGCTAACCCAACTGCCAGTCCTAACAAATTAACAATCGCATAACCGCGCTGTCTCACCATATTCCGGAACGCCAATAGGATATAGTTGAAGATCATGATATGTTGGTTTGAGAATTAGATGTCCATATAGTGTAAAAAGTTTCAAAACAACGAAAGGCATTTTGACTATTGCTCCAACGCCAGGTCTAAATATTGGTCACGGTTAAAAGTTAGGTAACATTTTGAGGGATGATTTATCGGTTTATTAGAATTTTTGGTGCTGTGAAACCGGTTAAAGCCCTTATCATTTAGGATTTTATTATCTTTGGACTCGTGAAACGACTTCTTGCCCTATCGCTCCTGATTTTATACATTAATTCCAACACCGAGTTTCATGAGTTGTTGCGCATGCCTGTGCTGATCGATCATTACAAGCAGCACCAACAATTGGTTAAGGATATTTCATTTTGGGAGTTTTTGGTCATGCACTACAAAACGGATGTGGCTCATGATTCGGACGACAATCAATTGCCCTTCAAAGATCCGGCTCATTCTTTCACGGCGTCTATTTTAGCTCTTCCCATTCCTAAAATAATCTTACAAGAGAAAGGACCGATCACGCAAGTGGTTCATCTCTCTTCTTATTCCGAATCGTTCATCAGCTCTCACCTGAGCAAAATCTTCCAGCCACCAAAGCTGGCTTGATAATTTTTCCGACTTGCCGGTCGGTTAAGCTACTCCTTGCTCCGCTGCTTACTTCGGTAGCGCTTGCGGAGTGGTCATAATCATTTTTCAATTTTAAGATTTTCCCATGCTGAATGGAATAATTTCCTTTTCTATAAGGAACAAAGTAGTAATTGGTACGCTCACTCTTGCGCTCATTATCTGGGGTTCGTATTCCATTACGAAACTGCCGATTGATGCTGTTCCGGACATCACCAACAATCAGGTACAAGTACTTACGGTTTCTCCTTCTTTGGCCGCTAACGAAATCGAAAGGCTCGTGACCTTTCCCGTTGAGCAAACCATGGCTACAATTCCGGGCATTGTTGAAATGCGTTCCTTCTCTCGGTTCGGTTTGTCGGTAGTTACGATTGTGTTTACCGATGAAACAGATGTGTACTGGGCAAGGCAGCAGGTAAACGAACGACTCTCTGTCGCAAAATCATCCATTCCGGTCGGCACAGGAACACCCACCCTGAGTCCTGTCTCAACGGGACTCAGCGAAATCTATCAATACATCATCCGACCAGCTAACGGATTCGAAAATAAATACGATGCGATGGAATTGCGTACGATCCAGGATTGGATTGTGCGCAGACAATTGTTAGGAACTCCCGGCGTTGCTGACGTAAGCAGTTGGGGCGGCAAGTTGAAACAATATGAAATTGCTGTAAACCCTGAGAAGCTTCGTAGCATGAATGTTGGGATTAATGAAATTTTTCTGGCCCTTCAAAAAAATAATCAAAACACCGGTGGCGCCTACATCGATCAAAAACCTTACGCCTTCTTCATTCGCAGTGAAGGCCTTGTCGAAAATTTAGATGACATCGAAAAGATTGTTGTGCGTAGTAACACCAGCGGCCTTCCGATACTTGTTCGCGATGTTGCTCACGTGAGATTTGGAAATGCTACACGCTATGGAGCCATGACTTATAACAACGAAGGCGAAGTAGTGGGTGCCATTGTACTCATGCTTAAAGGCGCGAACTCTTCGGTAGTTATTAATAAAGTAAAGGAGCGCATCGAACAAATAAAACAAACGTTGCCCGAAGGTATTATTATTGAACCTTATCTCGACCGGAGCAAGTTAGTCAACAATGCTATTTACACCGTCTCCAAAAATCTGGCAGAAGGTGCGCTCATCGTAATTTTTGTTTTGGTATTGATGTTGGGCAACCTGCGCGCCGGACTTGTAGTTGCCTCCGTTATCCCGTTGGCCATGTTGTTCGCGATCAGTCTGATGAATTTATTTGGTGTATCCGGAAACCTGATGAGCCTTGGCGCAATTGATTTTGGATTAATTGTGGATGGCGCCGTGATTATTGTAGAAGCCACGCTTCATCACCTGGCCTCTTCCGACCATCTTCAAAAAATTAAGCAAACTTTCTCTGACCGAATGAAAAGTAAAAAAGAGCAAAACAAAAATGAGCAGCAACACAACCGGCACGGTGATCAATAAGCGTCGTTTAGCTTCCTGGAGGTTTTTGAATGAGCCCCCGTATTTCAGGAAATAGCCGGG
>Ga0206942_1025_pt1 | contig 48049 bp, 41 predicted proteins | sample Alteio_BWOrgHeat_6_FD_153253 | JGI IMG/M metagenome (GOLD analysis project Ga0206942, IMG submission 153253) | Enriched cells from forest soil in Barre Woods Harvard Forest LTER site, Petersham, Massachusetts, United States -... | ecosystem: Environmental > Terrestrial > Soil > Temperate forest > O... | reverse complement strand
AATGGGTTGGAAGGTCTGTTAAGTGAGCTCTACAATTCATTTGATCCGGAAATAAAAGTAGAAGCAAAAAAGGGAAAGTCCTTTGAAATCACCCCCGAGTTGCTTTCAAAAGTGAAGTCGATCGACAATGTTCAAACAGTAACCGATGTAATAGAGGATTATGCTTACCTCCGTTACCATGATGCCGATATGATCGTAACCGTAAAAGGAGTCAACGATAATTTTTTACATCAACATCGGTTAGATGATCATATTATATCGGGCGAGTTAAAACTTAAAGACTCGCTTGGCAGCTATGCAATTATTGGCAGCGGCATTCAGTATGCGCTTTCCATACCCGCCAAGGAATCGATTTATCCATTGCAGGTTTTATACATCAAAAAGACAGCAACTTCAACCATTGATCCCGCTAAACTTTATAGTTTGAGGAGTATACAGCCGGGAGCCGTCTTTAAAATTGAAAAAAATTATGACGAGAATTATGTAATCCTTCCACTCGATTTTGTGAGTGACCTGATGGAGTATAAGAATAAACGAACTTCGTTAGAGGTAAAAACGACTTCCGGTTCTGACATTAACCATGTAAAAACGTTAATTCAAAAACAGCTTGGTGAGAATTTCTTAGTGATGACCAATCAAGAACAACATAAAGACTTATTCCGCCTGGTTAAGATGGAAAAACTGTTCACGTTTTTAGCACTATCTGTGTTAATAATTGTAGCCTCTATCAACATTTTCTTTTCATTAATGATGTTAGCCATTGACAAAAAGAAGGATATTTCGATTCTTTCAGCAGTGGGTGCATCTACTTCGTTGATCAAAAATATATTTCTGACGGAAGGAGCGTTGATTGCCTTTACAGGAGCTCTTCTCGGATTATTCCTGGGGGGTATAATTTGCTGGGCACAAGATCAGTTTGGATTAGTGGGCATGGGCATGGAGAATGCCATCGTGTCTGCTTATCCCGTTGAAATGAGATGGATGGACTTTGTTGCTGTTTCATTGGTGATCGTCTCAATTGCTTTTCTGATTTCCTTTTACCCGGCTCGATTAGCAGCGCGCTCGTATTCCACCGAGCAGCTCTAGTTTATCCGAAGTACAGCTAAAATATGAATTAGAAGAAATCTTGTAATTTTAAATTGCTTTTGAAACTAATTGAAATATTATACGTCTCACAGAATTGAAAATCAACCAACTAACTTATGAAACTGAAGAACTTGCTTTTAGTGGTATTCATTGGCTGCAGTTATGCGAAAGCGCAAACTGTTGATGAAATTATTGCCAAGTATTTTGAAAATACCGGCGGCGTTGAGAAATGGAAAGCGCTTCAAGGTGTAAAGATGACAGCGAAATTGAATCAACAAGGAATGGAGATTCCTCTTGTTATTCTTCAATTGAAAGATGGCCGTCAATTGACATCTGTTAATTTTCAGGGTAAGGAAATAAAACAAGGGGTGTATGATGGCACGACCCTTTGGTCTCATAATTTCATGAACATGAAGGCCGAAAAAAGTGATGCTGAGGCAACTGAAAATTTTAAACAAGATATCGGGGAATTTCCCGACCCGTTCCTGAATTACAAAGAAAGAGGATTAAAAGCTGAACTGATGGGCAAGGAGACGATAGAAGGAACTCAGACATTCAAAGTCAAATTGACGAAAAAGCCGATAAAGGTAGACGGTAAACAGGAGGACAATATTGCATTCTATTATTTTGATGCAGAAAATTTTGTTCCTCTGGTAACCGAATCGGAGATTAAGTCTGGCCCGATGAAAGGCAGTATCTCTCAAAATAAAATGAGTGATTACCAGGACGTAAATGGTTTGCTTTTTCCTTTCTCGTTGTCTCAGGGAATAAAAGATAAAGGAACTCAACCGATAACCATTACGGCTATTGAATTGAACCCAAAATTTGATGCTGCTGCTTTTGCTTTTCCTACTGAAAAATAAAAACGCTCACTAAGATTCAAGGATATTTCCAATTTAAATTTGGGGTATCCTTTTTTTAGCCCTAATTGATTTAATATAATGATCATGAAAAAAATCTATATCGGCATTCTTTCTTTTCTCTCACTAAGTGCGACGAATACCTTCGGCCAGGATGCTATTGCAAGAGGGAAGGAATTATTTGGTGATTTGAAGGCCAGGCACATCGGGCCGGCACTCATGAGCGGAAGGATCACTGATCTCGAACTCCATCCTACCAATGATCGCATCATTTATGCTGGTACAGCAGGAGGTGGAGTTTGGAAAAGCAATAATGGTGGGGCTACGTTTAATACGATTTTTGATGATTACTGTCAATCGATTGGTGCTGTGGAAATCGATCCTTCCAATCCAGACAACGTAGTGTGGGTAGGCACCGGAGAAACCTGGACGAGGAACAGTGTATCCATTGGTGATGGTTTGTATAAGACAATAGATGGCGGCACCAACTGGATAAAAATGGGATTTGAAAAATCCGAACGCATTGCGGGTATTCAGGTGAACCCCAAAAATCCAGATGAAGTTTATGTAGCTGTCCTTGGTCCGCTTTGGAATGACAGTGAAGAACGAGGCCTTTATAAAACCACCGATGGAGGAAAAACATGGAACAAGATTTTGTATGTGGATAAAACCACAGGCTGTAGCGACCTGACACTTGATCCAAAAGATCCTGGTATTGTTTACGCAACGTTTTGGGAATTTAGAAGGCAACCCTGGGCATTTAGTTCGGGCGGTGCAAACAGCGCACTGTATAAATCAACCGATGCCGGAAAAACGTTCAATAAAATTCATAACGGATTCCCGAAAGGAAAATTAGGACGATTAGCAATTGCGGTTGCCCCATCCAATTCAAATATTCTTTATACGGCGATTGAATCAGAACAGGACAAAGACAAAGGCCTTTATCGCAGTGATGATGCGGGCGCAAGCTGGAAACAACTCAATAACGATTTTGGCATTGTGGTACGCCCATTCTATTTCTCACGGATAGAGGTAGATCCAAGAAATCCGGAGGTAGTTGTAAAGGCGGGACTTCTTGGTTCTATCTCGCGGGATGGTGGAAAAACTTTCAAAAACCTTGGCCCTAATCACTCCGATGTTCATGACATTGTTTTTGATATTCACAATTCTGATCGAATGTACGCAGCCACCGATGGAGGCATCTATCGCTCGTGGGATGGATGTACCACGTTAGAGATTGTGGAAAATATGCCGGTGTGTCAATTCTATCACGTCAGTGTTGACAACGAGGAGCCGTACAATGTCTATGGAGGGTTGCAAGACAACGGATGCTGGTTTGGCCCCTCGCAATCACCGGGTGGCGTAGAAGCGCGAGACTGGAAGCGTGTGGGTGTAGGCGATGGTTATCGGGTGTATCCGCATCCGACCAAGAAATTAATTTACTCGGAGATGCAGGGCGCTGAAAACGTGTGGCGCTTTGATCCTGTCAAAGACCAGGCAAAAACAATTCAGCCTTTGGCGGGAGCGGGAGAAACAGATGCCAAACACAAACTCCGTTTCAATTGGAATGCAGCGATGGCGGTTAGCTCCTTTAAACCGGATCGTTTTTATATGGGCAGCCAGTTTGTTCATCGCTCGGAAGATATGGGAGAAACCTGGACTAAAATTTCTCCTGACCTGACGACTAACGATCCCACAAAACAGAATCAGGAGAACTCAGGTGGCCTTTCCCGTGACAACTCCGGTGCCGAAAATCATTGTACCGTTTTTACGATTGCCGAATCGCCTTTGGATGAAAACATCATTTGGGCAGGAACAGACGATGGCAACTTGCAGTTGACAAAAGACGGTGGAAAGACCTGGACGAACTTGATTGCCAATGTTCCTGATCTTCCGAAAAACACCATGGTTTACCATATTGAAGCCAGTGTGTTTGGAAAAGGAAATGCTTATGCTGTATTTACTGGCTACCAAACGGGCGACAAGAATACCTACGTTTATAAAACCACCGACTTTGGCGCAACGTGGAAGTCCATTGTGACTCCGGATATCTACGGCTTTGCGAGAAACATTCAGGAAGATTATGTCAATGAGAATCTTTTGTTCCTCGGAACTGAGTTTGGCCTGTACATCACCTTGAATGGTGGGAAGAGTTGGTACAAGTTTACAAACAACATGCCTGCCGCCAATGTGCATTACATGGAGTTGCACAAGAAGACCAATGATCTTGTAATTGCCACCCATGGCCGAGGGATTATTATCATTGATGACATTAGCCCTTTGCGGCAACTGACGGAAGAAAACCTGAACAAAGATTTATATTTCTTTACCACCACCCCGACAAAAATTTCCGAGACGAATGGCTTCGGGGGAACCAGCACAGAGACACAATTTGTTGGCGATAACCCAACAAAAGCTGCCCGCATAATTTACTATCTCAAGAAAAGACATACGCTTGGCAAAATGTCCTTGGAGATTCAGGATGCCAATGGAAACAAAATCACGGAGATCGGCCCTGGAAAATCCAAGGGCATCAATGTGGTGGAGTGGAACTACAACACCAAACCGCCGAAAATTGCCGCTGCTAAAACTTTTGCTTTCGGAGGATTTACTTCACCCCGTGTTCCTGCCGGGATTTACAAAGCCGTGGTTCAAAAGGGCAAGGACACTTATACGAATGATATTGTTATTCAATATGACCCTAAATCCGATATCCCTTTAGCTGATCGTAAACTTCAGGAAGAAACCACAAAAAAACTCTACAACATGTCGCAAGAGTTGGCTTATATGGTTTATGAATTAGATGAAACTGTCAAGGCCGCTGAAAATGTGAAAGGGAAAGGCGCCTCGGCCGCCAAAGCTGTTACGCCTTTAATAGCTGACTTGACTAACCTGAAGGAAACACTTGTTGTGACCAAGGGAGACAACTACGTGGGTTCTGCCGAGCCACAACTGCGTGAAAAAATGGTTGATCTTTACAGTAAGGTAGCCGACAGTTATTATAAACCGAATTCGGCGGAGATGGGAAATCTAGAAGCCATTGAAACACGATTCAATACCGCTAAAGCCGACTTCAAAAAAGCAAAAGATAAGAACTTGAAGAAGCTGACATCGCTGATGTCAGAAAATAAATTCGGAGAGTTGCCAATCAAATCCTATGATGAATTTCTAAAAGAACCTTAACGAATAACTTTCTGAAGGGACGCGGAATTTTTTCGCGTCCTTTTAATTTCTATCGTTGTCCCTCAGCCATCTTTTCGGCAGTCTCTGCAATCTTTAATTGCTCGATGAAATTGTCGACCTCACCATTCATGATGGCTGGCAAGTTGTGTTGTGTGTACCCTATCCGGTGATCCGTTACACGGCTCTGCGGGTAATTGTATGTGCGTATTTTCTCTGAACGATCTCCACTGCGCACCTGGCTTCTTCTGGAAGCTCCGATTTCGGCTTGTTGCTTTTCTACTTCCATTTCATACAATTTCGAACGCAACATCGTCAAAGCCCGTTCCCGGTTGCCATGCTGGCTGCGCTCCACCTGACAGGTGATGACAATACCGGTCGGCTTATGCGTAAGTTGTACTTTCGTTTCAACTTTATTTACGTTCTGTCCCCCTGCCCCGCTTGAACGGGCAGTTTGAAATTCCAAATCGGCCGGGTTTAACTCAACATCAACTTCTTCAGCCTCCGGCAGAACGACCACCGATGCCGCCGAAGTGTGGACGCGCCCTTGCTGCTCTGTTTCAGGCACACGCTGAACCCGGTGTACCCCTGATTCATATTTTAATAAGCCATACGCGCCCTCACCTTCCACACTGGTGATTACTTCTTTATAGCCACCCGCCGTCCCTTCCGTTACATCGACCACCAAAAATTTATAGCCTCGTCTCTCGCAAAAGCGCTGATACATTCTCCAAAGATCACCCGCAAAAATGGCCGCTTCATCGCCTCCCGTTCCCGCACGGATTTCGAGAACAGCATTCTTTTCATCATTCGGATCTTTGGGCATCAGCAATTCCTTGATTTCTTCTTCCAGGGCATCTCGCTTAGGCTCCAGTTCGTCGATCTCCATTTTGGCCAGTTCACGCATCTCAGGATCTTTTTCTTTTTGCAAGACTTCCTTGGCGTGACTGATCCCGTCAATGGCAGTTTGGTACTGGTCGAATTTAATAACCACTTTCTCCAGATCGCGGTATTCTTTGCTCAAAAGCTGGTATCTCTTTTGGTCTTTTACCGTATCGGGTTGGCTTAAAAGCTGGCCTACTTCTTCGAAGCGGTTCTTAATATCTATCAGTTTGTCGATCATAATTTCAATCCCGAAGCTTCGGGAGGGGCGCAAAGTTAATAAATCAGTGGGTGTAGTTTAGTGTTCATTTGCGCAAACACGCTGTTCAATTTCCAACACTTCCGGACTAAGCTTGCTCGGTTTTGATGCATTTTCAAAGTTTTTAAAATGAGAATGGTTTTTGCTTTTGGCTTGCAAAGTAAAATTTATGATCAAGGCTTTTTCTCTTCTTTTAATAGCCTTCATGGCACTGCTGGCCATCCCGATTTGCATTGGTCTTGCGGGAGGTATGTTTGGACTAATTTTTGGTTTGATCGGAGGAGTGATCGGACTAATAGCGGGTTTATTCGGCGCTGTGATCGGTGTTATGGCCTGGATCTTTAAAAGTATTTTCCATCTTTTGTTTGGCTGGCATTGGGGTTTCGGGTTTCACCCTTTTCATTGGAATGGATTTTGGATTATTTTGCTGATCATCGTTATTGTGGCTATTTCCCAACGAAAAAAATAGAATCAGAATTTTAATTCTTGCCGGAGGATCAGGATGTGGTTCTTGAGCGCATCCTGCCAGGTTTCGTCCGCGTCCCATTTAGTGCCCAGGAAAATGTTTCCGTATTCTGTATTTTTAAAATAGAATTTATAAATCATTCTTTTGGAAGGAATGGTTTTAATCTTAGGGATATTTTCTTCAAAATAGCTGGTTGATAACGAGCTGGCGGTTTGGGTAACATCATACCCCAAAAGATCACGCGCCACATCACCGCGGGTATGAACAAACCGAAGCACCATTCGATATCCTTTTTGATCCAATTCCGCATCGGTCAACGCGGGGTCAACCAATTCCCATTTGACCGGGAATTTTTCTCTGAGAATTGTTTCTAATTCTTTGTCGTCGGCGTCATTGTTGAAGCGTGGTATGGCAGACTTGAATTTAACGTCGGCAGAAAACCGTTCGCCCTGCTCTTTAAAAAAGCGTAAGGCAAAGCCGGTTTCGGGAACATCATTAATCAAAAAATTTTCCTTTTTCTGGGTGCTGATAGCAAACCGGTAGATCGTGCGAAGTAATTCCACAAATGACACATGACTTTGTTTCCATGACACATGGTTTTTGTCGGCAAATGCTCGTGTGCCATTGTATTCGGTAAAAATACTTTGATACTCACTATCCTTCTTTTGCAGGAGGATCAGGAATTTGACGGCACGGGAATTAAAGTAATTCGAAAACACATTCGATGGGTCAAGGCCTGACAATACATAATCGACATCCAGGTAGCTGATGACATCAATGCCCGCTTGCTGAAAGTACTTCTGCGCTTCTTCCAGTTCCGTCCTGGTAAAGCCCGGCTCGTAAAGAACCATGGACCGTGCGGCGAGCAATCCGGGAGGGAGATCACTGCCAAAATTTAAATTGTTGGTTATCTTATCCTCTTCGGAGGATGGCTGGGCCGAACAAAACGTGAAACACAAAAGAAGAAGAAAAAGGGATAAGTATCGAACGAAGGTCATTTCTATCGGAACGGAGTTTCACAAAGGTTATTGCCGGGACAAATGCAAAGGGGCGAAGTTTTGACTCCAATTTATGAAACTTCGGCATTAAGTTTTAGTTCGGCCGAATTCTAGAAGTGTCGTAATTAGAGACGTTGTTTGGATGTACGTTAAACTTGCCGTAACGCTATCAGGAGAACTAAAGCTAACTTTAGGTTTTGCAATTTATTATGCCTGGGAGTGCCTTAATAAACCTGTAAGTATAATATTTCCCTTTACTTCTGGATACTCAAGAGAAACGACTCAAGGCTTTTCAAGGATTTGGAAATATACAATTGAGCTTCCTTAGGTGCCTTTTTAATTATGTATTTTGAAAAATCTTTGACACAATTTTAGGTACAAGGGAAATAATAAAGCTCTGATTATAAGAGCTTTATGATAAAATTAAGTACCCGGGACGGGAGTTGAACCCGTACAGCCTTTAAGGGCCACAGGATTTTAAGTCCTGCGTGTCTACCAATTCCACCACCCGGGCGGGTATTCGTTGTTCGTTACCGGTTATTCGTTGATCGTCTGCTAAATAAAAAAGTGTGGATTTCACCACACTTTGATATCGAATAACCATTAACGTACAACGATTAACGATTCTTGAGCGGGAAACGAGACTCGAACTCGCGACCCCGACCTTGGCAAGGTCGTGCTCTACCAACTGAGCTACTCCCGCTTTTATTCTCCGTAGCCTTGGCGAAGGAGAATTTCTCGCTGCGCTTCGGCGGGCAGGCCCGCCTCTGGCAGATTCGCTTGCTGCGGGCAAGCCCGCTGAAGCGTTGGTTTTCCTCTAACTTTCGTTAAAGGGAGTGCAAATTTAATGCGCCATCCTGAATTTCCAAATTTATAGCCTGTCTGTAAAGTGCCTGACCGCTTTTTCTTCAGAAACTTTGCTGCATTGAAGTCAGCGGAAGCTCCTTTGGGTATGGACAATGACTTAAAATCACTTCCCTTCAATGCTTTGGCCTGAAAAAGTATTTGCCCAACATGATGAGGATAATGTGCCAACTGTCGTTGGATTGCATCCAATACGGTCTGCCCTTCGTTGCGGATATAAATAACATTACTCAAATCTTCCGGCTTCAAACTTTCAATTGCATTCAAGAGACATGCCCAACCTTTTTCCCAGGCTTCAAGCATTGTTTTTTTATCAGGATAGGATTCTTCAAACTCGGCTTTGCGGTTGCGCCATGGTTTTTCTCCGTCAGAAATTAAAAAATCTGTCCAGCGCGACAACATGTTGCCGCTAAGGTGATGCACAATCAAGGCGATGCTGTTGCTGGCTTCGTTTGGCTTGGATAAAACCTCTTCATCCGAAAGTTGTGCGATAGCGCCTTCGCCTAATTTTTTGTAATAACGAAATAATTTGACAGCACCTCTAAAAAAACCTGGTCGTTAGACTTCGACACCTTCTTTTACCACTTTTGAATTTTCATTGGAAGCAACCGGTGGGCGCTGCTGATCGTATTGCTTTTTCAATTCCTGGGCATGCTGTTTGTCTTTTGAAAATTTAATATGATCGGGAACACCTTTCAAATCCCAAATTAAACCGACAGCCTGAAAGCCGCGCAAAATGTAATACGTGATGTCAATCTCCCACCAAAAAAATCCCTGGCGTGAAGCCACTTCATAATAATGGTGGTTGTTATGCCAGCCTTCGCCCAACGTGAGCAACGCAAGCCATACGCTGTTCTTAGATTCATCCCCGGTTTGGTAGCGCTGTTTGCCAAACTTATGCATGATCGAGTTGATGGAAAATGTGCCGTGATACGTGATGACCGTGCTTAAAAAGAATCCTATAAATAATGCCGAAAAACCCATTGACGAAAACATAGCGGTGATGCTTCCTCCATCAACGATTCCACCGAGTGCCATCACAACCAAAGCGAGAATCGTTGGTGCCACTAAATAATGTTTGTTAAGCCAAACCAGCTCAGGATATTTTGCATAATCGCCAATGGTTTTATAATCGGTCTCCTTGAAGTCAGGCCCTACAATCCAGCCGACGTGCGAATACCAGAAACCATAAATTTTCATGGAGTGCGGATCGGCAGGGGTGTCGCTATAGCGATGATGATGCCGGTGATGAGCAGCCCACCACAGCGCGCCTTTTTGAGCGGAGGTTTGCGCCATAAAAGCAATTACAAACTGAAACCAACGTGAAGTCTTGTATGATTTATGCGCGAAATAGCGATGGTAGCCACCGGTGATCCAAAACATTCGGAAGAAGTAGAGAAAGGCACAAACGATCCAATCGAAGAGGGTAACGCCCGTGAAAAAGGCCAGCAAAGGAGTTAAATGGATGAACAGAAAAGCGATCTCCTGCTTCACGATTGGTTTTCTTCTTACTTCCGGGATCGTCGTTGAGTTCATCGAATTATAATTCTTTTAATAATGGTTTTTTAAAAACCTTATTTTAAAATCGAAAGTTTGCAGAAAGATAAAAAAGATCTAGAATTTCTTCTGGAGAACTTTCGAGATGTCATTCTTTAGTTCTTGTACAAAATCGGAGGCATTTCCGAAATCACAGGCATTGCGAAAACTATTGATCAGTGCCGAGGCATCCGGTAACTCCCAATGAATTTTGGCGGTCTCTTCGCTTAATTTTTTTTGCGCGCGGCAAAATAACTGACGGCAGTGTTCCTTCTTTTTATTCAGTGTTTCCTGAAGTTGCTCGTAGTCAAAATCAAAAACTTCCTTCAATAAATACACGGCACGTTCCAACGGACCAAGCTTGGTTTGCAGTACTTTGAAGGCCACGGAAAGATTAATATCCAAATCCAATTTAGCCAGATTGGTCTCCTTAAACTTCTTCAATAATTCTGTGACGGGTACCGTATCAAGGCATTCTTCTTTTTTCTTCCTTAGGGAATTGAGATGGCTAAAGCAATTGTTGGTGACGGCCTTGATCAAATACGCTTTTGTATTTTCAATTTTTTGTTGATCAATACTTAACCAGCGCACAAAAGTTTCTTGTACAATATCTTCGGCGTCTTCCTTGCAGCGCACCAGGTTGTAAGCAATGGTGTGCAACAGCGGTTGATAGAGCGATATGGTCTGTCCTTGTGTCATTTTTAGCCCAGCAAAGGTATGGCAAAATCGCCAGACGGCAACGCAAAATCTGAAATGTTCAAGGGAACTAATGGTCGTCAGCCGGATAGTGAATACCCGCTTTTTCGCGAATCCGATCAAGGGTTTCCATTAAGAGAAGTGTATCGGCATGTTTCATCACCGGACTTTCAGTTAAGCCTTGCAACAAACAGTCGGTTACGTGTTGCGTTTCGTATTCATAACCAAAGCCACTTGCTTTTTCAAAAGGAACAGTTTCGCGCGTATCAACAATCCCGGGGTAATATTCCAGGTTGGTGGTCGGTCCGTGAAAGCGATGGGTAAAGCGAATGCGCCCATGATTACCGCCAATATCGGCACCCGCGGAGAGGTTCGAAGTAAACGAACAAAAAAGTTGGGCTAACGCTTCATTGTCATATCGAAATTGAATTGTACACTGGCTGTCAGTACCTTGATCGGACGAGGTCATGATGGCATCAACTTCATCCGGTCTTCCTAACAGATCCAGCGCAAGAAAGATCGGATATACACCAATGTCGAACAGTGAACCTCCGCCAAGTTTTGGATCGTAAAGTCGCGGAGCAATGGGTGGAGCAGGAATGAATCCGAAATTGGCAATCACATTTTGAATTCTTCCTATTTTTCCATCAGCAATCATCTTCTTCATGAGTTGGTAGTGAGGAAGAAATCTTGTCCAGAAAGCCTCCATCAGAAAAACTTTTTTCTCCTGGGCGAATGCAATCATCTCTTTCGCCTGACGGTAATTCATGGCGAATGCTTTTTCGCAGAGCACGGCTTTGTTGTGGTTCAGGCAAAGAAGTGCATGTTCGTGATGAAACGCATGAGGTGTTGCAACATAAATTGCATCCACTTCCGGATTTTCCACGAGGCTTTGATAGCTGCCGTGCTTGTGCTTGACGGGAAAGTCTTTTGCGAACACGTCAGCCGTTGATTGTTCTCTTGCACCTATTGCAATCAACTCTGCATTTTTTATGAGTTTGACATCGGCCGCAAACTTCCTTGCGATCTTGCCACAGCCTAATATTCCCCATCGGATAGCTTTCATTGAGACTATTTTTTTAAAACATTCAAAACTTCATTCAATTTCAGCAACGCCTCTACCGGGCTGATGGTGTTGATATCAATCTTTCCGAGCATCTCCTGTACTTCTTTCATTTTTGGATCGGTTTCAAAGAGGGAAATTTGTGCACTGGCTTTTGGTACAGCATCAAATTTTCTCTTGGACTCGTTCTTATGTTTTTCCTTTTCGAGAAAATGCAATATTTCGTTGGCGCGCAAAACAATTTTGTTGGGCATACCTGCCAATTGTGCAACATGAATGCCAAAACTATGTTCACTTCCACCTTCTTTCAACGTACGCATAAAAATGATTTTGTCGCCAATTTCTTTTACGGAGACATTGAAGTTTTTCACTCGCGGTAAATCTTCCGCGAGCTGATTCAACTCATGATAGTGTGTTGCAAAAAGTGTTTTGGCTTTGTATTCCTTCTGGTTGTGCAAATATTCCACAATACTCCAGGCAATGGAGACGCCATCGTAGGTGCTGGTCCCTCTTCCAATTTCATCCATGAGTACCAGGCTGCGGTCGCTTAAATTGTTAAGGATGCTTGCGGTCTCCGTCATCTCGACCATAAAGGTTGATTCACCCCGCGATAAATTGTCCGAGGCGCCAACGCGCGTAAAAATTTTATCCGTGATTCCGATCAACGCATGCTCTGCCGGAACATAACAACCAATTTGCCCCATGAGCACAATCAGCGCGGTTTGTCGCAGCAGGGCAGATTTACCAGCCATATTCGGCCCGGTGATGATTAGTATTTGTTGCGTTTCATTATCAAGAAAAATGTCGTTGGGCACATAATTTTCACCAACGGGCAATTGTTTTTAAATGACCGGATGACGACCGGCTTTGATGGCGAGTCTGGTCGAATCACTGATCTCGGGACGACTGTATTTATTTGCTTTCGATACAAAAGCGAAAGAAAGAAGGCAATCGAGTTCAGCAACAATTCGCGCGTTATGTTGAATTTGTGAAATGAACTCAGCAGTATGTCGAACAAGTTCCTGAAAAAGTTGCTGTTCAATGACCGTTAATTTTTCTTCGGCATGAAGAATTTTTTCTTCATACACTTTTAACTCTTCGGTGATGAAACGTTCGGCATTGACCAATGTTTGCTTTCTGATCCAATCGTCGGGCACTTTATCCTTATTGGCGTTGCTCACTTCGAGGTAGTAACCAAAGACCCTGTTATAAGAAATTTTTAGCGAATTGATTCCCGTTCGTTCGACTTCCCGCTTTTGAATTTGCAAGAGATAATCTTTACCGGAAAAGGCTATGGCTCGCAGTTCATCCAGTTCGGCATTTACATTTTCTTTGATAATGCCACCCTGGTGCAAAAGCATGGGTGCATCGTCCTGGAGTTCGCGATCGATCTTTTCAAAGAGAAATTCGCAAGGATCGATTTGGTTTCCCAATTTTATCAATTCCTGCGATCCGGAATTTAAGAGAAATCCCTTCACAGGAGCGATGGCGTGGAGTGCTCTTTTCAATTGCAAAAGTTCGCGCGGGTTAACGCGGCCAACGGCCACTTTAGAAATCAACCGTTCAAGGTCAGCAATCTGACGAAATTGTTCCGAAATTTTCTCCGCGAGGTCGGAATGATCAAAAAAGTGATTGACGGCTTGCAATCGTTCTTCAATTCTCACGTTCTCTTTTAACGGCAGTACCATCCACTTGCGCAAGTTGCGCGACCCCATAGGGGTGATGGTCTGGTCAAGGATTTGTATTAACGGAACGCCACCTTCATTTTGGGCGTGGACAATTTCAAGATTGCGGATCGTAAATTTGTCAAGCCACACATATTGATCTTCATCCAGCCTTGCGATGGAAGCAATGTGGTGTGTGTTGTTATGCTCGGTGATTTCAAGATAATGGAGAATTGCCCCGGCGGCTATGATAGCCTCAGTCATTCCATCGATGCCGAAGCCTTTTAATGTTGATGTTTTGAACTGATGTACTAATTTCTCTTGCGCAAAATCGAAGGCGAAAACCCAATCGTCGAGGGAGAAAGTGGCATGCTCCTCGGCGAAGAGCCCATCCAATTTTTCACGGCTTGCTTTACTAAAAATGATTTCGGCAGGCGTAAAATTTTGGATTAGCTTTAAAACATATCCTTCATTTCCCTGAGCGGCGTAAAATTCGCCTGTGCTAATATCAAGGAAGGAAACGCCCCAACTATTTTTTGCAATATAAACGGAAGCCAAAAAATTGTTTTGCTTCTTCTCAAGAACATTGTCATTGAAAGAAACCCCGGGAGTGACCAATTCGGTTACACCTCGTTTTACTATACCCTTGACAAAGCGAGGGTCTTCGAGCTGATCGCAAATCGCTACGCGATGGCCGGCGCGAACCAGTTTCGGCAAGTAGGTATCAAGTGCATGATGCGGAAAACCAGCCAGAGCCGTTTCTGATACTGAACCATTGCCGCGTTTGGTCAAAACAATATCTAAGATTTTGCTTGCTTTGATGGCATCTTCACCGAAAGTTTCATAAAAGTCGCCTACACGAAATAACAACAAGGCACCGGGGTACTTCGCCTTGATGGCATTGTATTGTTTCATGAGAGGTGTGTCGGCAGAGGCCATAAAGGCAAAGATAGTCGAATGCCGAAATTGTAAAATGAGTTATTTCTCAGTCAACACAGTGCAGATATCATCAACCCTGTGATTGATCTTCTACTCAAACTTACTTTTAAACCTCACGATAGATTGCTTATTGCATAAACGAAAATCACACCTTAATTCTGTTAAGGTTTTAGTGATGTTAAATTTTGAAACTTGCTATCTTTGAATAATGATTTTTGCTTTTCATATCGGCTTTTTAGAGGTGAGTTGGGTGGACATCGTGGACGTCGGCCTCGTTGGTATTTTACTTTACCAGGTTTATAAACTTATTCACGGAAGTATCGCCGTAAATATTTTTTTGGGGATTCTGGCGCTTTACCTGGTGTACCTGATCGTCCGCGCAGCGCAAATGGAATTATTGGCAAAAATCCTGGGGCAGTTTATGGGTGTGGGCGTTTTGGCTATGATCATTTTATTTCAGCCGGAGATTCGTAAATTTTTGTTACTGATCGGCCGCAGCGCCGAATTCAATCGTGGCAATATTTTTAAGTCCCTTCACAATTGGCGCTATGGCTATCACGATGATTTTGATATCCACCAGTTGATCGAAGCGGCGAAGTCTTTAAAGGCCACCCGTACAGGCGCTCTCATTGTTTTTTCCCGTGATATGGAGTTAAAATTTTATTGCGAGACAGGCGATTGGCTGGATGCTGAAGTGAACAAGCGCTTGCTTCTTTCCATTTTTCACAAAAGCAGCCCCTTGCACGATGGGGCAATCATTGTTTATAAAGGCCGGATCAAAGCAGCGCGATGTGTGCTGCCAGTCAGTGAAAATGATCACTTACCTGCTCACTTTGGCTTGCGCCATCGCTCGGCTATCGGAATGAGTGAAACTACCGATACCTTGGTGATGGCCGTCTCAGAAGAAACCGGAAGGTTGATATTGGCACGAAACGGAAAATTTGTTCGGGGCCTGAAACTTAAACAAGTGGAGCAAAAAATTTTAGAATACTTTCATAATACGGAGCCGAAAAATTGGGATGAGATTCCCGTTGAACCGGAACCCCAGGAACCTGAAGAAGTGAAAGCTTAACTCAATTTTATTGGTGAAACACACTTGACTTAATAATAAGCCCGTTGTGAATTTCCAACATCTCCCCGACAAATAGATCATCTTCATCCTTTACGTGCCTCACATATTCCATGAACACACGATCCTCGAAAGGAGTGAGACGAACGACTTCATAATGTAATGAGGGCAACCTTTGAAAAGCATCTTGCCACCAGGCACGCAAAGCATTCTTGCCTGTGATCACCCCGTTCGTTTCGGGATAGCGCACTTTTAATTTAGGGCTGAAATGCGCGGCGCTATCATCGTAAAGGGCGAGAAGCCTTTCCAAATCTTTATCATTGAACGCGGCGAACCATCGTTGGGCGATTTCATTTAATGCCGATGCGCTCATAGCGACTAATCGAGAACATGGAGCGTAACCCAATACCGATAGGCGACCAAAACTTTATCAAGTTTGGATAAACGATTAATATCACGCTGGCTATACTTCGGAAGAAGTATTTTATTCAATTTGGCAAGAATCCTGAAAACCGTTTTCATAGTTATTTCAAAACGCCCAACTCTTTTCCTACTTCAGTGAATGCTTTGATTGCCTTATCAAGATGATGACGCTCATGGCCGGCAGAAATTTGTACACGGATTCGCGCTTTGCCTTTAGCTACCACGGGAAAGAAAAATCCGATCACATAAATTCCCTTTTCTAAAAGTAGCTCCGCGAATTTTTGTGCCAAAGGCGCTTCATACAACATAATGGGAACGATTGGATGTTCTCCCGGCTTGATATCAAATCCGGCGTTGGTCATTTCCGTTCGGAAATATTTTGTGTTTTGTTCCAGCTTATCGCGAAGGGAGGTGGTTTCAGAAAGCATATTAAATACTTCGATGGAAGCGCCGACAATTGAAGGAGCCAACGTGTTTGAAAACAAATAAGGACGGGAACGTTGGCGAAGCAATTCAATGATTTCTTTTTTTCCGGAAGTGAATCCGCCCGAAGCGCCACCGAGTGCTTTGCCTAGCGTTCCAGTAATAATGTCCACGCGATCCATTACCCCTCGATACTCAGGCACACCACGACCGGTCTTGCCAATAAACCCTGTCGAGTGGCATTCATCGGTCATCACCAAAGCTTCATATTGATCGGTCAAATCACAAATTTTGTCAAGTTGAGCAATCGTGCCGTCCATGGAAAATGCGCCATCGGTCACGACGATGATTTGATTTGCCCCCGCCTTTTTTGCGTCCTCCAGTTGCTGTTTCAGATCGGCCATATCGTTATGCTTGTAACGATAGCGCATGGCCTTGCACAGGCGCACGCCATCGATGATCGAAGCATGATTCAATTCATCAGAAATAATCGCATCTTTTTCTCCGAGTAACGGTTCAAACACACCACCGTTGGCATCAAATGCCGCCGCATATAAAATCGTATCCTCCGTGTGAAGAAATTCTGAAATTTTTTTTTCAAGCTCTTTGTGGATATCCTGCGTGCCGCAAATGAAACGAACGGAGGACATTCCAAATCCGTGGCTATCTATTGCTTTCTTTGCAGCGGCAGTCACTCGTGGGTGTGATGATAAGCCAAGATAATTGTTAGCGCAAAAGTTGATTACTTCTCTGCCATCATTGGTTTTGATATCGGCTGCCTGTGGTGTAACAATGATTCGCTCTTTTTTAAAGAGTCCGGCTTCGCGAATAGACTGAAGTTCTTTTTCTAAAATGGGTTTTAATCTTTTATACATGATGTCACATTTGAACTGCAAAACTACAAATCACAAATCACAATTCGTACATCCTAAATTTTAATAACTTCGCCCCGCATTCTTTTTAAGCATGAAGAAAACTAAGATTTTATTGATTGGTGCCGGCGGACAATTGGGCGCTGAGCTGACGCAAGGACTGTGGAAAATTTACGGCCAGGAAAACGTAATCGCCTCCGACATTAAAGATGCTCAAGGTGTTTTGAAAGAAGGTCCTTATGAGAAATTTGATGTAATGCAGCGCGACAAGCTTTTTGAATTATTAAAGAAAAGAGAAATCACCCAGGTTTACCATCTGGCTGCACTGCTTTCGGCTACCGGAGAGAAAGATCCACGCTGGGCATGGAAACTGAACATGGAAAGCCTGCTCTTTGTTTTAGAGGCTGCGCAAGAATTGAAGCTCCACAAAATTTATTGGCCGAGTTCCATTGCAGCCTTCGGCCCAACTACACCCAAGCAAAATACGCCACAAGACACCATCATGGATCCATCCACGGTTTATGGGATCACCAAATTGGCGGGCCAACTTTGGTGCGAATATTATTTTCGAAGATATGGAGTTGATGTGCGCAGTCTTCGTTACCCGGGATTGATCGGATGGAAAACTCCTCCTGGTGGAGGCACTACGGATTATGCTGTCGATATTTATTTTAAAGCATTGAAAAATAAAAAGTACGAATGTTTTCTATCAGCAGATACGTATTTGCCGATGATGTACATGGACGATGCCGTAAAAGCAACGATTGATTTGATGGAAGCGCCTGCTGAGAAAGTAAAAGTGCGCACCAGCTACAACATTGGCTCAATGAGTTTTTGCCCGGCCCAGATCGCCGCTACCATCAAAAAACATGTTCCTGATTTTACCATTACCTACAATCCTGATTTCCGACAAGCCATTGCCGACTCGTGGCCAAAATCCATTGACGATTCTGCTGCCCGCAAAGACTGGGGCTGGCAGCATCAATTCGAGCTGGAAGAAATGACAAGTGATATTTTGAAGAATCTTAGAGTGAATCATTGATTTATAGACTCATCATCACAAATTGCGATGTTAAAGTGTTGCCGATTCTTATAACTCATAAGGGAACACAAACTGGTCTTTATCCGCGCTAAGTACAATATCAGCATCGCTAATATTATTTGTTATGGACCTAAACCGATCTCTGATAACTTTTGGATCGAGATCTTGAATATAAACGGTCTTTAAATTCCTCATACCTCGAATTATCATCCGATCTATCTCGCGATTAAACATCGGGAAGGAATAACCAATTATTGCAAGCGAAGTCGTTTCTTTCGTAATTTCTCGAACCTTGACGATAAACTGATTTTCGGCTGCAGAATCATTTTCCCATGCGAAAGATAAATTTGAAGAAGCATCGTTATCATGACCTATATTTATGTAATTGGACACAATGGGAGTGATCTCTTTTAAGAGATCACTGAATTTCATTTTCCCGTAATTTTCAAAAAGATGGAACTTTGCACCCATATTATTTTTAAATGTAGCTGTGCCATTCAATTTTACGATACTCTTATTGTCATTAGGGAAATCGTCTGGAGAATTCTTCTCTAGAATGCGATATTCATATCTGATGTTGTCAACATTTTTATAGGCTTTTGTATTATCGGACTGAAACCCATGAAGTGCCATTTCTATTTGCGAATCGTAATTCCATGTAAGTATCTTAACATTATCAGGTATTTGTCTATGCTTATTCAATATTGCGGCAAAGAAATTTGAATACCTGGTATCAATTTTTGGTTGATCATCAAGATTCATATGAGCTTGTTCCAATGTAAAGAACACCATCATTGCCACCTTCAATTTATTCAACTCAGCATGATTTGCTTGTAAATAAAGTCTCTTTGCATAAGTGTCCACACTTACTTCTTTTTTAACTGCGATTGCTAAGTCATTCATCATTTTAATAAATGGGTGGTGAGCCTCGAAATGTGAAATCTTTGTGACAAGTTGAAGAGCCCGACCTTCAATCTCGTTGATGGTCGGCAAGACCTGATGACTTGCCCCGGCACCAAATAAGTAAGTAACCATTTTACATTTTGTTTTTGTGAAACGTCTTTTATAATTATTAGGGTTAGCTAACGAAGTTAATAATTCATCTTATCAATAAGGATCTCAAATCAAGCCGAACAAAAAAATAGTAAACATACCCCAGGCTGTTCCGGAAACCATACTCAATATGGCCAGAAGAATAGCGTGTGGCATCCATTCCTCGTTATAAGTGGCTGTTACAGCGGGTGCAGTAGAAATTCCCCCCACGTTGGCCATGCTGGCAATAGGAACCCAGGCCATGTGCACCCTCATCACTCGGGCTACGATCATCATAAAAATGTAATGCAAGACAATCCAAACTAAAGCCACAACCACAAATGGAATGGGAAAGGACAACCCGATGAAATTTAGCCGAAGTCCCAGTATTGCCATGATGGTAATAATCAGGATGCCTCCGATCTTTAATACAAATGAATGATTCCATCGCTTTATAAAATTACCAAGGAGAAGCCCGATAATCGAGAGGAGAATCACCCTCCAGAGAAAATCGTCAATGAGGAAGTTGACAACAACCGTAACAATAATTATTGAAACTGCCGTGATCGCAATGGAGCCTGGTGTTCGGCTGTTGGATTTTATCGCATGGGGAACGAAGTACGGAATTTTTTCCGTGATTCCGAAGAATGCATTTAACTGATCGCTTCTCTTGATGAGCTGAAACATCAGGATGGTCCAGCAATTGACCAAAATATTATCTAATACCAGCACGGACAGAAATAAAGGTTCGGGAGTTCCTACCAGTTCTTTCAAAACCAATTGACTTGTACTTCCGCCAATCCAACTTCCGACGATCGGTACAAGGCCTTTCCAATATCCTTGTGCAATAAAAAGTTCATGGATATTTGCATTAAAATATTCCGAGATCAGAACGAGGGCAACGGGAAGAGTAGCAATGGCGAATGAACCAGACACAAACAAAATAATGGGCTTCGCGCCAACCGCTTTTAATTGAGGCAGAGAGAGTGCACTCATCACGCTGAGGATAGCGAATGGTATGATCCAATTTCTGCTAACGGCATGTAAGAGAACGTGCGAGAGATCCAATCCTGTGCTATGGCTAAACCCTGCCGGAATCACATAGGCGAAAAGCATGGCAGGAAACCAATTGAGCAAATTTTGCAACCACGCATTTTTCTGATTGTTCAGCCAAAGCACGGACAGTACAGTAATGCCGACAACGAACAATGCGATGGTATCCATTCTAATTAGAATGGATAAAAGGTAATGAAAAATAGTTGCAAACTGAATCCAGTAAAACCCGATGAAATTTTAGGCGAGGAAATTATTAATTGTCCGAGAACCGCACCGAAAGACTTGTCGATATCCCAATCCTAAAACCATTGGCAACATAATTTCCGTTTTGGAAAGAACTGGCAAACTCAAGACGGAACAGCCGCAATATTCCATTAAGGCCGTAGCCCAATTCCGTGTAATTATTGGAAGAAGGCGTGGCCAGGTAATTGATGAAGAAATTCTCAGTCAAGCCAAAAAGGCGCGCCTTCGGTATCCGTGAGATAAGAAATTTTCGAAAGTGATAATGAATATTCACTGAAATGTACTTGTCGCGTGTGCTGAATTTGTAATAATCCAAAATGCGGAAGCTTCCGACAGGGTCAGTTGTCATGAAGGGAGTCATATTGCCCGTGAAATGCTTGTAGTCCATGAAGAACATGGATTTGGAATTCAAAAACTTGCCGGCTTTCAGGTTCATGTCCAGCAATCCGCGGACGCCTAAACGTATTCCCTCGCGGATGCCAACCTCAACGAGATCATAATTTACATCACTGCCCAGGAGTTGGTTAAACCCTTTTCGATACTCCAACATCAATACCGGTGACGAGCGATCTTCACGAAATTTTCGTCCGTTGTGGATACGGTATTTCTGCCACGGCCTTGCTTCAAAACCAATCACGCCGGTAAGAGCCGTGTTATCCGCAAAATGGGTATCCGTCAGCTCAACGTTGACCGGTGCATTGAGGGTGAAACGCTCACCGCTTTTATCACTAAATGAATAATTGTTGTTGTTAAAAAGCTCATGCCTTCTGGCCAATGACCATTGTGTACGAAAGGAATATTTGTCGTTGATACGTTGGCGGTAATTCAGGTCGATAAAATCCCGTTCGTAAATCTTCATCCAATTTTGCCCCTGGACCAATGTGGTGAACGTATTTACAAACGGATGAATGGGCTCATCGCTATTAAATTGCTGAATATACCGACCACCACTGATGGTAAGGCGACTCAAGCGAGTGCGGTAATCAATGCGCAAGAAGCCTGTGAGTTTTTCTCGGGCAAAAGCATAGCGAAACACCGGACTGATCTCCAGTCGCTTTGTATCTGCTCTTTTTTCTTTGTTGGCGGTATCTCGTTTTACCCAGCGTTGATAATAGCTCAAACGATAGATTGCATTCACTCCTTCCACTGTATTGTAGCCGCCCCAGGGCGTATGGATTTCAAAATTGGAAGACTTACCCAGCGAATAACCGTTGCCGGTCAGCACATCAAACGGATTAAATCCCTTATGCTTCCTCTTCGACTTGAGGGTGTCGCCTTCATCACGCCGGCGTTGTACTTCACCGATACTGTCGGTCTTTTTGTACCCGCGAACTTCTTCTTTATCTAATGGCGCCGGTCGGATGTTCGACCAAAATGTGGAATCCTTTTTATAGGCCATTGAATCCACCGCAAATTTAGTTTCTGCAATTACGTCCGGCTCTTTTTGTTTCTGCTGCTCGGTCTTTTCATACGCTTTTGCCAGTTGTTTGAGCTCCTTGTTCGTAATCTCTTTTCCATTTTCCAATCGCTGCTTAAGCTGTTGGTTCTTCTGGCTGAATTGCCTGGTTACTCTTTTTGCTTCTTCCTTTTCCAATTTCTCATCGATCACTTCCATCTCCACCGGCATGGCCGGGTTCAGTTTGATTTTATATTCTTTCACGGTGGCATTGTATGAGCCGACAAAATCGAACCCGAATACTTTTCCGGTGACAATGGCTTGCATGGAAACCGGCAGCCAGGCTTTGTCTTCAACCGGATTATAAATTTCCTTGACTTGAAAATGAATACCCAGTTTCGAAGCCCGTAATTCAAAACTATGAATGCTCCACCAGTTTTCAACCAAAGAAATTTCACCTTCAAAAACGTTATCGCCTTTTGATCGCGGGATGACTTTTATTTTACTGATTTCGTATTGGCCGTCTTTGAATGTGCCGAGGTATTCAAATTTATAATATGAAAATGCTTTGGGTGAAAGAGGGGAAACCGTCTCCGCAATTTCGGGTTCGTAAAAACTTCCAAAAAAATAATTGTTGGGCGAAGCACTTCGGTTGGTACCTTGAGTGAAGACGGCGATCACTTTTTCCTCGAACTTATTGGGGCGGGTGTATTTCACTTCACTGACAGACTCTGAAATGAAAAGCCTGTCTTTCGTTATGCCATCTTTTTCTAATGCCTTTTTCGCAAACCACGGGTAATCTTTCAATTTGCCTTTCCCTTTGATGTAGACCTTGGCTGAATAGCTATCCAATTGCTGGGTATGGTATTTTGCCTTGGCGATTGCTTTGCGCATGATCGTGTAGGCCGGGTCTTCCTGGTTGGCCTTTACCGTTACAGTTTGTAAGAGTATTGTTTCCGGATTCAGAATGATATCTATTTCTTGAAAGTCCCTCTCGATGTCTACCACTCGGGAAGCGGATTCATACCCTAAAAACTTAAAGACTACGTCGTAATGCCCCGGCGGAAGAATGATTTCATAATTCCCCTTCAAATCCGTAGAAGCCCCGGAACCGGTTTGCCGCACAAAAATAGAAGCATAAGGCAATGGCGTTCCATCATTGGCTTTTATAGTGCCTTTGATACCGCCGCTGAAGCAAGCAAAAAAAATGAAATGAAATAAAAGCGAAAGTAGAAGTTGCCTCATCCGTGTCTTGTGCATAGACGGAAACTCTTTTGAAAAAGTTGTTCCGCTGATTATTTATAAAACCCTTTGGATCGAATCATTTGCTCCACCACTTCTGGAACGAGGTAACGGATCGATTTATTGTTTTTCACGCATTGCCGAATATAGGTCGCTGAAATGTCGAAAAGAGGTGCTTCAATCAATTTCACTTGGGCATGACTCCTTAGTGAAGAATTTGTTACACGCGGGCGGGGATAAACATAAAGGCCAAATTGGTTTAGAATTTCTTCGTAGTTTTTCCATTGTGTGAAATTTTCCAGGTTGTCTTCGCCCAGGATCAATTTGAAATCCGTGTTGGGATGTTTTTCTCTTAAATTGGCAAGGGTAAAAATAGTATAGCTTGGTTTTGGCAAATGAAACTCAACATCACTGACTTCAAATTTTAAGTTGTCGGCAATAGCAGCCTTCACCATATCATAGCGATCAAACTCATGCAGCAACCCTTTGCTTGGCTTGAGTGGGTTTTGCGGGGAAACCACAAACCATACTTTTTTCAAATCAGTATTTTCGGCCATGATATTAGCGATAGCCAAATGGCCAATGTGGATAGGATTAAACGATCCGAAGAAGAGACCGATTTTCATTTGTAGAACGCCAAAAGAAAATCTTTAGGACTTAATACTGGAATTGATGAAACTTTAAAGTCATTAACATCACGTGTTATGATAAAATCAATTGCCTTTAATTCATTGGCGGCAAAAAACTGAAGCCCGTCTTCAAAGTCCTTAAACTTGGAGAGAATAGCGGACTCAAAATGTTGTTTTTTCAAATCAACAATACCAAACCATTTAAGTAAAGAAGTTACAGTGAGGATTGGATTTCTTTGAAATTTCTTAGCGAAATATGCACAATGTGCAACGGTAAGTGCAGAGGTGAAGAGCTCTACATTATTATCGTCACTTAAAAGAAGGATTTCACGCGCTTCTTTCAAAAATTCCGGCCTTTCTAAAACAATATCAAGAACGACATTGGTGTCAAGAAAGAGAGACTTTTTCATTTAATATGCTTCTCCTTTAAAATCTTAAAAAGTTCGTCATCATCATCAAATCCCTTTGAAACGCGTCCAGCTATGCCGATCAATTCAAGGGCCGAGTCTTTCTTTTTTTTTGGATTCCCACCAATGGTAAGATCGCGTAAATAATTCTCAATGAGCTTCGATAAACTTATGCCTTTTTTTTTGGATTGCTTTTTGGCATGCTCGATAACTTTTGAATCAAGGCTTAGTGTTAATTTCGTATTCATACGTATAAACCTGTTTTACACGTGAAGTACGGAAATAAAAGATGGAATTCAAAAATTATTTGAAGCGCTCATACAACCGCTGCGCTTCCGTCAATGATTTGTTTAAATCTTCGTTAAGCAACACCGCATCAAACTTGTCCTGAAAAGACATTTCAAAACTAGCTTTAAAAAGCCTCCGCGAAAGGCTCTCGTCTGTTTCTGTGCCGCGATCCTTTAAGCGATCTTTGAGAATTTCCATCGAGGGTACTTTTACAAAAATAGCAAGTGCTTTATCGCCAAAGTATTTTTTCAAATTGATTCCGCCTTTCACATCGACATCAAAAATCACATTCCTTCCTTCGCTCCAGATCCGTTCAATTTCAGATTTTAAGGTGCCATAAAAATTTCCGGCGTAAACTTCTTCCCATTCTACAAATTCATTGTTATCAATTTTGCGTTTGAATTCGTCCGGGGTAAGAAAGTAATAATCTTTTCCATTCTCCTCCTTACGACCTCGTTTGTCGCGTGTAGCTGCAGAAATGGAAAAGCCTAAGTCAGAATTATTTTTTAAGAGGTGATGAACGATAGTAGTTTTTCCCGAACCGGAAGGGGCAGAAAAAATAATTGCTTTACCGCCCTTCGCTGCAGCTTCAGCTGGCATCAGGCGGCGGATGTTTTGATCTTCGCTTTTATTTGAGATACCAGGTCCTCGGGACAATTGCCACCGCAGCATTTAGATTGCAGCAATTCTTTGATCGCCATGTCCAGGTTATACTCCTTATAGCAGGGCATACAATGATCCATGTGTTGTTTAAAATAGCTTTTCTGCTCGGGTGTAGCTGCATCGTCCAGAATGGATTGGAGCATTTCCATGCACGTGGGCTTTTTGCCATCGGCTTGAATGAATGGATTGGATGAAGTTGCCATAGATTTATGCTTTATTATAACCCATTGACTGAGCGTATGATTTCAATTTTTCCTTGAGAAGATTTCGAGCACGGTGCAGCCTGCTTCGAACAGTGCCAATCGGTATATCGAGTATCTTTGCCATTTCTTCATACTTAAAACCTTCGAGGTCGCATAAAATAATGACCGTTCTGAAATCAACATCCAAGGAATTGAGGGCATTGCTGATCTCGTCTCCAATCATGTCCTTCAGCGACTCGACTCTCAGATCAGGTGTAATTTGCCGATCAACCTCGTCAGAGTTATAATACGTCTCTACTTCTTGATAATCAACCTTCGAAGGCTCCTTGCTCTTCTTGCGGTAATCATTGATGAAGCTGTTTTTCAAAATGCGGAACAGCCATGCTTTAGCATTAGTTCCTTTCTGGAAGGATTCTATAAAACGAAAGGCCTTTAAGTAGGTGTCTTGCACAAGGTCTTTGGCATCATCGCGCTCAAGGGTAAGTCGATAAGCAAAATTGTACATCGAATGGATATGAGGCATAAACTCTCCATCGAAAACCTCTTGCTTCTCTTTCTCTGAATAGTGTTGGCGTGGTGCGCCTTCGAATTCCGTGTCCATGAAGGGCAAAAGTAAAACTTAATTTGGAAATGTAATGATTGGAAAACTTGAAAATTAGGTTAGGTGATTGCCTCCGTCGGACAGTTATTGTCTTTGAAATGGAAATTACTATCTACCTGAAAATCTTCAAACTCAAATCAAGACTTTTCACCGAATGCGTAAGCGCGCCCACCGAAATGAAGTCCACTCCGCACTCTGCCACAGCTCGCAAATTGCTTTCCGTGATTCCCCCACTCGCTTCAGTTTTACACTTTCCCGCAATCAGTTTTACAGCCCGTTTCATTTCCGAAAGTTCCATGTTGTCCAGCATGATCACATCCACCGATTGCGTGTTCAAGGCTTCTTGAACTTCGCGAAGGTTGCGAGTCTCCACTTCAATTGACAACTTTTTATTTTCTTTTTTTAAGTATTCAACGGTAGTTGTCACGGCCAGGGTGATGCTACCAGCCACATCAATATGATTGTCTTTAAGCATGATCATATCATACAACGCAAAGCGGTGATTTTTTCCACCACCAATAGCCACGGCCCATTTTTCCATCAGTCGAAAATTGGGAGTAGTCTTGCGCGTGTCCATTAATTGTGCAGAAGTGCCTGCCACCAGTCTTGACAGGAAGTTTGTTTTCGTGGCAATACCGCTCATGCGTTGCATGCAATTGAGTACTAGCCGCTCGGCGGAAAGAATTGAACGCGCATTCCCGTGAACTTCAAAGGCAATATCGCCATTGACGATCGCTTCGCCATCTTTCTTAAAAGCCATCAATTGAAGAGAGGCGTCTACCTGGCGGAAAATTTTTTGAGCTAATTCAACGCCCGCAAGGATTCCTTCGTCTTTTGCAATAAGCTTAGCTTTTGATTTTTTGCCTGCTGAAATGGTGGCCAGGGAGGAGTAATCGCCCTCGCCAATATCCTCAGCCAAAGCGGATCGAATAAATTCAATTATGGCCTTCTCCGTCAGGTAAGCCGGCCTGGTCATTCTTTGGTAAAACTCATCTCATGGATCAGGAAGACTTTGTCCACTTCGCGCACGCGCATAAGTACATTGTAACTGTCGGTGCCACTTTGGTATTTTCCGATTGCAAATTGCAATCCTCCTTTTGAGGAACCGGTGTGAACAATACTAAATTCCGTTGGAGTATGCTTTTTAAAAAAATCACGCAACACGAATTCAGCCTGCGTTTTGCTATACGTATTTACTTCGCCTTCTAAATTGAGGTCGATGGAAGTGTGGAAGTGGGTTGCAAGATCTTTGGCATCGCCAGCTTTCACGGCATCTTTCATCGACGCGAAGATTGTTTGCTGTGCCTGGCTATGAAAACCAATCAACAGTAAAATCCCAAGAAAGAGATGTTCTCTTTTCATTGCACTTTTCATCTCCAAAATTATGCCATAGTTGGCAGACGGAAAAATTTGGATGCTAGGCATGTTCATTTTGAGGGTTGATGTTACCGGAATGGATAAATGGTGAAGCTTGTTGATGCTTGCGGATTGCTTTACGGGAAAGTAAAATTCCTATTGCCAATGAAATAATAGCTCCTGTCCATAGACCCGGGACATAGGATATAAACCAAAAGTAATCGTATGCTCCATGAAAAAGAGTGGCTGCGCCCAAACCGTACCAGACATAATGTTTCTTCCCTTTTTCATATTTCGCGATGCCCATAAAGTAGCCCATCAGCACTGCAAAAGTAGCGTGGGCAGGGACAGCGGTAAACATACGAAGGATGCCTGTTGTAATTCCGTTTTCGCTGTTCATTACGGATAAAATATTTTCAAGTGCGGCAAAACCAAGGCTCACACTTACCGCGTAAACAATTCCATCGAAAGGTTCATTAAAGTTTTTATTGGGATAAAGCACCCATCGGACAAAAATAAATTTACTGAATTCTTCGATGAGCGCTACTAGCAAAAACGCGTGAATGGCCTGCTCGCTAAGACTTTGCTCATGGATGGGAATGATCCAATTAATGGGTAAACTGATCACCAATGTGATGAGCGTACTGATCACGCCCAAAAAAAAACTTAGCACCACCAGGCCGATTGGCTCCGGTTCGTATTTGTCTTTGAAATAAATATAAAGCCCAATACCTGCTCCGGGGGCTAACGCGAGAGCGAGAAGAACGAGTGAATTCATGTAAGAAATGATACGCTAAAAATTTAATAGTCAATCACCGCTTCAATGGATTCCATCTTGGCAGCGCTATAGGAGCCATCCGTGGCAAATACGATTTTGCCATCGGGGTCAAGCACGAAGAAATAAGGAATATCTCGCCTCTCAAAATCAAGTTCGTCTTTATATTTCTTCAGTTCTCCCTTATAAAATAAAATATAGGGCAGCAGTTGAGGGTCGGTATTTTTTATGGCTTTCTTTTTGGCAATGCTTGTTGCTGCTGTATTAATGCCAGTGAACATGGGGATAAAATAAACATTTACGTCATAGGTGAACCCTTGCATCATGCCGGTCGGTTTTTGTATGAACGTAGAGAAGATCGGATTGAACCACGTGTTTAACTCATCCTCTGACTTTTTTGAGTAGGCAAGGCCTAACAATGAATATTTGCCTTTTATGTCGGACGGTAGGTTTACTTTTTTGTCTTCCGCTGTTTCGGCGGTCATTGTTGGAAAGGATTTGCCAATAACTTGGGCAAATGAATCGGTAAGCATTAAAAAAGATAGACCAATGGCAAAACCTATTCTATTCATAAGCCCAAGATAATAAATCCGAAGCTCAATTTTTATCAAATAGTATTCACCGTTATCTTTTTTCTAAAAATTCTTTTGGCCTCCCCTCCTTGCCAGTAACCAAATTTGATCTGACCCGTTTGTTTTACCGATGGAGGAAACTGGACAAGACAACCAAAACCGAATAGAGATCATTGATGTCCTCCGTGGATTTTCGTTACTCGGCATTATCATCGTCCATTTTACTGAACAGTATTATGCCGGTCAGGCGCCGGATTCCCAAGGAAGCTTTGGCGCTCATAACCTGGCTGACAAAATCGTTCAAGGCTTTTCTGGCGTCTTCGTTCAAGGCAAATTTTTCATGATTTTCTCCTTTTTGTTTGGACTGAGTTTCTTTATTCAATTAAGTAAAAGCAATGGGTCTCTTTTGTTTATAGGGCGATTTGCGTGGCGATTGATCGTTTTGTTCGCGATTGGCTTTGCTCATCATCTGCATTATCGCGGAGACATCCTGACGATTTATGCTGTGCTTGGCTTTGGATTGTTGTTGTGTTACAAGTTGCCTGACAAGACTATTCTGATTATTGGATTGCTATTGTTGTTTAATATTCCATCCCTGGGGGTTAGACTTTACCAATCCATTTTCCCTGGTGGTGAAGGCAATCTGTTCGGTTCGGATCAAAAGGAATTGCAGCTTTATTTTGAAACGTTAAAATCCGGAACTTATCTCGGCATTTTAAATGCCAATCTGCACGAATTCGACTACAAATTTAATTTTCAGGTTTTGTCAGGCAGAATTTACATCACCTTCGGGCTTTTCCTCCTGGGTATTTATGCGGGAAGAAAAAACTTTTTCAGCAGCTGGAAAGAGCGGACTGAATGGATGAAGAAACTTCTCAAGGTTTCCTTGTTGACCATTCTGGCATGTTTTGTTTTTATGGGTGTCGTTTTCGGAGGTACTGCCCTAGCCGGAATCAAACTTAACCAGGCACTTCAATGGGCCGTTGGGGGCTTAGCGTTCGATGTTTTCAACGCTGGCCTTGCTACTTTTTATGTGATGGGAACCCTCCTTCTTTTTAAAAGGGAAAAATGGAACTATCGCCTCATGCAATTTTATGAAGTGGGAAGGATGGGGCTCACCACCTATTTAATGCAAACCCTTTTCGGGATAATAATTTTTTTCTCCATTGGATTTGGTTTGCTCAATTCGATTGGCGCATTGCCCTGTTTGCTTATAGGGTTGGCGGTGTTCGCCTTTCAAATCAGGTTTAGCAAATGGTGGCTGAACAGTTTTCGTTTTGGCCCTGTAGAATGGCTGTGGCGAAGTTTAACCTATCTGAAAATACAACCGATGAAAAAGTATCAGGCTACTACTAAAGAATTCGCTCGATAATTTTGCCGGTCTTTTTGTTTTTTAAAATCACCTTTTTCGCTCCATAGTGAGTGACCTCTTCTTTCACTAAATAGTGATCCGCATCATAAGGTTGAAGGTGGCTGTCTTTTCCTACTCCGGTTCTTCCCCGCCAGATATTGAGCTTCACCGGCTCCCATAGTTTGCTTTTTGCAGATGTATAGGCAGCATCCAAAACGGCATTGACTACATACCCATCATAAAACGTTTCTTTTGGCTGCACTCCTTTTTCCAAAGCATTAAACATGTCCATGAACATGTGGTTGTAGCCAAGTTCATTTAACTCATCGCCAACAGGGAATAGCCAGCCCGAATTGCTCTCGGCCTTCTCTGCCACATAATCAGCGCCTTTGCCGGTGGTAAACATTTCAAAGCCGGTACGCAAAAAACTATTCACCCATATAGTACCTTCGGTTCCCATGACTTCATCACGAAGGTCGAGTCCCCCGCGGAAAGTCCAACTCACTTCAAATTGTCCAATGGCGCCATTTTCATATTTGACTAAACCGATGGCATGGTCTTCGGCATCAATGGGCTTCACTTGTGTATCAGCCCAACACATTACTTCCATGGGTTTAATGTCTTTGCCGATGTAACTGCGGGCAATCTCCACACAATGACATCCCAGATCTAAAATACAACCACCACCGGCCTGCTCGATATCCCAAAACCAATCGCTGTGTGGGCCAGGGTGTGTCTCACGAGATTTTGCCCAAAGGATCCTTCCCAACGCACCATTCTTCACACTTTCATGGGCTTTAATGAATTTTGGTGTGTAAACTAAATCTTCCAGATAACCATTAAAGATTCCGGCCTTCTCTACGGCCTCCAACATTCGCTGAGCTTCGGCAGCATTACGACCAAGAGGCTTTGTTGTGATCACCGCTTTTTTGTGTTTACAACAAAGCATTACAGCATCTTCATGGAGATTGTTGGGGAGCGAGATGCAGACCACCTGAACTTCGGGCCGGGCAATGGCTTCTTCCATATTCGTTGTGGCAAATGGAACACGATAGTCAGCTGCAAATTTCTTCGTGCTTTCTTCTTTGCGCGAGTAGATGCTCACGATTTTGTCTTTGCTGCGATAACCTTGTAATGAATCGGCATAAAAGCGGCCAATGAAGCCGGAGCCAAGCATAGCGATGTTCATAGTGTTTGCTGGTTTTTTTTGAGCTTATAAGTCAACGTAAATTGTAATGCGCGGTTGGTGTATTTGGAAGAAATAGTAACCCCGGGGAGACTCGTTGTTGTATCCGCAAGCCAAATATTTTTTAATCCGATGATGTAACTGACACCTATGGAAAAATTCTTGTAGAGATGGTGCTCGCCTCCCAGAATAAAACCAAAATCATTTTTGTGATAGGTTTTTGTGATATCTTGATTGTTGATTTTTGTACCATCTAACGTAAAACTAACGTACGGTCCGGCGTTGAAGGAAAGGTACTTGGTGGTTGCATAATGAAAGGTCAGGGGTAATGTTAGATAATTAATGTCAACATTCATTCCTGAGTTCCCGCTGTTGTTGTACCCCAGGCCCATATATTGTACGTTCAGACGGATACCAATCGTTTCTGAGAGCTGACGGTGATAGAATATTCCAAACGTCGGTTTTACCTTGTTACGTTGAAATCCGACACCGTCTAATTCAACAACGCCATTTGATATAACTTTAGAAACAATCCGTTGGTTCGCAAAATTTACTCCCGCATCGACACCAAAAAAAGATTTCTGCGCAAAAGCACACGCTGAGAGGAGAGTGAAGGCAAGAAGGGTGATCTTTTTCATGGCAGGCAAATTTATATTTTTTTACTTCTTATCTCCAAAGTTCAACCGTTTCCACTACTGACTGTTAGTTTGGTTTTTGAATTATTTTGAAAATTCCTTTACGCATTCTCGTATCCTACTTTTCTCTCTCGTAAATTTATAGACTTCAAAAAATGTGTCGTTATAAATTTTTAGAGAATTGAAAGAACCCATTAACACCGGATTGTATGATCCAACCTTTGAAAAAGACTCTTGCGGCGTAGGCTTTGTGGCTAATATTAAGGGAAGAAAGTCACATCAAATTATATTGGACGCCCTTACCATGCTCGAGCGTATGGCTCACCGCGGTGCCTGTGGATGTGAGCCGAATACAGGCGATGGTGCGGGTATTCTGATTCAAGTGCCTCATGAATTTTTTGACAGTGAATGCAGCAAATTGGGAATGAAGCTTCCGGCCTACGGGCAATACGGAGTAGGCCTTGTATTCTTCCCGCGCGATCCTAAAGTGCGGGAGGAGTGCCGCACAGTACTCAATCGCCAAATTAAGAAAATGAAGATGGCGTTATTGGGTTATCGGATTGTTCCAACGCATCATGCTGATCTTGGAGAAACAGCGCTAACCTCCGAGCCCATCATGGAACAGGTGTTCATCAAGCGTATTGACAGCGGAACCGATAAGGAAGATTTTGAACGTAAACTTTTTATACTCAGAAAGTATGCCACACATATCATCACCGATTCAGTAAAAGGAGTTGATAACCAATTTTATTTTTCTTCGCTTTCCTATAAAACTATCGCCTACAAAGGCATGCTCACCTCCGGCCAGTTGCGCTATTACTTTGCTGACCTTGAGCATGAAGAAGTAGTATCGGCCTTAGCTGTTATCCATTCACGTTTTTCAACGAATACTTTCCCGTCGTGGCGATTGTCTCAACCCTTTCGGTTCATCGCCCATAACGGTGAGATTAATACCGTGCAGGGAAATATCAATTGGCTTAAATCGAAAGAAGCATTTTTTGCCTCTCCGTATTTTACGCCGGAAGAGATTAACATGATCCTTCCGATCTGTAATCCTAAACAATCGGATTCATCCAATTTGGATAATACCATCGAGCTGTTGGTTCATGCCGGTCGCTCATTGCCCCATGCCATGATGATGCTCATCCCGGAGGCATGGGATGGAAACGAAAACATGAACCAGGAGAAAAAGGACTTTTACGAATATCACGCCAACCTAATGGAACCGTGGGATGGGCCCGCCTCCATTACCTTTACCGATGGAAAAATTGTTGGAGCAACCTTAGACCGCAATGGACTTCGTCCTTCACGTTTCGTAGTGACGGATGATGACACGGTGATCATGGCCAGCGAAGTGGGTGTATTGGATATTGATCAATCCAAAGTGGTGACAAAAGGTCGCCTGCAACCGGGAAAAATGTTTGTGGTGGATTTGGAGCAAGGGCGGATCATCAGTGATGATGAGCTGAAGAAAAATATCTGCTCTCGCAAACCTTATGGTCAGTGGGTAAAAGAAAATAAAGTGAAGTTGAGTGATTTGCCGGAGCCCGGAGGAAGCTTTCACAAATATGATCCCATCACTTTCTTGAAACGTCAGATTTCCTTTGGCTATACCTCTGAAGACCTGCGTGTAATCCTTGCGCAAATGTGTGAGACCGGAAAAGAAGCGCTTGGTTCAATGGGTAATGATACTCCGTTAGCGGTACTTTCAAGACAAGCACAACATTTGTCAAGTTACTTCAAACAACTTTTCGCGCAAGTAACTAATCCTCCGATTGACCCGATACGCGAGCGATTGGTAATGTCATTATCAACGCATGTTGGCGGATCCCTGAATTTATTGGAAGAGTCTCCACAACACTGCATCACGCTGGAGCTACCGACACCGGTTCTTTCCAACAATGAATTGGAAAAAATCCGCTACATCGATCACGGCCATTTACAAACCAAGACGATTTACACTTATTTTAAAGCGGACGGACAACCCGGTTCCCTTGAAAAGGGATTAAACCGTGTTTGTCAATACGTAACGGATGCCATTGAAGATGGATTTACCATCATCATTCTATCCGACCGGAGTTTCGACAGTGGACATGCACAGATTCCATCCTTGCTGGCGGTGGCCGCCGTGCATCATGATTTGATCAGAAAGGGACTTCGTGGAAAAATCGGTTTGCTGATGGAAGCGGGAGATGTTTGGGAAACCCATCACTTTGCAACGTTGATTGGATATGGTGCTTCGGGCGTTAATCCCTACCTGGTGTATCAAACCATTCATGACATGAAGAAGAGAAATCTCTTCACTGAAAGCTTGACGGAGGAGAAAGCAATTTACAATTACAAAAAAGCCGTAGGAGGAGAATTGCTCAAAATCATGAGCAAGATGGGTATTAGCACTTTGCAGTCGTATCATGGCGCACAGATTTTTGAGGCACTCGGAATCAGCAAAGAAGTCATCCATCAATATTTTACCGGAACGGTCTCCCGCATTGGCGGGTTGAAACTGGATGATATCGCCAGTGAAGCATTAGCAAAACATCAACTTGCATTTCCAAAAACAGCAAATAGCTCCCCTCGACTTGAAGTGGGCGGAGTTTATCAATGGAAACAACGCGGTGAGTCGCATTTGTTCAATCCGCAAACGATTCATCTGCTTCAACACGCCACCAAGACAAACGACTACACCCTTTTCAAAAAATACTCTTTACTGATCAACGAACAAAGCGAAAAGGCAATCACGCTCCGCAGCTTGTTGAAATTTAAAAAAGGAAAATCAATTCCCATTGAAGATGTAGAACCGAAAGAAAATATCTTCAAACGATTTGCCACTGGAGCAATGTCTTTTGGATCCATCTCCCATGAAGCCCACAGCACGCTGGCAATTGCGATGAATCGAATTGGCGGCAAGAGCAATTGTGGGGAAGGCGGTGAGGATGAAGTGCGGTTTAAAAGAAAAGAAAACGGTGATTGGGAAAACTCAGCGATCAAGCAAGTGGCATCCGGACGATTTGGTGTAACGAGTTATTATCTCACGAATGCGAAGGAGCTACAAATAAAGATGGCACAAGGCGCAAAGCCGGGTGAAGGAGGTCAGCTTCCGGGCCATAAAGTAGACGACTGGATCGGTCGTGTGCGACACGCTACTCCAGGAGTTGGGTTGATTTCCCCTCCCCCTCATCATGATATTTATTCCATTGAAGATTTGGCTCAACTTATTTTCGATTTGAAAAATGCCAATCGGGAGGCAAGAATCAGTGTGAAGTTGGTGTCCGAAGCAGGTGTTGGAACCATCGCATCGGGTGTAGCCAAAGCTCATGCTGATGTGATTTTAATCTCGGGGCACGACGGTGGAACCGGGGCTTCACCGATAAGTTCAATTCGTCATGCCGGGTTACCCTGGGAGTTGGGCTTAGCGGAAGCGCACCAAACCTTAGTAAGAAATAAACTTCGTGGACGGGTTGTGCTACAAACCGATGGACAAATCCGCACGGGTCGTGATCTGGCGATCGCCGCTTTGCTTGGCGCAGAAGAATGGGGTGTTGCGACGGCAGCATTAGTGACTACCGGCTGTATTATGATGCGCAAGTGTCATTTGAATACGTGCCCAGTAGGAGTAGCAACACAAAATAAGGAGTTACGTGCACTTTTCACGGGCAAACCGGAATATGTAGTCAACATGTTTCACTTTTTGGCGGAAGAACTTCGTGAGGTTATGGCGGAATTGGGATTCCGCACCGTGAACGAAATGATTGGACAAGTGGATCGTCTTGAAGTGCAAGATGACCAAGCTAATTGGAAAGTGAACAATATTGATCTTTCAGGTTTGTTGTTTAAGGAAGCCATGAGCTTGGATGCAGCGCTTTTCAAACAAGAGGAGCAAGATCATGGCATTGAAAATGTGCTTGACAAAAAACTGATTCAGTTGGCAGCCCCTGCATTGAAAAATGTGGAAGCCGTGAAAGGTGAATTCAAAATTACCAATCAGGATCGCAGTGTGGGCGCCATGCTCTCGAACGAGATTTCAAAAATTTTACTTGGCCCGGGGCTACCAAAAGATACTGTTCATATCAAATTCAATGGCACTGCCGGACAAAGTTTTGGGGCATTCACCACAGGTGGAGTGACCTTTGAATTGGAGGGCGATGCCAATGACTATTTTGGAAAAGGATTGTCCGGAGGAAAATTGATTTTATATCCGGAAAAGAAAATCACCTTCAATCCTTCGAAGAATATCATTGTCGGCAACGTGGCATTTTTTGGAGCCACTTCGGGCGAAGCGTACATCCGAGGAATGGCCGGAGAGCGATTTGCTGTTCGCAACAGCGGCGTGAAAGTAGTGGTGGAGGGTGTGGGCGATCACGGTTGCGAATACATGACTGGAGGAACAGTTATTGTTCTGGGCGATACAGGCAGAAATTTTGCAGCAGGAATGAGCGGAGGCGTGGCTTATGTGTGGGATGTGAATAAAACCTTTGTGAAAAATTGCAACATGGAAATGGTTGCCCTGGATCCTCTTGAAGCCGAAGATGAAGAACTCCTTAGTGCCATGATTAATAATCATCAACTTTTTACCAAAAGTGAATTAGCGTCACACGTCCTAAGCTACTGGCCGAATGCTTACAAGCAGTTTATTAAAGTGATGCCGGTGGATTATAAAGCAGTTCTGGAGAAAAAGAAGATTACCCAACTCGTCGGCTAAGGTTCGTTGAACCCTCTTGGTGATGATTTTTTGCACATCTCAAAAAATCGTTTACCTTTGCATTAATTCTTAAAGAATTTGTTTAGAGGGGACCGAAAGTCCCCTCTTTGTTTCTATGGATTTGAAAGAAAAAATAAAGGAATTAGTCGAAAAAAGCCTGGCTAACGCCGCCCATTTCTTAGTGGAAGTGGTGGTGTCCAAGCACAAGCCGTGGAAATTTACGGTGATCGTGGATGGCGATCAGGGAATTACCATCGATGATTGCGCTTCCTTGAGTAGAGTGATGAATGAAACATTGGAAACTGAAGTTTCTGATCCATATACATTGGAAGTGTCCACACCAGGGCTTGATCATCCTTTGAAACTGAAGCGACAGTATAAAAAAAATATTGGCCGGGGATTGAAGGTAGTGAGAAAGGACAAGCGTATTTTGAATGGTAAATTGAAACAAATCGAAGAAGAAAAGATTGTGATTGAAACCGAAACAGGAGAAGGAAAGAAAACAGAAGTGAACCCTGTTGAAATCCCTTTTACTGAAATTGAAAAAGCATTTGTAACCGTATCTTTTAAATAGACAGAACTATGGACGCATCAACGTTAATTGAATCGTTTGCTGATTTTGCCAAGCAGAAGAACATCGACCGGCCTACCATGATCCGGATTTTGGAAGACGTATTCCGTAATATGATCCGCAAAAAGTATGTGCAGGATGACAACTTTGATATCATTGTCAATGCGGATAAGGGTGACCTGGAAATTTGGCGCTTCCGGGAAATCGTGGAGGATGAATCAGAAGATATCTGGGATCACGACAAGATCAGCCTTACCGATGCGCAAAAAATAGAACCTGATTTTGAAGTAGGTGAGGAAGTGGCCGAAGAAATCCATCTTGAAGATTTCGGCCGCAGAGCAGTTACGACTGCCCGTCAGGCGTTAATGCAAAAAGTGAAAGACCTTGAGAAAGACATCATTTATCAAAAATACAAAGACATCGTTGGCGAGATCATCAGCGGTGAAGTTTATCAGGTGTTGAGCCGGGAGGTACTTTTGACGGACGCCGAGGGGAATGAAATTTCCATTCCACGTAGTGAACAAATCCCTAAGGACCGTTATCGCAAGGGGGAAACCGTTCGCTCCATTGTTCATAAAGTAGACATGGTGAATGGAAGCCCGAAAATTATTTTATCGCGCACCTCTCCCGTGCTTTTGGAGCGATTATTCGAACAAGAGGTTCCAGAAGTTTACGATGGATTAATCACGATCAAAAAGGTAGTTCGTGAACCTGGTGAACGCGCCAAAGTTGCTGTGGAGTCATACGATGATCGCATTGATCCGGTAGGCGCTTGTGTGGGGATGAAGGGATCGCGCATTCATGCCGTAGTGCGTGAATTGCAAAATGAAAATATTGATGTTATCAATTTTACGGAAAACATGGAGTTGTACATTCAACGTGCCTTAAGCCCCGCAAAAATTGTAAGCATTAAAATCGACAAAGAAAATGGAAGGGTAGCTGTTTTCCTGAAACCGGATCAAGTTTCCCTGGCCATCGGAAAAGGCGGGTTGAACATTAAATTGGCAAGCCGATTGGTGGGTATGGAGATTGATGTTTTCCGCGAAACTGACGGAGCAGGCCAGGAAGAAGATGTTGACCTCGATGAGTTCAGCGATGAATTGGAGAGCTGGGTGATTGATGAACTGAAGCGGATCGGACTCGATACGGCCAAGAGTGTGCTGGCCTTAAACAAGGAAGAATTAGTGCGCAGGACTGATCTTGAAGAAGAAACAATTGATCAGATTTTGGGCGTTCTGAAAAAAGAATTTGAAACAAATTAAGACAAAAGGAACTTAGGTTTAACGGAAGTATAAACTCACAATTCGATAAAAATAGCAGATATTTGAGCATGGCTGAAGACAAGAGTATACGATTAGGACAAGCATCGCGCAAACTCAATGTAGGTCACAATACCATTTTGGATTTCCTGGCCAAAAAAGGCTTTGAAGTAAAAAATAATCCGAATGAAAAGCTGACGGCCGACCAGTTTGCCATGCTTGCTAAGGAATTTGCGTCTTCGGCATCCGAAAAATTAGAAGCATCGGGGTTAACGATTGGCGGAAAGCACGGCGAGATTCCTTTGGTAAAACAGGAACCCGAAGTTCACCGTAAAAAAGTTGATGAAGAGGAGAGCATGCTTATTAAAAACCTTGGGTCTAAAGAAATTATTAAGCATAAGGAAGAGGCGAAACCGGACAAAGTAGAAATTGAGAAACCTAAACTCGAGGGCTTCAAAGTATTGGGCAAACTTGATCTTGAGAAAAAGAAACCCAAAGAACCCGAGATTGAAGTAAAACCTGATGTAGTAACATCCACGGAGGCAAAGAAGACCGAACCCGAGAAAGTAGTAGAGCCCGAGATGGAGCTAATCAAGGCTAAAGCTGGAAAACTTCAGGGATTAAAAGTGGTGGATAAAATTGACTTGCCCGTTGCGTCTTCTGACCCCGTAAAAAGTGCAGCAGCCCAACACCAGAAAAGGCCCCGTAAGAGAATTCCAAATTTTAATGAGGGCAAAGGCCCACGACCTGCCAGTGGCGGCAGTAAGTCAAAACCAGCACCGCGTGTGCAAAAAGTTGAGCCAACCGACAAAGAAATACAGGATCAGATTCGCGCAACGCTTGCTAAATTAAGTGGCGGGCAAAAGAAATTTACCGGGGCAAAATACAGAAAGGAAAAACGTCAGGCAGTTTCGGATGCTGAAGTTGAGCGCTTGCAACAAGAGGAAGAGCAATCAAAAACATTAAAGGTCACTGAATTTATTTCTGCGAATGACCTGGCCTCGTTGATGAACGTGTCGGTCAATGATGTGATCTCAACGTGCATGGGCTTGGGAATGTTCGTCTCGATCAACCAGCGTTTGGATGCAGAAGCGATAACCGTAATTGCTGATGAATTTGGTTTTGAAGTGCAGTTTACAACTTCGACAGAAGAAGAAACCGAGGCGGAAGAAGAGGATGAACTAGAAGAAGACCTGAAGCCACGGGCTCCAATTGTTACCATCATGGGTCACGTGGATCATGGAAAAACCTCTTTGCTCGATTATATCCGTAAGGCGAAAGTTGTAGCCAGTGAGGCAGGAGGAATCACACAGCATATCGGTGCGTATGATGTAACGACGCAGAGCGGACAGAAGATCGCGTTCCTTGATACGCCCGGTCATGAAGCCTTCACGGCGATGCGTGCCCGGGGTGCTAAACTCACGGACATAGCCATTATTGTGGTGGCAGCCGATGACGATGTGATGCCACAAACTAAGGAAGCAATCAATCATGCACAAGTGGCCGGTGTGCCTTTGGTTTTTGCGATTAACAAAATTGATAAGCCAGGCGCTAATCCTGAAAAAGTTAAGGAGTCACTTTCTAAAATAAATATTTTGGTAGAAGACTGGGGAGGCAAATACCAAAGTCAACCTATTTCTGCCAAGACAGGGCAAGGGATAGAACAACTTCTGGAAAAAGTTTTATTGGAGGCTGAGCTACTCAATCTTCGCGCTAATCCGGATAAACCGGCGGTAGGTTCGATTATCGAGGCAGAGTTGGATAAAGGCCGGGGATATGTAACCACACTGATGGTGCAGGGAGGATCATTAAAAGTGGGAGACATCATGGTGGCAGGATCCAACTATGGACGTGTGAAGGCCATGTTTGATGATACTGGAAAAAAAGTGAACGAAGCGGGACCTTCCACCCCCGTACAAGTTTTAGGTTTAGATGGAGCACCGCAGGCCGGTGAGAAATTTCAGGTGATGGAAACTGATCGCGAAGCGCGTGAGGTGGCCAACAAACGAAGCCAGATCTTGCGTGAACAAAGCATTCGTACCAAGAAGCATATCACATTGGACGAAATAGGCAGACGCCTTGCTATCGGCTCATTCAAACAATTGAACGTGATCGTGAAGGGCGATGTGGATGGATCGGTGGAAGCGCTTTCCGATTCGTTGCTGAAATTAACTACGGAGAAGGTAGCCGTGAGCATCATTCACAAGGCCGTTGGTCAGATTTCAGAATCCGATGTATTGTTGGCGTCGGCGTCCGATGCCATTATTGTCGGCTTTCAGGTTCGCCCTTCTGCTTCGGCACGGAGGCTGGCGGAGAATGAGGAAATTGAAATCCGATTGTACTCAATCATTTATGATGCTATCAACGAAGTGAAAGCCGCTATGGAGGGCATGCTTGAGAAGGAGATGGAAGAAGTGATCGTGGGTAATGCAGAGGTGCGCGATGTGTTCAAAATTTCGAAAGTTGGAACAGTGGCGGGTACCATGGTGACCGATGGTTATATCAAACGCAACAACCCGATTCGCCTGATCCGTGATGGCATTGTCGTTTATGCCGGGAAATTGAACTCCTTAAAACGATTCAAGGACGATGCGAGCGAAGTAAAATCAGGATTTGACTGTGGCATGGGCATCGAAGGATTCAATGATATTAAAACGGGAGATGTGATTGAAAGCTATGAGATGAAGGAAGTGAAGCGAACTTGATAAATGAAATCAACAGAAAAAAGCCGGTCATGTTGATCGGCTTTTTTTGTTTTCGAAATTATTTATCGACTACAAGTGTACCCGCAATCAAATCGTGAAGAGCTTGTTTCTTTTCCGTAAGGCCTGCCATGATGTACCCAATGCCCAAGATCATACCGCTTATGATTTTGCAAATATTTCTGACAAGTGCTTTCGTAAAATCCAATTTACCCCCATTGATGTCGGTTACAATAACACCTAAGGCCAACTTCCCGACACTTCCCTGAAATTTGGAAGATTCCATTAAGGAATGATAAAGAATATCGACTACTCTTTTTACAATCCAGGCAATTCCAAACATGGCGGAAATGGTAGCAATAAGTGCTGTGATATCCAGTTCGTCCATGGATGACAGATCGGAGAATGGAAAGCCACCGGCAACTGAAAATCCAATAGCAGTCAATAAAGGAGCGAGAATTATCCAGTCGATACATCCAATAATGATGGCGTCAATGATGTAGGCCAAAAAACGTTTCCAAAATCCGGCGTAGTTGGTATTCATAAATTTAAGGGTTGGTTTATTTAAGTCATTTAAAAATAATAAAACCTTTTCCCTGTCCAAAAGGATATTCATAATTTATACTTTTACCGAAATAAGTTTTATGCACCCAAGGCTTGAATACCTGTTCGAAAGCATCGAAATGCAGAGGCAAACCTTGCTTTTGTCCTTGCGAGCACTGGACTATGAAACGCTGAATAACCATCCGGAAGGCAAGTGGTCGATCATCCAAATCATCGCCCATTTGATTTCGGCCGAACGTTTATCCGTGAACTACATTACAAAGAAAATTCAAAGTGTGGAGTCAGTTGCCAACACCGGTTTTGTTGAAGAACTGAAAATGCTTTTACTTAAGATCTCACAGCGATTGCCCATGAAGTTTAAGGCTCCGAAAGTCGTAATTGAAAATACAACAAAGGAAAATAACCTTGGAAAATTGGAGGAAGAGTGGAATGGAGTGAGGGATGATTTAAAGAAAATATTGGAGCAAGTGGAAGACCATCACGTCAAAAGAAAAATTTACCGTCATGTTAGGGTCGGCATGATCAACATCCAACACGCTCTCCAATTTTTTAGGGAACACGTTATTCATCACAAGCCGCAAATCAAAAACCTGTTGAAGCGGAAATAAATTTTAATCACCTTTCATTGATGAAAAAATCTTTACTCCTTTTCCTGTTTTCCATCGGCACTCATTTTCTCGTTGCTCAGGCCAGGCTTCAATCACCAACCGAATTTTTAGGTTATGAACTGGGGGATCGATTCACTCCTCATCACCGTGTGGTAGAATACTTTAAACAAATTGCTGAGGCCACCCCGGGGAATGTTCGTGTTCAACAATATGGAGAGACTTACGAACACCGGCCCTTGATTTATGCCCTTGTTGCTTCCGCTGAGAATTTTAAAAACCTTGAACAGATCCGTCAGGATAACTTGAAAAGAGCTGGGTTCGTTAACGGAACGCCTTCAACAAAAGTGGCGATTGTGTGGCTAAGCTATAATGTTCATGGCAACGAAGCCAACTCCATGGAGGCTTCCATGAAAACGATTTATGAATTAGTGAACCCGGATAATTCAAAAACAAAAGAGTGGTTGAAAAATACAGTCGTGGTTATCGATCCGTGCATTAACCCGGATGGCCGTGATCGATATGCCAATTACTACAATCAAGCCGGAAATTTTCCTCCGAATAACGACCCCCAGGCAAGGGAGCATCGCGAGCCATGGCCCGGTGGACGTGCTAATCATTATCTATTTGATTTAAACCGCGATTGGGCATGGGGAACGCAGATTGAATCGCAAGCAAGGATAAAAATTTACAACCAGTGGATGCCCCATGTGCATGTCGATTTTCATGAGATGGGTTATAATACGCCTTACTATTTTGCTCCTGCCGCAGAACCTTTCCATGAAGTGATCAGCAGCTGGCAACGTGAGTTTCAGACCACCATTGGAAAGAACAATGCAAAATATTTTGACGAACAGGGTTGGCTATATTTTACAAAAGAACGGTATGATCTTTTTTATCCGAGTTATGGAGATACCTATCCGATTTACAGCGGGGCAATTGGAATGACCTACGAACAAGGTGGGATCGGGGGAGGAGTTTCCGTGACCACTACAGAAGGAGATCCACTCACGCTGAAGGATCGATTGACTCATCATTTTACCAACGGCATGAGCACCATCGAAATTTCTTCGCAACATGCCGATCGCCTGAACGATGAATTTGAAAAATTCTTTAAAGAAAATAATATAAATCCCTCTGCCCCCTACAAAACCTATGTGATCAAAGCAGAGAACAATTCCGACAAAATAAAAAAAATCACGGACTGGTTGAACACTCACAACATTCAGTTTGGTCATGCGGCAACGGGCAAACCTTCTCGGGGATTTGATTTCATGACACAAACTCAAAATAATTTCAACCTAACAACCGAAGACATTGTCTTCAATATTTATCAACCGAAAGGCCGTTTCGTCACTACGGTATTTGAGCCACAAAGTAAGCTAACTGATTCTCTGACCTACGACATTACAGCTTGGAACTTATTTTACGGTTATGGATTGAAAGCTTTTGCCCTCAACGAAAAAATCGCTGTTACCAAACCGTATCAACCGAAGCCGGTTGCTGCTGAAGTAATTCCAGCGAAACCGTATGCCTATATTTTCAGCTATCAAAGCCTCAATGATGTAGAGTTATTGGCGGCCCTGATAAAAAAGGGAGTGAAAGTTCGGTCGGCTAATAAGTCTTTTACACTGAATGGACAAAACTTCAACCCGGGCTCTTTGCTAGTTACGCGCAGGAATAATGAAAGCTTGTCTGACTTTGACAATGCGGTTCAGGCAATTGCTAAAAACCTGAACCGAAAAATCTATACCACGCAATCCGGCTTTGTGGATAAGGGATTGGATTTTGGCTCAGGCGAAGTGAATTTTTTGAAAACGCCCAAAATTGCTTTACTTGGAGGGGACCAAACTTCTGCCTTGGGTCATGGTGAACTATGGCATTTCTTTGAGCAGCAAATTCATTATCCAGTCAGTGTAATTGTAACGGATTATCTCAAGACAATTGATCTTTGGAAATATACGGTGCTAATTGTGCCCGACGGTAATTATAGATTGTTTGATGAACCCATGCTGTCTACCATTGACCGTTGGGTAACCGATGGAGGCCGATTGATTTTAATAGCGAAAGGCGCTGCTGCCTTTGCGGATAAAAAAGGTTTTGCGTTAAAAGAATTTGCCGATGATGACGCCAAGAAGAAAGCTGAGAAAGAAGACAAAGAGTTAAAAGAAAAAGAAGGACCGGTAAAATTCGGCGAAGCGGAGCGGAAGGAATTGAGCAATAATATTTTTGGGGCGATTTACAAGGTGACATTAGACAAGACCCATCCGTTAGCATTTGGCCTCGATGACTTTTACTATTCATTGCGCACTAACGAGTTGCATTACACTTACCTCAATCCCGGTTGGAACGTCGGTATCCTCAAAGGCAAACAGAAACCTTTGATCGGTTTTGCTGGGAATAAGATCAACAAAAAGCTGGAGAACACTTTAGTTTTTGGCGTAGAAGACAAAGGAAAAGGCCAGATTGTTTATATGGTTGATAACCCCACGTTCCGCAGCTTTTGGGAAAACGGTAAAATGATTTTGGCAAATGCGGTGTTTATGGTGGGTCAATAAAAATAGAAGTGTATTTCGCTTTTAAAACGAGTTCACCCAAACAAACTGTTCAATTCCAAATCAATTTTTCCTACGATGAAGGAAAAATCTTCAATGTTTTTTACGAAGTCGAGGTGATTCATGTCGATGGTCAGCACTTTGCCCGGGTAGTCGTCAATCCATTTTTCATAATGTTCGCTCAGGGTTCTCAGGTATTCTAATTTAATATTGAATTCAAAATCACGGTTGCGTTTTTGGATTTGATCCACCAGTTTTGGGATATCAGCCTTTAAGTAGATGAGAAGATCAGGCGGATGAACAAAGGTGATCATCGAATGAAAGATGTCGAGATAACTCCGGTAGTCGCGGTCGTTGATGTGGCCGCTCTTGTGCAAATTTTTCGCAAAGATGTACGCGTCTTCGTAAATAGTGCGGTCCTGGATAATTGTTTTTTCGCTTTCGCGGATCACTCGCACCTGGTTGAAACGGCTATTCAAAAAATAAATTTGCAAGTGAAACGCCCAGCGTGTCATGTCCTCATAGAAATCACGGAGGTAGGGGTTTTGGTCAACCGACTCGTACAGGGGGGTCCAATTGTAATGTTTAGCAAGCTTTTCAACTAAAATGGTTTTGCCAGAGCCAATATTACCGGCGACTGCAATGTGTTTGATCGGTTTCAATGGCGAAGACAATTAACTCAAAGTTGCGATAAATCTTTTACTCTTGAAAAGGTTCAAGCTGCCCGATGAAATGGCAAGTGATAAGACTGAATTTTTACCGTTGATGCTGAGCAATCTCAACGGAGGAAATGCCACGACTCGTTTGATTTGGTCAAGCCTCTTTCTTACCTTTCGCACCCCTCTTAATCGTTATTTACTTCTCTTAATCAATAATTAATTTATGGAAGATTTTGTTAGCAATAGCGACTTGCTTGTTTTCATTGATCAGGGTGAGGTCCAAAATAGTTTGGTAAATCCTGACAAAGACGGATGTAAAAAAGAAGGATTAGTATCGCGATGCATCGCGCCATTTCCAATAGTTTAAATTGTAGGGTTACTCGGATATGAATTTCATCACCTTACTTTTTGGATTTCTTCTTTTTTTGGCTTCCTGTCAAAAAAAAGTACAAGTGGCGATTAACGTAGAACGACCAAAAAGAACAATAATTAACGGCAAGGTAAGAAATGCCTTACAACATCATTCGACCGTTTCAATTACCATTAACCGGGTCGGTTTTGGCCAAGAGGAGATAGAAACCAAATTGGACAGTAGCGGACGTTTTAAGATTTATTTTGAAAGTTATATTGCTACTGACATTTGGATGAACTACCAAACTAATTTTTTAGTTCTTGTTCATCCGGGAGATAGCCTTGACATTGAGTTTGATGGTAGCCTATCCGATAGAGTAGAGGTTCTTAAAACCGCAGAGTTTAATGGCGATGCTAAGAAGTCCAATGATCAAGCAGCAGCTTTTCAAATTCGGTATTATGGAAGTAGCCTTTTCAAACGCTGGAACCTTAAGGAACGAGCCATTAAGCAATATGACCCAATACAATTCAAAAAATTTGAGGACAGCCTGCAATCAGCTCGTAAAAAATTATGCGATGTTTATGCACGAGATTTCTCACCAAATCTGGAAGTGAGCAAATGGGCAACATCATTCATCGATCACGATTATTATTCGGATTTGGCTTTTTATCCTGAGTCCCATAGAAAGGCATTAGATCTCAAGGAAGATTGGAGAGTACCAATCTCTTACTATGAATTTTTTGATGAATTTCAACCCATAGAAAATTCATTAGTAAGTGGTTATTCGGTTTGTGGATATACGAATAAATACCTTTATATAAATATACGGCGCAGTATGCTTGAAGCCGAAAAGACACTAGATGTTACAAATGATAAAATTTCTGATGACGCAACGCATAGGAATTTCCGTGATGATAAAAGAAAGCAATTACAGGATTCAATTTTTTTGAGGCTCATCATTAATCATTCGTCAGATCACCTGTTGAATGAAATATCGTTAACGCAATTTCTCAATGATCTTTTATCCGAATCGGACGTTGCAACATTTGAAAAGTATAAAGAACTAATTAAATCCAACGTGCACAAGTCGTTTCTGAAAGAACCTCTATTCAGGCGTTACGATAAGATTAAATCAAAACTCGAGGGAGTCAAATTGGATTATCAAAAAACACAAGCTATCCTTTCAAGCAACGCACTTGATTTAATTAAAGAGAGAAACAAGGGAAAGGCAATTTATATTGATGTATGGGCTACCTGGTGCGGGCCATGCCGGGAAGAATTCCCGTATTCGAAAAAACTACAAACCAAACTAGGTAATGACGTTGTTTTTGTTTTCCTGTGTATTGACTCGGATGAAACGACTTATCAAAACGCCTTGAAAATAATTAACATCCATGGTCAACATTATTTTTTTAATAGCGAGCAAAGTAGAAACTTCCGAAAGCAACTTACTATCGATGGAATACCCCATTATATTCTTGTTGGAAAAAACGGACAAATTTTGTTCCAGGGAAATGATTTGAAGCCAAGTGACGAAAAGGTTCTCGACAAAATTAAATTACTAATAAAAGCATAACTTGAAAGAAATCTATGTCAACCGGAATCCGTCCAGTCGTTAAAGAAACTGATGTTGTACTCATGGGTGCAGGAATTATGAGCGCTACGCTGGGAATCATTCTTAAAGAACTTAACCCGGATATCACCATTCAGATTTTTGAGCGTTTGGATAAGGCTGGTATGGAAAGCTCCGATGCGTGGAACAATGCCGGCACGGGCCACTCTGCTTTTTGCGAGTTGAACTACACACCACAAAAACCGGATGGCACCGTTGATATTTCCAAGGCCATTAAAATTGCGGAATCCTTCGAAGCCTCTCGGGAGTTGTGGGCCTACCTGGTACAGAAAAATTATTTACCCAACCCTTCCGATTTCATTTCATCTGTTCCGCACATGAGTTTGGTGTGGGGAGATGACAACGTTAATTATTTGAGGAAGAGATTCAGTGAGCTCCAAAAGAGTTGTCTTTTCAAAGACATGGTTTATACCGAAGACCGGGATCTCATGGCACAATGGGCTCCGATTGTAATGAAAGGCCGCGATACCAATCAACCCGTTGCCGCTACACG
>Ga0206942_1024_pt1 | contig 48097 bp, 40 predicted proteins | sample Alteio_BWOrgHeat_6_FD_153253 | JGI IMG/M metagenome (GOLD analysis project Ga0206942, IMG submission 153253) | Enriched cells from forest soil in Barre Woods Harvard Forest LTER site, Petersham, Massachusetts, United States -... | ecosystem: Environmental > Terrestrial > Soil > Temperate forest > O... | reverse complement strand
CAATAAAAAATTCTGTAATGTATGCAATCCCCACGATTGATCCGGTTACAATGATGATAATGTTCATCAACTCTACGTGATACACGGTGATGTAATCTTCAAGGTGAAATACTTTGCGGGTTACGAGAAGCAACGTTAACACCATCGCAAAGCCTGAGAAAATTGCGCCAGCAACAAAGTAAGGAGGGAAGATGGTGGTATGCCACCCTGGAATGACTGAAGTCGCAAAGTCCATCGACACAATGGTGTGAACAGAGAGTACAAGTGGTGTCGAAAGTCCCGCAAGGATTAACGCCACCGATTCATAGCGCATCCAGGTTTTAGCGCCGCCGCTCCATCCGAAACTCAAGGAATTATAAATCAAAGCGCGTGTTTTATTTCCCATGCGCACCGCCCGATCGCGGATTACTGCAAAATCGGGAACGAGCCCCATGTACCAGAACACCAACGAAACGGAAAAGTAGGTCGAGATCGCAAAAACATCCCATAAAAGAGGCGAGTTAAAATTCACCCACAACGAACCGAATGCATTGGGGAAAGGAAGAGCCCAATAAAATCCAAGCCACAAACGACCCATGTGAAATGCCGGAAAACTGGCTGCACAAATCACCGCGAAAATCGTCATGGCTTCTGCTGCACGGTTGATTGACATTCTCCATTTCTGACGGAATAATAAAAGAATCGCCGAGATCAACGTACCGGCGTGACCAATACCGACCCACCATACGAAGTTGGTGATGTCCCACGCCCAACCTACCGTTTTGTTCAAGCCCCACATCCCGATCCCGTTCCACAACATCACACACAAACAATAGAAACCAAAAAGCAAAAGCACAAAGGAAATACTGATCGCGGTCCACCAAAGGTTAGTGGGTTTTCCTTCTACCTGCTTGCTGATGTCTTCCGAAACATCTCGTACTGATTTTCCTCCCGTGACCAGAGTTTCGCGTAAGGCTGAGGTTACTTGCATATTAAAAGTTATCCGTTATAAGTTATAAGTTATCCGCACAATACATCAAACTATTTCTTTTGCTTTGTCTTTGTTTCTGATTTTGGTCAGATAAAAAATATTAGGCTTTACACCAATATCTTCCAGCACGCGATACGCACGCGGATTGCCTATCTTCTTATCAAACCCATGATTGAATACTTTTTCTACTTCGCCCTTTTCGTTTTTCTTTTCAATATAGTGGTCGATCTTCAGCAACTTGCTAATGTGGCTTTCGGTGTCATTCATGTCGCCAAAAACAATGGCACCTGAAGAACAAGAGGCCTGGCAAGCGGTAACCACTTCGCCGTCTTTCACGGGTCTGCGCTCGCGTTTGGCCGTCAACTTACCAGCCTGAATGCGTTGCACACAGAATGAACATTTCTCCATCACGCCGCGTGAACGAACCGTAACTTCAGGATTTAACACCATGCGACCAAGATCCGTATTCATCGCCGGATTAGATTGATAGAATTGTTGATTGTCGTGGTATTTAAACCAATTGAACCGGCGTACTTTGTAGGGACAGTTGTTGGCGCAATAGCGTGTGCCTATGCAACGGTTATAAGCCATCTGATTTAATCCCTCTGTGCTGTGCGTTGTTGCTGCTACAGGGCAAACTGTTTCACACGAAGCATTGTTACAATGCTGACACAACATCGGTTGAAAGGTAACTTCAGGGTTTTCGGCTGCCTTCTCGAGTCCTTTATAATCTTCATGCTGTGTTCCCTCCGGGCTGCTGTAATACCGATCAATCCGCAACCAGTGCATTTCTCGTCTGCGGATCACTTCATCTTTTCCAACGATAGCAACATTGTTCTCCACATTGCATGCCACCACACAAGCGCCGCATCCCGTACATGAGTTCAAATCGATCGACATGCCCCAATGATGATTAGGGTATTGATGGCCTTTCCACAAACTTAAGGAAGATGCATCTACCTTTTCTTCCCATTCCGTAACCTTCGGAATATCTCTTCCCGCCAACGGGTCATTTTTAAATTCTGCTAACGTTGACTCTTGAATGACACTCTCCCTACCCATGTAGGTTTGATGAATTTGAGTTTGAGCGATCTGAAACTTCTCATTGGTTTTTTCAACGGTAACCGGTGAATTATAATTCAATGAAGCGTTGAGCATGGATACCATCGGGTAAACATTTGCCCCGATGTTTTCGGCAACAGCTCCAACCTTTGTACGGCCGTAACCTAACGCCACTCCTATCGTTCCTTCTGCTTGCCCCGGTTGCACCAATGCTGCTACTGTTACCGATTTACCACCGGCTGTCAATTTTACCAATTGAGTTCGGCCTTCGGCATCGTTATTAATGCCCCACTTCGTAGCATCCTTTTGAGAAACGGTAACATAATGATCCCAAACTGCTTTGGTAATCGGATCCGGTAACTCTTGAAGCAGCGGGTTGTTGGCTTGTGACCCTGAACCGATCCCATAACTTTCATAAATGACCAATTCTACTCCCTCATTGGCTGCTTTATAATTGGAAGATATTGCAGACGTCGCTGCTTCTATATTACCTGCAAAGGACAATGCTTTGCCCTCCGATGAACCTGCCTGGTAAACGCCATCATACAAACACTTATCCCAGAAATTTTGAAATCCCCCAATGGCTTCCTTAACTTCCTTTTTATTCTTATCCTTATTCTTATCGTCCTTTTTTTCTTTGTCGTAAAACCAGTTTTTCCAGTTGGCCTGCAACACGCTGAAATAATCTTCATTACTTCCGCCGGACCACAGCGCAAAACTTTCCTGTGCCTGACGAGTTTTGAAAATCGGGGTGATCGCAGGTTGCGATAAACTATACAAATTTGATTTCGGCTCAAAGTCATTCCATGATTCAAGATAATGATGGTCAGGCGCCATATAGGCTGATGCGGAAGCCGTTTCGTCGGGTGTGTACGAAGTAGAGACGGTCAAAGAAATATTTTTCAATGCAGTACCCAGGGTTTCCCCCATCGGATGATCGTACACCGGATTGCAATTGTAAAAAATAACCCCACCTATTTTTCCCTCTTTGGCTTCGCTAATGAAAGCGGCCATTTTTTCGTCATTGCCTTTACGGAAATTAACCGGCAAACTGGTATTAATGGTGGCTCCATAGCTACCCAACAAATTATTGATGGCGTTCACGACAAGCTGAACGGCTTTGTCATTAGAACCTGAAACAACCAAGGAACTTCCTTTGTTTTCCCAAAGCTCGTTAGCCGCATTTTCAAGATTGGCAACTTTGTCAATACCAGCAGATAACACAGCCTTTCCAGCTTTTGTGGCAATCAAATTATACAGTTGTGCAACGACCAGTCCCTCCTGCGATGGTTTGATCATCGAACGATAGTCAGCATTCGCCCCCGTGAGGGATAAATTCGATTCAAATTGATAATGTCGGGACATCTCGCGTTTTTCTTCACTGACTACGCGCGTGGAGGCATATTGCTTGGCAAACTCAATGGGGGACAACCAGGTGCCTAGAAAATCAGCGCCAATGCTTACGATGGTCTTCGCCTTGCTGAAATCGTATGATGGAATAATTGCCGTCCCAAATGACTCTTCATTCGCCTTTAAGATACCATACGCAGAGATTGGATCATACTCAATGTGCTCTGTGGAAGGGTATTTTGTTTTAAACCGTTCAATCGTCTTGCTTGTGCTCGGGCTCAATAGGGTATTGCTCACAATTCGGATTGCTCCTCCGGCGCCAGAAATTTCTTGAAGCTTCCCCATGATCTCTTTGTCGATCGTTTCCCAATCTGCACTTGCGTCACCTTTCTTAGGGCCACGAAGACGATAATTATCATAGAGGGAAAGCACGGAAGCTTCCACCTGTGCGCTTGTGCCTCCGAGGGTAACAGGAGATAAGCTGTTTCCATCGACTTTAATCGGGCGGCCGTCACGAACTTTTACGACAATGCTGCAATAATCACCCCCGTTGATATAACTCGATGCGTAATAATTAGCAATGCCAGGATCAGCATCCACTGGTTTCATTACATACGGAATAGCTTTACGAATCGGCGCTTCGCAGGCAGCCAACGATGCAGCTGCAACACTGAAGCCCATCATTTTGAGGAAGTCTCTGCGAGAATGGCCCGGATCTTCTGCAACGCCTATATCAACAAATTCCTTGTCGGCATGCTTCACATAGCCTGGGTCGTTCTTCAGCTGGGCTAGCCCTTTCCAGTATGTCTTTTTTGTTTGGTTCATAATCTATATCAGATCGAATGGATTTGATTCAATATTAATAGTGACATTTTGAGCACTCCAGCCCACCAATATCTTCCACTTTCATTTTATTGCCTTTGCCTTTCGATGCTTCATGGATTTGCACCAACTTATCGTAGTACGCATTTCCTTCATTGTTCACATTGGTCTTTCGGTGGCAGTCAATACACCAGCCCATCGTCAATAAAGAATATTGCTTCACTTGTTCCATCTCTTCGATCGGACCATGACAAGTCTGGCACTCAATTCCACCTACGTTCACGTGCTGCGAATGATTGAAGTAAGCTAAATCGGGCAAATTGTGAATTCGCACCCACTCGATCGGCTTTTGTTTCCCGGTGTAGGATGCCGTCTTTACATCGTACCCGATGGCGGCATAAATCTTTTGTATCTCGGGCGACTCTTGTTTAATCTGCGAGTGGCAGTTCATACAAATGTTCGGGGAAGGAATATTGGCCTGCTTACCTTTCATTGCGCCAGTATGACAATACTTGCAGTTGATTTCGTAAGCACCAGCGTGAAGTTTGTGTGAAAACGCAATGGGTTGTTTAGGCTGATACCCCTGTTGCACGCCTATAGAATAGAGTCCATCAATAACCGTTTTAAAAGAAATGGCTGCAACCACAAATATGACCAGGAACACAAAGCCCGGGCTGCGAACAAATGCGGAAAAAGTGATTGGTGAATTGACAACTTCTTTATCCTCTTCGCTTAATTGTTTTTCATTTAGATATTTTTTCAGCGCACTGGAAATCAAGCCAAGAATCACCAACATCAAAATCAGAATGATGATCATCCCCCAGAGGATAGCATCAAGGTAGCCTGAAGGGATTGACGGTTGCGCAGCGCCACCACCGGCTACCTGCTGACCTGGAGGAGGGGCATCCGGTTTATCGGCCTCAGTTTTAATATAAGCCAGGATACTCATGATCTGATCATCCTTGTAGCTCGTGAAGGCCGTCATCTGGCTTTTGTTATACTCATTATAGAGAGCCACCGCATACTTGTCGCCACTGGCAATGACTTTGGAAGAGTTCCTCACCCAATTCGTGATCCATGCTATCGATGGAGCACGGTCATAGACACCTGCTAATGCAGGGCCAACTAATTTTTGTTTTACCCTATGGCATGATTTACAATTGCCGTTGAATAGATCTTCGCCTGCTTTGATGATAGCCGCATCTTTCGATATCTCTTGTGAATAGGAAATGAAAGTGGTTAGTACGAGCAGCGCGAGAAAGGGGAACTTGAGAAGACCAGATATTTTTTCGTTCATCATGGTACGTTTAGGTAACCTGTTTTATCGGGGTTGCACAAATCTACACCGCGAACGCATTATTTCAAATAAATTTTATCCACAGTGATATTTTTCTTTTGGGTTTGTGGATAGATTCTGAAAACGAGTTTACAAAATGGTGTCTATCCCACCAAAACTTCTTAAAAGTAACAAAAAACACCTATTTTAGACGGTTTAATATAACTTAGAATAAGTTCCACTACGATGATCAGTGCATTTGAGTATGTTACCGTTTTCATCTCTATTATATTGGGTCTGGGCGTCACTCAAATCCTCACCGGGATTGCCGACCTCGTCCATCAAAACGAGCGAGTAAAATTATACTGGCCACACCTTGTTTGGGTGTTTTTAGTTTTGGTACTGCATGTGCAAGAATGGTGGGTGACGTTCGCGTTGCGCAGCTTACCGCAATGGCGATTTCCAATGTTTTTGTTCGTCCTCCTTTATCCCGTGATTCTTTTTATTCTCGCACGCCTTCTTTTCCCTTTCGGTTTCAACGAAGGCGTTATCGATTTGAAGAAATTTTATTATGAAAACTACCGAAGGATTTTTTTGTTTGGAGCTTTACTGGCGTTTCTCTCGAATCTCGATACATGGTTCATCAGCAAATTTGATGTAGAGACCTTGATCGCACAAACCATAGTTTTTGTTGCGCTTTCATTAATGTCCATCCTGAAAAACTCGAAGCCTTGGCTGCATAAAAGTGTGGCTGTCTTCATGATTTCTTTTTTAGTGATAACCATCATCGTGGAATGGGACAAGTGGCTGGTGGCAAATTGATCGTCAACCATTAATTGATATTAGTCAATTGTGCACACCTAATTATTAATTGATCCCCACTATTAACGGATAACCCATTAACTAGTAACATGACAAACACCTTCACGCCTGCACCGGGTTCATTCAGCAAGAAAAAGATTGGACTTCCGGTCAAATCCAAAATTGCTGTTGTCGGTGCCGGTGCATTTGGCGGTTGGTCTTCACTTTACTTATTAAGGAATGGGTTTGAAGTAACGTTGATTGATGCCTGGGGACCGGGGAACTCGCGCAGCAGTTCGGGTGATGAAACCAGGGTGATCCGTTCAACTTATGGAGCCAACGAATTTTACTTTTCGTTAAACGTTCGCGCATTAGAGCTTTGGAAAGAAAATCAATCGCGATGGAATAAACAATTGTTTTATAACGCGGGAGTGCTTTGGTTTTGCTATCAAGAAAAAAACCCTTTGGTTGATGATTCAATTCCGTACTCAAATAAATATAGAGCGGAATACGAATACCTTACGCTTGAACAGATCAACGCAAAATTCCCAGTCATTAACACGCAAGATCTTCATCACGCCTGGCTTGATCCGCATGGAGGTTATCTAAAGGCACGGGAGAGCTGCCAGGCAGTAGTCGAAGCCTTTCTTCGGGAAGGAGGCAGGTTTGTTCAAGCTTTGGCAATTCCTAAAAAAAATTCATCGGGTCAACTTGAAAACCTCGTTCTTTCCAACGGTGAGAAAGTTACGGCGGATTTATACCTCTTCGCGTGCGGCTCCTGGCTTGGTCAACTTTTTCCGGAAGTGCTTGGCAAAAAAATTACATGCACCAAACAGGAAGTCTATTACTTTGGAGTGCCGAAAGAGTTCTCAGAAACCTATGACTCCATGCCTGCCTGGATTGACCTTGACGGACGTAATTATTACTATGGTATCGCCGGAAATTCCCATCGCGGTTTTAAAATTGGTGTGGACATTCGGGGAGAGGCTTTCGATCCAACGTTTGGTGAGCGAACCTACAGTCCACGGACATTAAGCAATGCCCGTGAGTTTCTAAGCCATCGGTTCCCCGGGTTAAAAAATGCTCCATTAATTGAAAGCAGGGTCTGCCCTTACGAAAACTCGCCGGATGGAAATTTCATTTTTGAACCACACCCTGATGCCCCTAACATCTGGTTTCTTGGCGGAGGCTCCGGCCATGGATTCAAACACGGTCCTGCTTTAGGCGAAAGGGTCGCCAACACTTTTATATGATTATAGAATTCAAATAAATTTGTCAACTTTACGCGTCTTGTTTTGGCTTTCACCTGGAATTTACAAACTCTTAATTTAAGTGATGTTCCTTCTTTGTGTATTGCTATTTCTAAGTCCTTCTGCTTCCCATATTTCCGAGTCGGCGGTTAGTGTAATCGATGTGAGGGATTGGGGGCCCAACGATTCCCCCATCCCTTTGATTGGTCTTTGCCATTTTTATAATGGCCAGCTTCTCACTCCTCAAGAATGTCAAAAAAAACAAGGAGAAATAGCCAATTTCCCCGAACTCTGGAAAGCTGGCGAAGATTACGCAACCTATTCCGTTATGGTTTTGCTACCAGCCTCCCATGAAAATTCGATGGCTTTGGCGTTACCGCAAATGTATTCTTCTTATCGCCTTTGGGTTAATGGTAACTTAGTTGCCGAGAATGGCACGGTTGGGGAAACTTTTGAAGCCTGTAAACCGCAATGGCTTCCGCAAACCGTCCCCATTAATACCCTCGCTGATTCTCTTTCCATCGTATTGCAGATCGCTAATTTTCACCACGCGAAGGGCGGAATAAAAGAACCAATTTACTTAGGCACCCTATCCAAGATGCAAGTCAAAAGAGCGGTTGCCACCATCAGCAATTTGATTGAGACCATCGTGTTCTTCTTGCTCGGTTCGTTTTTTCTTTTCATTTTCTTTAAACAAGCGAATAAAAAAATCGCGCTATATTTTGCATTGTTTTGCCTGACCTGGTCCGTTCGGTCTATATTCTCCAATCTTTATTTGGTTATTTCATTTTTTCCGGGATTTGATTGGGATGCATTGTTGCGTATTGAATACATCACTTTGTACATGACCATGATTTGGGCTATCTTATTTATTTCGCGTTTGTTTAATTTTGAATCCAATTTATTCGCGAAATATATTTTTATTTTTTGCAATCTCCTGTTTACAGTTTTTACTCTTTTTACCTCCCCCCGAGTCTTCACTCAATGGCTAAATTTTTATCTCATGGCCTCGGCTTTACTTCTTTTGTATGCCGGGTTTACGGTTATCCGTGCCTGGGTCAACGAACGTGTGGGCTCAGGTCTGCTTACGCTTTCACTCATTCTCGGGATCAATATTTTTGCTTACGACATTTTTGTTTATGAAGGGTTCTCGTCCTACAACCCGGTCATTTTCAGTGTAGGATACATGGCCATCTTTGGACTAATGGCATGGGCCCTCGCGATGCAGTTGAGCCTGATCAAAAGCAAGCCCAGACTGACCACCCATCTTTCTTACGATGACCTTTATAAGAAAGATGATAAACCAGGCTATTAAGAGAAATTAAGTTTACAATCATAGTTATCAAATTTAAAGTATGAAAACCATTCTTTTATCCCTGTATTTTTTCATTTCCATATCTGCCTATTCGCAAAAGGTGAACAAATACATAAAAGAAAAAGACGTATCAAGAATCATAAAGACCTTGTCGGCCGATGAAATGATGGGGAGATCCGCGCTAAAGCCCGAGCTCATTGCAAAGGCATCCGCCTTCATCGAAAATGAATTTCAAAAAATCGGGCTGACCCCCATGAAGGGAAACAATGGCTTCCGTCAGGAATTTCAAAAAGAAAAAATAAATCCGTTGAGCCTTGAGGTGACTATCGATGGCGAGAAAATTATGGATGATAATTTAGTGCTCGCTTCGGAGAAAATGGAGATCAATATCGACAAAGGGCTCGCCATCAAATCCATTGACTTCGACAAAGATGCCCCCAACAAGGATCAATATTTTTTTGATAAAGCTTTCAGTCTGGTCCGCGACACCACGTCTGCTCTTGTTCTTGTCGCTTCCGAATTTCAATCTAAGTTCAAAGAGTTTAAAGGTTTCCTTAACCGAAGGCTTGCCAATGGCCGCAAATCCACTAAAATTTTTGTGCTCGGCAAAAGCAAGGTTTCATCCTATTTAGTAAAGGCAAAACAGAGGACTACCTCCATCAGAATGAATAACCTGGTGGGTATTCTCGAAGGGAAAACAAAGCCTGCCGAGCTGGTCGTCTTCTCCAGCCACTATGACCACATTGGAATTCAAAAGGCCGTCAACGGAGATTCCATTGCCAACGGCGCTGATGACGATGCCTCCGGAACTACCGCCGTGATCGAACTCGCACGTTACTTTAAAAAGTTAAAGAATAATAATCGCACGCTCATCTTTGTTGCTTTCACTGCAGAGGAAATCGGAGGTTATGGATCTCAACATTTCTCTAAGCAAATGGATGCTGATAAGGTGGTAGCCATGTTCAATATCGAAATGATTGGCAAAGCTTCGAAATGGGGAAAGAACCACGCGTTCGTGACTGGCTTTGAGCGATCTGACTTTGGAACGATCTTACAACGGTTTTTAGAAGGGACACCTTTCCAGATTCATTCCGATCCTTATCCCGAGCAGGATTTATTTTATCGTTCTGACAATGCCACACTTGCCCGGTTAGGAGTTCCGGCGCACAGTATTTCAACCGATCAAATCGATAGCGACAAACTTTATCATTCCGTGGACGATGAATTTGAGTCGATGGACATTTCTAATATTACCAATACGATTAAGGCCATCGCGTTGAGCGCCCGCTCCATTGTTGATGGAACGGACACACCCAAACGGATCGATAAGGCAGCGGTGAGGTAGGCTCACACAATACGTGGAGACGCTATAAATCAATAAATATTCCCACGATCAGGCTAATGTATTTGCGTCTTTGCGTGAAATTTCACTAACGATTCGCAAGATTGAATTACTTTTGTGGTTCACGTAGATTTTTTTTGGGATTATGGCCGATTACAGCAAAGACGAAATCAAAAGCATTGAAGAAAAGTGGCGCAACGAGTGGGAGAAACGCCAGGTTTATAAGGTTGAAGAGGACTCTTCTAAGCCTAAATATTATGTGCTCGACATGTTCCCCTACCCTTCGGGCGCCGGTCTCCATGTTGGCCATCCACTCGGCTACATCGCTTCCGATATTGTAGCGCGCTTCAAACGACTTAAAGGTTTTAATGTCTTGCACCCGATGGGCTTCGATGCCTTCGGTTTGCCGGCCGAGCAGTATGCGATTGAACACGGCGTGCATCCGGCCAAATCAACGCAAGACAATATTCAAAACTACAAAAGACAATTAGGGAAGATTGGTTTTTGTTACGACTGGAGCCGCGAAGTGCAAACCTGTGACCCAAAATATTACCGGTGGACACAATGGATCTTCCTTCAGATTTTTGACAGCTGGTACAATCGCAAAAATAAACGGGCGGAAAAGATTTCTTCGCTTACCTGGATTTTCGAGAACGAAGGAAATGCTGAGCATCCGGTTCCAAACTCCAAATTTCAAATTCCGAATTTCACAGCACTTGAATGGAAAGCGTTCAATCAAAAACAGCGACAGGAAATTTTGATGCAATACCGGCTGGCCTACCTCGCTTACACTGATGTGAATTGGTGTGAAGCATTAGGCACGGTGCTCGCTAATGATGAAGTCATTAATGGCGTGAGTTATCGCGGGGGATTTCCAGTGGTGAAAAAACAAATGCGCCAATGGAGTTTGCGCATTACTGAATATGCCGATCGTTTGTTAAGCGGATTAGACGAAATCGACTTTAGCGATTCAATGAAAGAAATCCAGCGCAACTGGATTGGGAAAAGTGTGGGAGCGTTGATCGAGTTTGACCTCACCCTCAACCCTTCCGACCTCACCCTCAACCCCTCTCCTGTGGAGCGGGGGTCGGGGGGTGAGGTCCACGCACAGGATTTCATTTTCACAACCCTTGCTAAAACATGGCGCTCATTAAAAGGTAGCGTTCGCGAAAACCGTAAAAATCCAACGGAAGCAGAATTGGAGAGAGTGACAAGGGGTGAGGTCCTCACCGTCTTCACCACCCGCCCCGATACCATCTTCGGTGTTGACTTTATGGTGTTGGCTCCCGAGCACGATCTCGTAAAAAGAATTACCACGGTGGAACGCAAAGAAGAAGTTGAGAAATATCTAAAGTACGTAGAGAGCCGTTCGGAGATCGACCGGATGGCGGAAGTAAAAAAAATCACCGGTTGTTTCACCGGGGCTTACGCAATCAACCCCTTCAACAAAAGAAAAATTGAAGTGTGGATCAGCGAATACGTTCTTGCTGGCTACGGCACAGGTGCAATCATGGCTGTGCCGTGCGGCGATGAACGCGACTTTAAATTCGCGAAGCATTTTAATATTCCGATTACTAATATTATCGGCAGTCACTTCAACGGAACGGACGCCAATCCTACCAAAGATGCGATTCTCGAAAATTCGGATTTCCTTAACGGGATGATCATGCACAACGCCATTGATGTGGTGATCAATAAGCTTGAGGAAAAGAAAATCGGTAAACGACAAGTGAATTACAAAATGCGCGATGCAGGCTGGAGCCGCCAACGCTATTGGGGCGAACCGTTTCCCGTTGTTTATCGCAACGACATGCCGTACCCGATCAACGATAACGAATTGCCGCTAACTCTTCCTGACTTAGACAATTTCAAATCTCCCGGCACGGGCGAAGGCCCGTTGGCCAACTTAAAAGACTGGATCAATTTTTCTGAAAACGCTAAGCGCGACAGTAACACCATGCCCACGCATGCCGGAGCGGCGTGGTATTTCTTGCGCTTCATGGATCCACACAACGACAAAGAATTTGCCAGCCGGAAAGCGCTCGACTACTGGAACCAGGTGGATGTTTACATCGGCGGATCGGAACATGCCGTGGCACATTTGTTGTACTCACGGCTGTGGGTAAAAATCCTTCACGACTTAGGCTACCTGAATTTTGATGAACCATTTAAGAAGTTGATTAATCAAGGGATGATTATGGGTGATTCCAGATTTGTTTATAGAATTAATGCAAAGTTTGATAACCCTGATCCATCAAATACATCACCACAATTTTTTGTTTCTAAAGCAGTCTATGATAGAAGACAAAATCAAAACCTTACTCCATCAGAATTTGATGAATTTGTTCAAAGTATAATTAAGGATTATAATCAAAAAAATAATACAAATATTCAGTTTCACCTTGCCTATCAAACGACAGTATTCTTTTTCACTGAACTCAATGTAGATATTAATATTGTAAATGGATACGAGCTTGACACTGAAGCTTTCAAAAAATGGAAGCCCGATTTCGCTAATGCTGAATTTATTTTAGAAGACGAAAATGGCAACCCAACCATTGATCCGGCAAAGGGTAAATACATCTGCGGTTCGGCCTACGAGAAAATCAGCAAGTCGAAATACAACGTAGTCAATCCAGACGACATCATTGACAAATACGGAGCAGACACACTTCGTATGTATGAAATGTTCCTCGGTCCGCTCGAAGCATCAAAACCGTGGAGCACCAGCGGAATTGATGGTGTGTATAAATTTCTAAGACGCTTCTGGAATTTATTCCACGACAACCTCGGCAACTGGAACGTCTCGGAAGCAGAACCAACGAAAAATGAACTGAAAGCGCTGCACAAGGCGATGAAAAAAGTAGAATACGATATTGATCATTATTCATTCAACACGTCGGTCAGTGAATTTATGATTTGCGCGAATGAGTTGTCGTCATTGAAATGCAACAAGCGCGCAGTGCTCGAACCACTCACGATTGTGCTGGCTTCGTTTGCTCCGCACATCACCGAAGAACTTTGGGAGAAACTGGGTCATAACGACTCAATCTTGAACGCAACGTATCCTGCTTTCGATGAATCCTATCTGAAGGAGAATGATTTTGAATATCCGATTTCGATCAATGGAAAAGTGCGCGCCAAGATGAACTTTGCGTTGGACATGCCGATGAGTGACCTGGAGAAAATTGTGATGGCTTCCGAAGCAGTGCAAAAATGGACGGAAGGAAAAGCACCCAAGAAAGTGATCATCGTGCCGGGAAGGATCGTAAACATCGTGCTCTGAGTAATTGCCACAGATGGCACAGATTTGCACAAATTCTTTAAAAGTTATCTTTCTGTGTTAATCCGTGTAATCTGTGGCAAAAAATTTTTTCTTCACCTTCATCACCCTATTTTCTTTCTCCTACGCAGCAAGTCAAACGGTAATTCGCGGGCAATTGATCGATAGTCTCTCCCGTCAGGGAATTGCCTTTGCCAACCTCACCCTGGAAGACGGACGAAGCGGAACCACCACGGAGATCGAAGGAAAATTTTCACTTTCCATTCCGCCGGGCTATAACGGAATGATCTATTTATCGCATGTCAGTTATCAGCAAAGGATTGTAACTCCAGCTTTTCTGCAAATCAATCCGGTCGTCGCTCTTCAACCGGCAACAACGCAATTACACGAGGTGGAAGTCGTGGCCTCCGCGCTGGAAAATCCAGCCTTTGCCATTGTCCGGCAAGCAATCGCTCACAAAAAAGACAACGATCCGAGAAACCTGAAATCGTACTCATTCATTTCCTACAACAAATTTCTGGTCACTATGACTGAGCCAACAAAAAAAGGTGACTCGCTGATACAACGATTAAAAGTCAAAGCCGACACTGCCAGACTAAAGAAAAAACAAAAGGAGTTGCTCAAACTTGACAGTTTGGTAAAAACAACCCACTTGTTTCTCAGCGAATCGGTCACCGAAAAAGAAGTCATTAATCCCGATAAGGAAAAAGAGAAATTGCTGGCGTTGCAGGTTTCCGGTTTTAAAAGTCCAGTGTTCACCAACATGGCCACCGACTACCAACCGTTTTCATTTTACAGAGACAACATCTCGTTGCTTGAAAAGGACTTTATTAACCCGATCAGCAAAGGAACGTTCAGTCGATATGATTTTTTTCTGACCGACACCACCTACTTTGGAAAAGACACGGTGTACATCATTAAATTCCAGCCTAAGCCGGGCAAATTATTTAACGGGTTAAAGGGCGTCATTTCGATCAGCACGGACGGCTACGCGATAAAAAATGTGATTGCCTCATCGGCCGACCGGCAGATGCTCACCCGGATCCGCATTCAACAAAATTATGATAAGATTGATGGTCATTGGTTCCCCGTGCAACTCAACACCGACTTGGATTTTATCGACTACAATTTCGGAGGAAGACATTTGATCGCCCAACAGCGCAGCTTCTTCAAGGACATTAAAATAGACCCCTTCCTGGAAGCTCGTTCATTTGGCGATATCAAGACCGAGTTGTCATTACCCAAACCGCAAGAAAATAAATCCACACTCGATCACTTCCGCAACCAGGAGCTGGATAAAAAGGAACTGAGGACATACACCTTCCTGGATTCTGCGATGCGCAAGTTTCGCTGGATCGACAAATTAATTGAGGCCATCATCATTCAAGTTATTCCGCTTGGCCCTCTTGAATTGGATTTGACCAGGGTGGCCACCATCAACAACTACGAGAAGCTTCGTTTGGGTGCAGGTCTTTATACAAGCAACCGGTTTTCGAAATGGCTGAGAGTTGGAGGTTATGCCGGTTATGGTTTTGGTGATCAGCAATGGAAGTACGGTGGAGAAACGCGATTCAACTTCAACCTTAATAAAGATTTTTTTCTTCGGCTTTCTTACTCAAAAGATATTCGCGAAACCGGGTCACCGGTTACGGGGAATGAATATTTTCGTTCATGGGTTTCATCCCAATACGATCGCGCGGAAACCTACAAGACCGAGCTCGGTTACCTGATTTTGCGGGATGTTCACGCTTCGGTGTTTATTTCTCGAAGCGAACTCACGCCTACCTATAATTACCAATTGCTCTTTAATAATGAATTGATCAATCATTTTTTAATCACGGAAACCGGATTATCCCTTCGTTACGTAAAACGGGAAAGCTACCTGAGTCTTAAGGGAAAAAAGATTTTCATGAGCTCGCGTTTTCCGGTCATAACGTTTTCCATCTCGCAGGCAGTTCAGGCATTTCAATCGCAAAATTTCAGTTACACGGACTACGATTTTACGACGAGAGAATTGATCAAACATCGCAATGGAAGCAAAACGTATTTCTATTTAGCAACGGGATGGATCAATGGACTCGCACCCTACGGGAAATTGTACAATGGACGCGGATCAAACACCTCATCCTTATACGTGGATGATTTTTTTCAAACCATGGGGCTCTATGAATTTACCGCTTCGAGGTATGCATCACTTTTCACCAATCATAATTTCGGAAATGTTCTGTTGAATAAAAAATATTCGAAGCCGGAATTAGTCCTTTATCACAACATGGGCATCGGGCAACTCGATAATAAAAGCGCGCATATTGGTCATACGCTACAAAGCTTTGAAAAGGGTTTTGTCGAATCGGGTCTGGGATTAAATAATATCCTTCGATTCAAGTATGCGAATGCAGCTTACTACGGCTTAGGGGGCGCAGTATTTTATCGATATGGTCCTTACCCGCTTCCCGCTCCATCGGACAACCTTTTTTGGAAGATGACACTCAGCTTAGGGTTTTAGAATAACCCTTCGGCAACCATTCCGTAACAATTCGCTAACTTCGCATCCGCTTAAAAAGTAGCCATGCATTCATCCAAAATAACCGGTGTCGGTCATCATGTGCCGGATACAGTAATTACCAATCAATATTTATCGACGTTGATGGACACCAGTAATGAATGGATCATTGAACGTACAGGCATTAACGAGCGGAGGTGGATGGACCCAAAAGTTGATACGGTTGGCAATATGGCCGCCAAAGCAGCACGCATGGCACTTGAGCGCGCCAGCCTAACTGAAAAAGATGTGGAGTTCATAGTATTTGCCAGCATCACCAGCGATTATTATTTCCCCGGCTCAGGGGTGATCATGCAGCGTGAATTAGGCTTGGCAGGAATTGGTGCTTTAGAAGTTAAAAATGCATGCTCGGGATTTATTTATGCACTTTCAGTAGCTGATCAATTTATTAAAACCGGTATGTACAAAGCGGTGTTGGTCGTAGGCGCAGAAATTCAAAGCACGGCCCTTGACATCACGACAAGGGGAAGGAATACCGCTGTGATATTTGGTGATGGCGCAGGTGCCGTAGTCTTGCAACGGTCAGAAAAACCAGGCATAATGTCCACACATTTGCATGCCGATGGCCGCTTCGCAGAAGAACTGTATGTAAAAGATCCGGGCAGCAGCAGGCCCCATGCGGAACGGCAGCCCGAACAAATTCTGGACACCAGCAGCTTCAAGGTTATGATGAATGGAAATTTGGTATTTAAGCATGCGGTAGTGCGTTTTATGGAAGTAATCCATGAAGCGTTAACCAAAAACAATCTTGCGAAAGAGGATATTAGTTTGCTGATTCCTCATCAGGCTAATCTGCGAATCAGTCAATACATTCAGGAAAAACTTGGGCTGAGTGACAACCATGTCTATAATAACATCATGCGCTACGGAAATACTACAGCAGCTTCGATCCCTATTGCCATGAGTGAAGCATGGGCAGAAGGAAGAATCAAAGAAAATGACGTACTTTGTTTAGCGGCCTTTGGAAGCGGCTTTACGTGGGCCTCTGCCTTGATCCGTTGGTAGGTCGTTAATCGTTATAATGTTAATGGTCAAAAAATAACGAGTAACTATTAGCAATTAACCGATAACAACTCCGATGAAGACTTCATCTTACAATCCCAGCCCCTTGGAAGTTGATTTTGCCAACGCCCTTTTCATCCTTCAGAAAGAAGTTGAAAAGCATCTGCAAGACAACGAAATCATCCATGTTGAAACCAATATTAATCGCGATAACCCCATGGTAAAATTCAACCTGCTCGATAAAGATGGCGACCCTCATGAAGTGGTGGTGCGCATCGTGCAGATACCGGATAAGTTCTAAAAAATCAGGTGAACTTTAATCCGGTCAGCTGAATTTATAAAGAGTAAAACTTGGTGTAACTTTGCGGTTAGTTTATTTCCCTTACCATTGCTATGAGAAGAAGAGTAATTATCCTTTCGGTGATTTTATTAGGTCTGGTTTTCTTTTCCTTTACCCCGCCCGCTGACCGCTTTTTTGAGCTTGCTAAAAACCTTGAAATTTTTGGATCGCTTTTCAAAGAGGTAAACTCCCTTTATGTGGATGATGTAAACCCCAACCAAATGGTGCGTCATGGCATTGATGCCATGCTCAACTCGCTCGATCCGTACACCAACTATATTCCTGAAGATGAAGTGGAGGATTATCGAACACTCAACACCGGGCAATATGGCGGCATCGGTGCCTCTACCATTACGATCGGGAATCGAATTGTGGTGAACATGGTATTCGAGAATTATCCGGCCTTTAAAAACGGATTAAAAATCGGGGATGAAATCGTAAAGCTTAACGATTTGGACTTATCAAAAATGACTACGGATGAATCAAACCGCCTGATGAAAGGCCAGATCGGTACAGTCGTGAAAGTAAGCGTAAAAAGATACGGCCAGGAAAAATTGATTGACCTGGAGTTTAAACGTGAAAAAATTAAGATCAACAGCGTGCCGTATTTTGGAATGATCCCGGGGCAGGATGTGGGCCTGGTGCAACTCACTGAATTCACATCGGAGTGCAGCAAAGAATTAAAAAAAGGTATCCAGTCGCTGAAAGAACAGGGGGCAAAGAAAATTATACTTGACTTGCGCGGCAACCCGGGTGGTCATCTCAACGAAGCCGTGGATATCTGCAACTTCTTTATTCCAAAAGGAAAAATAGTGGTCTCCACAAGGGGGAAAAGCGAAAAACGCGAATATGAAACCCAAGGCAATCCTTTGGATGAAACAATTCCATTAGCAATTCTCATCAACCGGGGCAGCGCGTCCGCATCGGAGATCGTGGCAGGCACGTTACAAGATTATGATCGTGCGGTCATCATCGGTGAACGCTCCTACGGCAAGGGACTCGTGCAAATGGCAAAGCCTTTTATTTACAATTCGTATATCAAGGTCACGACTGCCAAATATTACACGCCGAGCGGACGTTGTATCCAAGTTCTTGATTACACGCATCGAAGAGAAGATGGTAGCGTAAGCACGGTGCCCGACTCGATTAAAAAGGAATTTAAAACAACACGGGGAAGGCTTGTTTACGATGGTGGTGGAATTGACCCGGATATCGTACTCACCAACAACAACCAATCAAGTATAGCAATCGCGTTAAGCAGGCAGGGTTTCATTTTTGATTACGCGACGGTCTATGCGTCGAAACATTCGGTCATTGCGGCTCCAAAGACTTTTTCGTTATCGCCGGCCGAATATCAGGACTTCGTTAATTGGATGAAGGACCGGAAACTTGAATACAAGTCACCGCTGGAAAAAGAATTAAGAGACCTTGAAGAGATAGCTTCCCGTGAACAGTATCTCCCGTCTATCAAACAGCAGCTTGCCGCCGTAAAGCAAAAGCTTGTTGAAATTCAACAATCCGATTACACCGCTTTCAAAGACCAGATCAAACCCCTGCTTGAGCGTGAGATCACCTCAAGGTATTATTTCGAAAAAGGAGCAGCCGAGTTTATGCTTAGCAATGATGAAGATGTGAAAAAGGCTTTGAGTGTACTCAACGATTTAACAGATTACAATAAAATCCTTCGCGGCTCGTGAATCACCAAAGAAAAAGATGAGGGCAATTTTAATTACCCTCCTTATTCTAGCCGGATTAATTTTCCTGATGGATTCATGCATGCAGTTCCGAATGAGCAAATCGGAAATTGATCAGTTCTTTTCTAATAAGAAAATAAAAGGTACGCTCCACGAATATACCGTTCCCAATGGAAGAACAATTAATTACCTCCACGTAGGCGACGAGAATTTGCCATTGGTTGTTTTCGTTCATGGCTCGCCCGGTTCATTAAGTGCGTTCATCGACTTCATGGCCGACACAGCTTTGCTTAAGCACGCACAACTTATTACTGTCGATAGGGCCGGTTTTGGAGAATCCAATTTTGGGTACGCAGAGAAATCGCTGGAAAAACAAGCCGAGTATTTAAAACCCATTTTACAAAAACACAAAAATAATAAACCGGTAATTTTAGTGGGGCATTCTCTTGGAGGTCCGGTGATTGTGCGAATGGCGATGGATGATCAACCCTTGATTGATGGGTTAGTCATTGTTGCCGGTTCCATCGACCCTGAATTAGAACCCCATGAAGCCTGGTTCCGGGCGCCCCTGACCACTCCTTTCCTTAGGTGGATAATCCCCCGCTCCTTCCGAGCCTCAAACCTGGAGATCTATAAACTTAAACCAGAGCTTGAAAAAATGATCCCTCTGTGGAAAAACATAACCTGTCCTGTTGTGGTCATTCAAGGAAAAAAGGATGACCTCGTCTCTCCGGCCAACGCCGATTTTGCTAAGAAAATGCTGGTCAGTGCGGCCTCCGTCAATTTTATTTTGAAAGAGGACATGAATCATTTTGTACCCTGGCAACATCCGGAATTGATAAGGGGAGCAATACTTGATCTGCTAAAATATAGAGCAGGTCGTTGACCTGCTCTATATTTATTTCCAACCCGTTTAGCGTTATCGCAAGAACAACATCTCGCGATACTTCACCAAAGGCCAGTCCTCGTTGTCGATCAATAATTCCAGGTCATCAACAGCATCGCGGATGACATCGAAATATTTCTCCTTGACATCATCACAGTAAGCAATCGCACGCTTGTGCGTATCGGCAATCTTATTGACACGCTTCCGCTCCTCGACCATCGCACGAACATTCTTCTTAATGGTGTCAATATGCTCCGAAATTTCCTTGATCGTTTGAATAACTGCTTTGTTATCCACGCCAAGCCCCTTCAATCCATTGGCGTTGGTGATTAATTTACTTTGATAGTTAATTGCCGTCGGGATAATGTGGTTCATGGCCAAATCGCCCATCACCCGGGCTTCAATTTGTACTCGTTTGATATATCCCTCCAGGCGAATCTCATTTCTCGCCTCTACTTCTTTATGCGAAAGCACACCGTGTTTCTCAAAAAGTTCTACCGATTTTTTAGTCAGGTTAGCGTCAAGGGCAAGCGGCATATTTTTTACATTGCCAAGTTTACGTTTGGCAGCCTCCTTCACCCACTCTTCCGAATAACCATCGCCTTCAAAGCGAATGTCCTTCGATTCCTTGATGTACTTTCTCAATACCGAAACAATGGCTAATCTTTTCTCCTCACCTTTATCAATTAATTTATTCACTTCGACAGAGAATTTTTCGAGTTGGTCAGCTACGATAAGATTCAGAGCAGCCATCGGGGTAGCACAATTGTCGCTGCTTCCGACGGCACGGAATTCAAATTTATTTCCGGTAAAAGCAAAGGGAGAAGTACGGTTGCGATCAGTGGCATCCAAGATGATTTCAGGGATTTGATCAATCCCCAATTTCATATACATATTATCCCCTTTCTCAATCTTAACGTTTCCTTTCTTCTCCAATTCATCCAATACGGCAGTCATTTGTGCGCCGATGAATACCGACACGATAGCCGGAGGTGCCTCGTTCGCCCCCAATCGGAAATCATTTCCAGGCGTGGCAATACTGGCACGCAACAAATCGGCGTGTTCATGCACAGCTTTTATGGTCGTAATGAAGAAAGTCAGGAAGAGTAAATTATCCCGGGCCGAACTGGATGGGGCATACAAGTTAACACCGGTGTCAGTAATCAGCGACCAGTTATTGTGCTTGCCACTTCCATTCACACCGGCAAAGGGTTTTTCATGAAAGAGAATTTTCAGTCCATGCTTCTCGCCTACCCGGCTCATCACGTCAATCATAAGCTGGTTGTGATCATTGGCCACATTTACTTCCTCAAACAACGGAGCCACTTCAAACTGACTTGGGGCAACCTCGTTGTGACGCGTGCGTACCGGAATCCCAAGTTTCCACGATTCAATTTCAAATTCGCGCATGAAATCGTAAACACGGGATGGTATGGTACCAAAATAATGATCCTCCAGCTGTTGGCCACGTGCCGGTGCGTGACCAAAAACCGTTCTACCCGCCATTACCAGATCGGGTCGCGCCATATACAAAGCCGCATCCACGACAAAATATTCCTGTTCAGGGCCAAGGGACGCAACTACATGTTGAATGTCTTTGTCAAATAATTGGCACACCTGGGTAGCCGCCACATCCACTGCTTTTAATGCTTTGAGTAAGGGTGATTTCGTATCTAATGTTTCCCCGGTGTAGGAAACAAACACTGTCGGAATACTTAACGTTCTTCCATAAAGAAACATGGGAGATGTCGGATCCCAGGCGGTATATCCGCGTGCTTCAAACGTGCTGCGAATCCCCCCGCTCGGGAAGGAAGAAGCATCAGGCTCTTGCTGAACCAGTTCACTTCCTTTGAATTTCTCTATTCCAGAAAGGGCATCAAAAAACGAGTCGTGCTTTTCCGCAGTACCACCCGTTAACGGTTGGAACCAATGCGTAAAATGGGTTGCGCCTTTCCCGATGGCCCAGCTTTTTGCTGCCGAGGCAACGGCATCAGCGGTCGATTCGTCAATCTTTTCGTGATTTTTAATTGCGCTGTTCACTTTCTTAAATACGGCTGGCGCTAAGGTTGCCCGCATCTGTTCAATGCCAAATACGTTTTCGCCAAAGAATTTTGAAATGTTGGGCGTGGGCAGCTCTACGTGAATTTTAGGCCGCTTGTTCAGCATTTTCAGAGCTTCGAATCGGAGTTTTGCCATAATCGTGGTTGTTTTTTTATCAATTTTCGGTGCAAAATAAATCAATTTTATTCTGCAAGGTTTTATTTTTACCTATTTGTTAAAAAAAAATAATGAATTGAATGAACGAGGGTCAAAAAATAATGGGTTATCACTAAAATTCATTCTTTTCAACTTCAATTGATAGCATAGGTACCACGCCCGACTGTTCTATTAATCAGGATGTTTATAAAAATATCACACATTCCCTGACCAAAGCTATATTTACACAAAAGTATGCCTGAGAATCCCCCGATCAAGCCAAAAATTATTGGAATTTACTTGGCTGTGCTTCTACTGGCCATGGCAGTCACGCCTGCACTTCCACAACTTGATATCATTGCAGATTGGCAAAATCCGGTAAACTCAATTGCGGTTAAAGTCTTTCAGTTCTTCTCCGACTCGGTTAGTTTCTTTAGCCTGGGAGTCCCTTTGACAATCATGGTCATCACGGAATTCAAAAAAGAATCCAATAAAAAGAAAAGCAGGCTATCACTTCTTTATATTCTTCTGAGCATTGCCGTGTCCGGACTTATTTCTGCTGCTGTTAAGAGAACTTTTTTGGTTCCTCGTCCCTATGAGGTTGACCCCAGGATTATTCAACTGAGTGCTGGTGGTAGTTATTCTCTTCCTTCCGGGCACACCACAGAAGCGTTTGCTTCCGCTTTTGGATTGACCCTTTTGTTTCCCCGATGGTATGTTTTCGTCCCTATGTTTTGCTGGGCTACTTTGGTAGCCTTATCCAGAATATATTTAGGAGTACACTATCCGCTTGATATTTTGGCTGGAATGGCCATTGGGTCTTCGGTCTCTTTTGCCTTCTATTTCTTTGTATTTCGAAAGTACGTTTAATCATTCCTCAACGAGGTAGCCGGATTAGCATGCGCGGCACGGAACGCCTGTGTGCTCACAATGGCAAGGGCAAAAAGCAACGCCACCAGTCCGGTGACCGGAAACACCCACCAGGCAATCTCCACCCGGTATTTGTACTGCTGCAAATGATTGTTGAGCAACCACCAGGCAATGGGAGATGAAATAAGGAAAGCAAGGATCACCAGCCTTGAAAAATCTTTCGACATCAGTCCCACCAAACTGGAAACAGACGCACCCATTACTTTGCGAATGCCGATTTCCTTGGTGCGTTGCTCCGCAGCAAAAGCAGCAAGGCCAAACAACCCAAGTCCGGTAATAATAATAGCAAGGACGGCAAACAAAGTAGCTAACCGGCTGGTCATATTGATGTCATTAAACTTTTTGGCAAACTTTTGGTCGGCAAATACATATTCAAAAGGATAAGCGGGGCTGTATTTCTTAAAAACGCTTTCTACTTTTTTCAAAGAAGCCGGCAAATCCTTCGTCTTCTCCAGGCGAATTGTAACCGCCCCGGCCCAGCCGGAGTCTAACACAATAAACATCGGTTTGACGGGCTGAAACGGATCACCCATCAGTACATTATCAACGATTCCGATCAGTTCGCGTTTTTTCCCCCACAAGTCCAATTTCTCGCCTAGTGGATTTTTCAATTGCATCAGGTCCATCGCCGATTTGTTAACGAGGATAGCCATTGAATCGCTTTTAAATTCCTCAGAGAAATCCCGCCCTTCCAAAATTTTTATACCCATCGTTTTTGTGTAGTCATACTCCGTTGCAATGGTCGTGAAAATCACTTTTTCGGTTTCCGGTTTTCCGGGCCATCCCAGAAAATTATTAGACCAAATATCCGTAATGGGGCTATTGGATTTGGTCACCGCTTTAACCACACCCGTCTGTAGCAATTCTAATTTGATCGACCGAAAATTATTACCGATTTCATGGGTATAGTCAACGGTGATCAGATTTTCCTGTTCGTAACCAAGATTTCTGCTTTTCGCATGTTGAATTTGCTGATAAATAATGATCGTACCGATGATTAAAAAAATGGAGAAGCCAAATTGCAACGTCACTAAAACCTTGCGCGGCATGCTGGCGTTTTTACCTACCTGCACTTTACCTTTTAACACTTTCACCGGCTGAAAGGATGAGAGATAAAAAGCAGGGTAACTGCCTGAAATTACTCCCGTAAAAAAGACCAGTCCGGCAGCAAATAACCAAAATTCATAGGAGGCATAATCGATGATGAGTTTTTTATCAACAAGGTTATTATAGTAGGGCAATAGCAATTGCGCCAGCACTATGGCGATGAAAAAAGCAATTGAGGAAATAAAAAGGGACTCACCGATAAACTGAAAAATCAATTCATGCCTCCTGGAGCCGACACTTTTCCGAATACCAACCTCACGTGCCCTTCGCTCAGAACGGGCCGTTGATAAATTCATAAAGTTGATGCAGGCAATGATCAAAATAAAGATAGCAATCAAGCCAAACATTTTTACAAACTCGATTCTTCCGCCAACGGCTTTTCCGTTTTCAAAATCAGAGTAGAGCCGCCACTTTAATAGCGGATGTAAAAACAATTCCCGTTTATAGTCCGATGGGTCTTTCTTCACAATCAGGCCCCGAATCGATTTCTCTACCAAATCCTTGTTGGAGGGATTGTTCAACTCCATAAATATCTGAAACGAGTTGTTGCCCCAGTTTGTCATCGACCTTTTGACCCAGTCCTTTGTTTCGTTCAGCTTCCAGGGAAGCAGCCCATCAAATTGAAAGGAAGAGTTTTTTGGAATATCTTTCAAAACCCCTGTCACTTTAAGGTCACTCTCATTGTCCACCCGGATTACCTGGTTGATCGGGTCTGTATCGCCAAAAAAAGTTTTAGCCATTCCCTCCGTAATAACGATAGAGGTTGGGCCATCTAAAACAGTGGTTGCATTTCCTTTGACTAATGGAAATTGAAACATCTCCAAAAATTCCTCGCTGGCATAAAAAGCCCGTTTGGTAATCCGTTTGTCGCCGACCATAAACAAATGATCCCCTCCCCAATCGGTGACACAGGTATTTTTGATGTTACTGTTTTCCGTTTTTAACGCTTCATAGCTAGGCAACGGCAGGGACGTCCAGGAATTTATTTTTCCATCGAACGTAGCATTAATCCAAACCTGATAAAGCCGGTCGGCCCTGGGATGGGATTGATCAAAAGAAAGTTCATCAAAAACCCATAAAAGGATTAACACACTACATGTAATGCCGATAGCAAGTCCTGCGATATTAATAAATGAGTACGTTCCGTTTTTGAGAAGGCTCCTCATGGTAACGAGCAGATAATTCTTAAGCATGGAAAAAGGGTTTGAGTTGTTTACTCTGATTTTTTAAAAAGGTTATCAAATGGGTGGCTATTATTATTTCGGCAACAATTCTTTAGGATAAGGACTGTTTTTAGCGGCACTTAGTTGCAAAAAATAGAAATAGTTTTCTTTTCCGGTCTTAAAACCATAAGGAATGAGAATAACTGCTGGTACAATTATGGAATTACTTCAAAAAGTAAAAACTGCATCTTCTCCAGCGGGTTGAAATTATTATCCGAAACGAATAAGATCGTCTTGTGACCATTGGGAAGAATAGGACCGAATGTCATTCCTTCAAGGTTATCAATGAATAGACCGAGGTCATCCATGTTCAGGAGCATTTTTTTTGAAACGGGGTGAACTGGCGGATTTTCCTTCAACGACTTTATACCCTCAACATGAGTTGCCTGGTGAAGATCGGCTATAAAAACTTTTACGGCACAAGCCAATCTGCCCGTCGAAAAAGACCGCTCCATGACTAGTAACTTTTCTTTTCCCAGCCAAAGGATTTCATCTACACCATTAATTTTAAAGGCCCCGGGAGGGTTAGCCGGATGAGCCACCGGTTCAAGGGCATAAGCATACTGTGCAAAATTTTTTTTTGTGGCAACCTCGTAAGCAAAGATTCTCACCCATGAATTTGTTTTGACGACATCTGCCGGAGGCCCATCTTCATACCGCGGTTCTTCCAGGCTTACATACATCTTCTCGAAATTTTCATCGAAGGTAACTCCCTCCAATGTCCCGTTTTGTCTCGGACCATTTTCAGTAGTCTGCATAAACAGGTTTTGAGGAACAGGAAATGTATCGACATAGGCTCCATCCGGTTGCGCAAGGGTAATGGACGGATTGATGAGTATCGAAAGATTCGGCTTTACATTTCGTTCTCCTTCGCTCGTCCATACAATTTGTTTTGATGATGCATTATAACGAATCGACTCAGGATCCTCGGTGTGCGTTGGATCTTCCTTTGCCGAAGGAAAAGGCTGACCGTTCTTCTGAAGCAAAAAATGCACACCCAAAAATTGGACGGTATCGATCCCTGTTTTTGACAGAACGATTTTGGCCGTGTAAAACCGGGAAGGATTATTGGCCGAACGGTCATCACTCAACAAATAATAAATTTCGTTAGTCTTGTCGTAGTCTATTCCCGATAAGCCTCCGACGGTTGTACTTTTAAAAGTAAAGTTATAAGGGATTACATATTCTCCGATAAACTTCAAGGAAGTGATGGAAGAGTCGTTCTCCTCCCTGAAAGAGAGATTTTTTCCCCAGCACAAGACTGGTAATAAATACCAAAGGATCAAATTAATTTTTGCTTTCATTCCGAAAAGTAAACACTTTATTTTAATAACCGAACAGGCTGAATAGCATCATCTTTAGATTTCAATTATCTTGCTTATCCCCTAACCAACGCTTCATGAAATTTCGAGTTGCTTTCCCTTTTATTTTTTGTTTTCTACTTTTCTTAACACGTTGTTCACCAAAACATAATGAACAAGCGGACCTCGCTTTCATTAACGGCCGTGTTTGGACAGGTACTGATTCTTCATCGTTTGCTGAAGCGCTTTCCGTTAAAGGGAATATAATTTCTCTGGTGGGCAGCACCGATGAAATAAAAAAGTCCATCGGCAACGAAACAAAAGTGATTGACTTAAAAGGAAAATTGCTGATCCCTGGATTTAATGACGCACACATCCATTTTTTAAGCGGTTCTATAGGGCTCACCGAAGTTGACTTCAACAATGCCAATTCCATTGGAGAAGTGGTCGAGCTTATAAAAAAATTCGCGAAGGAAAACCCCGACAAACTGTGGATCACTGGAAGAGGTTGGCAATACACCATGTTCAAAGGCGGCCTTCCTTCCAAAGAGATTCTCGACAGTGCCATTAAAGACCGGCCGGTCTTTTTAAAAGCGTATGACGGCCACAGCGCGTGGACCAACAGTGCGGCTATGAAATTGGCGAAGGTGACCAAGGTCACTCCATTCACAGAGTTTGGGGAACTTGTTCGCGACGCAAAAGGAGAGCCCACAGGAGTATTCAAAGAAAAAGCGATGGGGCTTATCAGCAGTCACATTCCTCCTCTCACGAAGGGAGAAAAACTTGCCGCCCTCCGAAAGGGATTAGCGATGACCGCCTCCCTGGGTATTACAAGCGTCGGAAACTGTAGTGGCAATACCGATGAATTTTATCTCTACAAGGAGCTCTTGAAAAAAAATGAACTTAATTTGCGCGTGGCAGCAGCCTTCTCCGTTGGCGCTACTACCACCCCGGGCGAAATCAAAGCTTACTCTTTTTTAAAAGACAGCGCTGGACGAAATCATCGGCTTACGGCAAGAAATGTAAAGTTTGTTCTGGATGGTGTGATCGAATCGCACACCGCTGGAATGTTAGAGCCCTACAGTAATTTGTCGCCACAAGAAACTTTACCCGCCGGTTCGCTCAGTATGCCGGTTGAAAAGTACAGAAACCTCGTAGCTGAATTTGACAAATTGGGATTTCAGGTCTACACCCATGCGATCGGAGATCGGGCCGTCCACGAAGCATTGAATGCCTACGAGTTTGCTTCCAAAACTAACCACACCAATTCACGAAACCGAATCGAGCATATAGAAACTATTTCGCCAGTTGACCTTCCCCGGTTTGCTGCCTTGGGTGTATTGCCTTCCATGGAACCGATTCATGCTGAGCCGGGGACGGTCTCTATTTGGGCTGAAGGTGTTGGTAAAAAACGTTTGCCCTATTCTTTCGCCTGGGCATCGATTTCAAAAGCCGGAGGGCATTTGGTCTTCAGCAGCGACTGGAATGCATGTGTTAGTGTTAACCCGATTCGGGGTTTGCACACAGCTGTCACCCGAAGAACGATTGGGGGCGAACCGAAAGAAGGCTGGGTGCCGGAACAAAAGATCTCCATCGTCCATTCATTAACCGCTTACACGCAGGGTGGTGCCTTCTCTTCTTTTGAAGAAAATTCAAAAGGTAAAATTGCTCCGGGTTACCTGGCGGATTTGGTGGTGCTCTCGCAAGACCTCTTTACCATCGACCCGATGAAAACGCACCAGACCAAAGTACTGATGACAATTTTCGATGGGAAAGTGATTTATGAAGTCTTTGACAAATGATTTGCACTTTTCCGTACGATCAGATTGGCTTGACCGGGAAGCCGGAAAACTTCTTCAATTTTGTCTTAGGATAAATAAACTTTGTCAGTCGCAAATCGCAATTCATGGTTGTCATAAAAAAAAAGGTCAAGCTCCACCTGAGCCAGACCTTTTCAAACCATGTACTTCTCTAAAACCTAAACCTCAAAAAAGTAACGTATGAAGAAAATTTTATTCCCTTTCATTTCAAATCAATAGTTTGAGTAAGGCTTATTTCGTGTTTGAACGGATTAAACTGTTTGCGTTCCAAATAAAGAAGACAGGAAATTACACAGCGTTTTTTCAAGGTAAAAAAATACAACCTCCGAACTTTTTCCTCGTAAGAAAAATGATGACCTGATGTCAATAATAAAATGACAAGAATTAGTCGTTGAAAATAAAAAAGGCAACACCCGCCTGACGTTGCCTTTTTACATGAATATAAATATAAACCTAAATAACCGATGCCAAAATAAAATGACTGTCAAAATTTTCAAATCAAGAATCGGGCAAGGGTCTGTTTTGCCGTTGAGCGATCAAGAAAAAGGCTGGAAATAATATCCAGCCCTTTTCAATCGAACGAAAACCCCTTTGAGCTTTAACGAAATAATTTTAAGCTGAGTATGTCAAAGGCATAACTTTTTTAAAAATCATTTTATCTCGTCCAGAAAAACCACCAGCAAAGGAATTATCACCGTTACACCCACGGCGAGAGCAATTAGCATGGGTTTATGATTGCGCCACATTCGCCATAGACTTTGCCATTTCATTCTCATATTTTTTTTCGTTTGCACTTGATAACGATTCGGGATTGAAATTATTATCCCGAATCGCTCTCCTGAAAGAATTTCGTACCGATTACGTCGTTAACGATGTAATCGGCTTAGCGTGAAAGTAAGACAATGGCATAATCAGCTATCTTCGGAACCTATTATTTCGCTCGAATTCTATGAACTCGCCTGTTTTGTCTTATGAGTTAAGACAGTGTTGTCACTAAATCAAATATTTTAATTTCCTCATCCTTTCTAAAGGTAAACACCCTTAGTTTTTTCTTGTCCAATGTTTGGGCATAAATCTTAATTATTTCCTTACCAAATTCAAGAACTCTTAAAACCTCAGTAAAATTTGCCCGTGTTATTCCATTTGCTTCCATTACATCTTCTGTTTTAGATAATTTAATCCGACAACCCCCTGGCTGATTCAAGCAGCGCGTAAAAAAAAGTAAGCCCGCCTGACTTACTTTTTTTGAACTTGACCTAAACCTAGTGTAATTAAACTTTAATAAAATCGCGGTAAGAAAATCTGAATTTAATTACTCTTAAACTCCATTTAGGAGTAACTCCCATTTTAATTCGGGTGTGGTGAATTCCTGTTATGAACGGTTATGAACTGTGAAATGCGTTTCTCCATGATTACCATGAGCATCTTTGGCGCTGAAATATTACGTTGGAGAAACTTTACTGAAAAAGACTTCGTTAGGAAGCTAAAAGCAAGGCAAAAAAAATTAATTAATTGTAGGTTAATCGTAGGGGATTTGAATGAAAGAAAAATATGGACAAGAAATTCGTCATTATACTAGCTTCCGAAACAACCGTAAGCCTTGCAACCCTTCCCGATAATCCAAAACTGGAATTGAAAGAATCGGTAACGAATATACTGAACAAAGAGAAAAATAGGTTTTATGCTGTAGAGGTTTTTAATGATCAGGGTGATTCAGTGTTAAAGTTTCAATATAAACCTGAATAACGTTAATGAAGCCGGAAAATAGCTTCATTAGGTAAGAGGGTTCTCCGCTTGATGTCATAAAAAAATAACCTGCTGGTGATCGAAAGGTTTTATCAAGTGATTCTGTAGCCCCACCATCAAAATATCGAACCTTTTTGTGAAAGAGTTAAAGAATTTAAGCAGTTGCAAAGCTGTCTCCAAAAATTGGCTGAGATTTGATCACTTTGACCAAATGAGAAGCCAAAGGCCAGTGTGCTGGACGCTAGCCAGCACACTCAGGAATATAGAAGCATTAGGGATCCTTATTTCTTAAAGAAAATTGTCTTGAACGGATCTGCTTTATTGGGGAAATAAATCAGTACTTCTCCTTTTGAGTTAAGCATCGACGATAGGTCGCCTTTTTCATCTTTGAGGGAGGAAGTAATGTAATCAAGTGATTTCAGGTTCTCGCTGAGTCCTAAAATTTTCACTGTCTGATAGTCCAGCTTTTTCATACGTTCAATGAAATCACTTTTTACAAATTTTCCATCGGCAGAAAAAAGAAACGGCACCTTCGTTTCATCAATCAACCCAATGGTAAATAGAATCCTTTTATCTGGCAACGATTGTAAGGTCACTTGCCTGTCGACCGGTTGAGAGTGGACACGAAAGTAGCCAATGTCCATCAGTTTGCTATCTGCCGGCTGCTCGTTCTTCCATACACTCTGGCCATTCAAGTCTTACTTATAAAGATAGAAGCCTTGATAGACCGGCCCGAAAGTGCGGTAGGCTTTGGGTCCATAAAGTCCATAAACCAGAAAACCATCCGTGTTGCTATCATAAGTCACTTGGCTGAAACTGGTTGGATTAGCAATAAGGCTGTTCCGCCCATCGCCGGATGTGGTAGTCGGCACCTTCGATTGATAATCCACCCGCACGATTTCATCGGCATCATTCAGGTGGCGCCGTAAGGCATAAGACGGCCGTGTGAATTTTCCTGCAGGCAACATCATCGAGATCAGAACATTGCTCTTTACTTCACCATCCGAACCAACACCAATGATTGTAAAGTCACTCTTTGCAAGGTCGGAGTTTACATGCTTCGACGTAAAAAACTTAATCTCATCCCGCTGCCCTATATACGACCAAAGCTCGTTTCGTCGCCTTCCGCAATCGCGGGTGTCGATATCTTAAACGTCTTGTGCGCCATCGCCAAATGCTCAAAACGATTCAGGATCAATTTTTCTGTAACCTTTTTCTTATCCCTGCCTTCATTGCCGTTTTCGGTGGTCGCAAAGTAAATGAAGTTGTTATCGCAAAAGATGGTCTGCAATTGATCACCAAACTCTTCTTTTCCATCGATTTCAAATTTCTTCTCAGTGCCATCCAGCGCGATCCGGTGTACATAAGTTTTCTTACCGGAAAATTTGTCGCCTTTCGCCTGGATATAATAAAAAAAACTGCAATCAGGTGTGCACAGAAAGGCTTCATTTTTACCCCCTATCACATATTCGCGTTGGGTGTGTTTTTTCCAGACTAGTTTCCCTTCGGCGTCGAAGAAAAGAACCTGATAGGATTGGCTGATCTCTGAACCGATTACCAGAATAAATCCTTTGTCGCCAAGATTTAACTTCGCCGCTACTCCGTAGTACTTCGCATACAATAGACTCCTTTCCTGTGCACCCTCATAGTTGACAATCTGGGCATGGCAAGCCACCGAAAAAAGACAAATACTGTGAAGGCAAAGATTCCATTTTTGCGGATCAATGTCATAAGTTGGATAGGTTAAGCGTGCAATAAAAACGAAAAAAGATAAATTAACAAAGTTTGCTTTGTGTTATTTCTGTGATTTTACTTCATGCGAAATGACCGTAAAATCGGTTCATCATAAAAAATTTCTGCGGCTGAAAATTAAAGATTGTACAAATGCAAGGTAACGGCTCATCCTTTAATCAGCGTGTTTGAACTTTAACACAACCTCACCCTTCTCATTGAGTACCTCTACATTATAAGTTCTGTTTTTGGAAACTTTCAAAGATTGAATGACTGTTTTCTTTAAGTCCGTTTTCTTTAGCAAGGGTGAGACGTTCAACGCAGGACTTTCGTGGACCAATTTTATTTTGATAGTTTCTTTCATTGCATTAGTTCTTTGGACATTAAAATATAAAAATAGTACACCTAATATCATTATGGTTACGTTAATAAGAAAAGAATGAATCACGCTCGTGAAATAAATGATCTTATCGAAGAGATGAAGGAAATTGTGACCGAGAAGAACAAAAATGTTTTGGTGCCACAAATCCTGAATGAAGGTTTACGAGTTTGGGAAAGTTATACCACGTCAAGACTCCAATTGAATTTGTCAAAAACTGATTTTCAATTGCATCTAACTATGTTGAAAAGGTTGTGGAATTTAGCTGACAACTTTAGTGTACAAGAAAAAGTCGCATTCCCTGTCCTTTAAGTAGGGAATTTGATCCTGTAGATACTTAACCGGATCGTCCTCAGTTTCCCCAAAGCGAAGCAAATACCTAGGATTTCAAGATTGGTGCTGTTATTAGTGTGTGAAAAAAAACGGCACCCAACCAAAGTGCCGTTCTTTCTTCTAAAGTAAAAAAACCTAAATTAATCCTGCATAAGAGGCAAAGAGATATGAAGGGTTTAACCTGAATATTTGAATTTTAAACCGAAGGGTTATTTCTGGTGTGAACGGCTGGAATTAGACGTCTTTTTTAGGTTAAAAAAAACAATCTTAGAATAGTTGAATATCGCCAACCAATTCTTTTTTAGTTTAAGGCTATGTATTTTTTTTCCAGATGTTTTCAGCCTCTTCATTCGTGCGGTAAAGGATACTAAAATGAAGACAAGAAAGGCGACGAAACAGATGATGAAAATGAAAAGCGATATGGCTGATTGGCTCATCATCTGCGATGCCAAAAATCAATTTAATGAAATCAGACAAAGCCTTTATAACATTTTTGCATTTTATGTTATAAAAAAAAATAACATACATACTGGTTATCAGTATGTTATATCGGATACGTAGCCCGTAGGGGAGTCGAACCCCTCTTACCAGAATGAAAATCTGGTGTCCTAACCGATAGACGAACGGGCCAGTTTATTAAAAACGAGCCGCAAAGATAGCCTGACCGTTTAGAATTGCAAACGTGGATTTTAAAATAATTGCCCATCGGGAACAATTCTCATTGGTTTTCGCATTATTGAATATAATTTTGACCCACTTAAATTTTAACCCAATAACAATGACAAAAGTTGGTATTAATGGATTTGGCCGGATCGGGCGCCTCGCCTTTCGCGCCGCTGTCAATAGAAAAGATATTGAGATCGTTGGCATCAATGACATCGTTGACCCCGACTACATGGCTTACATGCTCAAGTACGATTCCACCCATGGTCAATTTGAAGGATCCGTTGCGGTAAAAGACAAACACTTAGTGGTAAACGGGAAAACAATCCGGATCACTGCCGAAAAAGATCCTGCTAATTTAAAATGGTCAGACGTTGGAGCAGAAATTGTTATTGAATCAACCGGCCTTTTCCTGACACAGGCCGATGGACAAAAGCACATTACCGCGGGCGCCAAAAAAGTAGTCATGTCAGCGCCGGCGAAGGATGACACGCCTACTTTTGTGATGGGCGTAAACCATAAAAAGTTAACGGCTCAACATATCATCATATCCAATGCGTCATGTACGACTAATTGCCTTGCACCACTTGCGAAAGTACTCAACGATAAGTTTGGAATTGTTGAAGGATTGATGAGCACAGTTCACGCGGTAACCGCAACTCAAAAAACGGTGGACTCGCCATCGGCTAAAGATTGGCGCGGAGGACGCGGAGCTTATCAGAACATCATTCCATCTTCTACGGGTGCAGCAAAGGCAGTTGCCCTGGTTATTCCGGAATTGAAAGGGAAACTAACAGGAATGTCTTTCCGGGTTCCCGTTGCCGATGTTTCGGTAGTGGACTTAACCGTTCGCCTGGACAAAGCAGCAACCTACGACCAAGTCAAAGCAGCCATGAAAGAAGCATCCGAAGGTGAGCTAAAAGGAATTCTTGGCTATACGGAAGACGATGTAGTGTCGCAAGATTTTTTAGGTGATGCTCGTACTTCCATCTTTGATGCCAAAGCGGGTATTGCACTAAATGATCATTTTGTAAAAGTGGTATCGTGGTACGATAACGAGTGGGGCTACTCCAACAAATTGATTGATATGGTTCAAGAATTGGCAAAATTCTAACCCAAACAATTTAACAAAATATGTAAAAAGACGCTTTCAGGCGTCTTTTTACATTACCTAAGAAAAGAAACCATTCTTACCAGATTTATTCCAATTCGCTAACTTGCGCTCCAATTGTAAAGTTATGTCGAAGCCATCAACCATTGACATCAGCAAGGTCAAGAAGAGTTATTTCAATTTACTTGCCGTACTCACTACCAGCGACATCATAGAAAGCAGGTATATCCGGTGTTTAATAAAATGGGGTATTCAACTGGGCGTTACGGTTCCAGACCTTCAAGAGCTCGAAAAGACCACGGTTTCATTACCATCTGACAAAGCAGGTCGATTGGAGGCAATCTATCATCTCATCTATATGATCTATCTCGACAAGGTAGTGGAGGATATTGAACTGGAAGTTGCTTCATCCTATGCCGAAAAATTAGGGTTTCAAAAAGGGCTTGTCGGTGATCTGTTCAAGTCAATTGCCACAATCGGTTATGATAGCCACTCCGCTCAGGATGTACGAAAAGAAGTAGAGGATTTCCTTAAACTGCAGAATATCTAAAGAGTTTCTTTAGTTTTTAGTATTCAATGTGCTGATTACCAAGCGTTATCTTAATTTTCAGGCTCCCTTCATTTTTTAGGACTTCTTAACATCCATAAGTTTCTTTACGGATGTAAGTTTTGCCGAGGATTAAAAAGATTGCCAGAAAGCAAATGCCACACCTTTGTACTACACAAACGCAAGAATGTATGAGTACCATGAAGATGATTAATAATGTCGGGTTGAAAAGCCGCGTCAAACAGGCTTTAATTCTACTCATCGTAATTTTAATTGGAATGATTATCTCTCATTCCGTCGGAGCGCAGAATTTTCACCGCGCCAATTCCCGCCATTTCAAATCAAAATACAGGGCGCAAATAAAATGGGGAGGAAAAGCGTGTGCTCTTCTTGCTAAAAAAAGAACTGAAGAACCCTCTAAATCAACGGCCCTTGCTATAAAGAGCAAACCTAAATATAAACCGATGGCAGAGGTTGACGGCCCTCCTAAGTTCAGTAACAAAGCTGCCATGGCTTTACTGGACAAGCGCAAGAATGTAGCCACACAAGAGCAATAATTCTGTAAGAATTAGTTTCGACAAGTCCCATGGAAGGACTTTTTCATTTCCGGGCTCACGATACACTTATACTTTTCAACTACACAGAAAAACTAAGGAAATAAGGAGGTGATTTCTTAGGGATCTGCGTAATTCATTCCCAAAAGTCGACAAGTTGAATGTAGTTTTGTGGAATGGACTTCAGCCAAGAAATTTTCTTATCCCATCTGGCACAGACCTCACCTTATCCGTTTTTAATCCCCGTAGAAAAAGCGGAGGGCGTCTTTCTTTACTCTCCGGATGGCACAAAATATTTTGACTTCATTTCAGGAATTGGCGTGAGCAATATTGGTCACCGCCATCCAAAAGTCATTCAGGCCATCAGCAATCAACTTGACAAGCATCTTCACGTGATGGTTTACGGAGAATACGTTCAGGCCACTCCAAATTTACTAGCCAAGAAGCTTTCGGGCTTATTACCACCGTCACTCAACTGCACCTATTTCGTAAACTCGGGAACGGAGGCCAACGAGGCCGCCTTGAAATTGGCCAAACGAGTCACCGGCCGTACCGAAATTATTTCTTTCAATAAATCCTATCACGGCAGCACACACGGTTCAATGAGTGTTTCAGGAAATGAAATCAAGAAGAACGCATTTAGGCCACTCCTGCCCGACGTGAAATTTATAGAATTCAACAACGAGCTTGAGATTGAGAACATCTCTCACAGAACTGCTTGTGTAATCATGGAAACCGTGCAGGGCGATGCAGGCGTACGAATCCCGGCAAAAAGATATTTGCAATCGATAAGAAGCCGATGTGATGAAACCGGAACACTTCTCATCGTAGATGAAATCCAGTGTGGTATGGGCCGGACGGGAACGCTGTTTGCTTTCGAGCAATTCGGAATTGCGCCTGACATTCTTACGATCGGTAAAGCTTTTGGAGGGGGGTTGCCCATCGCCGCTTTTATTTCAAGTCAAGAGAAAATGAAAGCGCTTAGTCATGATCCGATGCTAGGACACATTACTACTTTTGGGGGCAATCCGGTTTGCTGCGCTTCGGCATTAGCTACGTTGCAAGTCATTGAAGATGAGAAAATCCTTGAGCAAGTGGAAGCAAAGGGGAGATTAATTGAAGGGTTACTGCTTCATCCCAAAGTAAAAGAAGTGCGAAGGATCGGACTTATGTTCGCGTTCGACTTTGATTCGGCTGACCGCGTAAATCGTATTGTTCAATATTGTAAGGAGAATGGTGTGATTGGTTATTGGTTTTTATCCAACCCGCATAGCTTCCGGATTGCCCCACCGCTCACCATCTCGAATGAAGAGATTCGGGAAGCTTGCGCTGTAATTTTGAGGGCAATCGAAAATTCCTGATCTTACAAGGCATGGAATCTTCGGCCAAAGATAAGTTAGACCTGGTTTTCAAAACCATGATCATTTTAGTCATTATAGTCACCGTGCTGATTTTGACCAAAGACATTGTGATGCCCATCGCCTTTGCCGCATTGTTTTCCGTAGTCCTTCTTCCCCTCGTCAAAAAAATTGAGAAGAAAACAGGTCGGATTTTTTCAATCGTGATCGCTCTTTTAGGGTCTTTTTTAATCGTGGGGCTTTTTTCCTGGTTTATTGTTTCACAATTAACAAGTTTGGTGGCCAGTCTTCCCGATCTGGAAGAAAAGTTTTTTGTGCAAGTAAACCTGATCAGTGCATCGCTCAATGATCAACTGAATATCAGCGCGGAAGAGCAAGGCCAATTGATCAAAGAAGGGATAAAAAACCTTTCAACTTACGCCACCGATTTATTGCTTTCTACTTCCTATTTGCTATATTTTTTCATTCAGGTGCCTATTTACATTTTTCTTTTTTTGTTTTACCGTGATCGTTTTAAGGAATTCTTATTGGCTCTTAAGCCCGGTAACGCATTAAATTGGAAGGATGAAATTCAATCCGTGGTGCGCGGTTATATTTCAGGCCTGGCATTAGTAATTTTTATAGTAGGGGTCTTAATAAGCACGGGGTTACTCATTTTGGGTATTGAACACGCTATATTTTTTGGATTTCTCTCCGGAATGCTAACCATGATTCCTTATATTGGAATACCGATCGGGGCTACTCTTCCAACGTTGCTGGCTTTCGTCACCAAAGACAGCGCCTGGTATGCTGTTGGTGTGATTAGCGTTCACATGTTAGTTCAGTTTTTGGAAGGAAATTTTATCACCCCAAAAATAACGGGGTCGCGCATCAGTATTAATGCACTGGCAGCGATCTTAGCGATATTAGTGGCCGGAAAAATTTGGGGCATTGCAGGAATGATTTTTGCCATCCCGGCCGTTGGGATCCTTAAAATTGTTTTATCCTACTCGAATGAGTTAAGGCCACTGGTAATTCTCCTGGGTGATGAAAAACCGAATGAGCCTGACGTCATGCCAATCGATACTAACGAGAATCCAACTTCCTAAAATGAAAATCATCGCCTCCATCGGACTGGCATTTTTGCCGATGCTCATTTTTGCTCAAGCATTAGAAGAGTTGGGCAAACAACGCGTAGAATTTGAGGAAACACCCGGCATTGCTATCGCATGGGTGGAAGATGGTCAAAGTCATTTTTTTTCTTGGGGATTCGCTGACATCTCCCATCAGGAGTTGGTCACTTCGAAAACACTTTTTGAAATCGGTTCAATCACTAAAACATTTACCTGCAGTACACTTTCCTATTTGGTCCTCCAGCATGAGCTCGCTTTGACCGATCAGGCGCAACTTTATTTGCCGGGTACCATTCAATTGCCGGAAAAAAATGGGAAATCCATTTTGCTTCTTCATCTGGCTACAGCGCGTTCAGGCCTGCCTCGCTTGCCGGGCAACCTGAATCCAGCTGACCCCACCAATCCCTATGTCGATTACACCGAAAAAGAGCTCACCGCCTACCTGAATAATTGCGAACTGCCGAGCGAGCCGGGAAGCAAGTACGAATACTCGAATCTTGGCATGGGACTTCTTGGTTTTCTACTGACACACAAAAAAAATGAAACCTATTCTCAGCTTATAAAAGAGGTCATCCTAAAGCCCCTGGGAATGAATCAAACTTTTATTAGTGGCGAAATAAAAAGTAAATTACTGGCAACGGGATACGTTGATAAAAATCCGGTAAGGGCCTGGACATGGAGCAGTCAAAGTGTAATCACAGGAGCGGGGGGAATTGTTTCTTGCACAGAAGACATGCTTAAGTACCTCATCGCACAATTGGCAACAGACAAATCAATTTTGACCACTGCTTTTCATGAAGCCCATAAAGAACGAAATGACGCCGGAAGTGAATCCATGCAAATTGGATTAGGCTGGCACATTCGCGATCACAAGTATGTTTGGCACAATGGAGGTACTGGCGGTTTCCGCTCTTTCATTGGGTTTGATCCGGAAAAAAAAAGGGCCATCGTAGTTCTGACCAACTCGACCAATGGTGCGGATGATCTGGGATTTAACTGGCTGGATAAAGCCTATGAATTGAAATCCATGAAGAAAACATTTACACTGGATCTCAGTCAAGTAAAAGAATATGAGGGTGTTTATGAAATCACGCCGACTTTTAAAGTAGTTGTTACTTCAAAAGGTACAGAACTTTTCGTTCAGGCAACCAATCAACCCAAAGTGACTCTTTATGCGGAAGAAACAGACAAGTTTTTTCTAAAGGTGGCAGAAGTTAAAATTGAGTTCGCTAGAAATACAGATGGCAAAATCGAAAAAATAAAAATCTATCAAAATGGCATCGAACAGGTGGGGAAGAAAGTGCAGTGATCGTGCTAACCAATCTTTTCAATCACCAGATTGTGGTTGGTGTAAATACAAATGTCGGCTGCAATCGTCAAACTTTCACGAACTATTTCTTCGGCTGAAAGCCGAGGAGCATGCTTGATCAATGCCAGTGCAGCAGCTTGAGCATACATAGCACCAGATCCAATTGCCGCGACTTGATGGTCAGGCTCAATCACATCCCCGGTTCCTGATAACACAAGGATTTCCTCTTTATTGCAGGTGATCAACATCGCTTCCAGTCTTCTTAAGTAACGATCCATGCGCCAATCTTTTGCCAGTTCAATTGCGGCGCGCTTCATATTCCCGCCATAGGCATTCAGCTTTTCATCGAAACGATCGAGAAGGGTAAAGGCATCAGCAGTAGAGCCGGCAAAACCCGTGAGAATCTTTCCATCTTGCAGCTTCCGGATTTTTTTTACATTGCTTTTCGCGATGGTATTTCCCATCGTCGCTTGCCCGTCACCACCAATCGCTACCTGGCCGCTGTGTTGAACAGCTAAGATTGTTGTCGCGTGGATTTTTTCCATGCCGATCAAATCAAAATCCTAACCGGATCCTCGAGAAGTCCTTTTAGGGTTTTCAAAAAGGCAGAACCAACCGCTCCGTCTACAGCGCGGTGATCGCACGAAAGTGTTACTTTCATCACATTGCCAGGCACGAGTTGACCATTCTTTACAATAGCTGTTTCTTTGATCCCGCCAACGGCAAGGATGCAAGCATCCGGGGGGTTGATGATGGCGGTGAACTCGTCAATTCCAAACATGCCCAAATTGGAAATAGAAAACGTACTTCCCTCCCATTCCTTGGGTTGCAATTTTTTATCATGTGCTTTTTGTGCGAGTTCTTTTACTTCTACAGCAATGTGTGAAAGCGATTTGTTATCGGCAAAGCGTACTACCGGAACAAGCAATCCATCCTTTACGGCAACGGCCACCCCGATGTGAATATGATTATTTCTGCGGATCTTATCCCCAAGCCAACTCACATTGACATCCGGATTCTGGCGTAATGCTGCCGCTGCGGCTTTGATCACGATATCGTTGAAAGAAATTTTCACCGGAGCAATCTCATTGATGCTCTTGCGCGCTTCAACAGCCTTGTCCATGTTGATCTCCATCGTCAAATAAAAGTGAGGAGCGCTGAACTTACTTTCAGCGAGGCGCTTCGCAATGGTTTTGCGCATCTGGGAAACAGGAATTTCTTCATAGCTCTCCTGGCCGACCACTTGAGGCAAGGCAATGGGCACAGACGCTTTTGTATCACTCGCTTTTGCGGTTGGTGTAGCGGACGGCTTATAGCTCTCAACATCATGTTTGGTAATTCGGCCATTGTCTCCTGAACCGGAGATTTTACTCAGATCATAACCTAAATCCTTCGCTATCTTTTTTGCTAAGGGAGATGCCTTTAATCTTCCATTGGTTGAAACAGAGCCGTTGGAAGTGGAGCCAGATGAAACGACGGCTGCCGGAGCGGCAGCAGCAACAACCTGGGCAGTGCTTTCTACTGATTTTGTTTGCTTCGCCTTCAGCAACGTTTGCCAATCAGCATTTTTTTCACCGATAATCGCCAGCACATCGTTTATTTTTACAGCTTCTTTTTCTTTAGCTCCGATGTATAGCAACGTACCGGTATTGTAGGATTCATAGTCCATCGTTGCCTTATCGGTCTCAATCTCAGCCAACAGCTCACCTGATTTCACCGTATCGCCAACTTTTTTGTGCCATTTAGCGATCACTCCTTCCGTCATTGTATCGCTCATCTTGGGCATTAAGGCAATTTCAGCTTTGATCCCAGAAGTGTCGATGGCTGGAGATTCCGGTTTCGCAATGGCTACGGCAACATCCGTTTTCGTTTCTGTCTTACCTCCAACTGCTACTGTTGACTGAGTAGCCAGTAAACCAGAGAAATCCTCACCCTTGGCTCCTACAATAGCCAGGATGGCATTGATTTGAACGGCCTCTCCCTCTTTCGCGCCCAGATACAAAACCGTTCCCGTGTTGAATGACTCGTAGTCCATCGTGGCCTTATCCGTTTCAATTTCGGCCATCAACTCTCCCGACTTAACGGTATCGCCAATTTTTTTATGCCATTTTGCGATCACACCCTCCGTCATGGTATCGCTCATTTTGGGCATCCTTACAATCTCTGCCATCTCGGTTTATGATTTAACCCCAACAGCGATCGGGGTACGTTTTATAATAGTTCTTACGAAATCCAAAAATAGTCGATTTTCAAGTACCGTGAAAGTCCTCGTTTCACTTAGAAATTAATTGAGCCAATTAACACTTCAAATAAAGTTGAGGCCGGTTTTATTCCTATCGAATAGCGAAACCCGATATCCAATTGTGGAAGGAGGCGCATCACGTTCACGTCAAATTTTACTTCTACTCCGGTTGATAGATAGGCCTGGGTAGCTGCCGTGTTGTTAATGCTTCCTTGCCCATAGCCATAGTCCAAAAATCCATTGGCGCGCATCCGCTGGATGTTCAACAAAGGGCCCATGGCTATGTCAGGATACCACACCGGTAAGGTATAATTTCCCGACATGGTGTAAAAATTTGTGAACCTTGAAATTCCTATCCCCCGCGGAAAAGGAACCTGATTCTGGAATATATAATTATAGTTGTCCTCAATTCCCTTTTTTGTAGCATCGCGGTAGACATTGTCAAGTCTCGTGTTTTGATATCCCCAATATCCCCAAAAGGAGTGATGCTTCATTAAGCCAGGGAAAAATAGCACACCATAAAAAGAAAATTCCGCCCCCGAGTAGTTTCCACCATAGGGGGTGTTATAAGCATTTAAGAAGAATTGCTGCCCCCATTTGCTATTAATGTCTCTCAGGCTCTGTTTCATAAGCCGGTAACCCGAAAGGGAAAAGTTATTGTAGATTACATTTCCATTTCCGGAATAATTGAAAAAAGAATAAAACCCAAATACGGTGTCATTCCTGATGTAAGCAGGAATGATTCGCTGATTATTAATGGTATTGGTGAAATTGCTGACTTGAGTCACGCCAACTGAATTGCCGATAGTCAAGTTTCCAAAATACTTGGAGGAGGTTGTTACCAGTGGAATCCTTATTCCTGTTTGCAGCGTTTTTTCTGTCCATTTGAAATTAAGGTTGCGATTAAGAATGGTCGCGCTGTTTCCCGTGATCACTTCCGTCTGAATCGTTCCCTCATTTACGGATCGATTACTTTCGCTTACTGAAAAATCAATGATCGGAAACCAGCCCTGATAGCTTGCGGTGGCTTGCCACGAGCCGGTTCCTTCGGTTTTATTGTAAAGATACCCTGCACTTAAAATTGTTGTGCTCAACAAATCCTGTGAGGTAATTCCGGCAAAAGCAGTTGTCAAGGTTGTGCTGACTGTACCTCCCCAGCTATAGGGATTGATAATGCCTTTCCAACGGTGGTAACGCCGGGTTTGATATACCTTTTGCGGAAGGTTTTCCAGTACTTTGGGCGTCCCTTCCTGTTCAACCAAGTGCTTGAAAGAATTGTCTGGCTGGGTAAAAAGGTTCCATGGTCGCCAGGAGGATGGCGAAAATGGAATTTTTACAATGTCCATCCCGTTTCTCCCTTGCTCATTGTAATAAATCGACTTTCCATCGCGTGAAAGAGCAGGATTATAAGCACCATACTTACTGCACGTGATTTGAAAGCGGTTTCCGGAGCTAACATCAAGTGCGTAAATATTATCAATGCCACTGATGGGGGAATTATATAAGACAAAACCCTCGACCGGCACGGGGTGTCCCATATTCTCATTAGAAAAATCGGTGAGCTTTGTCATCGTCCCGGCTTCATAATCAAATCTTACAATAGCCTTTCCATTTTTATTCGTGAGCAGGGCGACAATATTTTTGCCATCCATAGTCCAACTTGGCATGGAAATAAAATCATTGTCAGGATTATCAAATGTTTTTACAACCCTTCCGCTGAAGTAGTCCAATACCAACAGACGGGTTTGATAGTCAATACTCGTTTCAATGGTAGCTACTTTATAGCCATCGGATGAAAGAGCGGCCGAAGCATAACGTGACTTGGATCCCAAAACTGTTTTATGGCCGCTGCCCAAATCGTATCCGACAACGACAGAAAAATTCCTGATCAGCCACCGCGGATCATATCGAAATTCATTCCAAACAATCCGGCTGTTAGAAGCTGACTGCATGCCTGACTCATTGAGGACACCTTGCGTGAAGACTCTTCTTTCATCGCCATTTTTAATCAAGACTAATTTTTCAATATCGCCAATTCCCACCTTACGCGCTATAATACTTCCATCTTCCAATTCTTGCGGGTATAAATAATCAGTATAGGCATCACTTGACCTTGGGTTAACCCGTTCAAACGAAGTCAGTTTCAGCGTATCCTGTTGTGCTTTGTAATCTTTTTGAAGATCGGCTGCCATCTCCTTATATAAATCCTTCACATAAAGGCCAGTCTCCTTTTTTAACGCGGAAGAAAATCGAAAAGGAATAAATGGAACATTCCATGAACGCGCCGTGACTTTGTCCCAGATCAACGGGTCTCCTGTTTTTTTCCGTAAGTAAGAGACCATGTGGTATCCAAGTACATAGTAGTTACTGATGCTGTTTTTATAAGATTCCAAATATTGTTTGTGGTAATTAAAAGTTCTTCCTTCCTGGAGGTTCGTTCTCAAAAGCAAATCGAAATTGGGTATCCGCCCGCGACCGGATTGGGTGAAGGCTGTTTCAGTGGCCACAGCATCTCCTTCAAAAAACCATTGGGGAGCTGCGACATAAGCCAAGCCCGCAAACGCGTTGTAGCCAAAGACATCTCGTATAACTTTATTGAGCCCGCGTGCAGAATGCTGAAACTGCGCAATGTGCCGATATTCATGGGTGGCTAACAGGTTGAGCCAGTCATTATTGCCGCTGAAATTATAGTTTTGGGAAGGCATGGCATAAAACTCTGCCCTGCGCGGAGTCATCGTAACAAATGCATTGGAAATTGCTGAATGACTTTGGAGGATAATTGAAATTTTACGCGGCAGGTCTCCAATGGTTTTTGCTTCGGGTTCACGAATGGCTTCAAGTGTATTCGCCATCCGTTGCGCTTGAGTTTCAAACCCCTTAGGGTAGAGTAACCGAAAGTTGGGTGAGTTGAGTTGATACCATTTTACGGAAGGTGCATTGGTGGCACTTACGGCTGTTTCTTGGGCATGACCTGATAAACAAGATACCAACAAAAGAATAAAAGCAATTCGCATGATGGAAATTAAAGTGCAAAAGCTACATCCAAAATTATCAACATTCAACATAAAACTAGTAGCGATCATCACCCGACTATTGACACGTTTCCTTATTTTTGATAAAATGTTTAAGCAATTAAAAGAATTATACCGGCAGTATAAGGCTTACGTCCGGGTTGATTTAGTCATGTATGGAGTGATGATTTTGCTGATCATACTTTATTTTATTTATTCTGTTGTATTCTAAGTACTCCAAAAAAGAAACCCGGAAACGCGGCTCTTCTAAATTTCAGTTCTATCTAAACCTGCAGATCAAGTGGCGTGTCAATAAAAGTTTAGCACCATGACCCATTGACACCACAACTTCCTGAGCTCTTCGGTACTGGCAATCAATATTACATTGATTACATTTGACTCGAAATTGAAGTTTTCTTTTGTGATCTATCCAATACCCGAAACAGACAGTGTTTTGATACCTGTCGCGGCCGGCAAGGAAAATTTGCCATCAGCGTCTTTAGCCGTGTCGCCAGTTAGTTCCTTTCACTATTATGTTGATACCCGGAATTGGCACTCCATCCGAAGATGATCCGAGACAGCAAAACACTAAAACAGCAACAATTTTCTCATAGGCTTTACGTAGTTAAATGAATTGTCAGGTGAATATTAAACCAATTTTAATGAAAAAATACACAAACAAACCCTTACATGTTCACCCGATATCGAACAACCGATTTGAATGCAAAAAATTTGTTAGAAGCTCCATCAAATTGACCCTTGCGTTTATTGTAATGCCTTTTTTTGTTTCCGCTCAGTACGACTATGCTGTTACGTTCAAAGGCGATACCCTGAAAGGAGAATTGAAAATTATGTCTTACGATCAGTTGGACCGGGTACAGTGGAGTGACCGGGGTGAAAAAAAGGTTTATACGGCGCTGCAAATAAAATTTATAGTTAAATCAGGGAAAATTTATGAGCCGCTCCGTTATGAAAACGGCATACAGTTTATGCAGGTGATTAAATCCGGGTTTCTAAGTTTATATTCGTTCTCCCACCAAAATGCAGAAGGGGAATATCTTGCAAAAAAAGATGGAACCGGGATTGAAGTTCCGAATTTAAATTTCAAAAAAACAATGGCAAAATATTTATCCGAATGTCCGGATGTAGCAAAACGACTAGAGAAAGGTGAATTTACAAAAAAAGACCTGGATAGAATCATTGATCTGTACAACAACTGCCTTCAAAGCAACACCAATCAGTCTTCACGTGTTGCTGTCAGGCCAAATGCGATTGACAATGAAAAAATATTGGCCGTTAATAATTTAATGGAAAAAGTAAAGCTGGAGGATTTTGCATCCAAAAAAGATGCGCTTGACCTTCTCAATGACATTCAGTCGAAGGTTTCTAAAAATGAATCAATCCCAAACTATTTAATGGAGGGACTGAAATCCTACCTTACTCCAATTCCATCAGTAGGTAAAGAGCTGGAGGCGTTGATTTCTTCATTGAAGAAATGAAGGCAATAGTTTTTTAAGCGAAAGCGGGATTTGGTTTTTGCTTTTCCAAAAGGAAAACGAAGCGCAAGCCAACACGATCAATGCGTACAAAAAAAGTTGGCCATGGTCGTTCTGAACGACAATGCCCAAAACAGTAAGGTGGGAAAACAAAGCGCCGGCCATCAATCCTATGGCCAAAATTGATCCTAACCAAACCGTAAAAGGAATTAGAATTAACAGGGCAGTAATAAACTCCAAAATCCCGGTGCCGATACGCCCCCATGGCTCAATTCCCAATTTGCTAAATATCTCCACTGATTCGGGGGCACCCGTGAATTTAAAAAACAAAGTTTGAAGTAAAATAATGGCAGCAATAATTCGCGCAATCCAAAAAAGAACTGTTTGTGTTTTCATAAGGTCAAATAACGGTTCATTTAAAAATTAAGTTTGTCGGTAAAGCGACAGAGATAAAGTTACCGCTAATCATTAAAAAAATTCATGGTCCGTTCGGCCCCAATGGTACAAAAAGAGTATACCATATCAGCCGTTTTATCCATCAACGAAGGCAACTCCCCTATTTCGTCTTTCGAAAAATTGCTCAGTACAAAGTCAACCTGTTGTCCTTTTGAAAAATCATCTCCAATGCCGAACCGGAGGCGAGCATATGCTTGCCCACCTAATACAAGTTCAATATTCTTTAGTCCATTGTGCCCGGCTGCACTGCCCTTAGTTCGCATCCGTAAACTGCCAAATGGCAAGGCAATATCATCAACGATCACTAGCAAATTCTCTTTTGGGATTTTTAAATCCTGAAGCCAATAGCCAACCGCTTTACCGCTTAGGTTCATGTAGGTATTCGGCTTGATCAAGTGGAGTTGTCTTCCCTTGTATTTTAGTTCCGCCTTATCAGCTAATCGATTGGTCTCAAATTTTAACTTATGATTGTCAGCAATCCTGTCAAGTGCGAGAAAGCCAATATTATGCCTGGTAAGCTCATACTCAGATCCAATGTTTCCTAAACCAGCGATAAGGTATTTCACAACTGCTAAGAAACGAAAAATCCCGTCCAAATCACGATTGCCACCGGGATCAGAAACGGGATTTTAAAAAATGGGTGAATTATTTTTTTCCTTTCTCTTCTTTCTTAGGAGCTTCACCTTTTTTTGCATCAGCACCGGCAGCAGGAGCAGCAGCACCGGCGGCAGGAGCAGCGCCCGCAGCAGCAGGAGCAGCAGCACCTTCAACAGGAGCAGCAGCGGCAGCAGTTTCTTCAGCCAACTTAGCAGCGCGAGGAACTTCTACGGCGGCAATGGCTGCAGCTTTCGGATCTAAAAATTCAAGGTTAGCCATCTTGATATCGGCTACCTTTATAGCATGGTGAAAATCCAACGATGAACAGTCAATGTCAATATGGTCGGGCATGTCTTTGGGCAAAGCATATACTTTCAATGCCGCACGCTTTCTCACCAGTAACCCTCCTTTGGAAACTCCGGGCGCCTGACCTACCAACCGCGTGGGAATTTGCATCTTAATTTTACGACCTTCACTGATGCGCAAAAAATCAACATGCAAAATAATTTCACTGACGGGGTGAAACTGGACTTCCTGCATGATCGCCTGGCACTCTTCACCTTCAATGTTCAAATGAACAAAGTGTGCTTCATTGGTATAAACTAAATCACGGAACAGGATCACCGGCGCATAAAAATGCACTTGGTTGTCTCCGCCATACAAAACACACGGCACATGACCTTCCTCCCTGACTTTTTGGGCGTCATTCTTGCCGAGATTTGCTCTTCGATACCCTATAATCTCAACGGTTTTCATAATTAGTTAATTGGTTAATAGTTAAAAGTTATTTGTTTACTGAAATTTTATAATCGAATAAATAATGAGCTGATGGATTCATGATCGTGGATTTTCCGGATTGCTTTTGCAAATAAATCCGACACGGTCAACACTTTTATTTTCGAGGATTCTCCTTTCAACG
>Ga0206942_1022_pt1 | contig 48500 bp, 36 predicted proteins | sample Alteio_BWOrgHeat_6_FD_153253 | JGI IMG/M metagenome (GOLD analysis project Ga0206942, IMG submission 153253) | Enriched cells from forest soil in Barre Woods Harvard Forest LTER site, Petersham, Massachusetts, United States -... | ecosystem: Environmental > Terrestrial > Soil > Temperate forest > O... | reverse complement strand
CTGCCGCTCTTGTCGCCAGGGGGAGTGATGTCATCTATCGCAAAGCCTTCGGCATGGCCGACCTTGAGAACAACGTGGCCATGACCCCCGATCATGTTTTTGAAATCGGATCCATTACCAAGCAGTTTACGGCAGTGTCCATCCTCATGCTGCTGGAGGAAGGGAAATTAGCGCTCACCGATCCCGTCACTAAATTTATTCCCTCGTACCCGATGCACGGACACACCATCACCATTCATCACTTACTCACGCATACTTCCGGAATTAAAAGTTATACAAGCCTGGAGAGCTGGACGAAACTCTGGCGCCAGGATAAAACGCCCATGGAGATGATCGATCTTTTCAAAGGTGAGCCGATGGACTTTGCGCCCGGTGAAAAATGGATGTACAACAACTCGGCTTACTTCATGCTCGGGTATGTGATTGAGAAAGCTTCCGGTATTCCTTATCCTGAATTTCTGGAAAAGAAAATCTTCACGCCGCTGGGTATGAAGAACTCGTATTACGGAGACATGTCGCGGCTCATCCCGCAACGTGCGCGCGGCTACCAGCATGGTGACGTTTTTAAAAACGCAGAGTACCTCAGCCTGACGCAGCCCTACTCTGCCGGCAGTATTATGTCAACCGTAGATGACCTTCTCGCGTGGAACCGCGCAGTTCAAGCGGGCAAGCTGGTGAAGAAAGAAACGTTGCAAAAAGCATTCACCGATTACAAACTCAACAACGGCAAGTCCACGCACTATGGCTATGGTTGGGCACTCAGCGAAATCAGCGGCAGTCCTACCCTAGAACACTCAGGTGGTATTTTTGGCTACACCACCAATGGAATTTATTTACCCAAAGAAGACGTGTATGTAATTCTCCTTACCAATCGCGATGACATGGGCCCCTCGGACGTGTCTTTGAAAATGGCTGCACTCGCCATTGGGAAACCCATTACCAAAGCAGAAGCTAAAATCAAATTAGACGAAGCCTATGCCAAATCGCTTACCGGGGTCTATGATTTTGACGAAGGCGTTTCGCGTATTATCCGCTATGAAGATGGACAACTTTACAGCCAGCGCATGGGAGGCAATTTTAAGTATAAAATCTTGCCACAGGATAAAACTCATTTCCTTTTTGAAGAAGATAACTCTTCCCTTGAATTTGTCGATCCCAAAACAGGTCCGAAAGAATTGCTGTACAAAAATCGGATTGACGTGAGCAAAGGGGTAAAAACCAACAAGCCGATTCCGGTTCACATGGAAATTGCCTTGGGTGAAGCACTGCTGAAACCCTTTGTGGGCGTGTATGAACTGCAACCGGGGTTCAACATCACGATCACGCTAGAGGGTGGCCACCTGATGTCGCAGGCCACAGGACAGCAGAAGTTTGAATTGTTTGCCGAAACCGAAATACGTTTTTTTCTGAAAGTAGTGGATGCTCAGATCGAATTCAAAGCCAATGCAAAGGGCGATTATGATTCGCTCGTTCTTTTCCAGGGTGGGCGACAGGTGCCGGGGAAAAGGAAAGAGTAATGCGGACAAAGAGCGTCCTGCATAGTGGCAACTATTCACGTAGGATTAATTATGGCACTTTCAAAAGCTGTTCCTTTTGATAAAAATTCTGAGCATGTCTCATGCAGATCAAATTACAACTCCAACAAATGCAATGGCTTCGTGGGTTTGAGAATGCTTTTCATTTGTGTTTTCACATACCAAATAATGACAACATCGCACTACTTGCCTGGGTTACATGGTTTCCCAGGCGTTTTAATCTTCCCATGAACTTCTTTGAAATGATATTTTCTTACGGTGTCAAGCCGCGCATCCATACGTTTCAGGTTGTAGTCGGAGATCACCCAGTTCATCGGGTAATCATAGTCAGTGGAGTCGGTATATAAATTGATTTCGGTTTTTATTGAGTCGGTGGGCAGATCTTCAATCCTACGTAAAAATGTTATCAAACGCTGGTCGTTAATCGTAGTTTGCTCGGCATAGGTGCTGGCCAGCGTGATTAAGGGCGAGGCCAGGTCGTTTATCATCGGGTGAATGGATTTATCGGGGCTCACTTTCAAGCTGGTGTTGCTTACATGCAACAAATGAAATTGCAGTTTGTTGTAGAGGGTAGTATCGCATTTGTAGACCATGGAGTCGAGATACTGCATCATCTCATGCACAATGCCGGAGCCGGTGTTGTCGAAATAACCGCCATCCACAAAATACTCTTTACCGATCCTTCCTGCGGGAGAGACATACGGAAAGCGTGCGCCCATCACCACGGCCGTACTGTAGTTGATATTGCTACGCCCTCTGAGGGTATCCAACATGTCAAGCACATCCAGTCGGGGGCTAAACGACTCGGTATGCACCGAGCTGATGACGGACGGGTTGCCTTTCTGCACATGCGTGGTGTTGATGAACAGGATGGGCAGCCTTCCCGTAGCGTCAAGCACATCATTAAGGGGTCTGGCAAAAGCTCCATTCAGGGTAGTATCGGAATTGGAGAAGTGCTCAAGGGCAAGCTCCAGGGCTGCCGCACGATCGGGCATGCGAATAAAAGGAATCAGATGGCGGAAAAAATCGGAGCCCAGCCAGTGCGCCATCACTGGGGAAAGAAAATCCTGCCCGATGAAAGCACGGCTGCGGACGAGGTAATCACAAGTGGTGTCACGTTCATGCAGCTTATTTTTTAGCAATGCATAAAACGTAGCCGTGCCAACGCTTCCGCCTGAAGCACCTGCCAGGCACAGCAGGTGGTCTGAGAAAAGGTCTTTTTTGTTGTCACTGATGGTGGCGTCCTGAAGGGCGGATAGAACGGAAGCCACCCAGTAGCCGGAGCGGCTGGCACCTCCATCGGCAATCACCAGGTAAACCGGAAATTTTTCTTTCCGTGCATAAATCTTTTCATTTCGGTGACAGGCCCAATTCCAAAAGTATTGTTCCAGGGTAGGCCGGCTCTTATAAACATCCTTCGTTGGCGCCCTCTTGAGGCGCACGACATAAGGATCGTAAAATGTCCCAACCATGAATGTGAACACCAACAGCAAAAAGAAAATATTGACGTTCGCCCTGATGGAAAAAAAAGTGATCACGTTGGAGAGACCGGCGAGCATGGCGAAAGCCAACAGTGTTACCGCCAGAGGACCCATTCGGTTGGTGAGGCCAAGCATAAAAAAAGTGGCCACATAGAGACTAGCCCCGATCGTGGCAATGATGTTCAATTGCCAATATGGCCTTCGTTCTTGCTCAATGAACTCAGGAGCCATCGGTATGTTAAAAAAGAATAGTGTTAAGTTCGGTGGGGTGGCCTTACTTAGGGATAGCTGACCAATAGCGCTTTCAATTTTTTTCCTCCGATGAATGAAGAACCATACTTGTGCCATCTGTAAGGTAAAAAGGAACAACGCGAGATTTGGCAACCAAAATTGAAACCCTTTATGAAGCAGAGGCCCGGGTGAATTTGCCTTCACCTGGCTAATTAAGAACGCTGCGTATCCCACACAAACGATTATTGAAATATAAAACAGGAATACAATATTTTTTCGTGGGGCCGGGTTGCTGAGGTAAGAACTCCAGATAAAGTAGATGGCATTTTGGGCAAGTACAAAAGCCCAAAGTTCTCCCGTACCCCAATTGCAGAGTGCGGGCAAGGCAAGAATGGCAGCCTGAATACTTACAAAAGCATTGAAGGCAATGATCCTGGGAAGATGCCGGTGAAACGCCTCGCGGATGACGCCAGTTGTCTGCTCACGTTTTACGTATCCTATTAACCGGGCACTGTACCATAACACATAGGACCACATTGGTATGCACAGCAATGAGAACAAAAACGGGCCGGAGTATTCCCCCACCTGCATGATCACATCTTGTCCTTGTGTCAGTTTTATGAAAATAAAATAACTCATCGCGACCGTGACGATTCCAGCAAGGTAAAGCCACAACGCTTTTAGAAAGTCGGGGTAGCGCTTGATTAAAAAATAAGCTAAGTAACTGGCTACCAGTGCAAGAAGCCCGAACTTGATGGAGGAGGGAAGAGAAAAAGAAAATACCGGTACTTGATAATTCTTCAGGAATAAGACCATGAAAAGGTTTTCGAGGTAGTCGCAAACTCCGGCCGCGACCGTGCACGTCAAAAAGAATTTGGTAACGCTAGTTAACGTCGCTGGCTCATTCGCAGCCATCACACAACAAGAAAGGAACATCACATAGGTGATGATAAAAAAGCAGTCGATGTAAATGGAATAGATAGCAGTGCCCTTCTGACAGATTTTTGTCCATGACTCTACCACCAGGGTGGCCGTCGATGAATGCCATGCGAGCTCCAGCGATAGGATCTTAAAAGGCGCATTGGGCGTGTCCAGATTTTTGTTGGAAGAGTTTACCCAGGTTGATGCTATGGCCATCAGCGCAAAGGTGAGGACGAGCACAAAGGTTTTATGAGCTTGGATGTAGGCGATCATGGAGTATTCTGGTTTTAGTTGACGAGTAATAAAAATTACCAATCTTTTAAGATTTTTCTTTTTCAAGGTTGCGCAAGCCTCACTTCGCAACAATCTTCATTTACTACGCCATTCCACATTCGTTCATTGACCAGCAGACTCGCTAACGTTGTTTGATCCTTTTCTTTTAGTCTTTATTTTTTGGTTACGGATTCAACTTTGTTTTTATTTCACACACATTTATTTAATTTAATTGTCTCTGACTTGTGACTTCTTTGTTACAGATTCAAGAGCCCGGTGGCTACTGAAGAAGTAATGGCCAAATAATTTACCTGCCACTCTGATCTTAGCCAGGGTGTATTACCATCCTTTATAGGATCACCGGTGGATCGGTCTGAAAGCTTTTGCAAGGCAGCCGTTAAAACAATAGCAATTTTTGCCGCTGTGGTGCCATGAGTGAAACCTGTGAGCATCGGAACTGTAGCATCGGCAGCAATGCTTAAGTCAACAGCAATCCAACCATTTAAGTGACGTCCGTTGTGCTCTACACCTTTTATGTCGTCTGCTACTTTTTTGAAATCGGCAACGAGAAGTATGATTGCCGCGGCATTTAAAGTAGTAACAGCCACAATTTCTGTGACCATTTTTTTTACGTCATCGAAACTAACGTTAAATACAATTTCGATTTGATCCAAGATTGAATTTGCAAAATTGGCGCGCAAAGAATAGGATGCCTGGCATTGTGTATAAAAGTACTTATAAGCATTAAACGACTTAAGCGCATCACCATCAAGCTCAAGCGTTGGGCCGTTTCCAAAAACCTCCATCGTGCCATCGACCATTTTATTTCGCAGCCAACCACTGCTTGCATTAGTCGCTGGAGGTGGGTAGTCTTTGGCAATTTGGGCTACTTGTGAGAAATAGTCAATGATTCTTTGTTTTACATATTCAATCTGAGCGTCAGGAGTTAGGGTTGCCATGATTTCTTTTTTAATTTCTTGTTTGCTTCTTTCGGATTTCGGTTTCTCCGAGCAATAAAATTTTTCAAGTCTCAAAAACTAAATCACAAATCATTCAACTTCAACTTATCACTTTCAGCCCGGAACTTCACTTTGCCATTTCACTTTGCCGGGTTTAATGTTATCACGCTGGAGATGTGATCCTGCAAATGAACCAAAGTAGTAGCCAACAGTTGCTCTGATAACAACACTTGAAATAAGAAGAATCAGGAGAATGAAAGAACCAAATATTAGAAGCGAGTCGGTTAATGAGCGTAATAGTGAACCACGCACCGCTAATTTTATACAACTACCCTCGTTGGACAGCGCTTTTTGGAGAGCAGGTTCCATAACAGATTCGTCAAAAAATGGTGCCTACTCTTTACAGGATTTTCGGCCTTTTCCTTGATTTAAAGTCAAATCACAAAACCCCGAACTCCTCATGTTCTAATTCAAACTCATTTTTGAAATCATCATCATCGTAATCAGGGTCAGCGCCAGATACCGAGAATATTGATCAGGAGAACAGTTTGAAACCTAAGCGCCGGCTTTTTCATGATCGAAAATGATCTAATTTTTTTAAGACTTCTTTACTGCCGGGTTATCCTCCACCAGCCGGATTGTCCAGAAGTCATCGCTGAGGTTTTCTTCGAGCAGGTAATCGTAGGGCATGGTGAAGTAGCCGCTCAAGCCCCAGTTTGGTCCCCAACTGTTGCGTATGATAAACCGTTTGCCGATGTCGTTGTAGCCCACGCACATCACGGCATGGCCGCCCACAGTAGTTTCGCCCTTTTTCGGCATATTCAGTTTCCCGCTTTTGGCTACAGCAACACTTTCAAATGACTCATACACCGTGAAGCCAAACACAAACGGGTAGCCATCGGCCAAACAGCCTTTCATCTGGTTGAGGTTGCGGGCGATTCGCTGGTAAGAAGTAACCTGATGGTTGAGCGCATCGGTGTAGCAACTTCCTGAAGGCTTGCTAGTCAGTTGGCCGGGGTTGTAGGGCCACATGTTTTCTGGGCAAACTCCCTGTTTGTTTACGGTTTTGATGCCATCGCGTATCAGGGCGCCGCTGTCGCTGTTCACCGTGTGCTCGATCTCACGTTCATTGTAGTAGATAAAGAGCCGCGAGGGCATGAAGTCTTTGGCCTTGTCTCGTTTGAGCAGTTCAAATTCAAATGCCCCGCCGATCGCATTGGCGGTGCAACTTCCCAACTGGCCCTGGTCATAGACGGGTGGACATAAGCGGGTCAGGTCAATTTTAGAGGGCAGTTTCCGCAGCAGTGGACGGGGAGCAGCATAACGAAAGTCGCGTTGGTCGGGGATGTCAGGAAGCCATCCGTACCCGGCAATTTTGTGCGCCATAGGTGGTGTGGTTAGCGTTGGTTGATGTGTTATTTTAGAGCATTCTTTTACGTGAACAATTTATTGCCGTCAATGGAGTATCCTATTTTTCGAGCCTTTAGCAGCATGGCAGTCATTACCACGTCATCAAAATCCACGGTCGTTGCTTTTAGTGAATAGAGTAACAGGCGTACTTCTTTTACGTGGACCAGGTTATCGGCCTCGGCCAGGCAATAGAGGTGGACAAGGGCACACAGTTTCTCCTCTTCGGTACAGGGGTTCAATAAGTCGATGCCTTGCTTAAATATTTCACGTTCCGTTTTATTTTTCACGGCATTATAATAGGTCCGCATCACGAAATCCGGGATTTGCTCTTCTTGCTGCAATTCAAGGATGACTTTTTTTTCGCGCTGGTCAACAAATCCATCCGCGTTCATGAGCAGGTGGGCAAGATGAAGCAAGCCCAGGTGATAGTTGAGAGGATGTGGCGTTGCTTTCATTATCGAGTTAATCAATTTCAAGGTTCCTCATTTCCGAAACTTCTTCCAGGGTCATCAGGTTGGCGCCCAGCACCTTGTAAATGCGCGTGTGTTCTTCCGTCTCGTTGCCTTCGGCCAGCAGGATAACCGGTGTGTGCCGATTCAGGCTCAGGTTGCGGATGGACCGCACTACTTCAATACCAGTAACCACCGGCAGGTCTTGTCCGCAAAGGATCAAGTCATAGGTGGACAGTTTGGCGGCCATGAGCCCTTCTAGCCCATTGGTATAGGCTTCAACATGCCATTGCCCCAATTGGATTCTGATGTTTTGCAACACAACTTCCTGCCGGTGAATTACCAGTACCTTCATCTTCAAAAATTTAAAAACCCTTAAACCTGGTGACTGTCTGATCACCGCCATGAATCTCGCGAGAAAAGATGCAAGCTTTCAGGCGAAATTTTGAAGAAGCTTGATATGATTTTGGCGTACCTGCTAATTCAATTGAAAAGGCAGGCGGCAAAAGTTTTGCTAAAATTTTTGGTAGGATTTTTCCTAGAAAAATAGGGATTTTCCTACTCCGGAAAAGTTGAAAAAATCATTTTGTCAAGCCGCTGGCGATGGCAATTTTGACCAGGCCCACGGTACTTTTGATTCCCAACTTGGTTTGAATATTGTGCTTATGGGCATGTACCGTTTTTTCACTGACGTTCAGTCTTTCGGCAATTTCTTTATGACTGAACTCGTCGCAAATCAATTTGAGGATTTCTTTTTCCCGTTCGGATAGATCGAGTTTGGTATTGAAAGAAGGACGCTCTTGCCTGGCTTTGCCCTGCAGGCTTCGGTGGATGGCGGCATTGAGTAAGTCGTTGTAATAAAAATCATGGTCGACTACCGAATTAATGGCTTTCTCTAATTCTTCCGGGTCAGTGTTTTTTAACAAAAAGGAATGGACGCCCAATTCAAGCATATAGACCATGTACTTCTCGCTGTCGTGCATGGTGAGAACGATAATTTTTACATCTGGGAATTTCTTCAGCAGTTGTTCTGCGCACGCTGTGCCGTTCATCACCGGCATCTCCAGATCAAGCAGTACCACGTGCGGTTTTTTTTCCCTCACCTGGTACAGGCATTCCTCCCCGTTACCGGCTTCACAAAGCTCCCCTGTCCGCTCAAAAGTTTTAAGCAGGCGGATCATCGCCTTTCGGAAGATCTTGTGATCGTCGGCTATGCAGATGTCAATTTTCGGCATGGGTGGCTAAGGAATAATTGACGGACACGTTCATGCCCTGCGGAAAATTATTTTCAAATTGAAGGAGGCCCGGTAACAAGCTAGCCCGGCTCTCCAGACTGAGAAGGCCAAGGCCATGCCCGAGTTGCATTTGCTTTTTTGCTTCAGTGGGGTTGAAGCCAATGCCGTTGTCCAGCACATTGATTTGCAAATAACTTTCTGTCCAGGTAAATCGTACTTCCACAAAAGTGGCCTGCGCATGTTTGACGGCGTTGTTGACCAACTCCTGTACCATGCGGTAAAGGAAAGTTTGTTTTTTTTTATCGATGGGCATCACCGATCCCTGAAAGGAAAAAGTCACCGGCATCTGACTACGGGCTGAAAGGCGGTGGCACATTTCATCCACAGCTTCCGTGAGCCCAAAGTATTCAAGGCTACTCGGCATCAGGTCCCAGCAAATCCTGCGTACTGTTTCCGTTATTTCCGATACCATCTGCTGCACTTCCCTGCGGTCTTCTTCGGGGGCATGCTGGATCACGGCCAGGGTAGTGGTCCTCAAGGCTTGTAACATCAGGCCCACATCGTCATGCAGATCCTTGGCCACACGCCTGCGCTCGTTTTCCTGTGATTCTATTTGCGCCAGGAGCATTTGTTGCTGGTATTTCAATTCAAGGGCGCGTTGCTTCAGTTGCTCGCTTAAGATGCGCTTTTGGTAGAACACAATAAAAAGAATAATGGCCACGGCCATAACCAGCATTGCGGCTGTGCCAATAAGGAAAAGGAGGAGAACCTCAGAACCTTGGGAGTTTTCCATTTAAAGAATAACCCTAAACTAGAAAAAGTAGACTGAAAAGCCTCTCTTTTAAATAGAATTCGCTTTAGGTTTTCGAATACCCTGCCAGAAAGCGATTGCAAAGACAAGGTTCTTCAGGATGTTCAACAAGTCGTGAAAGGTCCAGTAAATAATGAGGTTGTCGTGCAGTACTTTCACCAGGTAGTCACTTAGCAAAAACAGAAAAAAATTACCTGAAAAATAAACGAGCACGGCAACGTTGATCCAAAACATCGGAAGCCGTTGAAGATGAAGGGTTGGTAAATCTTTCATGAGCTGAAAAAAATACAGGATCGAAAAAAAAATAAATACAAGAGAGGTATAAACTTTAGTGTAGGAATTAATTGCATCTTTTTGGATGTACAAAAGATTGATAAAAAAGAGAAGTACAAAAATAAGCCCTAGGGAAATAAACAACCCTACCTTCGACCGACCGTGAAGCATTCGGTAATAGATAGCAAGTAGAAGGATAAATTCAGCGAGCCGATAACTAGTACCAGCGTAATTTGTACTGATATTAAATAGAGGCTTTAGGTAGAGGCTTGCTGCATCACAAAGAAATGAAATGGCCACAAGCAGCCCCAGAATTTTCAATTCGAAGGAAAGCGCGCGAAATTTTATCAGCCCCAGTAAAGGAACCAGGGCTGATAGGATAGAACAGTTGACAATCAAATCAAAGGTCTCAAAACTCATTTAATAAATTTTGTAATAGGTGTTTATTTTCAGGTACAAAAAGGCGGGCAGGGATGCGATTCATCTCCGGTCAAAAAACCTTTTGCCCCTTTGCCCTTTGCTTTTGGACCAGCGCTGGGCCATTGGTCCTTGCCTTTTTCATCAGCCCCAACCAGGATGATTTGTTTCTTTCCGTTGTCGTCAATGGCATGATACATGCGAATGCCCTTGCAGCCCCGCTGACTCAGGATTTTATGAATGATTTCCTTGCCAAAGAAGTGCCCCTTGGTTTCGTGGTGGTCGGCATGTTGCCGGATCCATTTCTTTACCAGGGTTTCATCCATCGATTTACCTTCGGTCCCGTTGAACCGATAAATTTTTTTCTTTGCCATAACTATAGTTGGTTAAACGTTGAACATCAACCAATACTACCTAATTTTTTATTTTGAAGATTTTTCAGAAGTTAAGCTGGTGTACCCGCTGCTAAACCCTTTAGTTAAAATTCTATTTTTTTATACCGGCTTCTTTTTTTCTTTCGTTGGTTTTGCGGCGGATGCCGGTTGTTCACCCGTTTTTACTTTTTGTATTTCAAAAAGGCGGTAGGCCAGCAGTTTACCGGCATTGTCACGTTCGTTCGGATCTACTCGTAGTGTCCCGGTGTGCAAAACCTGTCGATCAGTGTAAACTGAGTAGGTCACATCCATGGCTTCGGCTTTTTTGGAAAAGGAAAGGTTAACAACCGGGGCAGCACTGTTTTTTGTAAATTCAATACCCGTATTCCGAAGTTCGTCCACTATTTTTTCCTCTTCTTCCGTGAGTTGCCCTTCAATTCTTAACCGAAAGGCCATGGTGAGATCAGAGAACGGTACCAGTTGTGGATATGATTGATAAAATTGTCGGGTGTATTGAGCTTTAGCATCTCCGCGGTTTGCCATCGCCAAACCCTCATACGTTCGTGCCATGAGCAGTGTTTGAAATGGATCATCGCGGTCAGGGTCATTAAGCACTTGCTGGAAGTAGTCGATTGCTTTTTCTTTTTTTCCTTCGGCTAAATAAAGTTTGCCCAGGAAATAGCGGAAATATTTTTTTACATGAGGACGCTTGTCCGTCTCCAACCGCTTTTTATAAATATCAATGAAATATTCGTTGCCAAATCCATCGATCACGGACCACACTTCATCAAACGCGATCAGGTTCTCCGGAGAAAAAATGGAATAGATCACTTGCTCGCGCTCCGGATTCCCTGCCACGAGCGAAGCCAGTACCATTTTTTGGTGTCGGATTTCAAGCGTGTATTTTATCCAACGATACCAGTTGAGCGGGTTCAACCAAAAGTACCATTCGTTGTGTTCGAACCAATATTCTTTTTTGAACTGCAATTGGTTGAGGTAATTCAATGACGCCACCGCTAAGTTATACTGCTCCTGTCCCCACGTTGTGCCGATGTGCAGTTCCTGAAAACGGGCAGCCTTGTTGGCACGCTCCTGACTTTCTGCCGTAAGGCCTTCAAAATGTTGTGCTCGCGCAAGGCCAATGCAGTGCCATCCGTAGCCCGGTGTGCTTCCCTGCTTTTGCAGCACGTCACTTAATAGGGAGTCGGCTTGTTCAGGATGGCCGCGATATGTAGCCAGTGTGCCGCGCATGTAATAGTATTCCTTGGTTGTTTTTTCAGGGCTCCGTTCCCGATCGGCTGCTTCGCGGAAAAACAATTCCGCTTGTTCCATCTCGCCCATTGCCAATTTAAATTCTGCGTAGTTATTGCTGGAGTAGGCACCGTTTTGGATGAGTAAATCGTAATAATAATTGGCCGAGTCAATGTCCAGCAGGTAATCATAGATCATCGCCTTGTAGTGATATGTACTCAAATACTGACGATTGAGAAAACGTGGATCGTAAAGACCGTTGTTGTAAGGCATATCGCTTTGAATTTTACGCAAAGCGGAATCCAGGCAACGATTGGCAGCGGCAACATTTTCTTTTACAGAGTTTTTCAGGAATTTAAACTGCTTTGACGTAAACACGCGATTGCGATGGAAAAGCCAGGCCATGGTATTATAGGAATCCATGTTGATCTCCAACTGGAAGTTCCGGTTGCGCACATGGTTGAGCACTTCCATGGCCTTGTCTTCCAACTCCACATTTTGATAACAACGGTTGAGGAAGTAAGTGATGAGCCCGTAATCAAATTGATAGCGATAATTTTCGCTGTACAAGGCATAATTGTTGGTGCGGATTTTCAACAATGGATCATAATCGTTTTCAATTTTATCCAATGCTTTTTGCAACGGGGTAACCGCAATCCGGAAACCGAGTTCATCATTGGCCCTGAAAAATAAATACGCCCCTTCGAGCATGTAACCAAGATAGTAGGTGCTGTCTTTGCGAATGAAGCTGCGCGCTTTCTCGTAGGTTTTCACATCCAGAAAAGAGCCGTCACGCTCTTTATCGATCTGTTGACGGATGGTATTCTGGGCTGATGAACTCAGTGATATTATAACAAATAAATAAAAGAGAAGTCGCTGGTTCATCTCAGCTAGGTTTGGATTGAATTCCCATCTTCGCTAGTCTATTTACTTCCTGATCTACAATTTGTTGAAGCGCAGTGCGTGAAGCCTCCCGGTTGCGGAAGATCAAACGATGATGCAGCACCGGCTGTGCCAAATCGCGAAGGTCATCTTCAATCACATAGTCGCGATGGTTAACGAGCGCCCACGCTTTCAGGCATTTGATAAAAATAATGCCGCCGCGGGTCGAGCTGCCCAGTGCAATCTCCTGATGATGACGAGTACCTCTTACAATCCGCACAATCCCTTTCACCAACTCGGGATGGATATAAATTTTTTCCGCCTCTTCTTGCAGGTGAATAATTTCTCTATACCGTAATACTTGTTTCACCGTATTCTGCCCATTACCAATGGCGATGTAATTGGAGTAAATGTCAAGCTCCACTTCTTCAGAGACGTAACCAAACGAAATTTTCATAAAGAAGCGATCGAGTTGCGCAGCCGGCAACGGATATGTGCCCTCCATTTCAATCGGGTTTTGGGTGGCGATGGTAAAGAAAAACGGATCAAGTGGAAAAGTAGTATCGCCCGACGAGATTTGGTTTTCGGCCATGCACTCCAGCAACGCACTTTGCACTTTCGGTGAAGCACGGTTGATTTCGTCTGCCAGCAACACGTGGGTGAAGAGCGGCCCTTTTTTAAACACAAAATCTTTTTTCGATTCATCAAAAATGTATGAGCCGATTAAATCCATCGGCAGCAAATCGGGGGTGAACTGAATCCGCTTGAAGGCAACTCCTCCGTTAGCAGAATGAAAGTCAATCGTTCCTTCGGAAATAGACTGAGCAAGAGTTTTGGCGAGCACCGTCTTCCCCGCCCCGGGATTGTCTTCCAGCAAAATGTGGCCTTTGGCCAAAAGTGCTGTCACCACATATTTTATTTCCTGCGGTTTGCCGCGGATGATGGTTCCGATGTTGTCGAGGAGAGCCTGAAGTTTGGTGTAATCGTTCATAGCGATGGGGGTTCGTAATCTGTTTTTTGTGGTGATTGAAAATAACGCAACGCCAGCAACACATTAAAGTAGTTGATGGCGGTGCGAACAATGCCGTTCTTCTTTCTTATGGATGAGCCTACCTGCTTCGCAAAATGGTTAAGCGTTAAAACGTCTTCCTGATATAGTTTGCCCGCCGAATATTTTAATCTCAAATATAATCGCATGAATTCTTCAAAGCTGGTGCCGAGCGCTGGATCAACATTGGTGTGCGCATAGTCAAGTGGAGTTTCATTTTCGCGCTCGATGCCGGCCATGTGGAACCGGTATAAAGCTGCCCGGTAAACCTGATCAGCTTTTGTGGCTGGATCGCGCGCCAAGGCCACTCGAAGCAATCGATAAAATAAATAAAGCAATGGCAGAAGCAGCAAGAGGATCAATATACCCGTAGCTCCTTTCGCTGCCATCCATGCAATCTCCTGCCAGGTGATTTTCTTTTCTGCCTGGTTTGCACCGTTTTTGGTTCCGCTTTCTTTTTTCTTTTCTTTTTCCTTGACGTGAATGTGAATCTCATCCGCGATAACAGGTGAAGGAAATGCAGCAACCTGGTCTTCAATGGAAATGTCTTTGCGGAGTTGAGGGATCTTTTTCACTTCATCCTTATACGATACGATGATAACCGAATCACCGGGATGAACGGCAGCTAACGTAGTGTCTTTTTTATTGTACATGACGCGGCAAAGCGAGGCATCAACGGAACGGGTGAATGATCGATTCATCGTGTAGGCATTGTTTAGAAAAATCAACTGGTTGAAAGACACCGTTAATTTTTTTGCCTTGAGATCAATGGATTCGGTCTTGGCATTGAGTACCAACCAAGGTTCCGGTGGCGGAAGTGGGGGGGTGCCATCGGGCTTAGGCGCACTTTGTTGGTCTTCGTTGCCAATGGTCATATCAAAATCAAGCCAACCATATCCCGGAAAATAAACTTGCGTCCAGGCGTGTGCCTGACTGGCGTAAAACCAATACCAACCTTTGTTTTTATCGCTGCGGTTGATCGTAGCAAAGCCGGTGGTGAACCGTGTTGGCACACCTAGCGCCCGTAACATAAACAGAGAGGCTCCTGCATAGTAGGTGCAATAGCCGGCGTGTGTTTTAAATAAAAAATCGTAAAGCATTTTTGAACTGGGGATGTTCGGATCATCTACCGCTCCTGCTTTTAGTGTATAGCGAAAAATTCGCTTGCCGTTTTCATTGCGCCTTAAAAAGAAATCGCGAACAGCAATGACTTTATCTACCGGCCGACTGTCTTTTGAGGTGAGGCTGAATGCTAACTTCGAGATGGAATCGTAAATACCTCCGGTCGGATATTGAGTATAATATTCCAAAAATTCATGGTCGAGTTTAGAATAGTTTTTCACCGAGCGAAGTTCTTCGTGTCGCTTATCCTGAATGGGAACGAGGCTGGGACTGGCGGAAATATTATAAACAAAATAGGCGTTGTTCAGCTCCGAGGTGAACGAAGCAATTTTATACCCGGATAAAAATGTTTTTTGAAAGTCTTTTTCCACCGGTATGGTTTGGATGGAGAAAACACTGGACGGGCCAAGTACCGAATGCTTCCAGGTATTTTCAGAAAGATAGACGGTTGCTTCCACCACTTTGCGAAGCTTCGTCGCCATGGACTTTCTAAAGATGGTCGTGTCCATGTAGGAGTAGTACATGGGGATATTCACCGGGTCAACTTCAAACTCATCGAACGAAGGCACGTTGACATCGCGGGTGAAAGTTTCCTTGACAGGATCGAAACGGGTGAGATAATGATATACGTAATATAAAGGCGCAGGTGAACCGTCGGGAAAATAGTTATCGAGCTTACTGCAAAACATCAGCTTGTCGGACGAGCTCATCTTCGAATTTACCCGCATCGTATCTTTCAGCCGATAACCATCATCGCCTTTACCGCCTTTCTCCATGAGTCCGTTACGCTCATCGTAATTGCTGTCGTCCTTTTTGCCATCTTTATTTTTTGCTCCACGGGCAGCCAATTCTTTTTCAACCGCTTTCAAATTGCTTTTGAATAGACTCTCCGTGATGATAAAGGCGAATAAAATCAGCAACGCAAACAGGATGATTCGCAATGCCAGCTTTCCCGACTTCTTCGTATTGATTTCAATTCGATCAGTAAGCAGCGGTGAGAGGAACAACATATACAATCCGTAGATCACGACCGGTGCAATGTGAATTAAAATATAGGCTAAACTGATATCGATGGTATCTGAAATAGAAACCAAGGTGATCGTGGCCAGCACACCGAAAATAATGATGTAAGACCAACGCAATCGCGCTAACAGAAACCCGAATATCCAACCGAAAATGAAAAGGGTGGAATATAATTGAAACCGGGCAGTTGCATAAAATACATCAAACTCGCCCGGCAACCGATTGATAATTTTTTCAAACAACCAATACGTCAGCCAGAGCAGCAAAAATGTAATGACTAATCGCGCCCCATAATAATAAAGTGAATAGGCCAGCAGCAAACCCAATCCAAAATAAACGGTTTGGCTAGCGAGGCCTGTGTTTAATGAAGTGTAAGAAAAATTTAAAAAAAGAAGGGTGATAAATCCAATAACGATGGTCGGTACGATAACCAGGATCCACCGGATGAGTAATTGCTGAAGGCGTTCGTATTGATCCTGCCTGCTCATCGTTCAAATTCAATATCATCCGTTAACCAACTGTTCCCGCGTTGCTTTAGTGCGAAGGCTATTACACTTTCATTTTCTTTTAACGATCTCCTCAAGGAAGAAAGCATCCATGGCTGACGGAGGTTGTCGGTCGGTTGTTTTTCTGGCCTAAAGAAGATGTCTTTTACTTTAATTTGAAAGGGTGATCGAATAGCATCAGACAACTTAACAACTACTAACGGAACAGAAACCGGTAAGTTTTTCAAAATTATTTCTACCTCATTAATCGGGGCGAGCGAAGACAGGCACACAAATGCAGCTTTGCTAAAATTAACAAAGTTCGTTGGCGCCAGTTGATTTTGCCACGACGCGGCTGTGATTTGAAAAAGCTCGTTTTTCTTTTCGCTTAGGCCACTGAGTTTAGGTACTTCCTGATCTTGCGGAATGCGTACATCATAGCCATTGCGGCTCAACGCTTCATACAGACTCCGCACCTGATCTTTATAAACGTTGAGCAGTTCTGTTTCAAAAGCCCCGCCCTGCACGTTGAAACCATGAAAGTAGCTCACGTAGAAATACAAATGCGAGGCGTAAGGATCCTTTATTTCCGGAATACGAACCACCAACTGACCACTCTTGGCATAAATTTTCCAAACAATCCGTTGAATGTTGTCGCCGGTTTCAAACTCTTTGTAGTTCACGTATTCGCCTTCCACCCGTTTGGGAATATCAATGCGATGTTTTTGTTCTTCGGTAGCGTGCGGCTGTACATTTACTTTTTGTTCGGCTTGTGCACGCGGTAAGGTGAAGAGTTGCTGGGTAAAAGGAACGGCGCAAGGCAGCGATACCAAGCCTAGCATATCGCAAAACGAAATGAGAATTTTTTCGACATCATAAATTCCGCGGTCGTGCAACAACGTTTGACCTGTTCCCCGGATGGCTTGTCGCCACCAGTGCCGCGGTCTGGGAATGTTGGTATCAAGGATCACGCGTTCTGAAATTCTTTTTTCAGAAAAAACCAATCGTGCCTGAACGGTGCCCAGCAATGGGCGTAGCACCGGGCCGCTGATCAACACGGTGAGGGGCACCCAACCCGCGTCCGCTTTTTGGCCATCCCCAAATTTTGCTTGCGCAATAGTGGTTTTATTTTTTATGCAATTGATAAAATAAATCCATGTCGCTAATGCGGTAACCAAACTGATCGCAAAAAGTCCGATGATGGTCCAAATCACTAATTGAATAAACTGATTCATCACGAGCCACAGGTTGGAATCGTCCTGACCATATTCGTTACGGAGCCAATGGCTGACACCCCATATTACGGCTATAGAAATAAGCAATTGCCACCGCACTCCGGCCAACTTCGACCAGTAGGAGGACACCTTAATAAAAGAAGAGAGGGAAATGGACTTCATTCAAAAATAAGACAAGCAAGAAAGGAAAAATATTCCTAAATAACGCTCAACACCGTGAACGAATTGTCACAGCTCCAGCCTGGTATTACAGTAAGCCCAAGGCTCTTCTTAGTCACCCGTACCTGGAGTTAGCTAGTAAGCTTGTATTATAGTAAAGGTCTTTTAAGGACTGAAACTAAAAATTAAAAGGGTTTCAGTGGAAAGACCTGCGAACTGAACCCTCATTTTTCGATCGCAGATTCTTATAGAGGGCTGTGAACAATCATATTTCTGACAAACCCGTTAAAAGTACTTCCATCACTATAATTAACAATCCCCACCTGAGTGTCATAAGTATTGCATGTAGTATAACCCAATTGAGAACCGTTTTTACCAAACCTTCTGGATCCTACTAATACATCATCAAAGTACACTTTTACAATAGTACCATCGTAGGAAATCCGGGCTTCATGCCATTGATTTAAAGAATACGTTTTTTCAATGCTGACAAAATTATTGTTATTGTAAAATAAGGCTATTGTACTATCGGCATTAAGATAAAAACCAAGCCATCTACAGTTTGTGCCGATGACCCAAACAGGTTGCGTTCTGTTTATTGAAACAAAAAAGTCAAGGCTGATTGAAAAAGATTGAAAATTGAAAAACCTTAAAGGGGGACTTTGGATAACAGACGCACTTGGGTTAAAAGCTACTGGCGCCCCAATGCTCACCGGTATGGAATCGTAGGTATTGATTCCATTAGAATAAATTCCTCCATTTTGAAACGTGGTATTCATCAACGTCATATCAGCATTAAATCCGGTTAAATCACGTCCATTACTCGTTAGGGGATACTGAGCAATTAAAATTGGTTGAACCACTTCGGTTTTCGAACAATCCGACAGAAGTCCTGCGAATGAGCCAATAATAAACAGTTTCGTTGAAGCCTTCATAATGGATCTGTTTAGCTTTGCCTCTATAATAAAAGATTTAAAAAAAGATACACTCTTAGCGAGTTTTTTTTAGAGCCAGGACGCATCTTATAACTATTCTTTCCCACTTTCCTTCATCCTTCTATCTTTGTTGGCTTCAAAAAAATACTATGAGCAAATCAAAACTAACGCAAAGTGTACATGTTGGCTCCAAAGGAGATTCCATCTATGGAGGATTGGTCAATCCCATCTACCCTTCTTCCGCCTATGATTATGATACGGTGGTACTCTATCCGCGCTATTATAATACACCCAATCAAAGAGCCGTTGTCGAAAAAATTGCGGCCCTCGAAAATGCACAGGATGGCTTGCTCTTCAGTTCCGGCATGGCGGCCATCATGACGTCCATGTTTGCGATGCTGCGCCAGGGCGATCATATTTTATTTCAAAACGATTTATACGGAGGCACTCATCATGCCGCGTTGAATGAATTGAGGCGCTATGGCATTGATCACTCCATGGTAGATGTTTTTGACTTGCAGAAATTTGAAGCAGCAATTAAACCCAACACGAAAGTCATTTACATCGAGACTCCTTCAAACCCGTTGTTAAAGATCACTGACATCCGGGGAGTGGCTCAGATTGCGAAAAAACATAAAATTGTTACCATCATCGACAATACTTTTGCATCGCCCGTCAATCAAAACCCGATTGATTTAGGCATCGACATTGTTACCCATAGCGGAACAAAATACATCGGTGGTCATAGCGATATTTGTTGTGGAGTAGCCGTTGCTTCAAAACGACTCACCCAAAAAATTAAAGCCAGTGCTATGCACTTTGGCGGAAGTCTGGATGCGCAGTCGGCCTACCTCGTTGAGCGGAGCCTGAAGACGATTGTGTTGCGTGTGCAACAGCAAAACAAAAGCGCGATGGCGTTGGCAAAGTATTTGGAAAAAGAACCTAAGGTCAACGCCGTGTTTTATCCTGGCTTGAAAAGCAATCCCGGCTTTGCCATCGCCATAAAGCAAATGCGCGGTGGCTTTGGCGGAATGCTGTCGTTTGAAGTCAAGGGTGATCCGGAAAAATTTTTGAAGAGATTAAAGATTATTCGCAAAGCTATTAGCCTGGGTGGCGTGGAAAGTACGATTGCGCAGCCGGTGAAAACATCCCATGCCAAACTCACACCCTCAGAACGTGAAGCCGCAGGCATCTCCGATAAACTGTTGCGCTTTTCTGTCGGCATTGAAGAGACAAAAGATTTAATCAACGATATCAAACAGGCGCTTTAGGAGGTACGCGTGAGATTTACGAATTACGATTTGTAACGAAGCACTTAAAATCGTACCTCGTACTTCGTAAATTGTAAATCATGGAGATTCGTGAAGCCACATCAAGAGACGTTCCAACCCTAATCGACTTTCAATTGAAACTGGCGCTGGAAACGGAGAATATCACCCTTGAAATCAGCGAGCTCTCATTGGGCGTACAACGCATGTTCAAAGATTCGACCAAAGGCCACTATTATGTGGCGGAAGAAACTGGCGAGGTGATCGGTTGCTTGATGACCACCGCTGAGTGGAGCGAATGGCACAACGGAACGGTACTTTGGATACAATCGGTGTACATCCCTAAAGAGCACCGGGGAAAAGGCGTGTACAAAACGATGTACGAGTTCATTAAAACGATGGTGGTGAATGATCCTGAAATGGCGGGCATTCGGTTGTATGTGGATAAAGCCAATCATGCAGCCCAGCAGGTCTATAAAAAACTGGGTATGAATGGAGAGCATTATGCCACGTTTGAATGGATGAGAGATAACTAGAACCCATCTCAAAAATACCTTTCGAGAATTTTCTACATCTTTAACCACTTTGCATCGTTTGACTTTTTGCCCGGGCAACCTCCTGTATGGGCAAAAAAGCCGCCTCGCATAATGGCCCAAATACTTGAAAATTCTTCTAAAATCTATTCTTGCGATGGATTCCAGTCAATTATCGATGGATCGATTTTGACAGCGATTTGAAATATTTTTTTACATTAGGTCATTCTTTTCGTCCGGAGGATTCGTGCAGCTGAGGTTATTTCTTAAATCATTTATTTTTTAGCACTAAAGGCCAAAATCGTATGAGAGGTTTAATGATGGAATACCAGCTCACCATTCCCACCATATTGCGGAGGGCAGAGACCTTATTTGGCAAAAAAGAAATTGTCAGCCGGCTGCCGGATAAAAGCATTCACCGCTACACCTATCGCGACTTTGCTTTGCGAGCAAAAAAATTAGCGGTTGCTCTTCACCAACTCGGTGTGCGCCACGGAGACCGCGTGGCGACGCTAAGTTGGAACCATTATCAGCACCTGGAGGCCTACTTTGCGATTCCCTGCATGGGCGCGATCGTGCACACACTCAACCTGCGTTTAAGCCCCGATGATCTCACTTACATTATCAATCATGCAGAAGACAAAATTATTATTGTTGATCAGGTTTTGCTACCGCTACTTGAAAAATTCAAATCAAAAATCGACGTTTCAAAAATTATTGTTATTCCGCAAGTCAACCAGCCCATTCCTGATGCATATTTAAACTATGAAGAGGTGATCGCATCAGGTGATGATTCCAAGTTTGAACCTTTTGAAGGAGATGAATATACAGCGGCGTCGATGTGCTACACTTCCGGCACTACCGGAAAACCGAAGGGAGTTCTGTATTCGCATCGATCAATTATGCTGCATTCCATGTCGTGCCTTGTAAGTTGCTGCGGGGTGGGCATCACGGAAAGGGATGTCGTGCTCCCTGTAGTCCCTATGTTTCATGCCAGTGCTTGGGGCTTTCCGTTCAATTGCACATTCGTTGGGGCAACTCAGGTTTTGCCTGGTCCGCACCTGGATCCTGAAAGTTTACTGCAATTGTTCGAAACAGAAAAAGTGACGATGACCGGTGGTGTGCCAACGGTCATGCTCGGTATTATAAATAGACTCGATGCTGAACCTCAAAAATATAAACTTGCCTTGCGCAATGTATTGGTTGGCGGTTCGGCGGTACCACGCTTTTTAATTAAGGCATTTGATGAACGGCATAATATAAAAATTATACAAGGCTGGGGTATGACAGAGACTTCTCCGCTGGGAAGCACATCGGTTTTAACCAGTAAATTGCTGAATGCTTCTAAAGAAGAGCAGTACGATCACACCGCAAAGCAGGGATTACCTGCTCCTTTTGTAGAGATTCGAGGGCGGAATGAAAACGGGTTTATTCCGTGGGACGGAAATGCCATGGGCGAACTCGAAGTGCGTGGCCCGTGGATTTCTTCATCCTACTACCGCGACCTTGAGCCGGAAGGAAAATTTACATCTTACGGATGGTTTAAAACCGGAGATATTGCAACGATCAATGATGAAGGGTGCATCGAAATCAAAGACCGAAGCAAAGACGTCATCAAATCAGGTGGGGAATGGATTAGTTCAGTAGCGCTGGAAAATACGTTGATGGGTCATCCCTCTGTTTTGGAAGCTGCGGTTATTGCCGTGCCAGATGAAAAGTGGATGGAGCGGCCATTTGCCTATGTTGTTTCTAAAGAAGGAAAGACAGTTACTCCGGAAGAATTAAAACAATTCCTCGAAACGAAGTTTGCAAGATTCTGGATACCGGAGGGCTATGCCTTTGTACAAGCCATACCAAAAACATCGGTCGGTAAATTTTTAAAATCGGCGTTGCGCGAAAAATATGGGCAAGATCATGAAGTTGCTGACAATAAATGATTCGTGGAATTAATTCTTAAGCCACTGCTGAGGATCGAGGGCTTCAATATTTTTTCTGATCTGAAACCGCAATTCTGAAATTCCATCGGCCGTAGAGAGTACCCGGGCTATCTCTTCTCCCGTAGAAATCTTTTGTCCTCTTTTTACGAACACGTCCTTGACTCCGGTGTAAACCGTATAGTAATCTCCATGACTCAGGATGACAATACTACCAAGACCACGAATGAAAGCCACCTGGCGCACCTCTCCATTGAAGATGGCCCGCACCGGCTCATTCTGTTTGGTTTGAATATTGATGCCATCGTTTTTAATTTCAATTCCTTTCAGTACCGGGTGCATTTGTCGGCCGAATTTTTGTGATACAAAGCCGGAGACTGGCCACGGAAATTTGCTTTTATTTTCTTCAAAAGAGGTTGATAACGTGGCTGCTTCAAACGTGGATTCTACATCCTTTACTTTACTTTTTTCGCGCTCGCGTGCTGCTTTCGCAGCCCGTTCCATTTCTTCTTTTACAATTTTAGCGATCAGGTTATCAATCTCAGCAACCGCTCGCTTCGTGTCTTCCAGTTCTCGTTTCAATTTCTTTTCTTCCTTCTCTAAACTGCGCACCACCTTGCGCTGCTTTTGCTTCAGCCCGCTGAGGTGTTCACTTTGCTTTAGTTCATCGTTTAGCAGGAGCTGTTTTTCATTGCGTTTCGCTTCGGTGCGCCTGACTTGTTCCCCTAACAACACTTCCGTTCTTGTAATCGCTTCGGTTTGCTCCTGGCGCGCTTTACCATATTGCTCCATGTACTTCAGACGCATCAAAAATTGATCAAACGATTTTGCCGAAAAAAGCAGCGTTAGCTTGTCGGTTTTACCGCTTGCCTTTTGTGCAGCAAAAAGCATCGATGCATATTCTTCCTTCAGTTCAAGCACATCGCTCTCCAGGGCCTCTATGATTTGATTGTCTTCGTTTAAATCGGCATCCAGTAGCGATATCTCACTCCGAATCGACCCCACTAATGTTTCCTGCTGCTCAATGCGTCTATTCAAGGCGGTGAGTTCTCCTATCGAATTTTTCTTTTCGTAGGAAGTTTCTTCTAAAATTTTCTCTGTCTCTTGGATTCGCTCCAGATTTTGCTGCCGTTCTTTTTGAAGCTGCGATTTATTTTTTTGAGCAAAGACAACGGCTGGAAGGACGAAGAGGAAAACAACGAGTAAGCGCGGACTATTTTCGGCGATCATACCGTTTTGGAATATTGAACGGAAATCGGAGTTCTTTGGTACCAACCTCGGCTTTACTGTATTCAAAAAGAATGGTATTATTTACAATTCCGGATGCATTTTTGTAGACAATGTCAATAGTTCCTTTGTAAGGGAACAACTTATTGTCTAACGGTTGAAAATCGGAATAATTAATTTTCACGGAGTTGCCGGTAGTCGATTCTGTTAAATCGACGTGTTCTATTTTTTTTGTGGTTTTGTTGATCAAGCTTTGAATGGTGACGGTTCCCTGATGCTGAATAAGTTTATTGAAAAAGGAATCTTCGAGGACTTCGTCCTCTTGTCGTCGGGGGAGAATGGGGTTGCCCAACAAAGCAGCCTGCACAACTTTGTAGTCGATGCTAAAGTTGAATCGTTTCGATAACTCCGTATAATCAGAAACATAATACTCTTTTTCCAAATTGCTGACAACGGTGATCGAGTCTTTGTTGACTAATGCTTTTCCGCCCTGCACACCAATCACCGTTAGGGTCATCCAAATAACACTGTCTTTGCGAATGCGGATGTGTGCTTTCACTTCTTGTTGTTTGCTATTATCACGAAAGACTAGCCGGGCCTTACCGTGGAGATAGTCAAAATCAATTTCCTGCAAATCAATGGACTTGGGTGGAGGAGGTACCGTAAGAATAAGCTTGTGGTGGCATGAGGCCAAAACCAAAACAGCAGAAAGACCAAGTAGGGTGCAACGCACCGATAGTTTTAAAGACAAGTTCACCGGTTATATTTTTGTGATCAACTAAACTAGTAGATTTTTCGGTTGAAAATTTTTTTATTGAGTACTTCGTTGTTGCCATTCAGTGATTTTGCTTTTTGCCATTGTTCTACAGCTTCGTCAATATCACCCAGTTGAAATAAAATATCACCATAATGTTCAAAGTAAATTTCATTCCCTTTCCCTAAAGGGAAAACACGCTCCATCACTTTCTTGGCGTCTTTGTATTTTCCGAGCTGAAACAACACCCAGGCATAGGTGTCTAAGTAGGCTGCATTATCGGGATGGTTCTTGATCAATTGCGCAGACATCTTTTCGGCTTTCTCCAGATTCGTTTTGCGCAGCGAAAGATAGTAGCTGTAATTGTTCAACACATAATCATTGCTGGGGTTTATAGCGAGAGCATCATCGTAGGCCTTGTCCGCCTTTTCATTCTCCTTCATCGCATTGTAAGCGTCACCCAACATGCTATCAATCTCTCCCAGTAGGTTTGGATTATTGGCCGAAAGTTTCTTGGCATGCTCAAGCGTTTGCGCTGCTTCCGGGAAATTTTTTTTTCGAAGGTGGGCGATTCCATTAAAATAATAAATCATAGCCTGGTTCGGAAAGAGTTCCAACGCCTGCTCAGCATGAACAATGACACTATCCGAAAGGCCAGCTTGCGAATCCAGGAAGAGTAAATTTTGCCATGCCTCAAAACTGCCAGCGCCGAGACGTACAGCTTTTCGATATTCGTTGCGGGACTCCTCATTTTTGTCGAGCATCAGAAAAAGGTCTCCACCCACCAAATGAACATCCGGGTCTGTCGGATAGTTAGTCTCTAATTTTTTGAAAAGGCCAAGTGAAAAATCTTCGAGATCGGCATCCTTGAATTTTTTTCCTTTGTTTTGAGACAGAGCAGCATTATAGGTTCCCAGCATCAGCACCTTGCTGCTAATTTCCACTTCGGGGTCGTCAAAAATCTTGTTGGCATAGTCACGTGATTTTTGTTCTTGTCCGGATTCCCGGTAAAGGCCTGCGAGCATTACTTTGCAACTTCCGGCATCCGGGTGGGCGTCAATAAATTTTTCAAGATACGGGATTCCTAAGGCCGCTTTGCCTTGTTGGGAGAGGTTCTCGGCTTGTGCTAACACAAATCGTTCTTCGTCAGGGTAGCTTTGAATGAGCTTGTCTCCTTCGGCAATCGCCTCATTCAACTTGCCTTTGATCAAATAAATCCGTTGCTTTTGGAAGGACGAAAGTTCATTGATGCCCAACGCTGATTCGGCCTGGGTATAGACTTTCAGCGCCTCCTCTAATCGGTTGTCTTGTAAATAAATGGCGGCCAGTTCATAGTAATGATCCTCTGTTCCGTTGATTTCTTTCATCATCGATTTCAAGGCCTCGGCGGCTTTTTCAAATTGGTGCTGGGTGACATAAATCCGTGAAGCAAGCAAATAGAAATATTTGTTTTTCTTCTCCAGCTTGAGGGCACTCTCAATATTTTGAGCTGCCTGAAGGAAATCCTCCTCCTTGTTGCCCTTCAAATTTATCTCCGCTATTTTATAGTATGCCGTAGCATTGCTGGGGCTATATTCCAATACTTGCTGAAAATAGAAAAGGGCTTTGGTATAATCTTCGAGAATATAAAATTTTTCGCCCTCTGTAAAAATCCTCTCCGCTTCCGCAATTCGAGCAGATGCAAATACCGGCTCGGGCTTTCTCTTTTTCTCCCGTTGAGCATAAGCGGATAGACTCGACATGACGAAAGAAAGCGTTATAAAGGAGATGAAAATTTTTGTTTTCAATACAGTGAATTTGAACGAGTAAAGGTAGGAATAAATGGGATGACTTACTGCTATCAATTCGGGTAGTGTTAGGTTCACGGCTTTCTTTTCGCAGGCGTCATCTCCCTATTAGAGTTTCTTGTCTCTAACACGAATATGGAGGCAACAAAAACAAGGATGATTACCGCATGAACAGAAAAAGACATCCAAAGGGTTTCCATTTTAACCTGATTCACGAAATAGATGAGAACGCTTGTTCCTATGATATACAACGAGCCTGGTAAAACCTTATACGGTATAGGATAATATTTCTGTCCCAGAAAATAGCAGGCCATCATCATTAACGCGTAGACTAATGCCGTTGCCAAGCTGCTTCCATAATACCCCGCCATGGGGATGAGAATAAAATTCAGGACAATGGTGAGAATTGCTCCGCCGATGGTGATTATTGTTCCGAAATAAGTTTTGTCGGTCAGTTTGAACCAAATGGTGAAGTTGTAATAAACCCCGATAAAAAGATAGCCGAGTAATAGCGGGGGCACAATGTTCAGCCCTTCCCAATAGGTAGGTGTTGATATCAAAAATTTCAGGACATCCAAATTGATACTTACACTAAGGAAGATGATGCAGCACACCATAATGAAATAATGATTGACCTTGGCAAATAATTGTGGAGAATTTCTGTCACTTGATTGAGAAAAAAAGAATGGTTCCCCGGCCATGCGAAAAGCCTGCACCGCTAAATTCATGAGCACTGAAAATTTATAGCAAGCTCCAAATACGCCAAGTGCATACGCCGAGCTTTTACCAGGATAAAAATTCTTGGGAAGCCAATTTTCAAGTGCTAAGCGGGAAAAAAACTCATTAGTCATGGCCGCCAGACCCATAATCATAACCGGGTAAGAATACCGAATCATCGAAGGGAAAATTTTTTCGTCGAATGTTGGTCTCCAATTAGTTAACGTTTTGAAAAAGAAAACAAGGTAAAAAGCATTAGCAATCAGATTCGCCATAAAAATATACGAAATGCCTACTTGAGGATCGAAGATGACAAACAAGAAGTACAAATTGAGCCCTGTTAAAATGACCACATTTGAAATTCTGAAAAGTGCAAACCGAATAGCTTTTTTCTGCAGCCGTAGCCGGGCAAATGGAATGCTAACCACATTGTCGATAAAAAGGATGACGGCAAGCCACACGATGTAGTTTTCGTGGCCTTGCATATTGAGCAGAATTGCAAAGGAAGAAGAGAATAAAATGAATACGATCGAAAATAGGGTGCTGATCCCAACCACGGCAGTTTGAGCCAAATTAAAAACTTGTTTCTCATCCGCTTCCGGCTTCGTTGCAAAACGGAAGTAGGCTGTTTCCATTCCAAAGGTGTATACAATGTTGAGCACCGCTACAATCGACATCAGATACGTAAAAACCCCATATTCGTCGGGGCGAAAAAACCGAGTGTGAAGTGGCAAAAGAAAAAAATTGAGTAGCCGTGGCACCATATTGCCTAATCCGTATAGAACGGTATCACCGGCCAGGGATTTTAGTTTAGCGGAATGCAATTCTCAATGATGTTTTCCTGTTTTCAAAAGTGAATATTTCGGCGTAATCAACCGCAAAGCGATTTTAATATCCGGAAAAGGGTTTTACTATAAGAATGCTGCTCCGTTTGATTTTCCTTTAAGATCGTTGACAAACCTGCGAAACAAATCTTCTTTGTCTTTTTCACACACGATAACAACGTTATCAAACGCGCCAATGAGATAGCCGTTAAGGCCTTGCGCCACAATCAATATGTCTTTTGGTCCTTTGATAATTGAGTTTCTTGTTTCATAAACAAGGGCATCAGCAACGATTGCATTATTATTTTCGTCTTTTGGAGAAATTTCGTGCAGTGAGGCCCATGAACCCAAATCATTCCACGCAAAATTGCTTAGCCATACATACACATTGTCCGCTTTCTCCATGATGCCATAATCGATGGAAATATTTTTCACCTGGGCATAGGCGGTTTGAATCGCACTTTTTTCTTCACCCGTTGAAATCTTTTCAGCGGCTTCATCAAAGATTTCAGCCATCTCGGGCAAATATTTTCTGAACGATGTCAGAAAAGCCTGTATCCCCCAAATAAAAATGCCTGCATTCCAGACAAAATCACCGCTGTCGAGAAATTTTTTGGCTAGTGTGAGTTCCGGTTTTTCGGTGAATGTCTTTACTTTTTTCAACAGGTTTTTGCTCTCAAGAAATTGAATGTAACCATATCCGGTTTCAGGTCTTGTGGGTGCAATTCCCAGCGTGATCAATTTGTCTTGCGGTTTTGCATACTCAGCCGCTTTCAGTATGGTTTGCTGAAAATCAGATTCATTTAAGATCAGGTGATCAGCCGGGCTTATCACCAAAATTGCTTCGGGGTTGATTTTATTGATCTTGTGACAAGCATAAGCGATACACGGTGTGGTGTTTTTGCGCATGGGCTCTGCCAATACTTGCGATTCAGGTAGCTCGGGCAGTTGCTCTAAAGTAAGCGCTACGTGCTCCTGATGAGTGACGACAAAAATATTTTCAGGAGGGCACAGCGGGAGAAATCGCTCATACGTGGAGCGCAATAACGATTTGCCGGTACCCATGACGTCTAAAAATTGCTTGGGATGTGAATTGCGGCTGTAGGGCCAAAAGCGAGTACCAACGCCGCCAGCCATTAAGGCCACGTATAAATTTTTATTCATTGAATTTTTCGAACGGGAGGCCGAAGTTAAAAAAAGTAATTTATGCTCTATTCGGCAAAAAGAAAAATCGAACATACGATTTATTGCCACTTAATGAAAGTTGATGCAATCGGTTTAAACTAATACCAGTAGCCATAATCCAAGTTGAAAGGGGTAATTTGATCAGAAAATTTATTGAAAGAAGAAACTTCCAACCTCAATGGCAGCTCCTTGTTTTATTGGCGATCGGCAAATTTATTTCTTACACGCTTGGATGATTTGCGGTTTATTTTTATTATCTTCAACTCCTTTTAAAAATTGGTGATACAAATTGTTTTTAACGTGTAAAATTTTATTAGTAAGAATATGGTGGTGGCAGAAGAGAAAGATGAGTTAAAGGTAAAACTCAAGGAAATATTTGGTTACGGAAGTTTTCGTGGAAACCAGGAGATCGTCATCAAGAATATCTTAAGTGGGCGCAACACCTTTGTGATCATGCCTACCGGTGCCGGCAAATCCTTGTGCTATCAATTGCCTGCCATGGTCACGGATGGATTGGCAATTGTTATCTCTCCGCTCATCGCTTTGATGAAAAACCAGGTGGATCAACTGAACGCCTATGGCATCAATGCACGCTTTCTTAACTCCACGCTGAGTAAAGGAGAAATCACACGGATTCGGAAAGATTGTATTTCTGCGAAGATAAAACTTCTTTATGTAGCGCCTGAGTCACTCAACAAAGAAGAAAACATTGAGTTTTTGCAAAAAGTGAACATCTCCTTTGTGGCCATCGATGAGGCGCATTGCATCTCAGAATGGGGTCATGATTTCCGCCCGGAGTACCGAAAGATCAAAACCATGATTGCACAGTTGGGAACGATGAACGTTATTGCACTTACGGCTACCGCTACACCCAAGGTGCAATTGGATATTCAGAAAAACCTTCAAATGGAAGAGGCGGATGTGTTCATCTCTTCATTCAACCGCAAAAATTTATATTATGAAGTCCGCCCTAAAAAGGAAACCAAAAAACAATTGATTCGATTTCTAAAAGAGCATAAGGGGAAATCCGGAATCATTTATTGCCTCAGCCGCAAAAAGGTTGAAGAGATTGCACAACTTCTCAATGTAAACGGTTTCAAAGCGGCGCCTTATCATGCGGGGCTCGATCCGGATGTGCGCATGAAAAACCAGGATGATTTTTTAAATGAGGAAGTCGACATTATTTGCGCCACCATTGCTTTTGGCATGGGCATCGACAAGCCCGATGTGCGTTTTGTAGTACATTATGATGTTCCTAAATCGTTGGAGGGATATTATCAGGAGACAGGGCGCTCGGGCCGCGATGGATTGGAAGGAATTTGCTTAATGTTCTATAGCCATAATGACTTGAACAAACTTGAAAAGTTCAACAAAGATAAGGCTGTTCAAGAGCGTGAGAATGCGCGCATCCTTCTGCAGGAGATGGAGTTTTATGCGGAGTCACCGGTATGTAGGCGCAAGCAGTTGCTTCACTATTTCGGCGAAGAGTACCAGGGAAAAAATTGCGGGATGTGTGACAATTGCACCAACCCCCGCGAGCGATTTGAAGGATCTCAATTTGTGAAAATTGCCCTGGAGGCCGTGAAACAGACTAATGAAAGGTTCGGGTTGGCGCACCTGGTGAATGTAATCAAAGGCATTGAAGATGAATATGTGAAGAGCTACGCACATTTTGACCTGGAGGTTTATGGAAAGGGTGATACGGAAGATGCTGACTTTTGGAAATCCGTGATCCGTCAATCCCTGATCTATCAATACCTGGAGAAAGACATCGACAATATTGGCGTACTCAAGATCAGTCAAAAAGGATTGGCCTTCTTGAAAAAACCGCACGAAGTGGAACTCGCGAAAGATCATGATTTTACAACCGATGTGGAGAACGAGGAATCCAGTGAGCGCACACCAATCAACTCCAAGTCCTATGACGAGAAGCTGTTTGAGATGTTAAAGGGGTTGCGCAAGAAAATGGCGAAGGAGAAAGATCTTCCGCCCTATGTTATTTTTCAGGATCCTTCACTGGAGGAGATGGCTACCACCTATCCAACCACCAAGGACGAAATGGCCAGTGTCAATGGCGTGGGCATGGGCAAAGTGAATAAGTTTGGGAAAGAATTTCTGGAATTAATCCAAAAATATGTTGATGATAATGACATTGAAACCGCTGCCGAAGTGGTGGTGAAATCGTCGATCAATAAATCTAAAATTAAAATCTTTATTATTCAACAAATTGATCGAAAAGTCGATCTTGAGGAAATAGCTGAAAGCAAGTCATTAACGTTTGATGAACTACTCACCGAAATGGAAAACATTTGTTACAGCGGCACAAAATTGAATGTAGATTATTACATCGATGAGGTTTTAGATGACGCCAAGCAAGAAGAAATCTATGATTACTTTCTGAATAGTGAGACCGATCACATGGCCGTTGCGATGACGGAGCTAAAAGGATACAGTGAAGAGGATGTTCGTTTGATGCGTGTGAAATTTTTGAGTGAATATGCCAATTAGAAATTGACAATAGGCAATCAAAAGCACGCGGAAAAGTTTGCCAAGTCTATTGCCGATAAGACTGCACTTCGCTAAACCGAAAGCATTCGGCCAGGTGATCATTCACTAACCCACAGGCTTGCATGTGCGCATAGATGACAGTGCTGCCCACAAACTTAAACCCACGTTTTTGCAGGTCTTTGCTCAAGGCATCTGATTCCTTGGTTGTTGCCGGAATATTTTTTAATGATTTTCTGTCATTAATAATGGGATTTCCATTTACGAACCCCCAAATGTATCGATCGAAACTCCCAAATTCCTTTTGTACTTCAATAAAACGTTTAGCATTGTTTACCGCAGCATGAACTTTTAGCTTGTTTCGAACGATACCCGGATCGGTTAGGATCTTTTCAATTTTTGGTAGCGTAAATCGGGCCACTTTTTTGGGATCGAAGGCTGCAAAATTCTTGCGGTAACCTTCCCGCTTTTTCAAGATCGTACTCCAACTAAGGCCGGCCTGGGCCCCTTCTAAGATCAAAAACTCAAAATGTTTTTGGTCATCGTGAACGGGTACGCCCCACTCTTCATCATGATATCGAATGTATTGATCGAACTTCAAGCACCACGCACAACGGAATTTTTCTGACATAATTTTTTATTGATAAAGCTCCCTGTGAGCAACGAATTAACAAATTATTTATGTAACTTCCAGAATCGTTTGACCCAATGAAGCTGTTAATTTTATTTTTCTGCTTTTTTATTGAAAGGGAAGGGGATAGTCAGTTCCGCTCGGATGAAACAATGGAGTACACGTTTCAGCAACCCATTTTACCCGCATCAAAAAAAACGATCATCCCTAACTTGCTTTCTGATCCTGCAAGAAGTTTCCGTATTGCTTCTCCACTGATGACTAATTTTTCAAGCTGGAATTGGCGGATGCAAAATAATTTTTTCTGGACAGGCATAGTGACAACGATGTCTTACAACAAGGGAAAGTTCGGGACTATGTTTTATTGGGATGTTCAGGGTAATATGAGAGGAGCACGCGGATTTATTGATATTTCAGGGAAGAATAAGCGTGGGTTTAAACTGGTTTTCCCCTGGCAACAGTTTGTTAAGAGTAGTTTTAAATTTTAATGTGAACTATGATATGAATAGAGTTACCCTCCTTTTAGCTTCACTGTGTTGTGTGATGCAGGCCAACGCACAGAAAATAGATTTTGATAAAAAATTGAAGGACCTTGGAATTGAACTTTACGCGCCGACTAAGCCAATGGGCAACTATGTGAAAGTGGTTCGCACTGGAAATCTGCTTTACTTCGCCGGGCATGGCCCGACTCGGGCAGATAACAGCAACATCACCGGAAAAGTTGGTAAAGACTTGACATTAGAGCAAGGATACGAGGCAGCAAAGCAAACAGGCGTCGCTCTTCTTTCCACCTTGAAATCTGAAATAGGAGATTTGAATAAAGTTAAACGGATTGTGAAAGTTTTGGGCATGGTTAATTGTACTCAAGAATTTACGGATCAGCCTAAAGTGATCAATGGTTTTTCGGATTTGATGGTAACTATTTTTGGAGAAAAAGGAAAACACGCGCGTTCGGCTGTTGGGATGTACATGTTGCCTTCTAATATTTCAGTTGAAATTGAGATGATTGTGGAAATTGAGGATTGATAGGCGAAGGCCAAGAACCTAGATGCTTGAATTGCCGATTTGCCAATTAATTCATTAATTTTACACCCTTAATGATAAATAATATGAACGCAATTTTTTTGTTAGGGATGCCCGGCATGGGTGAGTGGGTGGTGATCGGATTATTCGTGCTTATATTTTTTGGTGCCAAGAAAATTCCTGAATTTGCCAAGGGTCTCGGCAAAGGCATTCGCGAATTTAAAGATGCCGTGAAAGATGTGAAGAAAGAAGTCGACGATGCTGGCAAAGAAATGCCAAAGATTGACGAGAAGTAATTCGGTTGCAGTCGTTACCCTATTCTCAAATTCGGCAGTCGCTCAACAGTAACAAGCTTACATGTGTTGAGCTTGTTCAGGCTCATCTGGATATCATCGAGAAGAAAAAGTACCTCAACGCTTTTTTAACCATTTATTCGGATGAAGCGCTGAACCGGGCTTTTGCAATAGATCAAAAAATAAGAAACGGTAGTGCAGGACGGCTTGCAGGCCTTGTTGTTGGTTTAAAGGATTTGCTTTGTTATCAGGATCACCCCTTGCAGGGTGGAAGTAAAATCCTTGATGGATTTATTTCCCAATATAATGCTACCGCAGTTCAGCGATTACTTGAGGAGGATGCTATCATCATCGGAAGGCAAAATTGTGACGAGTTTGGTATGGGCTCATCCAACGAAAACTCAGCGTTCGGTCCGGTATTAAATGACCTCGACAATTCCAGAGTTGCCGGAGGTTCTTCAGGCGGTTCTGCAGTAGCTGTTCAGGCCGGGATGTGCCAGGTCTCGTTAGGAACGGATACAGGTGGATCGGTTCGTCAGCCGGCGGCATTCTGCGGACTTGTAGGCTTGAAGCCAACCTATTCCAGGATTTCAAGATTTGGGTTAGCGGCATATGCATCTTCATTCGACTGTGTAGGAATTTTCTCCAAGCATATCGATGACGTTGCTTTGGTGCTTGAGGTGATTGCCGGAGTTGATGAATTTGACAGCACCATTTCTCATAAAGAAGTGCCATTATATTCAAAGGAAATCGGTGCCGGGCATGGGCATAAATTCAAGATCGCCTACATGCGCGACACGATTGAGAATACGGTGTTACAGCCTGAGATACAAAAGGCCATGCTGGAAAAGATTCATCGATTGAAGCATGATGGTCATACCGTTGAGGCAATTGATTTTCCATTGAACGAATACGTGTTACCAACCTATTATATCCTGGCCACCGCAGAAGCTAGTTCTAATTTATCTCGCTATGATGGTGTTCGTTATGGCTATCGAAGCCCTATTACCAATGATTTGCAATCCTTGTACAAGAAAACCCGTAGTGAAGGCTTTGGTAAAGAAGTACAACGCAGGATTTTATTGGGTACCTTTGTATTGAGTGCGAGTTATTATGATGCCTATTATACCAAAGCACAACAAGTGCGTAGATTAATACGGAATCAACTCAAGTCTTTTTTTAAGGAATATGATTTTATCCTGATGCCAACAACCCCAACAACAGCGTTTAAATTAGGAGAGCATTCAGATAACCCTGTGGAGATGTATTTAGCTGACTTGTTTTCCGTTCAAGCTAATGTAGCCGGTGTTCCCGCGATTTCTATTCCTTGTGGAAATGACAATCAAGGGTTGCCAATCGGACTACAATTAGTGGCGGATGATTTTGAAGAAAGTAAATTGCTTCGATTTTCGAAGAAAATTTTGGAAATGAAATGAAAAGGCTGACGCTTCTGTTTTTTTTATCGGTGTGGTTTGAACCGGTTTTGGCGCAAACTGTAGTTGAAAAGGACTCGATTGCAATTGCCCAAGCTCCGGTCGTTGATTCATTGGTATTGAAGGATACCGTGAAAATGGAACTGGTAAGCCTTCCCTCCGATCTTGAATTTGTTCCCTCCGATGAAACTCCCGAATTGATTGCCGATCGTTTGGGTTGCTTGCAAAAAACTATTGAACTGACCTACAATAGTAAAGTTCATGCGTTTATCGATTATTTTACGGTACGTGATCGTGACTATATTCGTTCGGTATTGCGGAAGAAGGATTTATATTTTCCGTTGTTCGAGAAAAAATTAAAGGAGCATAATTTGCCCGATGAACTCAAATATTTATCGATCATTGAATCAGGGTTGAATCCAAAAGCGATTTCCGGTGCGCGTGCAGTGGGGTTATGGCAATTCATGTCGGGCACGGGAAAATATTTTAGGCTGCGAAGTGATTGGTTTACGGATGACCGGATGGATCCTGAAAAGGCTACCGAAGCTGCCTGTCAATATTTAGATCAGTTGTATTCCATCTTCCATGATTGGCCATTGGCGTTGGCCGCTTATAATTCGGGGCCAGGCACGGTGCGTTGGGCTATCCGCAGGTCCGGATATAAAAAAACATTTTGGGATATTTATTCTTATCTGCCCCGCGAAACAAGGTCTTATGTTCCACAGTTTATCGCCATTATTTATGCCGTCAATTTTGCAGAGGAACATAACATCAATGAAAATGCGCGCGAAGAGATACTTCCCTACGATACATTAAGCGTAAATCGGTTTCTTCATTTTGAAACATTTTGTAAGTTAACCGGAGCATGTACTGAAGATTTGCAGTCATTAAATCCACATCTTAAAAAAGATGCCGTTCCAGAGGATGGCAAACTTCGCATCATCAAAATACCGAAAGCTGCACGGGAAACTCTCGCCCAGAGCCGAAAGGCAGTATTGGATTCAGCTGCGTCGTTGAAAAAAGAAATAGAGGCCTTGGCAAAAGCTACTTCCAATAATACGTATGGTCGGGATCATGATTTTTATTATGTGCAATATGGTGACGCGTTAAGCCTCATTGCGCATCGCTTTGGTGTGAGTGTGAGTAACCTGAAAGAATGGAATAACCTTAATGGAAATATGATTCGCACTGGCCAACGGTTGGTTATTTGGATAGCCCCCTCTTCTCCCAAACCCGTTTCGCAAGTTATCAGCATACCTGCCGCCAAACCGGCAGGTGATTCTAAAACCTATATCGTTCAACCCGGTGATACCTTATGGGATATTTCGAAAAAACTTCCCGGTAGCAGCATCGAAAAAATCAAAAACCTAAACAACTTAAAAGGAAGCAGGCTTCAACCGGGGCAGAGGTTGATTGTCGGGTGAACGTGTCAAGGACAATCCATCATTTCTTCCTTATTGCTGACATAAAATGTTGTCTGTATATTTTGCACATAAATAATTTGAAAGAGAATGGAGTATGATGTATTCGGTGTTGGTAATGCGATTGTGGATATCGTGACTGAAGTAGATGACGATTTCTTCAAAAAAAATGAAGTGGAAAAAGGTGTCATGACGCTCGTGGATGAAAAACGTCAGCTTTATTTGATGGGTGCGATTGATATGAAAAAAAGCAGAATATCCGGAGGAGGGTCTGCCGGTAACACCGTAGTCGCCTTGAACCAATTTGGAGGTAAAAGTTTCTACTCCTGTTTAGTAGCTCACGATGAACTTGGTAAATTTTTCCTTGATGATTTGAAGCATCATGATGTGCACACCAATTTAAAATTCGAACTATGCCCGAACGGCCACTCCGGTCGATGCTTGGTGATGACTTCACCGGATGCACAGCGAACCATGAATACTTTTTTGGGTGTTAGCTCGTTCTTGTCCCCGGAGCATCTGGATGAACCAGCTATAAAAAATTCTCGATATGTATACCTGGAAGGATACTTGGTGGCAAGCCCAAGGGGATTGGAGGCTTTGAAGGAAACGAAGAGAATTGCTGAACGAAATAAGGTGGATGTGGCGCTTACTTTTTCTGACCCAAGTATGGTAAAATATTTTGCCAGGCAAATGGAGGACGTGGTTGGAGCGAGTGTCGATCTTTTATTTTGCAATGATGAAGAGGCTTTGATTTTTGCCGGAACAGACTCGCTCAACGAAGCGAGGGACAAATTAAAACAAGTTGCCAAACGATTTGTTATAACGCAAGGTGCTAACGGCGCACTGGTTTACGATGGCGATACGTTCATTAGCATAGAGCCTCACGTGGCAAACGCGGTAGACACTAATGGTGCCGGAGATATGTTTGCCGGTGCTTTTCTCTACGGCATCACGCACGATTATAGTTTTGCCGGATCCGGAAAATTGGCTTCTCTCGCCTCCTCCCATGTTGTGAGGCAATGGGGCCCACGTTTGCAAAGGAGCGAAGTTCAAAAAATACTAAAAGAATTTAATGTTTAATTGAATTCTGATTTGTCTGTTCAACGGTTTCAACACGAATACCTATCGCCAAAATTCCAGGGATCGTGTCCATCCTCATGAATTGCTGTAGATTCATTTTATATTGCCCCGGTTTTTTAAAGGAAAAATTACTAAGGATCGGAAATTGGTGATCAAAAATATCGCCAATGCCGCTTGTGCCAAACGGCCTCCCCGTCTTTTGATCGAAGAGGTAACAGGAAATCATTTTTTTGGAAAGGGAAGAACTGTCCTGCGACAACAATTCATAATTAACAAACAGCCGAGCGTAGGGATAGTCCACTGAATTGCGTACATTCAGAAACAAGTTATAGCTTGTTGTGGTATCCGTGATTTTAAAATTAAACCTTGCGAATTGGGCTAATTTCCATTTTCGATCTTTGAATTCTGCGTTATCTTCGAATACTCTTTTTGAATCGCAACCAAACACCAGCAATAATGCAATTATGGCAAGACTAAAGTAGATCCTCATCCTTGACGGTTGTTCGGTTTATTTGGATTTGGCTTGTTGGGGTTCGGTGGGTTGGGGGTATTTGAATTTCGCTGGTTAGGGTTGCGATTTCCGCGGTTATCTTTTCGGTTTCTATTTTGATTTCGGTTTCTGTTTTGGTTCTTTCCACGATTCTGAAATTTTTTGTCCATCGTTTCCAAATCACTGTTCAACGTTGCAATCGGAATTTTTACTTCCACCTCGTTAAGCACAAGGCTAGCCGGTTTCTTTCCTTGTCGATTCATCTCCAGGATTTCATTGACGCGGTCAACATTCAGCGCATACCAGTTATTTTCATCTTTGAAAGCAAACCACATGATCTTCCGGAAGATGTCAGTCTTCTGCAGTTTGGCTTCTCCTTTTTCAGTAAGAAGAGGGACTTCGATTTCCGGAATAAATTTCAATGCCTCGATGTAGGTTTCCAGCTCATAATTAAGGCAACACTTTAGTCGTCCACATTGGCCAGAGAGTTTGCTTGGATTAAGAGAAAGATTCTGATAACGCGCTGCACTCGTGGCTACATTTTTAAAATCACTAAGCCAGGTGGAGCAACAAAGTTCACGCCCGCAAACTCCGATTCCTCCCAGGCGGCCAGCCTCTTGCCGAAGACTGATCTGCCTCATTTCCACTCGCACTCTAAATTCGCCGGCAAGAATCTTGATCAACTCACGAAAGTCAACCCGTTCGTCTGCCGAATAAAAAAAAACAGCTTTTGTGTTATCGGCCTGAAATTCTACGTCAGAAAGTTTCATGCCGAGCTTCATGTCACGGATGATTTCGCGGGCGCGGTAGAGCGAAGGCAGCTCCCTGTTTTTTACTTCCTCATGTTTTTCAAGGTCTTTGGTGTGGGCCATCCGATAAATCTTACTGATTTCTTCATCATTGGCCACTTTCTTTTTTTGCATTTGCAATCGTACTAATTCGCCCTGAAGCGAAACGTATCCCACATGATGTCCGGTTTGAGTTTCTACCACAACGGCATCGCCGGTGTGTAGCATTAATTTTTCAGTATTTCGATAAAAATCCTTTCTGCCATTTTTAAATTGGATTTCAACAACATCAAACCGTTCTTCACGCGGCATATCCATATTGCTTAGCCAGTCAAATACATTCATTTTATTGCAGCCGCCTGTGCCGCAAGCGCCGTTGTTTTTGCAACCGCCAACTTTACCGCCTTTTTTTGTTCCACACGCACAGCCCATTAGAAGAGTATTTATCAGATTAAAATTTAAAGTTACGGTGTTGGGGTGGTTTGGGCAAATGTCGACTGGAACCGGCAATTTTTGATTTTCAATTTGTAGATCCAGCTAAATTCTCCATCGGACATTGAAATATCAGAGATTTATCAAGTCCTGACCAATGTCTTTTCGGTAGTAAGAGTCCTCCCAGGTAATTTTCTCTATCGAGTCATAACTGTTCGAAATTGCTTCGGCAAGCGTTTTTCCTTTTCCGGTGATGGACAATACCCGGCCTCCGTCGGTCAGGGTTTTTCCCTCACTGCTTTTTGTTCCTGCATGAAAGACCTGCGAAGAAGCATTTCCTAACCCTGAAATAAGCTTCCCTTTTTCGTAGTTGCCGGGATATCCGCCAGCCGTCATCACAACGGTTGCCACATGCGAAGAATCAATTTCTATTGAACTATTTTTCAGTTCCCTTTTCGCACATGCAGTCAACAATTCAACCAAATCACTGTTGAGTCGCATCATTACCGATTGGGTTTCAGGATCACCCATTCGGACGTTGTATTCGATTACATAAGGCTCATCCTTCACCTTCATTAATCCGATAAAGATGAATCCTTGATACGAGATACCTTCGCTCTTCAGGCCGCCAATTGTCGGTTTGATAATTTTTTCTTCAACCTTCCTCATGAATACTTCCTCAGCGAATGGAACCGGGGACACCGATCCCATTCCACCGGTGTTGGGGCCTGTATCGCCATCACCGATGCGTTTGTAATCCTTTGCCTCCGGAAGAACCGTGTAGTTGTTTCCATCAGTAAGTATAAAGACTGAAAGTTCAATGCCATCCAAAAATTCTTCGATCAAAACTTTGGCACTGGCTTCGCCAAATTTTTTTTCTTCCAGCATTCCTCGAACCTCCTTTTTGGCTTCCACTATTGATGTAGCAATCACAACTCCTTTGCCGGCCGCAAGCCCATCTGCTTTCAACACAATAGGTGGCTGAAGGCTCCCCACATAGTGTTGGGCTTCTAAGGATTGGTGCGTGAGGAATGTTTTTGCTTTGGCTGTTGGTATGTTATGGCGCAACATAAATTGTTTGGAAAAATCTTTGCTGCCCTCTAATTGCGCACCCGTCTTCCCAGGACCAACGAACAAAATATTTCTCAATTGAACATGCCCTTCAAAATAGTCCCGAATGCCTTTTACAAGCGGAACCTCGGGGCCAACCACTACTAAATCAATTTTTTGATCAATGCAGAACGAGCCAAGCTGATTGAAGTCATTGATTGAGATGTCAACATTGTTTGCAACTGATGCTGTACCAGCATTCCCGGGTGCAACAAATAATTTTCTGCAAAGCGGACTTTGCTTGATCTTCCATGCAAAGGCGTGTTCCCGGCCGCCATTGCCAATGATGAGGATATTCATAAAAAGATATATGGAAGGCAAATATATCTTTAATCAGGCGTTAATATGAAGGTGCGGGAAGAGAATGTATTTGAAAACACAAACATCCTCCAGGAAACTCAAGGAGGATGTCTATGCTTCTACTCAACAATGAATTTGAAATGGGCTCCTTGCGCCCGTAAAATGTAAAGTCCAGCTGAAAGATTGGCGGTAGAAATAGTCACTCTCAACGTTCCATCAGAATCGGTTTGCACGATTCGGCTGTTTAAGTTTATCCCTTGCATGTTGACGATTTGCAATTCAACAGGCACGTCAGGTTGCAGGGCATTGATTTCAACATTGAGCAATTGCTTTTGAGACACAGGGTTAGGATAAAGGCTCGCCTGTTGATCAAGGTGTAACACATTTACAACAATAATCTCCGATGAGGTCTTATTTCCGTCAAAATCAGTTTGTTGAAGTTGGTAATAGTTCTTTCCAATCTCAGGCTTGAAATCGGTAAGCGTATAAGCGTGAGAAGAACTAGTCGTGCCATTTCCCTTTACTGTTCCTATTGGTTCAAAATTAGTGCCTGAGGAAGAGCGTAAGACCGTGAAGAAATTATTGTTCAACTCAGAAGCGGTTTTCCATAACAAATTCACTCCATATTTTTCTGCCGTGCCCGTAAAATTGGTAAGTTCAATGGGCAAGGCTGAATTTGGATCGGTCGAGCCAAATGTGAACACGCTGCTAGCAATGGTTGCACTGTACGAACTTATACCAGTCTGGGTTACCGTACCGGTAATGTTGGTTCCGGATTGAGAAACGGTTCCGCCGCCGGTTGGAATATCCCACTCGGAGCCAGTCCAACCGGCAAGCAGCAGTGTTGATGGTGTGCCAATATTAGCACCGTTATAACTTCCTGTATTATAGAGCAAGGTAAGATCGGCTTGTGTAGTTCCAAGGGCTGGAGAAATAGTCCAGTACTCATAGGCGCTCACTTTTTGAATACTTGCTGAAAGAACATAAGGGTAGCCTCCAGCGGAAGGATCTTGAGCGTAGTATTGAGCGCTCCACGTATCCGTAGCAGTCGTATTAGCGATGGTAGCTGGCCGAAAATAATTTGCTGCCAAATTCCCTAAAGGAAAAGTTTGCGATGAACCGGAATTCACGACAGCCTTCATTGGGCCAGAGACATAACTAGTACCAGATCCTCCCGATACGGACGCTGTTGACAATAGTGAAAGTGTATTCGTTGAAGATGAAATAATATCTCCATTGGTCATGGTAAGAACTCCCCCTACGGTAGTAGTTGCAGCTCCTGACAAAGTGGTATTAGCAGATGCGGCCAAGGTCAAGTTATTGAAAGTTGTTGATCCTGTAACTGTCTGGGGCGAACTGCCGGCCAAGGTCACGGTTCCCGAGCCTGCATAAGTTCCTCCTGTGTTTGTCCAGTTTCCAGATAGAGTAATGCTTGTTCCTGTGCCTGAATTAAATGTCCCAGTATTGGTCCAATTGCCAGCGATGGTCATGTTTATGCCAGTCGTTCCAGTCCCAGCATTAAATGTACCTCCGTTGTTACTACAATTGCCGGCTATACCTATGCTTATACTACTACCCGAGGAACTATTGTTCAAGGAATTGCCAGACCCGATAGTAAGATTGCCATTTACTGTTAAGTTAGCCGCCGTTGTGCTAACGGTGGATGAGATCAATAAATTATTGTATGTGCTTCGGCTATTCATAACGATTGGCGCAGCATATTCGACTGTGCCCCCGCCTGCCGAAGTGAAGATAGTATAAATACCAGCAGGCAAGGTGCTCGTGGTTGTTCTCATTGTGCCGGTGCTGTTTGAAACTATTGGGGTAGTCATGTTAATTATGGAGCCAATATTATGTCCAGTAGTAGAGACTACCAGCAAACCTGAAATTACAGTTGAGAAGGCGCTTTGAGGAGTGGCGGCATCTAAATTGATGCGAGCTGTTGGAAGAATTACCATCGGTCTCCCCGATGGAGTAACACAACACGTTACAGCTGTGCCATGGCCGGTACTAGAAGTTGTCCAACTTGTTGATGATGCCCAGCTTCCTCCTACACCTGAAGAGGTAAGAACATTGGGGTTGTCAAGAAAACTATAAAGAGAGGCGATTGGATTAAGTAAGTCAGAGGTTGTTCCAAAGGTGTAGTCAAATTCAGTGCTAGGATTGGCAGTAGGTCCTGGCGGCATGACAGTGCCCAACGAATTAGTGAAGGTAAGAGTGGTATTGCCTCCGGCAACACCAATACTCCCCCCCCCTGTCCAACCGATGAGGTTAGTCACATCAAGGTATGCGCCCTCAAGTGTTCCTCCACTTCCTCCAATCAATCCTGTTGGCACTTGAAATGCTATCGTGCCGGTTCCACTATTTAACACCGTATTATCCTTGAGAAATTTCCAGTAATAGTCTAGAATGTTAGTCCCATCTGGGCTAGCAGTTGGGTGCACAGCATCAACTGGCACAACATTATAATTTCCAGCTGTAGTAACAACAAGACCGGTAATGATTACAGGCGTGTAGTTGGTTCGTGTTCCTACGGCGTAAGTGAATGAATTGGTACCCACAGGCCAATTCTTTGTAACGCCTAAATCACTTGACACACCATTTGTTTTGATGAATTTTGTAGTTCCAGCATTTGAAATAGAGGCAGCACCAGAAAAAGTTAACAAATTGGCTCCGATAAATAGGTAACCAGAGGTTACTGTGGATCCGGTAGGATTGAAATTCAATATACCATTAATGGTCATGTTGCCGTTTACAGTGTACACCACTGTCGCGGCAGTGCCCCCCAGATAAAGATTATTAAAATTTCCATTCGAACTTGTGATGGTATGGGCTGCTGACGACCCTGATAAAATGATAGCACCAGTTGTTCCACCAACACTGTTGATTTGACTGCTGTTGTTGGTGACATTTCCGCTCACATTTAAGGCTAAGCCATTGACATCAAATATCCCACCCAGGATATTCAAATTATTTAACGTATTAGGTGCTGTTGACCCGGTTGCCAACTGGACTGTTGCACCTCCGGTATTATTGACGGTCATATTAAGAAATTGACTGGTGGAGGTTAGAAAGGCAGATTGACCTGACGCTGATGTTCCACTAAAGGTTGTTGTGTTAAGAAGTCCATTGTAAGTTCCGCTACCCGCCAAATTGCCACCGATCGATACGTTCAATGAATTGGTGGCGAGTGTGGCATTGGTATTAATCGTAAGGTTACCGGAAAGTACTAACGGGTTGGAATATAAAGTTGAAGTATATGCCCCTGAGCTACCGATGAAAGTTAGGTTTCCTAAAGAGGGAGCACTGTTTAGGCTGAAGGGATTTGTGCCGGTAGCTAATCCGATACTAATTGTGCTGCTGGAACCCACTGAGCTCGTAATGGGATTTAAAAATAAATCCTCATAACTACCCAAAGGAGTCACTGTGTTTGGCCTTTGGATTGTAAGACCACCAGATGACATGGTAAAGCTGCTGCCTGTATTATAATCGATTTCAAAAATACCTCGGACACTAGTAGTGGGGCTGAATCCACCAACGTAAACGCTTCCTCCTGATTGGTTGTAAACTAAAGCACCGGTTAATATGGCTGTGCTTCTTCTTATTGAACCACTAACATTAAGCACTCCGCTCCCTGAAACATTGATGGTTGGAGTGCCTGCTGCCGAGTACTCAAGGTCGTTATCCACAGTGTTTGTAAACACCCCGGCAGAGGTTGAGGCACCAACATTTGCAGTGCCGGTACCGGAAACAGTTAGCGAACCGTTTAAAAGTAGATCGGCTGCTCCGCTATTGGCGCTTGAAATCGTAACTGTACCTGTATTTACAGTAAGATTCGCCGTGGATGGTATTGTATAGGGTCCGGAAAAAGAACTTATGGTGTAAGTACTAGAGTTATTAAAGATAAAAGACCCATTGATCAAAGACAACCATCCGCCCGAAACCCCTGTGTTTGCAGCGTTAACAGTTCCACCAACACTAAACGTAACAGACGGTGTTTGAGAGTTTCCCTTATTTACCGTAACCAGATTTAAAGTTGTGCCGTTAGGGGCAGCAGCCACGGAGCCTGTTCCATCAAAGTTTACACTATTTGATCCGGTAAATGTAAGATTGACTACGGAGTTATTACTAAAAGTTAAAGTACCATTATTGGTGATGCCTCCAGAAGTGGTAAAGGTATTAACATTAGCAGTTCCTCCGCCAGCAGCCCCAAAGATTGCCCCCGTCCCGATCGTAGTATTTCCCACAACAATCATTGTAGTCACCGAGGCTGCATTGGAGATTCGAAAGAGGCCGGCAGCAATATTTAAATTTCCATTAATAGTTAGACTTCTTGTGCCATTTGTCACAACGATCCTGGTAATATCCGCAGGGGAAACATTAGGGTTTTGCGTCCAGTTATTGTACACAGTTAGATTTGATGCAGGAAGAGTGATAGTTGCCCCCGAGTTTGGATTAAGAACCAGATTATAATAGTTCGCCAAACTCAGGAATTGTGGGGAGGGCCCAATTGATGGGATTGTGTAACTTGTTCCATACCATTCCACCGTGCCACCGTTTGATCCTAAAAAATTGGTAAAATCTCCGGCCGGAAAATTCGCAGAAGCAATTCTCAAAGTTCCGGTCCCTGTTACGGATCCGCCGGTGCTTGTTCCAAAATTATGACCTGTAAATGTACTGCAATTCAGAGTAGCATTGGTATTTAACGCAAGAGAGCCACAAAAACTATTGGCGACCGTGGTTATAACATCAGCTCTCGTTCCATCGCCAATGATGACCGGACAAGTTGGGCACCCTATGGGATTGCAGCCGCAGGCTGCACCTGCATTACTAATATTACTCCAAACCCCGGTGACAGCTGTGGCATCGTTCCAATTTCCGGAAGTACGACTGTAATAAGTTGTTACGGCACCAAATGCACCATTACCACAAGTATACTCTCCATCCAACTGATCTCCAACCACTCCTGTGCCAAGCGTCCAACCGGTTCCAGTATTAAAAGGGCTAGGTTGGATAATATTTCCCGTCATTGTTTGTGGCGTATTATTTTTACTCCAGTTATTCAGCGACCTGTCGTAGCGTGAGGCCACATAATTGGAAGGTGTTGCTAAAGTATATGTTGCAGAGGTAGCGCCAGAACCGCCAAATAAAGACCCAAGAAAAGTCAAAACATCCCCCGTTACATAACCGCTGCCAGGTGTGGTCGCGGTGACCGATGTGATTGCGGTCGCAGATCCAACCACAACTGTAAACAAAGCGCCTGAACCTGAACCTGTTTCTGAACTTACGGAAACGTTTGTATAGGTTTTAGGGAAGGGCCCTGTCATCCCGGTTAAATTTGATGAGGTCTGACTTAAGGCGCCAGTCAACCCGGTTACTTGAACTGCTGTACTAAAATTATACGTTTTGTGTGAAACCGCAGTTATTCCGGAGTATCCCGTACTCGTCACTCTCCAGTAATATCTCAAACTTTGGCCTGTGGTCGTGACATTTGGGTGTTCACTGTTTACCGGGCGAACGGTAATAGTGCCCTGCCCTGTTGCCGTAACGTTGATCGTATTTGGAGTGTAAGGTACGGCAGGATTAGTTCCAACAGCAGCCGACCCGACCGGGAAAAGTATATCGCCAGCAGCCCCAGGTCCGTTAATTCCTTGGCGGGTAAGGCCACCTGCATTATGAAGCCCGCTCGTTAGAATCCTTTTTGTTACACCGAATGCAACTCCACTTGCCGCATCGCTGTAGATGCTTCCTAAGACGGTAAGAGCGTTCGAGGAGATGCTCAGGGTGGAGTTTGCACCAATTAAGCGTAGCGTTCCTGTGACCGTTTGAGTTCCGTTCGTACTGATTGTATTATTTGTCGTAATGGAAAGGTTTCCAAAAGTTCCATTATTTCCGCCAATCGTTATGGCGCCCGCCGTATTCACGTTGATCTGGCCGGCACCACTGTGGGTAGCATTATTTGTCAGGGCAGAGGTAACGTCAATGGTTTTTCCTGCATCGGCTAAAGTACCTGAGGTAAGTATTAGTGTCGGAATATTTGTATTGCTAGCGGATGTAAATGTGCCAGTACCTGCGAGTGTAAGTGTACCACCGCTCTTGTTCACAACCAGTGAATCTAGGCTGGACGCGGTAATGACGCCGTTATAAGTAAAGGTTTGAGCACCCGAACCATTGAAGGTGATCGTGTTAGATGTAGGCGTAAATATTGTTGACGCTTGAATATTAAAATCTCCACCAACTGTCAAACCTTTTCCTGAACAATTCAATGTAGGACTGTTTCCTGTCACTAAAATCAAATTATGCAGAACCGTCAAATTATGATTAAGAACAGCGGTAAAACCGCCGGATGTTCCCTCACTGTTAATATTCAAATCATAAAGGGGAGCGGACGTGTTTATGCCAAAATTATAGCCAGCAGAATTCGGAATATAAGCGTTGATAGTCCCTCCCGTTACATTATAATTTGAAGATGCTGATCTAATATCAATTCCTTGAGCTGTAGGCAAGGTCGAATTCTGTGACGGGTTGCCAATGTTAAGTGTACCACCAGACATTATAAATGAGCTAGTTGAGCTAGAAATAGAAAAACGAGCATATTGGTTTCCCGGTGATACTACTCCAGTACCTTGTATCCCTGTTACACCTACGTTTACTGTTCCGCCTGTTTGAGTGTAAGAGAAATTCTGAGGGCTTGATGTGGTGGGACGAATTTGCCAGGTATTCAATGTACCACCTTCAATAAGAGCAACACCCGCTGCTCCGGAATTGACACCCTTAGAAAAACCGCAGCTTAGAGTTCCTGCAGTAACTCTAAGAAGGCCTTGAACCAAAAGTCTTTGGTCGTCGTTTGCGGCACTGCTGCTGGCGACCGTAACATTAACCCCTGCACCATTTAACCAAAGACCACCAGACTGAGGAATGGCAAAATAAATATTGCATGTAATTGTTGGTACCCCTGGTGGAGGAGTGATACAAGTGCCTGTTGTTGTTAGTATAGGTATTGTAAGTGTCCCTGTCAACTCCAATGTTCCATTAACAATGGAGAGTGCATTATTTGAAGTGGCCGTTGAGCCATCAGCACCGTTCGAACTGGAACTCCCCAGGTTTGCTGGGCCAAATAATCGCATATTCGAAATTATAACACTGGGAGCCGTTGCAGTAACAATCAGCAAGGCTTGTTGACCTGTTCCTTTATTAACAATTAAGCGGTAAAAATCCGTTTGATTATTGCAAGTTAAAGTTTTGTTAGTAGTGCCTGAAAAAGTAACGTTAACGGCGTTTCCTCTTAATCCCGTTGTATAAACCGTACCGGAAGTGAAGTTGGCATTTGAGTAGGTTGCATCTGTCGGGTCGAAGAATTGAATGATGCCGCTGTTCGTTAGATTTCCTGATAGTACTAAACTATGTTGAGTCGTTGAACCTGAATTTCCTGTGCCAGCAGTAATTTTTCCATTCGCTGAGACCGTGACATCACCGGCTATCGTAATTGTTAGCGAGGCATTAGTGGCATCATTGATTTGCCAGGTCACTATTCCGGTGCTAGACGATGTAATATTTAAATTGCCATTGATTGTCAGGTTGTTGGTTTCAGTAAAGGTAACTGTGGAAATTGACGTAGAGAGCTTTAAGTTGTTGTAGGTAGTTTGTGTGGTAGGCAGGGTGTAAGTTCCAGTCGTAGCATTATAATATTCAATTGTACCCCCGGTACCCGCTGTAACAAAACTGGTATACGCTCCGGTAGGCAACGCCATCGCGAATCCGGTAAACCCACCGATGCGGAGTAACCCTGCTCCACTTACCGTGCCGAGCGTATTGCCTGTTGTTGTTGACATGTCCAATGTTGCACCGCTATTGATCGTAGTTGTTGATGCTACTTGGTTGGAAACATCATTGGTAATAGTAGTTCCATTAAGGATTACAATTGCGTCACCAGGCTGGGGGGGAAGGTTTAATGCGTTGACGAGAGTGGAGCCGGAAGGATCGCTGGTCCAGTTTTGCCAGTTACTCCACACTCCGGTTTGGTAGGTGTACCAGGTATTAGGAAAAGCACTTGACTGTCCAATAGCACTCTTTCCGTTAAGGCTATCTACAACCTAAGCGATCAGGGGGAGTTGAGAAGGGTGTTCAGATTCACTGTAGTTGGTAATGCCGCTGCTACTACGTTCTCAAATGGCGTTTTCAACTACAACAACACAACCGACATATCTGCCGGCGATGCAGAATCGAATTACACCACCGAATGGTACCTGGCAA